>Ga0247735_1000006_pt1 | contig 378709 bp, 378 predicted proteins | sample UWRJL178409R2_FD_180934 | JGI IMG/M metagenome (GOLD analysis project Ga0247735, IMG submission 180934) | Plant litter microbial communities from Arlington Agricultural Research Station in Wisconsin, United States - UWRJ-L178-409R-2 | ecosystem: Environmental > Terrestrial > Plant litter >... | reverse complement strand
GTGCGTAACTTTTGTGATAGAGGCGCCATCCGAGACGAAGGAGGCCGTGAATGTTATTCGGTGGTGTTGAGTGACGATAGTAGATCATATCGTGTGAGGTCAGAATAAGTTTGTATTTTCGACCAAATGTCCCCATCGTTTGCATGGGAGAAAAGACGATATCTGGCTCTAATTTGTTCAAAACCTGTGCCGTAAATGGCTCCAAAGGTGAGGCTGGCTCATGAATCTGAATATATTGAGCGTTTTTCGGTAAGAATTGTAGCTGTGCGAGGTCGGAAATAAGAAATGTTACCTCTGTTATTTTTGCGAGGGCGTTCCCGAGTTCTGTTGAATAACGACTGATGCCATCATGGAAATCGGTACGAATATAGCGTGCATCATAAAATAGTTTCATCTTGAATATCCATTGTAGCATGACCTCGAAGGGGTATGAGGCGAGATAAGGCGTGGTATAATAGGCAAATATGAAAATCCTAATTGCGTCGGATTTACACTACCCGACTATTAACGGTGTTGCTACATTTGGCCGGACACTTGCGATGGGCCTCGCTGCGCGTGGTCACGAAGTGATGGTTATTGCGCCAAGCCAAACAAGTAAAAAATTTAAAGAAATTGACGTGAATCATATCGTCGTTCGTACGGCTTCGGTGCCATTCGTTCCTTATCAGAATTTCCGTATCTCGCCGACACCTGGTCGAGAAGTGAAAAAAGCGATTCTTGAATTTGATCCTGATGTCATTCACATTCAAATGTTGATGTGGATCGGGCAAGCAACAATGAAATACGGTAACAAGTTCGGTATTCCTATCGTCAGTACGAACCACGCGATGCCTGAAAACTTAATGGACAATATCTTACTTCTCGCGCCAATTGCTCGACCAATTAACTACATGTTGCGTCAGTACGGGATGCGTTTCCACTCAAAAGCGGACTTTATTACGATGCCAACCGAATCAGCCATCAAGATGTTCAAGGCAACCGAGAAGATGACAACACCAATGGAAGCGGTCTCGAACGGTATCGACTTGGTCCGTTTCCAGCCAGGTAAACCAGGCAAGAAGATTTACGAACAATTTAACCTTCCACAGAACAAACCTATCATTACCTACGTTGGGCGTATCGATGTTGAAAAGCACCTCCCTATCCTTATTAAGGCTTTTGCGGAAGTGCGAAAAAACCATGATGCGCACCTGATGATTGTTGGATCAGGTCAAGATACTCTTAACCTTAAAGAGATCGCCCATACCCTTGGTGTATACGACCACATTACCTTTACTGGTCGCGTCAGCGAAGAAGACAAGGTGCTCCTCCATCAAATTGGAACTGTTTTTGCGATGCCTTCTCCAACCGAACTACAGAGTATCGCCACGCTTGAAGCAATGGCAAGTGGTCAGCCAGTTGTCGCTGTCGATGCTGGTGCCCTAAAAGAATTATGCCAAGATGAGCGAAATGGCTATTTGTGTGAAAAAGATAATATTGAACAGTTTGCTCATGGCCTTTCGACAATTATTGGTGATAAGAAAGAACGCGCTCGGATGAGAAAAGAAAGTCTTTCGATCGCACATACTCACGACCTTAATACGACACTTGATCGTTTTGAAGCGATTTACAAAGATTTAACAAAAGCTGAAGCGTAAGCCGCAACTTGCTCTGGTGTCTCGTAGTGCGTTAAGTGTCCGACGTGCTTAATAGTTTCTAGCGTTGCATTCGGAAAGAGCTTCACGAGCTCTTTTTGTTTTGCGATTGGGGTAATGTCATCTTCGGTACCTGCGATGAGGAGTGTTGGTGTGGTGATCTGCGCGGCAAAGTCGCGAACGCTATGACTGACTGATGTCGTAAATGCTTCCGAAACAGCTTGAGAATTATGAAAGCGACTAAAATACTGGCGGTGTTGATCGACGATATATTTTCGTAATGCCGTATCTTTTGTCTTCGTCATGGTTTTGCTCATAATATCAGTGACAGTCCGCGAAGCAAGCCAGGTATGTGAGAGCGTGCCGGGAAGCTTGGTCCCAAGCCAGTAATAGAACACGGCTAACTTAGTAAGGAGTCCGCGGGGTCCCTCAAGTGCTGGTGCTCCGATTGGGTTCACGAGAATAAGCTTCTCAATTGTTGTCGGGTATTTCGCCGCATAAGCCGCGCTGACGATACTGCCGAATGAATGACCCAGTAAGACTGGTGGTGTTTGTAATTTCTGATCCTTGATAAACTGCGCTAACCAGGTGACATAACTATCAAGATCATAGTGAGACAAAGTATCCCCTTCTGCAAATCCTGGAAGATCCGGAACGATAAGAGTGAAATCTTTTAAGTGATCAGCAATAAGTTGAAGGCCGTGGTGGGTCCCTCGAAAGCCATGAATAAGAATAAGTGTTTGCTGTGCCATTGCTGCCTATTATAGCTTAGCCGGGTTTATTCAATCATAAGAAAAACGCCCCTTCCTTTCGGTTGGAGCGTTTTTGCAAAACAGACTGACTAAGCAGCGATTGGCTGGATGCCGTGTGTCTTGATTGCGTCCTGAATTTTTGGACGGTCGAAGCCAAGGATCATGTCGCCTGCAACATCTGTGACAGGAACGCCACGGAAGTCGCCGTTGATCTTTGCCATTAGCTCTTCGTTTGCTGCTGGATCTGCTTCGATGTCTTTCGCGACATAAGGAATGCCGAGTTTGTCGAGCCACTGCATTTCAGTGTGGCAGAAGGCGCACCAGCTGGTGCGGTAGATTGTAATCTGTGGAGTTGCTGTATCAGCCATGGTTGTTTCCCCTTTAAGTATTATGGTACGTTTCCCGTACTTTCACTATACATTATACAGTAAATACATTGGCAAGTAAATAGCCGATGACCACTATGCTTATGCTACAATAATCACAAGAGAAATTATATATATGTATCGAAGTGGGCGACAAAAATCATCTCAGGCGTTTGCGCTTCCTACTGTTCTTATTGCCTCAATTGTCTTACTGATGGTGCTTGCCGTCTCTGTCACAGCTACTGCTGCGGTCCGGACGACACTCAAAAATCAATATTATGTCCAGCTTGCCCAAGTTGCTGGTGAATCAGGCGTTGCGTATGCCAAAGCATGTCTGGCTGCTAATGGAAATATTCCCCAATGGACGGATGCAAAGCCGCTAACTCCTGCAACGGACTGTTCTGGAAATGTCATCCTATCTCCTACCGTTCGAGCACTCGTTGTTGGTGGTGGTGGTTCAGGTGGTGGAACAGCTGGCGGTGGTGGTGCGGGTGGCTATCTTTATAATGATGCCCTGACAGTTACGGCAACAACCTATCCTGTCGTGGTAGGTGCTGGGGGTGCCGCAACGGGTAATAGTGCCGCAAACGGAAATCCCGGTGGCGCTTCATCGTTCAATAGCTTGACGGCGAATGGCGGCGGCTATGGGGCGACGCACGGCGGTAATGTTGGAGGAAATGGTGGTTCTGGTGGTGGTGGCGGTATGCTGAGTAACCCTACTGGTGTCGGTGGTGCTGGAGGTGTCGGAAATCAGGGAAATAATGGCGGACTTGCCCCTTCTGCGACGGGATGGAGTGGAAATAATGGTGGCGGTGGTGGTGCTGGCGGTGCGGGTGCTCCCGGAGGTAACACCGCTGGTTCGGGCAACGGTGGCGCTGGTATGGCGAATAATATTACTGGATCAATGGTGTATTACGCTGCCGGCGGCGGTGGTGGCGAAGTAGCGGGCAGCTATGTCGGAACTGGTGGATCAGGTATTGGTGGATCAGGTCAAATTGATAACGTCGGGACCGCGGGCGCACCAAACACCGGCTCCGGTGGTGGCGGCGGTTCGTATAATGGTACCTATTTTTCTGGTGGTGCTGGTGGTTCCGGTATAGTCGTCGTCTCTTACCCTATTAATAGCGGCATTGTCGCAACGGGCGGAGCGGTGTCTACTTCGGGTGGCTATAAGATTCATAAGTTTACCTCTTCAGGTAGCTTTGTCGTCACGTCAGCTGGTAGTTCAAGTTGTCCGTCAGATCCAAAATGTTCCGTGACCGTTAATGGCAATATTCGTAGTTCATTTAGTGTGCCAAAGCCGACTGTCGACGCAAACGGACAGGCGGTGACGTTGCCGAATAGCGGTTATGTCAATGTCCTTCGAACATCGAACGGCGCGGTGTGGCGAACCTATAAACAACCGAGTGTACAGGCTGCTGTTGTCCCCGACCTTTGTTCTGGTAATGCCACTGCTGCGCGTGGTTGGTCACCTGCTGTTAAGACGACGCAACAAGATAGTTTGCCTTCCGCTTCAACAGCGCAATCAATTAGCCTGGCGGATGGTGCGGTGAATGCTGGGGTTATGTACTTTAGAAAAGATTTTAACGCCAGTGAAACGGCATCATATAACCTTGATATTTACACGGGAAATTCACAGGATATCGCGACTGCTATGATCGATGGCTTGCCAGTGACAACAGCACAGGGTTCGGTATCGTCAGCAAGTACGACATTGACTGCTGGCTGTCACACACTTGTCGTCAAGTTAATGAATGACACATACCTTGCGAGGCCTTCTGATTTCACTGCTGCGTTGACTCGACCTGGCGTTGCAACCCCGACGGTTGTGACGAATGCAACTTGGCGCGTCACGGCTGGTGATGCCGCTCATTTCTCAAGTAGCAACTATCAAGAAACGCCTGGTGCCTGGGAGCAGGTTTCTGACCTTGGAGTTTGGAATAACACTGCCCTACTATTTGCTGGTAACCCAACAAACTGGCAAAGTGTCTCCGGCGATAGCCTCGCTGATATTATTACCACAAAGTTTAGTAGCGGTGGTACCGGCCGTCCTGGCGACTCGTATGCCTGGTTTAGGAATCCTCAGCCGTTTACGACTACCACGGCAACGACCATTCGTGTCACAAACTATTGTGATGACGGCTGTGCACTGTATATGGATGGAAACTTAATCATGTCACCGGCAAATAATGCAGGTATTGTTTCGAAGTCGATTCCTGTGCAACCAGGCACCCATACATTTGGCATACGTCTGTACAATACGCCTGGTTCAACGGGTAACCCGGCTGCTCTTCTCTTCGCTGCAGTTGATCTCACGACGAATAACGTGATTGATCGCAGCGGTCCTGGCTGGGATGTGACGACCTCATGGGTCCCTGGCTCAACAACAACCGAGCCGTACTCATTCGACTCATTGTATGTTCCAACGCCGGCAATTCAACCATCTGCAAATGGAAAGTTGCTGGTTGTTGGCGGTGGCGGCGGTGGCGGTTCTGATATGGGCGGTGGTGGCGGTGGCGGCGCGGTAATTTATAACGCAGCGTACCCACTTTCACCTGGAACGTATAACGTGACGGTTGGTGGTGGCGGCCCTGGTGCCCCTGCTGGTGTTGGTCAGGTTCGAGGTGGTAATGGAGGAACTTCTACGTTTGGTACTGTTCGTGCACTAGGCGGTGGTGGCGGTGGTTCTGAGTATTCAACAAACACCTCCCCACCTTCTTCTGGTTCATCTGCTGGTGGTGGTGCGGCTGGTCCACAAAGCTCGCGCGCCGCGGGGGTGATTGGTCTTGGGTTTGATAGTGTGCCAACGCTTGGATCTTACTACCCTACAGGTGGTGGCGGTGCAGGCGGTCCTGGCGCGACAAACCCTGCTACAGGTGGTGTCGGTATCTCAAATAATATTCTTGGTACATCATATTTCTTTGGTGGCGGTGGCGGTGGTGCTGGCTATACTTGGGTTGGCGGTAACGGTGGTGCAGGTGGCGGTGGCGGTGGTGCTGTTGGAACGACGACTGGTGGTTCAGGGATCGTTGCTGGATCCCCTGGCGGTGGCGGTGTGACCGGTGCACAGACGAATAAACCAGGTGGCAACGGTGGTGCAAATACAGGTGGCGGTGGCGGTGGCGGATCGCACTACAACTCGAATAATTATGGTGGTAACGGTGGGACGGGCATTGTTGTTGTTTCCTTCCCTGCTGGGTCACTCAGTGTCCTTGCAGTTGTCGGCGCTGCAGATATGTCGTCTCTGACACCTGGCTTTACGACCTACTACTTTTATACAAACGGATACATCACGATTAATGGTGTCAACTAGCGCAGGTGAGCCTGTACAAGACCCTATTACCCTGTTAATATAGAGGAGTATGTCTCAGTCGCCTCGACTTTCCGAAAGTAACACTTCCAAAGGATCAAGCCAGTCGCGGCAGCCTCTTTCGGCGCCAGTCTTATTAATTTTTACTGCGCTTGATACCACTTGGAGGGCCTTTGTGCCAACGATCGGTGGAACATTTGCTGGAATTGGCATCGACGCATGGCTGCATATTGCGCCGTGGGGTGTGATTGCCTGCTTGATACTCGGGACGATTTTGAGCGCAGTGCTCATCACTCGACAACTAATTAATGTAAGGAAACCACTGAAATGAACCAAGTAACGACAGTTGCCGCACTTGATTTCCATATTTCGATCTCTTCACAGACACTCTTCACAGTGTTTGGTCTTCCTGTTACCAACGCAATGGTAACTGGTTTCCTTGGGCTGCTCATTACACTTGGTATCTTATTTTACGTTGCTGGTCGTGTGAAACGTGGCAAATACAATCGTTTCGTCGGACTGGTGCAGTGGGTATTTGAAGGTCTTTTGAAATCAGTTGATGATATTATTCCTGATAAAAAACTTGGCCGTAAAGTTGCGCCACTCGCAATTACTATTTTCTTCTTCGTACTCTTTAACTATTGGTTGAGCGTGATTCCGGGACTTGATTCGATTACCTATCACGATATTCCGGTACTTCGAAGCTTAACGGCTGACCTTAACTTTACGCTTGCGATCGCGCTCATTACGGTGGTGACGGTGCAGGTCTATGCAATTCGTCACCTTGGCGTCTTTGGTAACGGTGGCCGCTATTTTCGTAATCCTTTCAAGGATCCAATCGGTTCATTTGAAGGTATCCTCGAACTCATCGGTGAAGTCTCTCGTGGAACTGCGCTGGCACTTCGTTTATTCGGTAACGCGTTTGCTGGTGAAGTCCTGCTGATTGTCATTGCCGTGCTAACCAGCTATGCATCTGCCTTCGTACTGCCTGCATTTATGGGCTTCGAGTTGTTCATTGGATTCATTCAGTCATACGTCTTCTTTGTCCTGACGCTCATCTTTACCTCACTTGCCGTGTCATCACATGGCCCCTCAGACGATCATTCCCCTGCCCCTAAAACCAAAAGAATCAGAGGGGTCCCTGAACAAGGATGAAAAAGATGAATGATATACTGAACGTAAGGAATAAAGAAATTTTAAGGAGAATTAAATAATGGACGCATTAGCATTTGGACTAACATATGGACTACCAGCACTTGGTGCAGCACTTGGTATCGGCTTTATTGGTGCCGGTGCATTGAACGCCTTCGGACGTAATCCAGAAAAACTAAGCGACATCCGAACATTGATGATTACCGCGATTGTCTTCGCCGACTCACTCGCGATCATCGGTATCATTGTCGCAATTATTGCAAAATTCATTTAGGACTGTAGGAACAGATGACTTCTTTGAGCCAATTCGCTGCTGAAACAACTTCGACAAACAAGGACCTTTTTGCGGCTCTTGGAATTGATTGGCGTTTGCTGATCCTTCAGATCGTTGCCTTTCTTATCTTAGTATTACTCCTTGGTAAGTTTGTGTACCCATGGTTAATGAAGTCAGTCGACCAACGCCAAGAAGGCATTGAAGCTGCGGCAAAAGCAACCGCTGAAGCGCAAAAAGCTGCGGAGGCGAATAAAGAAGCCGTTGCGGAATTACTGGCGCAAGCTCGTAAGGAAGCGAACGAGATTATCGGCACTGCCAAACTTGAATCTGCTGAGATGGTCAGTACGAGCGAAAAGAAAGCTCGTACGGTTGCTGAGCGTATTGCAAAAGACGCTCACGAACAACTTGATAAAGATGTTGTGAACGCCCGCAAAGCACTCTATAACGACACACTAGAACTAGTGGGTCTTGCGACTGAAAAGATCATTGAAAAGAAACTTGATAAAAAAGCCGATAGCGAGCTGATTGCTTCTGTCGTAAAGGCGACAAAATAATGCCTGGCCGTCTTTCACGTCGAAGTATTGCGGAGTATATCGCTACCGGCTTGATTGACGGTAAGAAAAGCAAGAAGCTACTTTTGCAGCAACTTGCCGGCTACCTCGTTGATACGCAGCGTACAAAGGAACTTGATTTGATTGTTCGTGATATCGAATACAGTCTTTCCGAGAAAGGTATCGTGCAGGCATCAATTGTCTCTGCGTTTGACCTGACTGCTGAAACAAAGAAAGCGCTCGAAGCTTTTGTGAAAACAAAGACGAACGCAACCCAGGTATCACTCGCAAACATGGTTGACCCTGCAGTGATTGGCGGCGTGAAGATTACCATTCCCGGCCGCGAACTTGACCAGACCGTTGCCCGCCAGTTGACCGTATTAAAGACCAGACTCAAGAAAGCCTAAAGGAAAAGATTAAAGGAAACATATTATGAGTGAATTATCGATTACAGACCTATCAAAAGATCTTCGAGATGCGATTGAACACCTCGAGGCTGACAAGCAACTTGATGAAGTTGGGGTCATTATTCGCATTGGTGACGGTGTCGCATGGATCCACGGATTACGAAACGCCGGCTATAGCGAAGTCTTAAATATTGAAACACCAAAAGGTATCGTTGAGGCATTTGCCTTGAACCTTCTTGAAGATGAAATTGGTGCAGTACTGCTTGGTGATGACTCTGCAGTGAAAGCTGGTCAGACAGTCCGCTTGAAGGGTACCGTCCTTGAAGTCCCTGTAGGTCCTGAGCTACTCGGTCGTGTGGTTGATCCACTTGGTCGTCCACTTGATGGTGGTCCAGCGATTAAGGCAAAGCAAATGGGACTGGTTGAACGCGAAGCGATTGGCGTTATGGGTCGTAAGTCTGTCTTTGAACCGTTGATGACGGGTATTATCTCAATCGATGCTATGTTCCCTATCGGCCGTGGTCAGCGTGAGTTGATTATTGGTGACCGTCAGACTGGTAAGACGGCAATTGCCATCGACACCATGATTAACCAAGCAAAGCAAAATACTGGCGTTATTAACGTTTACGTTGCGATTGGTCAAAAATTTTCAAAGATCGCTCGCCTTGTTGAGCGTTTGAAGGCTGAAGGCGTGATGGATCAAACGATTATCGTTGCAACCAGCCCTTCTGACCCTGCTTCACTTCTCTACCTTGCGCCATATGCTGCAACTGCCATGGGTGAGTATTTCCGTGATAACGGACAGCACGCGTTGATGATCTATGACGACCTGACGAAGCACGCGGTTGCGTATCGTCAAATGTCACTACTTCTTCGTCGTCCACCAGGACGTGAAGCCTACCCAGGTGACGTTTTCTACCTACACTCTCGCCTTTTGGAGCGATCAGCAAAGCTTTCTGATGCGTTAGGCGGTGGATCTTTGACTGCCCTTCCGATCATCGAAACACAAGCCGGTGACATTAGCGCCTACATTCCAACGAATGTGATCTCTATTACTGACGGCCAGATCTTCCTTGAGACAGATCTTTTCTACCAAGGTATTCGTCCGGCGATTTCTGCTGGTCTGTCTGTGTCACGTGTTGGTGGTGCGGCGCAAACTCCTGGTATTAAGTCAGTCAGTAGCCACTTGAAGCTTGGTCTTTCTCAGTTCCGTGAACTCGCAAGCTTTGCACAGTTCGGTTCTGACCTCGATGAAGCAACGAAAAAGCAAATTGACCGCGGTCAACGTTTAACGGAACTATTGAAACAACATCAGTACCAACCGGCTGCAATCTGGGAACAGGTCGTCAGTATCTTTGCCGTGAACAGTGGCTTCTTTGACACAGTTCCTGCGCCGAAGATTAAGGACGCGCAATCTGCACTCCTTACAAAGCTCAAGGCTGATCACCAGAAAGAAATGGCTGAACTTGATAAAGGTATCAAGATTGACGAAGCGACGGCAAAGATCATTGAAACGACTGCGCATAGCGTCGCGAAAGGCTTTGCAGCTTAATCATGGCATCAACGCAGTTATTAAAGTCACGCATTCGGAGCGTTAAGAGCACTCGCCAGATTACTAAGGCGATGCAACTTGTCGCTGCGAGTAAAATGCGCCGCGCGCAGGAAGCAACAAAAGCTTCTGCCCCCTACACGCAAGCTGCGCGTGAGCTTTTAGCTGCACTTTCGACAAAGACATCGGTGAAGAATCATCCTTTGTTTGTGCAGCGTGATATTAAAACTCGTTTAATGATTGTTATAGCTTCTGACAAAGGACTTGCAGGTGCATACAATAGCAATATCGGTAAGGTATATGTGAATGAACTTCGTGCCGACGATAAAGCTGGCATTAAAAACAAGACGATTACGGTTGGTCGCAAAGCGTCACAGCTGGCTGCTCGTTTGAAAGATACTGAAGTCATCGGAGCCTACGAAGAGCTGCCTGATCAACCAGATGGGAGCGAACTTCGCGCTATTCTTGATAGTGCTCGTACTCGATTTGAAGCTGGTGAAGTTGATGCAGTTGACGTAATTTACACAGATTTCATCAACAGCGTGACACAAACCGCAAAGGTGACCCGCGTGTTGCCTGCTGGATTCGATGGAACGCCAGCGCCAACAGTCGCCACTGACGTGACATACGAACCAAGTACGTCTGAAGTATTGGATGGTGTCGCCTACCGACTGGTAAGCGCACAGTTATTCCAGGCATTGCTCGATGCGCGTGCCAGCGAACACAGTATGCGTATGATTGCGATGAAAAACGCGTCGGATAACGCGTCGGATTTGATAGATGATTTAACATTAGAGATGAACAAGGCCCGCCAAAGTGCGATTACCCAGGAATTGGCTGAAATTTCCGGTGGTGTTGAGGCGCTCAGTGAATAATAGAGATGAATAAGGAGAAATAATGGCTAAGAATATTGGAAAAATTATACAAATTGTCGGTGTCGTCGTTGACGTGCAGTTCGACGGTGAACTACCAGCGATTAATGATGCGCTGATTATCGATACAAAAGATCGTAAGATGACCTTCGAGGTTGCCCAGCACCTAAGTGAAGATACTGTTCGTGCGATCGCACTTTCAAGCACTGATGGACTTCGACGTAGCGACACGGTTGAAGCAACTGGTGCGCCAATTAGTGTGCCTGTTGGCGACGCGACGCAAGGTCGTATGTTCAACGTGGTTGGTGATATCATCGACGGTAAAGCAGCCTTGCCAGCTGGCTTTAAAACAGCCTCTATTCACCGTGAAGCCCCATCTCTAGACGAACAAGCGAACAAATCTGAGGTCCTTGAAACAGGAATCAAGGTCGTTGACCTTATCGCCCCACTTATTAAGGGTGGTAAAGCCGGTCTCTTCGCCGGTGCAGGTGTTGGTAAGACCGTCCTTATTACAGAGCTGATTAACAACATTGCGAAGTTTCACAGCGGTAACTCTGTCTTTGCTGGTGTTGGTGAACGAACTCGTGAAGGTAATGACCTCTACTACGAAATGGAAGAAGCTGGTGTGCTTGAAAAGACCAGTCTTGTGTTTGGTCAGATGAACGAACCACCTGGAGCTCGTCTTCGTGTTGCCCTTTCTGGTCTTGCAATGGCCGAAGCGTTCCGTGACGATGGAAAAGATGTCCTTCTCTTTATCGATAACATCTTCCGTTTCACTCAAGCTGGTGCAGAGGTTTCTGCCCTTCTTGGTCGCCTTCCTTCAGCTGTTGGATACCAGCCTAACCTCCAAGAGGAAATGGGTGGACTTCAAGAACGTATTACATCAACAAAAAAGGGTTCAATTACCTCTGTGCAAGCAGTCTTTGTCCCTGCTGACGACCTTACTGACCCAGCACCTGCTGCGACCTTCGCTCACCTCGATGCAACAATCGTGATGAATCGTGCGCTGACTGAAATTGGTATCTACCCTGCAGTTGATGTCCTTGCGTCAAGCTCAACGAGCCTCGATCCTGAAATTGTTGGTGAAGAACACTACCGCGTTGCTCGTGAAGTACAGCGCGTCCTTCAGCAGTACAAAGAGCTCCAGGACATCATTGCTATCCTCGGTATGGAAGAACTGTCTGACGAACAAAAGCAAACCGTTGCTCGTGCGCGTCGTGTCCAACGGTACCTTTCTCAGCCGTTCTTCGTTGCTGAAAAGTTCACCGGCAATAAGGGCCAGTACATCAAGATCGAAGACACAATCCGTGATTTCTCTGACATCCTTGCTGGAAAATACGATGACAAGCCAGAAGAATGGTTCTACATGGCTGCTGGCCCATTGTCTGAAAAGGCAAAGGAAGCGTAGTCGATGCACCTTCAGCTGATTACATTAACGGGTGTACGTGTCGATCAAGACATTTACGAACTCAGTGCGCCAACCGCTGCTGGGCCTATTAGTGTGTTTCCAGGACACGAGCCGCTGGTGACAGTTGCCGTGCCTGGTGCATTAGCCGTTCGTTATAAGAAAGGTGACGCTGATAGCGCGCGTGAATACTTTGCGATTAGTGGTGGGGTGATTGAAATCAACCAAACCGCCGTTCGTGTCCTTGTTGACGAAGCTGATCATGGTGAAGATATTATTGAAGCCGAGTCACAAGCGGCTCTCGATCGCGCAATGAAGCTAAAGAGCGAAGCAAAGAATCAAGTTGATATCGACCATGCTCGTGAGTTAATTGATCGTCACACAGTACGCCTGCAAGTTGCTGGTTTACGACGTCATAAACGTTCCTAGTAGTACGGAGTACATTCCTTATTAAGCCCGCTTAAAGCGGGCTTAATTTTATTGAAATACTCTTTTGAACGGAGTAAAATAATTTCTTGTAAGTGCCTATTGAGGCGCCTCATTTTTTTATTTTCCATGCTCGACACGCCAGATAGTGGCTTTTCTTTTGGTGTCAAAAAGTAAGGATTTACCCAGAAAAGGACGTACATAACATTATGGAAACGAAGAAGGACACAATCGAAATGGAACCACAATTCCTAACTCTTAGCGAAGCAGAAGGATCTATCGAACCAGGAATTGATCAACAAGAACGATTAAACGAAGTGACTATTCGCTTGCAGTCTGGCGAATTTCATACTGATGCTAAAGGGCTCGTTCCTGTCATTTGTATCGATGGTCGTCCAAACGGGTTTAACCTGCTTCCGAACGCCGCTGGCGGTACTGAGACGCTTTTTGTGGCTGATGATCTGGTGAACCAACGGTACGCGACCGAAGACGGAACGACGGTTGGTGGATACAAGAATGTCATCGATCAAGTTATTAGCAAGGGTGGTCAGGTTGGTGGTCACGACGATCAACACCACGGTCTTGAAGGTAGCGGTTGTGGTGCAAATGATAAACTGCCACTTATTTATGATTTCTTGCAACGCAAAGGCGACACAATTCGTTCTGTTGCTGGTGCATTAGGTATAGATGTTTCAGATAAGCTGCACGATAAGATTATCGCTAATGCGACGGAGCGTACAATATTTAGCAATGGTGCAGAAATGCTGACGACACTCGAAGCCGAGGAAGACGCTGTTGTCGAGCGTCTGACTGGCGAGCACAAAGAAGTGATCGCAGTCATCAATACGCAAAAAGGCACAACACTCGATCGCCGGGCACTTGCCGAAGAATATGGTGAAGACTACGAAGCATTTAACGTTGATGTGTGGGCATTTGAAGAAGCTGCTCGTATGCTTTCTGACGACGAGACTGAGATTGCTGAACTGGTGACAGCAATGGTGTACTACAACCTTGCGACGACCCATGTTTTGACAGGGAATGGCCTCCGTATCATTGTTTTGTAATTACGTGAGGCCTATGCTTGCTCGCTCATATTGAAAGGGCTATGCTAGGTATACATGGAACGAAAAAAATCCAACGAACCTGATCATGTCAGCGTCGATAGGTATATGCGCGCTGTTCCCTTTGTTGCGGCGTACTTAAAATTAAAATATCCTCATATTCATACAACTGGTCGCGAGAATATTCCTGATGGCCCTGCGATGTTTGTCGCAAATCATTTGCGGTTCGACGATTCTTTAATTGTCGCAGCAGCCTATGCGCATTACATGAAGCGACCAATTCGTTTGGGTGCAAAAAGTGAATACTTTGAAGGTCTAGGAATAAATAATAAAGGTCTGCTTGGTAAGTCGATTAAACGATTTGTTGATAGCACACAGCAAATACCCGTCTACCGTTCAGATAACATGCGTGGCGCGGTGACACTTGGAAAAGAAATCAAGCATCGTTTTGAACTTGGTGAGTCCATTTTACTGCATGCCGAGGGAACTCGTTCGACTGACGGGCGGTTGAATAAATTTCAACATGGTGCAGCAGGGTTTGCTATTAAATATAGCGTTCCGTTGGTTCCTGTCAGTATCACCTATCCACGTAAAGGAATTATTACGGTGCCGTGGCTCCAATTCGGTGAACCGTTAACCTCACCTGATTATGGAATGGAATTCCAGCACTTTCCACTTCTTCCTGACGGCATCGTTGACGCGGTGACGCCGCGCATTATGAATCAAAAAGGACGAACCGCTATAGTAACAGATATTACAGAAGAACGAGTGGCGGCGATGTCTGGTCAAGAACGGTCAGGAATTTTGCTTGATCCTTATGCTAAAGACAAAACGACCGAACAGTAGTTTAACTTATGTTTGCACTCACCTCTAAAACGTCGTACTATCGTTAACGTATCGCGTTCGCGGTATCCTTAACAAGCAAAGACTCTAAGGTGGCGGTAATGAAATTCAAGAAGAACCTGAACTGGTTCCTTCGTGTGTGGTCGCTGGGTGCGGTGGCTCGCCTCCTTTTCCCGACGAAAGTCGTAGGAGGTGAGCTGATTCCCGATGGGCCGTTTGTGCTCGTCGTAGGTCCGCACAAGACGGAGAAGGAAACGGTGCTCGTGCCTGCATTTTTGCATCGGTATGAGTTTCATATCCTCGCGAAAGACTCGCTTTTTCGCATTCCTGTTTTCGGATGGCTTTTCAGAAACGCTGGAGGAATTCCAGTTGTACGAAAAGAAGGTCGAGGTGCTGATGTCATTCAACCTTCTGTGAAAGAACTCGCAAAGGGCTTCCCTGTTTTGATCTTTCCAGAAGGAACACGATTCGAAGACGATGATGATCTCCATACTGGCAAGACCGGTGCGATAAGAATCGCACTACTCGCCAATGTGCCGATTGTGTTGGTCGGATTGCGTGGGATGAACACGAAACGAATCCGTGTTAAGCGGTCAATTCACATCGGTGAGCCATTTTATCCGCATGATGAATTGGGTCTCATTCAGCGCACTATGGTCGAGAGACTGCCAGAAGGCCGAGCAGCGCGTCAGTTGACTGATCGGATGATGCAACGCCTTGCGGTGCTCAGTGACACTGATTACATCGGACAAGACGAGCGGGGCGATCGGGTGTAATGCCCAGTTGTCCCGCTTGTCGGGTTCCTTATGAGTCTTTGCTTATTTTCCTAGTAATTCACGCACCTCTGAGGTGCTTTTTGTATGCATTAATTTTTCACGAAGTTCTGAGGCGCCTTCGAAATTACGAACATAAATCTTAAAGAATCGTTTTAGTGGATCGAATTTTCGTGGTTCAAGTTCTTCGTTATATTTATCAAATAAATCAAGTTGCATGTTCAGTAGTCCAAGGAGTTCTTCTCGGCTATGTTCGCGCTTTTCTTTTGCAAATGCGTATGGATCTGCAAAAATACCACGGCCAATCATCACACCATCTACACCATATTCTTCAACCAGTTCAAGTCCATGTTCACGGTCGCGAATATCGCCATTAATCGTCAAGAGTGTCTGTGGTGCAATCTCGTCACGAAGTTTTTTAATCTCATGAATCATATCAAAGTGTGCAGGTACTTTACTCATCTCTTTACGAGTACGCAGATGAATCGTGAGGTTTACGACGTCTTGTTTGAGGATATGCGTGAGCCACTCGGTCCACTCTTCTGGCTTTACATCACCTAAGCGAGTTTTAACGCTAATTGGCAGGCCAGATTTTTTTGCTGCTGCGATAAGTTCTGCCGCAACTTCTGGGGTGCGAATAAGGCCGCTTCCCGCACCTGTTTTGACGACGTCTTTAGCTGGACAACCCATGTTAATGTCGATGCCGGCAAAACCTTGTTCAGCGAGACCTTTGGCCATAAATTCAAAGTATTCTGGGTTTGTTCCCCAGATTTGCGCAACCATTGGCTGCTCGTCTTCGGTAAAGGCTAATCGCCCACGAGTACTTGCGCGACCCTTTTCGCTAAAATAACTGGCAGCATTAGTGAATTCACTAAAGTAGACATCTGGGCCACCCGCTGCTTCAACGACATGACGAAAGACAACATCGGTGACAGCCTCCATGGGTGCCAGGACGAAGAAAGGTTTTGGAAGTTCCTGCCAGAAATTTTTCATTGTGTTGCCTATTGTCTCATGTATTAGTTTGCAAATAAAAACATCTCTTATCGATCACAAATTTGTATTTATGATAAATAAGAGACGCAGAGATAGTGAAATCCTCCCAAGACACCCGAGGGTGTGCGTCATTCTGACCAGAGTCAGCTTTTGGGCTTCTGCCCGGCGCGCGTGAGCGACTGGTTGAGCACTGCCTTGGTGCGCTCAGCTTCCTTCTTCAGGTTCTCGTCCTTCGGGTTGGCCTTCAATGCAGCTTGCGCATTGTCGTAGGCTTTGCCCTGGTTTCCTGCGGTCATGTTCACCTCCTAAGGGTGATCTCGATTGTCGGGTAACGCATAGGTTGGTGCAGACTCTCCGTTGGTAAAACAGTAAAACACTTTCAACGCCATTGTTGAAAGGAAAGAACTGAGTTTTTGGCGGAGAGCCTGCGGCTTGGGGTCCGTACCCCGTCGTACCATGTATTGTGGCACCAGGCCAAAGTGGCTGGGATTCACTTTGACGGGCTAACATGGTACGACGGAGCCGGTTTGTTCTACGCAACTGGCCGGTAGCGCGGAACATCTGTTCACTATCTCTGTTAATGTGCAGAGACGGTGTAGGATACGGACATCAAACATTGCTGTCAGTGTCCTACACCATCGATCATGCAGGAGCTATTATAGCACTTTTTACCTATTTTGGTCAATAGGACGCTAAAGGATTAAATGACGTCGTCGAGTAGGTCTTGTTCGAACGCAAGAAGGCCTTTATAGGTCGGTTCATACGTCGATGTATCAGGGAGATCGAGTTCGATAATGTGCTTCCAGACTTTTGCAATCAGAAGCGAGAATCGTTCAAGCTCCTGCTTATCGAAGTTGAGTCGTAGTGATGAGATTTCGTTTGAACGATTAGGTTCGACAAATTCAAGACAGCCCTCGGTGACAGTGTAATTGCTGTAATCGCGCGAGTGTTCCACAAGGAGTTTATAAAAGAGCAGCTGCTGACGGTATTTGTGGAGCTTAATCTTGTCGTACTCGGCAATTGCATGCCAGCTACTGACTGCCTTTCCTGTTTTGTAATCGGTGACGATCATCGTTCGTTCTGCTTTATCAATATCCGCGATATCAATCATACCGGTCAGGTGTGCATCGCCTAGGAAGACTTCTTGGCTCGTAAAGTTAAGCTCGGATTTCTGTGTTGCGGTAAATGTGTCATATTTCTCGCTCAGGAATGTTTGTAGCTGCTCACTTCCCTTCTGTAAATAGGTTGTTAAATCGAGTGGATTAAGGCGCTCTTTCAAGAGGTTTGTTTCAAAATCATGAAGTACGTCTTCAAGCGGTTTTTGCTCGCCTTTTGCAGCGATATGGACGTGTGCTTGCTGCAATGTTTCATGAATGGCCGTTCCGTATGATGCTGCTGCTGACTTTGTGGATGGGAAGTGCAAGAGATTACCTAGTAAGAACATCTGAGGCCCCCCGTGGGTGACATCGAGGAAATTATTGAGGTGGGTCGCACTGAGCTTGTAATGCTCGAGCGATGGCTTAAGCAGGGTCAGTAGATCTGCATTCGGTGTTGTCAGTGGCTCGTACCACGCAAGCTCAGCTGATACGACACGTTCTTCGGTGTCGGCTGGTGCAATTGCGAAAGATTCGAACGGCAGTTCTGCGAGGAAGCTTGCAATGAATGTTTGCTTGTCTTTGTCATCAGCATGGCTGTAGCTAATACGCAGCTTTGTCTCGGCGCGGGTCATTGCAACATAGAATAATCGAAGGCGTTCATCAGCAGAGCTACCGGCCGATGCAAGTGGCAAGTTTTCAGGATAATTAATATTACGACTCATACCGCGGGCTTTTTCACCCCAGACGTTATCAACACTATTAAAGATGTACACGGTCTCGAACTCTAATCCTTTGGATTTGTGGACGGTCATCAGGTTGACGGCATCCGGCTCTGCTTCTGTGACATGTGAAACAGACATCATAGTGCCGATGCGCCTGTGAAGTGTGACGAAATCGAGGTATGATTCAAGTGTTAATGTGTCGGTGCTATGGTACTCACGCAGCTTTGAACGGATAGTCCGAAGTGCCGCAAGAAAATCGAGATACTCGGATGGATTAACTTCAAGTTGCTGTTGTCCAAAGAAATATTCAAAGAACGGACTGTTTTTTGCAGTGACGACGGTGTCCTCGACTCGGCCAATCATACGGTCGATCATCGGTTCTAAGGGTGTAAACTGCGCCAGTGCAGCTAACTCAATAAGCCAACTGTGTATTTCTAGGAATCGAGGTGTTGTTGCCATGACTTCGAGCCATTGTCGCCTGGAACTGTAGGCATCGGTGCTGAGCTGCCAGAGTTCCAGTGGCGTAATACCCCATGCAGGGTGTGCAAGGAGTTTTGGTAGTAACGCATTGGCTTCGCTATGCTGCCCGTTTGAGATTGCGACGATTACTTTTGAAAGCTCTTCGAGAATCACAATTGGTGGTTGATCGAGGACATTCTCTTGACGCTCGTAATTAACCGCGATACCCGCGCGGTGAAAATACGGTAAGAGACTTTGGATTTCTTTATGCTGTCTGGTCAGTACTACGATGTCTTTTGGTGCGGTGCCACTTTCAATTTCTTTCACGATACTTTCGACGACCCAATGTCGTTCGTGATCAATTGATTTTGCCTCGTACAATTCAACAATACCAGCCATATCTTTATTACCGGTTAACTGCTTATTGATACCTTCGTAGATATCTTCGAGGCGGTCATTTCCCTGTTTAATAATCGAGCGAGATTGTGAAATAATCAGATCGCCAGAACGATAATTATCGGTCAGGACAACTCGCTGGACGGCTGGATATGATTCTTGGAATTCAAGAATATTACTAATCTCAGCACCTTGGAAACTATAAATTGCTTGATCATCATCACCGACAATCATTAAGTTTGGTCGTCCTTCGTTAACCGGATTTGAAGTCAGATTTCGCAAGATACGCGTTTGTGCAAGGTTAGTATCTTGGAACTCATCCACCATAATATAGAGATATTTTTCTTGGAGGTTAAATCGTAGGTCGTCGTGGACTTCCATAGCGTGGACGACTTGCAGAATCATATCATCGTAATCGTACAATCCTTCCTCTTCCATTTTTTTGAGGTACTCATAATATACAAAAGCCAGTGCTCGAAGTTTGACGATGTATGCACGAGACTTAAAGATGAATGCACCTTTTTCATTCTTCACGAACCACTTTTTCTTCCAGGCAGTAATAGGTTTGGTGGGATGCTCCGTCTCGGCTTGATCGAGTGTGAAGACGAGGCCATCAACAATAGCGCGAATCAAAGGAATCACCTCAAATAATGGTGAGGCGGTGTCGGATCGAGCACGAAGCTCTGGAATAATTGCCGCTAATTTGTCCTTCGTTGTTTTGCTGACGGTTCCGGAAATATGCGGCACGATTAGCCGCTCAGCAAAATCGATAGCAGCCTCAGCTTCGTCGAGAACGGCTAAAAGTTCATCACTCGTCAGGCCACTCCGTTTTAATTCTGAGATGACTTTCGTTGCGTCAGGCTGATGGGTATATTCGCTGTTCATCGTACTGGCAAGTGGGTTCTTGTAATCTAGTTCATCAAAGATAGAACGAAGAATTTCATAGCGATTTAAGTCGTCTGCAGGTTCGAATAGTGCGCCTCGGTAAAAGAACTCACGGTTTTGGTTGATGACCTCCGAGCCAAATCCGTGAAACGTGTGGATTGCCACTTTATAGGCGTCTTTTCCGATGATGCCAATCAGCCGTTCACGCATGGCAGTTGCACCACTTTCGGTAAACGTCAGACAGAGAATATTTTCGGGTAACGTATCGGTCTTTTTAAGAATGTTGGCGGCACGGACACTTAAAAGTTCCGTCTTGCCAGTGCCCGGTCCGGCAATGACCATCACGGGTCCCTCGATAAGATCAACCGCCTCTTTTTGCGCAGCATTGAGCTGCCTATATCGCTTCTCAAAATCCATTAGGGTTCATTATACCATTCAGAGGTGGTACAATGACACCCATGAACGACCAGGTCTACCACGACTTCGCGCTGGAGAAGATTATCAAGGCAAAGTTCGGAGTGAACGCCGAAATTGATAACGTTATTGCCCGAAATTTTCCTGTCAGCCGTACTGCTGAAGCAACACTTTTCTTAACGAAGAAGAAGCAATTATTCCTTTATATTGATAGCCAGTCAAAACTTTTGCTCTCTGACGTGCAAAAGATTGTCTCACGAGTTGGACTCAAAGCTGAACTCTATCTTCCTCCTAAAAATCGTCCCAACTATTTCGATGAAATCGGGACGCAAAAATTCCAAGAAATATTTCCTGGACGTAGCCATATCAACCAAGAAGATATCGCTTTTTATCGTACGATGACACCGTATAGTCCTGCACTCATCCTCATTAGTGAAGTGAAAAATGGCACAATTCATCAATACGATAGTGACAGTTCAGGTCAATGGCGTTTGAATGCCAAGTTTACGTACCGACGCATTAAAACGAGCTAAAGAATTATTTGATGTTATCGCTGAGGAATGTTCCCCATTTTGGGTCAGCAATGCTCTTTTTCAATTGATCTGAAAGTGCATAACTCGCTTCGTCATCAACGGATGGTGTGGGGCGGCTGCCAATATATTCGTAGTCTTTTGAAAGTGTCGCAAAGTAATAGGCAGTTGTTTTTTCGGAACCCTGTGGCTTAACAGTAAGAGTTAAAAGACGTTTTGTGCCATCGGTGATGATGTCTTGATGTACTGTCGCTGCATTTTGTGCTGCTGCAGGATCTACTTTTGCCAGGAGTGATTGAACGTTTTTATAGCCTTCATCGAGCGATTTGTCGCTGTTACAAAGTACGCCTTGTTCGAGGGTCTTTTGCTTTTCACTGACGTAGTCAACAAGTTGGCAAACCGTGCCATTGTTGATATATGACGTCACGGCATAAGAACTAAGCGAGCTCGTGTCTTGTGTCGCTGCAGTAAAGCCTTCTGCTTTCAAGACGTTTTGAATTGCAGTGGTAATTGCGCCTTTGTTTGAAACGGCTTTTGCGTTTACTAGCGTAAAGTGAAGGCCGTCTTCTGCACTAACCGTTGTTAAGAAATTATAGCCAGCATGTTTGTAGATAACAAACGATGTATCGGTATGAGCATCTGGTTGTGTTGCATTGGTGCGAGTCACAAAATAATTTGCTGCGGCTGCGATTGTTGCATCGGCGGCGATTTTATCAGCAACATCTTTTGGACTTGGTCCATTGGTTGATTGTGTGACAGGAAGCATCGGTGCCACCATCTGTACATTATTCTTGACGAGCATGAGGATACCGAGCGTGACTGCGATAATCACCAGCAAAATAATAATACTCGCAGCGACCACAGGACCTTTACGAGGTTTCTTTGGAACGCGTTGTCCGTATTTTGCGATGATAGTATCGATGTTGTCTTTATTTTCCATAGTATTTACTTTCTAGCTTACGCTGGGCAACTTCCTGTCATTGGGAGACAACCTGGGCCAAACCCACCTTGTGCGTTAACGGTGTAGGTACCCCACCCGTATGGTGCGCCAGAAGTACAGTTGATCGTAAAGTAGCCACGACCACTTCCCCATCCGACGCTTCCGTTGCTATACGAGCCGCTCCCACTATATTGTGCGCCACCTGATCCTGAGCCTGATTTATTAATGCTTCCGGTAATATTCCAAGAATAACTGAATGAGGTTGTTCCTTCGGGGCACGTCCAGCTCCAGCTCATTGTCCTATAGGCGCTGTTTCCTATTTCCGCATTTGGTGAATAGAGTGTGCGACTGACACTGTTACCTGCAGCGACATATGCTGATTGATACGTTGCAGTTTGGCAACGTGTTTCATTCGTGACTGTTAGCGTGTAATTCCAGGCTGGGAATACGGCATCGACGGTTTGGTAGCTTGGGCCACTTCCTTCTTTCCAAGCAACGCCGTTTTGGTACCACTTGTAGTATGGAATTGTTCCCGCAGTACAAACGGCGTTAGACGTGACACGCTCGATATTGTACTGTGGATCGGTTTTGCTAATCGTGTATGGTGCTGGTGTCGCTGCAGGCGTCATTGAGACGACCGCAGACCAGCTACTGAGGTTCGGTGTTGCCGATGCTTGGACGCGGTAATAGTGTGTGAGGCCAGGTGCTTCGTCTGTGTAGACTTTACTCTGCGTACCCGTTCCCGCAGTTTGGACTGCCGTCGTGGTGACGCTTGTTCCCGGGAAACTAGGGTCGGTGCTTCGTTGGACGCTATACGATGTTGCAAACTGAACAGTTGGCCATGAAATCGTGACTTGTGTACTACTATTTGCGACTGCCGTCACGACTGGTGTCGCTAATGCATTAGTGGTCGCGGATGCTGTGTTTGACCAGTTACCCTGTGTGGTGCCATTGATTGGTGCAACACGGAAATAGTATGTTCCACCAGAAGTCAGTCCGGTCACCGTTGCGCCGGCGGTGGCGCTTGATGAAGGCGCTAATCCTCCAACAAAGCCACTATCGGTTGAGGTTTGGATGACATAGCCACTGGCATTACTGACAGCACTCCAGGTGAGTGCGATGCTTGTAAAGCTGGTCGAGTTAGCGACAAGATTTGTAATGTTACCAGACGTTGCGATGCTGGTTGAGCGACGACTGTTAATAGTTCTAATCGTGTTATCGATTTCATCTTTGTATTTTAATACATAACTAAGGCATGACCCTGATCCATTACAATCTGGACTGCCGTCACCTTGATATTCAAAGAAATCTGACCCGTTAACAGCTAAAACATTACCTGCACTGGTACATTTAATGGAGTTTATTGTTCCAGGTGTCGCTTGAGGCGTAATCAGCGAACCAGCATCGACATTCTTTAATGTATCTTTCGCTACAGTGCCAGCGCTGACTGCTGCACAACTTGGGTACTCACCGTTAATATCATAGTATTTTTCGAGTGCTTCCGAGATAACACTTGCACTTGAAGCGCGGTGTGCGTCACGCGTATCACTTTGATATCGGCCAAATCCAACTGCAGTAATTGTTGCAAGAATACCGATAATTGCGATCACGACAATAAGCTCAATAAGAGTAAAGCCTCTGCGTCGATCCATCCCACGGTTCATGTGGTCATTGTAGCAAGCATAAGCAACGTTGTAAATGTTATAAGTAAAGGCTAACAAACTTGGTAAAATATGGTAAAATAATTAAGTTCTTTCCACGAACCATACTGGGGATTCGCCAAGTGGTAAGGCATCGGCTTTTGGTGCCGACATTCGGGGGTTCGAATCCCTCATCCCCAGCCAAGTAAAATTGAGTCCAATACGGACTCTATTTTATTTTCTATAATTTTATGGTATAATATATAAATACTTCATTCGGAGTTGTACCCAACAAAAAGGAATAGTGATGCAGCCCCATTATGTCGACATAATAGCGCCAACGCGTGAAAATGCGGTGGCGATCTTGACGCTGACGTTTCGAGATGTCATCGTGGGCAGGTTTAAAAATCCGTTCGGCATAGCAAATCCGTACGACGAGAACAGAATAAAGGAACAGCAAGACAGCCTGGGCAACCATCCTGAACGCTACAGCGGATACGCCAGCAACGGTCGGCTAGTGGCTTTCATGAAACAGTCACCTTGGCTGATTACTAATGAACTGTCGTTCACTGAGGGTGTGTCTGGTTTCATTCCGAGGGTTCTTGATAGGCTTCGGCTGAATCCTTCAACTGGCCAGCGTGGCATCTTCGGACTCGTCGCAGCTGACCACCTTTCCGAAGATGATCGAAGCTTCGTGCTGGAGTCGCTTGTGCGGCATTCGATCGAGGATCCGATGCACGCAGGCAAGACGGTCAACGTGATCATTCATGATCACGATCCACTGCTTGAAATCGCGCTACGGAGTGGTTTCGTGCCGGTTGGCAAGAAGGGCGAAGCCTCTGGTGCAAAAGGCCTCAAGCAGCAGCGCTATCAGTATTCACCATCCATCTAACGGGTACGCCCGTCGAAAAGGTTTGAAGAATTTTTCTTCACCGCTTCGGCGGGCCTTTTCATTTACGTATTTCTTTTTAACGACCCGGTCGATAGTCGCCCCATCACCTCGTGTGCTCTCGTAATCACGATATAGGCGTGAGGATCGACTGCTTGGGCGGCATTTTTTACCTTTGCTTCTTCAAACCGCGTGACAACAGCAAGCATCACACCATGTGGTTCGTGCGCTTTCGGATTACTTTCTTTGACAAAAGTAACTGGCTCTTCGATGAGCTCATTAATGACCTTTCCAATTTCGCGTACATGCATACTGACGATCCAGACGCTTCGCGATTCGTTCAACCCTTCAACGGTAATATCGATTGCTTTATGGGCAACAAAGTATGCCACCAACGAATAGAGTGCCGAGTCCCACCCAAACACCAGCCCTCCGCACGCAATAATCACCCCATTAATGACCATGATTGCCTCACCAATCGAGAAGACGGTGACGCGGTCGATCAGCAGCGCAATCGTATCTGTTCCGTCAATCACTCCACCGTAGCGCACCACAATACCAACACCGATGCCGACAACGATTCCTCCAAAAATGGCACCCAGTATCGGGATATCGGTCAAACCGTGAGGTGTGTGAAATGATGTTAAGATCGCGAGTGTGACAATACCGATTGCCGAAAGGACTGCAAATGTTTTACCGAATTTTTTGTAGCCGAGAAAAACGAACGGAATATTGATCAGTGTTAAAAATAGCCCAATCGGTAGGTCGGTCAGCCGTGAAAGAATAATCGAAATACCAGTGACTCCCCCATCGATCAAATGGTTTGGTAAAAGAAAAAACTGCAAACCAGCTGCAGTAATAACACCTCCGAGGAGTACAAGAATGATTTGTTTGGCGCGAGTCTGGTTGATAATTCCTCCTTACGTCTGTATGTGTCTATTGTAGCATGGTGCGGGAACGGGTTATGAGAATAGCTTCGTCAAAAACTCACCGTATGTTGGATCTTTTAGTGCTGCAGTCAAGGCATCTGAAGGCGTGTACTTGCCGTTTGAGTTGGCATCGGCTTCATTACCATTACTAATTGCCGCAATGTATTTCCAGGTACCATCAACCGAAACAAATAGTTGCTGCGTCTGGGGTCCTTTTTCTGCAGTCAATGTCATGATCGATGCTGTCTTATTGCCTTCTGTTGTGTTCACGCGTAGCGCTTCGGTGTAGCTGCTGGCTGCAAGAGACGGCTTGTAAAGATGTAGTAATTGGTCAACGGTTGTGTATTCTTTTGCTACCGATTGTTGGGTTGCGCAGGCAAAAGTGTAGGATGCAATACTATCTGCGGTTGGGAGGAGCGCTTTGAGTTGGCAGATTGTGTCGGCGTTTGCGAAAGTGAGTCGCTCAATGCCTTTGACGCCACTTTGGGTGGGTTGCGAAACAGGTGCAAACCCTTTGGTTGTCATGTAGGCTTTTGTTTGGTCTTTGATAGCCGTACTTTGGTCGGGAGTCTTTGCGTTTTGTGCATAAGACGTCACGCTGCTATCGGCGAGGACATTCACTAAATAACTGTGGGCACTATCCGTGTAGGGTAAGTATGTCTGATTTGTGTCTTTGGCGGTCGTGTAGCTGCTACTTGAAAGTGTTGAGTTATTCTTTGTAAATTCACTTACGAACATCGCCGGCGTTTGTCCAGGTGTTGTGGCAACCGGTTTGGTCTGAGGCATCAAGGCCTTCAGTGCGAGCGTTGTTCCACCTGCAAAAAGGATGAGTGCAACAATACTCACGACAATAATGAGGGGGCGACGAGATCGTGGCTGGGGTATCGAAGTATTTTCCATGGTAGTTCCTTTAGCGCTTAGTAGTGAATATTAATGACATTGTATGAATCAGGTGATACGGCTGATACAGCGTATGGTGTCGAGCACTGATAACGACCGTAATAATTAGCGTTTACTCCCCCACTTGGTCCCAGGTTCCACCAGTCGTTAAAGCCGAATGGGTGTGGTCCGAACCAAACGCCGGTGTAGGTATAAAGGCTCTGGTAGTTCCCATTGTAAACCGATGTTCCTGCTGGGCATGACGTACCGTAGTTCACGACCGCATAGATATGATGCGTAAACGATGATGGCCCAGCATACGTTGGTGTTGCCGGTTGATTGATTGGTGTTACGGTGGTGGCGACTGAAGATGCTGCACTACTTGCAGGCGCAATAAGCGCATAGACTCGCACATACCACATTTGTCCTTGCATTAGTCCTGTGAGAGGAGTGCTCGTACCGGTGAGAGTTGTCGTATAGAGAGGACTAAAATTACTGCCATACGAATACTCTACTTTATAGCTCGTCGCATTTGTCACTGCGCTCCAGCTAGCGGTAATTTGTGTCGCGCTGTTAGTTGTGGCTGTGACATTGCCTGGAGCCGGAATTGTTGTGACCGCAGTATTACTTGACCATGGGCTCGTGACGCTGCCGTTCACTGCCTGAACGCGGATATAATAAAGCTTTCCTGCGGCAAGGCCATTGAACGTGTAGTTTGTTGTCGCGATGCCCGCTGCCCCACAACCCGTCCAGGTGGCGTTGTCAACTGAACACTGGGCTGTATAGGTTGCTGCGTGTGCGACTGCTGCCCACGATGCGCTGATGCTCGCTGCTGTAGTTGCGGTGGCGACGGCTGGCGTTGTTAATGACCAAGTTGTGTCGTTATCAATGTTCGACCAATCACTTTGGTTGCCTGCGCTCACTGCACTGACTTGGAAATAATATTTTGTTGCCGCACTTAATCCGGTGACGGTATAAGACGGTGTGGTGATATTTGCCTGTGTCAGCACGTTACTTGCAAACGTTGGAGAGGTTGAATACTGCACTGTATAGGACGCGGCATTGGTAACTTCTGACCAGCTCGCGTTAATTTGCGTGAAACCAGACGCGTTGACACTGATTTGCGGCACACCGGATGTTGAAATTTGGGTGGTATGACGACTTTTGATGCTAATGATCTTGCCTGTGCTCTCTTCGCGGTACTGTACTGTATATTGAAGGCACGATGCCCCTGTTGCACAGGCGCTACTGTTGTCTCCGATATAAGCAAATGAATCAGGACCAGACGCTGCAATCTGATTACATATAAATGAGTTAGTTCCACTACTTGCTGTTGGGACGCTAAAGACGCTCGGATCTATACCAGGAAGTGTTGTCTTTGAAATGTCTTTTACGTTGGTGTTTGTCAGTGCTGCACAGCTAGGGTATTCGCCGTTTTCTAAGTAGTATTTTTCAAGTGCTTCAGTGATGGCAGTCATATTCGAGCTGCGTCGTGCGTCACGGGTATCAGCTTGATATCGTCCAAATCCAATCGCAGTAATCGTTGCAAGAATACCAATGATCGCAATCACGATAATTAGTTCGATTAATGTAAAACCTTGTTTTTTACTGAAGAAACGTTTCATCTGTGTCTTATTCTAACAAGCATAAGTGTGAAGCGCAATTTATTGCTCATCTTTCTTTTTTCGCCGATACGCAAGGAAGAACAGAATTGTCGGTACCGCTGCAATACCGGCACTCGTCACGATCGCGATATCTAAGTTTTGCTCAAGGAAAGTCGTAACTGCCGCGAACGGTGTTGTTGGGTTATTTTTTGGAGGTGTGACAACAATTGTTTCGCCACCAATAGGATCGGTATCTGGTGTGTGTGGCGTGAGAATGACTGTGTCAGGACCATCTGCATGATGAGATACTGTTGTTTCCGTTGTCGGGCTCGTTGGTCCAATTGGATCACCGTTAGGAATAGTGTGTACTGGCGCATAGGTAATCAGATCCGAGAGACTTTGGGACGTTGTAAAGCCATCACTATCGTAAGTCACCGACAGTAATTGGTAAGCGTGACCTTTTGTGAGCGTGCTTGCTGGTGCAACGAAAGTAATTTGTGGCGACACGTCACTACCCGCCCAGCTTGCAACGGCGTCGTCGATACTCGTGGCGTTCTCGGGCAGCAAATACGCAGCCGCAACTGATGGTGAGCCGGGCGCAGTATTATTAGCATACGCAACTGATGCGATAATGTCGGTTCCCTCGGCAACGGACGATGGTTCAGTAATACTTGTTTTCCATGGAGAGACAGGCACGGTAATTTCTTGAGTCACGACTTCACTTGGGTTTGAGAAGTTTGAATCGGTTGCTTTGGCGACGGCCGTAAAGTCTGCGGCGCCGGCTGTAGTAGTCACGGCTGTCAGATTCTGGCTGACCTGTGGGGTTGAAGATGCGGTCGTGCTTTCAATTGTGGCTCCCCCTTGTTTCCATTCTGTTTGCCAATCGGCATCAGTTGCTGCATGTGTCGCTTTATCGTAAGCGGTGAATTGATTTGAGACGACACCCTTCACTGTTCCTGAGTCATCACGAGCAAATAAGTAATGACTTGTTTCGAGGTTTCCAAATGCGTTGACCGATTGAACTAATGAATTGGCGGTAATGCCGATGCTTTGTGTAATGACGTTGGCTTGTCCATTGGCAATTGATCCGTTATCGACATTGCCAGTCCAGTCGCTGGCACGAATCACGGAGGCGCCGATAACTGAGTTACGGTAATAGATATTCGTAAACGTCATATTGTAAGGAACAGTGACGGTCAGTTGATTACTCCAGGGTCCAGAGGGGCTTGTGGCAAATTGACCAGTTGCTGATGGTGTAGTGAGATGCACGGGTTGGCCGCCAATTGGTGCAAGTGTCGGTGTTCCATTGTTGTCTTGTAACTCAACGGTGATTGCGCCAGAACTCAGTCCCTTGCTGAGCATAATTGGTTGCGATGGTGACGTAAATGCGACGGATGCGAGAGGATTTGTATTGCCTCCGACAACGGTAATATCTGTTTGTGATCCAGAGATGTTATTTGCGCCTGTGACCGTAACGGTTTTTTCACCGGTTGACGCGAATGCAACCTGATTGGTAAATGTTTTTGCGCCTTTATCAATCCCTGGATTGAAAGTGTAGCTGGCTGGGAGCAAAGCGCCAGGGTCGGAGCTCGAGAATGCCACTGTCCCGTCATATGTATCGACAACATACCCAAATTCATCGAGTGCCACAACAACGAGTGAACTATGTGTGCCGACCGGCTGTGGATCGGTGACATTTGTCACGAGGAAGCTATAGGCTTGGCGTGGAATACTCGACGCCGGGGTGATTGTGATTGGTTGTGTTGCGTTCACCAGATTAATGTCAGGACTCAGCGGTAATGTATCGGCAACGGTGATGACTGGCTGACCTTCGACACTATCTTTGTAGTAGAAGTCTGCCGATGCAGCACTATCTAGAATAGTCACGCTACTCACTCCCCAATTCGTTTTAGAACTACCGAATGAATGCGCGCTCGTTGCACTGCTTTGCAGGTTTACTTTGAGGTTGTCGTGCGATGGGACTGGTTTGCCGTACTGATTTTGGCGTTCGACCGTCATGACTGATGATGGTTCGTAAGCATTGGCTTCGCGCGGTGTTGTGGTTATCGCAAGTCGAACGGCAGCACCATATGATAACGCGACAGGTAAATCTGAATTGTGTGCGCCTGAAGCGAACGTACCGTGTGCTCGAATGGTTTGTGTGATCGTTGATGATGTCGAGCAGGTTCGATTGCCATTTGCGTCGACAACGCTACAGTTGCGTACTTCAACTTGACCGTTATCGTTTCGATAGTAGAAATCAACTGACGTTTGACCTTCTGGAATTGTGAGTGTCGGATTTGCGGTGAATGAGCCGTTTGGTTGAGTGGCAAATGTACCTGTGCCAAATGCCATGCCGAGCTGTATTGATTGTCCCCCGCTTTGGGCAGGAACAACGGCGCCAGACGCATTCACGAGTGATGCGGTAATGACGTTACTGACCGCACCACGCTCGAGTTGGACGGATGAAAGATTAAAGACGACGTTTGCCGGTGCGCCTTCGATGACTTCAACGTTCTGCGTGATTGGTGCAAGTATTCCCGATGGTGATCCAGTTGGCGCATCACTGACGGTAATACTCGTTGAACCAGCGTTTGCGCGAGTGTAGGTAAATGTTCCTGTTGATTGACCTGTCGGAATAACGATTTGACCATTATTTGAAATGATACCACCGTTAGCTGAGGTGATATAAAGCGTAACCGAACTTGGCGCTGGAGTGATATTTCCATAGGCATCGTAGAGTTTGACAGTAAAGGTTCCGACTTGAGATTTTTCAAGCGCATTTCCTCCGGTATAGGCTGAGTTTGTCAGTGCCATGTGATCGATCGAACCGTAGGGTAAGACGGTGAGAGATGCCGAACTGCCCGATACCCCTGCACCACTCACCGAAATGTTTGCGGCGCCACTCTGTGTTTGTGAGTAGTAGAATGTTGCGCTTGATGAGCCTTGAGGAACTGTCACGGTTGTAATGATATTTGTTTTATCAGTATCACTATAGAAGGTTCCCGCGGTGCCCGTTGTTGCAAGTGTCAGTGTGGTTGCTTGGGTAGCGTTTGCTGGTAATTGGTTTGCATTGAGTAACGTCACTGATAATGCTTGTAGTTCACTTGCATGGATCGTTGCAGTTGCTGGACTGAGTTGCGTGCGCGAAGCGGTACCGTCGATCACGGTGAAGCTAATGGTACCGTCAACCAATGACTGTGGATCATCAATCGCAGATTGTTGGTCGCGTGCTGTAATCGTCACTGATCCCGATTGTGGGTCATTGTAACGAGTTGTTTTTGTTGTTTCGCCTACTCCAAATGTCACATTCGTGTTGTTGAAGGTGCCTGTTTGAGAGGAAGACGAAATAGTGACGGTCGTTGGCGTGACGGCGCCCGTGATATTACCGAATTGATCAAGTAAATCGATCGTGAAGGTGCGATCAGTGCCTTTTATAAGATCCGCGGTGCTACCAGAAATGCGAATGGATGTTGGGAGGGTTGAAACTGCCGTTATGGTGATTGGTTGTGTTGCGGTCGTCATCGATTGCGTTACTGCCGAAAGCGTACAATTACCCGCGGTTGCATCTTTGTAGTAGAACGTTGCGGTACTTGTGCCGCTAGACAATGCAATGTTTGTGATTGAGTTCCAGCTCGTATCACTCTGCGAAAATGCACCAGTGCCACACGTGCTCGAAAGCATCAGTGTCGCATTCGATTGTAGTGGCGACGTATTACCAAAACTATCCTTGAAAACAATGGTGATTGGTGAAGACACAGTGTTTGCGGTTATTGTTTGTGCGGTGCTGGTGAATTGAATCACACTTGGTGCTTGTTGCGTCACGGTGACTGATTGCGATGTGCTGATTGAGTTGTCGCTGGCGACTCGAACATTCATCGTAAAGGTACCGACGTGTTGATTTGTGTAATAAAAGCTTGCAGTATTGGTCCCTTGGGCTGGTGTGACGGATCCAATTGGATTTGCTGTCGCATTTTGTGTCGCAACAAAGTTACCATCACTCACTATAAGCTGAAGCGATGAGGTGCCATTTTGAATTGCTGCAGTACCGTCGGCTTTTTTCGCAGCAACAGTGATTTGATTGGTTACCCCACCAGCGGTAATAGACTGCGCAGCAGAAGTAATTTCAAGTGATGCGATTGGTTGACTGACAATCGTTACCGCTGACGTCCCGTTCGTGAGGCCTGTGTCTGGTTGATCAAGCGTGGCTGCATCACTCGCGGTAAGGGTAACTGCCGAGCCATGGAATGACGTGTCTTTTACGTAGAATTGAACCGACGATTGGCCTGTCAGCATTGTGACCGACGTTTTATTCCATGGTCCAGTTGTGCTACTGCTAAATGCAGTGCTACCGACGGAACTATAGAGGTAAACGGGCGTGTCGCTTGTCTGAGGTGCGATATTGCCATATGTATCATAGCTTGTGATGGTTAAGGCGCCTGATCCTGTGTCGATGGGGACAGTTGTTGTTGCTGGAGTAAGCGCATATCGAGTTGGTGTGTAAGCCGTGACACTAATCGGTGATGATGTCGAGCTGAGTCCCGATGCACTCGCACTGGTTTGAATTGTCCCTGCGAGTGTTGATCGGAAATACAGTGTCTTGATTCCCTCACCTCTCGCAAAGCTAAAGGATGTGATTGGCGTAAAGGGGCTTTCTGTCATCGAGAATTGTCCTCCGTTGTTCGCTGAAACGTTCACAGTTATTGCAGTTGTTGCATACGCCTGGGTATTTGTCGATGATTGTAGTTTGACGTTTACAGCAAGGGGCGTGCCGGCTGCAACGGTGTTGCTTGATGGTTCGAGTATGACTTTTGCTACGTTAGCGTCGACAATTTGTGTATCAAAATTGGTTGCTGTCAGTGGATTGCTTGGGCTTGTTCGGGCATCGCTAACAGTCACATGGGTGAAGGTTGCACCACTACTTGCGAGTGAATCGCTAAGAAGGAATGTGACGGTTGATGAACCGGCGGGGATGATGATTGTTTGTGGACTCACAAGTGCAGTGGTTGTATCTGAGGGAAGATAGAATCGCGCTGTCGAAGTTGTCGTTGCAACTTGCAAAGCGATATCTGAAGCAGCGCTCAGCTGGTTCCCTGCTACGTCTTGTAGCTGAATCGTGTACGTTCCCTTTTCATTTGTCAAAAGTGAGGCAGGACCTGAGGTACTCACTTTACTTGCCACACCTAGACCTGTCACGATGTTTTGGACGGCATTGGTCCACCCAAAATCACCTGATGCTGCATCCGCGGTGTCGGAGGTATTGTCGCGAATAATTAGTTTTGAAGTCCGCTGTGCACTATCTTTGTAATAGACATTAATAGTACTTGAGCCAGCCGGGAGCGTGACGATATATGGCAGTGAGGTCGACCACGTGATGCCGTCGGTGCTGTAGGAACCAGTACCGGAATTTGAGTAAAAATAGAGTGATGTGTCGGCTGTGACAGGAATTGCTGTTCCATCCGATGCTTGGCTTTGAACGGTAATCGGTGTGCTTGAGGTGCCACTACTTAAAAACTGTGGCGGAGTGGTGATCGCGAGTTTTGTAATAGTACCGGCATTCGGGGCTTGCACGACAATGCCACACTGACTCCCCTTAATAACTGCATCAAGACTATCTGTTGCAGTAACGCAGAAGGTTCCTTGTGTATGCATGACGACACCGTTCGTAAAGGTCCTCACTCCCCGATCATCAGCGGTCATTGTATAGGATGCAGGAAGTTGCGCTGCACCATCTGTCGAACTGAAATTAATCGTTCCTGTGTAATCAGACTGTGGATTTCCGAGGTAATCAACCACACGTACTGTGACGGAACTTGGGTTGCCTGATTTGATTGGTGTACTAATGCCGGTGACTTGCAAGCGATACGGTGACGTAATGGTTGCAGTTTGAGTAAAGGTCGTTCCGCCAGTGACGGCGCCGCTAATGGTCGGAGTCCCCTTTGTTGTGTCCATATACCAGACATCAACTGACGAAGAGCCGGCTGGAATCACGACGGTCGTATACGTCCAACGAGTCGACGCATTCTCATTCAGGTCACGAGCGAATTTACCATTTCCTGACGACGTGCTGAGGGTGACAGTTGTATCGACATTTGCCGTCACTGGTGTGTTGTTTGAACTTCGTTGGGTGATGGTGAGCTTCCCTGCTTGACCAGTTGAAATTGTCAGTGCGCTATTTGTAAATGCATAATTATTCGCAACGTAGGTAAAACTGTTCTGTAAAGTTGCGGTGCTGCTATAAAGACTTGTCACTGTCACATCGACAATGCCTGGATTATGTGTTGGTAGCGTTGCACGTAGTGTTTGTGGATCTACGTATGTAACCCCTGTTGCACCAGTACCGCCAAACTGCACACTGTAATATGTGCCACCACTAGGTCGGGCGACAAAATTTGTCCCCGTAATAGTCACCTGCATTCCCGAATCCATTGTTGAAATATTCGGTGATACTGAACTGATCGTTGGTGTCGGTAATTTATAGGTATAAGCACCAGTAAGTGTCGCGGTTTGGTTGTATTCATCTTCAACGACAACATCGACTGCACCCGGTGCAGTTCCGGCGGGTACTGTCGCGCTGAGTAACGTCTGGTTTGTCACGACAACATTTGTTGCGTAGACCCCGCCAATTTTCACTTTCATACCATCGTAAAAACGATTACCGGTAATAGTGACTGTATTTCCACCACCGATATCACCCTGTGGCGGATTGATTGTTGAGATACTTGGTCCGGTGACGAACTCGTACCCAGAGGCGATAGTCGCTGATTGGTTATCGTAGTTTTTAACACTCACATTAACAATTCCAGCCGCATGCGCCGGTGAAGGAACAGTAAGCTGACTTGAGGAAACGAGTGTTGACGCCGCTGCTACAGTAGTTCCAAATGATACGATAGGATTAGGTGATTGGAGTGATGTTGTTGCAGTCGGGACTGACGTTGATGAGCCTGCTGATGAGCCAAATGGGTTGCTGCTGTTTGAACCCCAGCAATATTTTTGGTAATCAGAGGCGATCACACAACTTCTTTGATACCCGGATGTGATAGAAAGAAGTGTTTTGGAAGCCAGTGCGCCGTTCATGACTGTTGCAATTGGTGCATTTGAAGTACTGCTTGTATTGCCGCCAAAAGCATTTCCGGGATTACCCCAACAATACGAATTACCGTCCGAGGCAATAACACAGGTATGACTGACGCCGACGGATATATCAGCAATTGTTTTTCCTGCAAGAACGCCCGACCTGTCGACGGCCTGAGGAACAATACCTGATCCTGCCCCACCTAATTGGCCAGAACCAATAACTCCCCAACAATAGGCTAAGTCGTCAGACGCAATGGCGCAAGAGTTTACATACCCTGTACTTAGTTTTTTGATTGTTTTACCAGCTAACGCGCCAGTACTTGTTACTGCCACGGGGACCTTTGATGCGGCAGTCGAGTTATTACCGAGCTTATTAGCGTTCGAACCCCAGCAGTATGCATTACCATCTGATGCGACTGCACAGGTGTTAAGATCACCAACCGAGATAGACCGGAGTGTCTTGCCGATAAGTGCACCGGTGGTATCGACAGCAACGGGTACACTTGAATTTGTTGTTGCATTATTTCCCAGTTGCCCTGAAGTTCCTAGACCCCAACAATAGCCATTACCATCTGAAGCAATTGCACAGGTTGTCGAGCTTGATGCCGAAATGGCTACTAATGTTTTTCCAGCAAGTGCACCCGTTGTGTCGATCGCAACTGGAACGGATGATTGAGCTGCTGCACTGTTATTTCCTAGTTGTCCTGCCTGGTTCCGACCCCAACAATAGCCATTTCCATCAGACGCAATGACACAAGTATGGTATTCCCCAACGACAATTTGACGAATTGTTTTTCCAGAAAGCACACCAGTTGTAATGGGAGCAACGGGTGCGTTGGCTGCAACCGTTGAATTGTTTCCTAGTTGTCCAAACCCGTTATATCCCCAGCAGTATGCCTGGTTAGTATTATAGAGTCCACAAGAATAGCCGTTAGTTCCTGTACTCGTGACAAGTTGCGTTATTTTCTTTAACCCATTGCTAAATCCACTTCCTGTAATCGTAACGGTTTTTCCGCCTGCTGCTGGTCCAACATTTGGTGAGATTGTACTGATCGTTGGGGTGGCTTCGACATAGGTAAATCCATTCACTAGCACGGCCGCTTGACTGTCGCTATTGGTAATAGTAACGTCTTTTTGACCTAATGTTTCTACTGGGGTGATGGCGGTCAGTGTGGTTGAGCTTACAAACGAGACAGATGCCGCGGGAGAATTCCCGAACTTTACCGTTGCACTCGAGTCAAAGCCGGTGCCCGTAATCGTCACACTATCACCACCTTGTGGGTAGCCGGTCGCTGGAGTAATGCTTGAAATTGTCGGCGCTGCGGCGGCGTGTGCACTTGGCGAAAGCGTTACCAAAAAGGCACTCAATAGAAGTGCCGTGAAAGACGCGAGTTTTACGAGTTGCCCAATTCGCTGACGGATCATTTTGCCGTCTCGCTCACTCGAATAAGCCCTGCTTTTGCTCCACTATTGTTTGGTTCGTAGGTTAGGATATGTTCGTACGTTTGTTGCGCCTTGTCCGTCTGTCCATCTTGTTCGTAGGCAATTCCTAGAAGGAATTCAAGCTGGCTGTTATCTGGTAACGCCGCAAGACCTTTTTGATACGTTGTCATCGCATCGTCTGGATTCTTCAAAGTATACAGCTGTACATTGGCAAGATTCGCATAACTATTCACGAGTGTCTTATCAAGTTCAATCGCCTTCATGTAGGCAGACACTGCGTCATTCGTTTGTCCGAGATCACGGTAAATATTCGCAAGGTTATTATAGGTAGTGGCATCTGGTGATGTCTTGGCGATTGCTTCGTACTGTGTTTTTGCTGTCTTAAGGTCACCACTTGCATAGAGGGCAATCGCGTAATTCTTTTGTGCATCAACATCGTCTTGATGCGCTTCTGCTGTCTTTTTTAATTCCGGAAGATTTTTGCGGTATTGATTAATAATTTGGTTGCCAGATGAAGGTGCCGATTTTTGATGTCGTACCGCAACAATAACAGCGGTGCCAAGTGAAACGAGAATAGCAAAAAGTATCGCAGCAGCGATAATTCGTTGACGTTTATTCCACTTTTTCACCCTTACCTATTCTCCAGTTCGGTGCATGTCTCACGAACACGCTGTAACTATTAGCATTATGATAGCAGATAACAGGGGTAAAGCATAGACTTTTTCGTACTTTTCTCGTCGTAGACATTGATTGACTTTTTGAGTATTTTATTCTATAATTCACCAGTTATTCAAGAGGTGACGCGACGCGAGCCTCGCGGTAGCACATTGACATTGCTGTATGTGAACATTTCACAAAGATTACTCGACTAGAGAAAGAAGATTGCATGATCCTTGCACTGCTCATTACTGCCGCTGTTGTGGCAGTAACCGGGCTTGCGTTGAAGTACTTTGTTCCGATGATCCTTCGGGATTCGGACTGGGTGATTTCATGGCGCGAGTTCATTGCCGGGCTGCTGGCTGCGTACATACTTGTCATGCCGCTCGTTTTTTGGGCAGGCAAGTCACTTTCGACCGCGGATGCACTTCGTTATGAAGAGTTCCGTAACGGTGTCGAAACCAGTGCACTCGTTAATGTCAAAGTCTGTGAACCGGGGCATAGCGGCACAAATGCCGCTGCCGGACACAGCAACTGCGACAACGAGTACAACACTGGCCAGACCTACACCTACCTGGTGCCGGTTACTCATTCGTACACGACCTGTAATAGCAAAGGGAGTTGCACGACCCATACGTACGTCACAATGGAACCCCGTATTGGCTACATCTATAGCCCGTATGCAGCAAAGGAATATGCGTATCACATCACCGATTCGATCGGTGGTTCGTACACATTTCCCTACTCGTACGTGAAAGATGGTGAAGGCTACGACGGAAAGGCCATTCCGGCAGACCTCCCTCGTGGAGATCCGGCGGAGTGGACGAAGGCAAAGACACGGCTGGATGAGGGTAATCCTCGACCGGTCACTCGTCTCTTCGACTACAACAACTACGTACTGGCTTCGCATGACGATCTGCTGAAACCCTTCAGTAAGAACGTTAAGCGATACCTGAAGGAAGGGATTCTCCCAGAACACACGAGGCACATCGATACGACTCCGCTCCACGGGTTCAACAACTCGACCGCAGACAAGGTTAGCTTTGTCGGCGTAAAGGTCTCGAACCCCAAGGCGTGGCAGTCGTCTTTGATGAGTTTTGATGCGGCTCTGGGCTCCAAGCTTCAGGGTGACATGCATCTCGTGCTCATCGATAGCTCACTGGTTGACAACCCGACTGACTACTTGAATGCGCTCAAGGCGTACTGGCTTGGTGATGACTTTGGTCGTCGCGCCATCGCTAAGAACGCGATCATTGTGGTCGCCGGTGTTCAAGGTGACACGATCAAGTGGGGTATGGCCTCAACGGGCATGCCGTTTGGGAACGAAGTGATGCTGCGAGGTATCACTAACTTTTTCCCGGACACTCCACTTGAGCCGAAACAGGTCATTGGCTCACCGCACACTGTCGTTACTCCGTCGCAAGATGGCAAGGACAAGGTGGTGGTGACGCTGAGTGATAAGCCTGGCGTGCTTGAGCGGGTCGTCCTTCAGGACTTCCCCTTCCAGCGTGCCTGCATGGACTGCAAGAACGATGGCAAACAGATCGGCTACGCCAATCTCGTCGTTGACATCGAACCGAAGCCGTGGCAATTTGGCATCATGATCGGCATCGTAACCCTGCTTGCACTTGTCTACTGGTTCCTCGCCGGACAGTATGAGCTCTTCAATTGGCTCCCTGGAATCACGTCGAGTCGCCGCAAGGATGACCAAGACGACTCCAATAGCTCCTACGATCCATATCGTGAGCTGTACGGATCCAAGAAATCCAAAAAGCCCAGAAAGCGTCGGTACGCCGATAGCTTTTACAACGACTAGTTAGGAATATCTGATGGAATGGCTCAAAAAGAACCGAACGCTGGTTATTGTGCTGGGGGCCGTCTTGGTGATCGGATTGATCATCCTCGGCGTCGTCGGCTACAACTACAGCGTTCGCAACGAGGGTGAGCGGCAGGAGCAGGACCTCACGGCTCTGTACAACCAGTCGCTCAACTCGCTCTCCACCTGCATTGACCAGGGTCGCACCGCGGCTCGGGTCACCGAGGAGGAGTACAAGACCATCAAGGAGACGTTGGTCGAGGTCGCTTCGGCCCGCTACGTCACCGCTGATGGCAAGCCGACGAACGCTTCGGGCGTGCTGGGAGGTGGTCAGCTGATTTCGGCTCTGACGGAGAGTTATCCGCAAATCGATCAGCGTGACTGGCAGAACCTGCAGACCCTGGTGGTCGGCTGCCGTGATGAGTTCCAGGGTGCGCAGGACCATATCCAGGTCAACGCCGCCGCTTACAACAAGTGGCGCGTGACGGATAACCTGTTCAACGCTGGCATCAAGGCAGGCTTCCCGTCCAACGAACTCACCGTGACCACGGCCACTGGCGAGCACCTCTACGGACAGGCCGCTTACGACCGCATTACGCGTGTCGTTTCGACGGAAGACGCTAACAAAGCGTTCGAGTCGGGCAGTCTCGATGAACAGGATCTGTTCGGGAAGTAATTCACATACAGCGTGTTCGTGTTGGCTTCGGCCGACACTGTTCGTGGAGTGAGGGGTACCATTCGTGGTCTCCCCTCCTCCGCGGACACGCGTATCCGGAAATATGATAGTTCCGCTGATGAGTCGTACACGACGAAATACGCAAATAGCTACTGACTGGTGGCTATTTTTATTGGTAATTTTATTGATTTAAAGCTTGAACACGGGCATCTGCGTAAGAAGCAAGGCGGGCATACGAGTTTAAGACATGATGTCCTATCGGCGTTGAATCACCTTTAGGTGCAACCAGCGAAATGGTTTCTGCGTATCCCCCATTTTCGCGTACTGTGTTGGCTGCGGAAATGAGATCTTTTTCAAATGAGACCGAGCTATCTGCGCCACGGGCAATCAAAATCCGTGCATCACGAAGGTGTGGACCATCGACATCATCGTTACTCAGTGCGTCTTTGAGCGCTGTGTGAAGGCCTTTTCGAAGCCCTGCACCAGTTAAGTATGTTGCGGGGATTTGACGTCGTTTTACAAAGTCATCAATTCGTTTATTTTCAGCAGACTGTCTTTCGAATGCACGAATTTCGCCGTGGCCTATAAGCGTATTTTCTCCTAGGTATACGTCTTGTCGAAGATTAGCTTCACGTCCTGCTAAGTTTCCTAGCATCTTTGCTTGCCGTAATAACGTGTAATTTCCATAAGTATTTACTGGCTCGATAAGATCCATTTGTGTAATGCGCAGTCCTTTGTCGAATTGACGATGAGCAATAACACGTGCCATCGCTGTGACTGCATAAGCGCCTAAGGACTCGCCAAGAAGCTGAATATTTTCGTACTCAGCCAAGCCGACGGTTGCATCAATAGCACGAAGTTGTTCGAGCGCAAGCGGATCAAAATCACCGCTGAATGCGAGCGCGGTCTGCCTTGGTGTTTGCCATGCACCTTTTGTATGAAATGGATCATCTCGATCCATGGTGACACCGGGAATTTCACTAAGGAGTACGCGAGCATTACTACGCGTCGCAAGAATAGACATTCGTCGTTCAAGTAGTGGGTCAATACGGTAGTCGAATGAGGTTGACGTTAAAATTGTTGGATCTGTGTCGGTTTGACGAGCGTCAACTTCTAAGACATTAAATTGTTGTCCCCACTTATTTTCGTGTCGATGAGTTTCAACTTTTAGACCAGGTGCCGTCAGCCCTAACTCATCGCTAGAAAGGTTTTTGAAGCGCTCAAATTCGAGAGTGACATTTTCTGACATAATTAACCTATATTATAGCACATTATTATTTAATAGTCAATCAGTACTATACTATAATTATGGTATCAGACACTTTTGATTTTCTGAATGGACGCGCATCCGATGTTGCTCCGCGATTACTCGGGTGTATCTTGGAACGAGAACTAGACGGCAAGGTGGTTCGCGTCAAAATTGTCGAGACCGAAGCGTACGATGAAACCGATGCGGCTAGCCATAGCTACAAAGGTCGCACGCAGCGAACCGATATTATGTTTGGTCCACCTGGTCATCTCTATGTCTATTTTACGTATGGCATGCACTACTGCTGCAATATTGTTGCGGGTGGCGAAGGCGCTGGAGCTGCGGTCTTAATTCGGGCTGTTGAGCCACTTTCTGGCATAGAAGTAATGGAAACGCACCGGCTGCAATCTGGCGTACAGCTGACGAATGGTCCCGCAAAATTATGTCAGGCCCTTGCGATTAACAAGAGCCTGAACGGGCATGACTTAACCAAAGAGCCATTGCGATTGATTGTTGAGCCTGCTCTTGCGAACGAAGCTATTGAGCAAACCGTTCGGATTGGTATTAGTAAAGCAAAGGACGTTCCTTGGCGCTTTTATATCAAAGACAATCCGTACGTTTCACGCTAATGATTAGCTAAGATCTGCGTCGTCCGAAGTAAGGCCGTCAAGCGCTTCGATTTCTTCGCGCCGTGCTTCATTGTCGACATTGTCGTCACCAGTATCAACATACTTGTTCAGTTCGGCACCGAATTCATCAGGATCGACACCGAGATCTTTTGGTGGATTATCGGTCAGGTCTTCAGTGGCAAGGTCACGTGAGCCTTCGTCAGTCGTCAGTTCATCCTGGTAGTTTCGTGGTGTATAGTCGTCGTCATTATTCATTGTGAATACTCCTTATGAGTTTAGTACCCTCTTACTATAAACCTGAATGATGAATAATGGCTGAAAGTAAACTTTGGCTGTAGCCTACATCTCTTCGTCGCGGGCTTCTTTAAAGAGTTTTCGTCCCTGTTTTGCAATGCTTCGTTTTTTTGCTTTTGCGCTGTCTGCTTTGCTTTTTGCGATTCGGCGTGTCGTGAGATTGCTGATTTCATTTTTTAATTTCACATATGCCGCATAGTGTTTTGGGTCAAGCGAGCCGTTATCGATTGCAGCTTGTACTGCGCAGTCAACTTCACCATTGTGCTGGCAGGAAGAATATTTGCATTGTCCAATTAAGGTAATGACATCGTCAAAGTTTTCTTCCAAGTCGTCTTCGGTTCCCCATAATTTCAGTTCACGAATACCAGGCGTGTCAATTAACATACCGCCATTTGGAAGGACAAATAATTCGCGGTGTACCGTGGTGTGTTTTCCTGTGTCATCGGATTCACGGACGGCTTGAGTTTTCTGTCGAATTGCACCAAGCAATTCATTGGTAATCGTCGACTTCCCGACGCCAGATGATCCTAATAAAATCGCAGTTTTGCCAGCTGTGATATGCTCGCGAATGTCATCGATGCCCTTTCCTTCTTTTGCGGTCGTCACAATAACCGGAACATCAAATGGCGAAAGTTGGTCAACGAATGAGGCAAGATCATCAGTTTTATCGGACTTATTTAGCACAATCACGGGCTCAATTGTATTAATGGAAAGTTGATATAAATAACGACGTAATCGATCAATACTAAAATCATTATCAAGTGCGATAATCACAAAAGCGATATCAACATTTCCTGCAATGACTTGTTTGACTGTTTTATTGCCAGTGGCTGATCGAGCGATCTCACCGGTACGTGGTAAGACAGTTTCAATCACGGCGTTATTATCGGTGATATGGATCCCCACCCAGTCCCCTACTTTTGGAATGGATTGACGATCGGAATAGTGCGCTAGTTTTCCTGAAAGTTCGGCAGTGATTTCCTGTGGGACAACGACGCGCAGTGAGGTGCCGAAATCTGCCGTGACGCGACCTGGACTAAGATATGGAAACTCAACAAGAGACTGCTGCCATGCTTGAGCAAGTCGTTCGTTCCAGCCAAAAGTTTCCAATGTATTCATTCGTTCTAGTATGACAGCAACCAACGATTATTTCGTACGTTTTTTCTGAGGGAGCCCATTTGGCCGTTTTACAGTGACGAAACGTTTTTTTGCGACAGGGCGTTTGCGAGCATTGGTCATGGTTCGTTTAAACTTTTGTTCGGCTTCGACGTCCGCATAGCGAGCAAGTGGACCGTGGGCGATGACTGGATTGGCTGATTGTTCATCCATTTCTTTAATAAGATCAACAGCAGCTTGTTCGATCAACCATTCTCGTCCCGGTGCAGTTTCACCAATGGCTGTAATGTGCCAAAGCGTATCACCTACCGCTGTCTCTTCAACAATTTGCAGCGGGCTGACCATGAGGAGTTGCCCGTTCGGTAATCGATCATTTGCTTTCTGGACGAGTTGTTCACCCTTTTTCAAGTTTGTGACAAAGATTTCGAGTGCAATTCGACGAATACCTTTTGGCGTAATACGAATACCTTGAATATTTTGGTTATTGACCCAAATAATTTCACCGTTTAACGTCCGAATGCGAGTTGAACGAAGTGTCACACGCTCGACGATACCTTGCATGTCCATGAACGGTTCAATTTTGACGTGATCACCAACACCGTACCACTGCTCGATCATCATGGCGCTTCCGTTGGTGACGTCACGAAGAATTGGTCCTAACGACGCACTGAGAAGGAGCAACAAGACAGCACTGGCACCGATTAAGGCAGTTGGTTGTTCGTAAGGATGATCAAGGAGCCACCAGAAATACAGGCTGATCAAAACAACGACAACTCGAATTAACGCGATGCTGAGTACCAAGTATGTTTCATAGCGTCGGAGTCGATTCACGGTTTGAAGGTCTTCTGATTTATCTGCTCGTGCACCAATAACGGTGACAACTTTACGAAGAAGTGTGGCAATCAGGCGACCGATCAGCAGTCCTACAACTAAACAAATGATAAGGGAGATGATGGCGTGGAGGTTAAAATAGGTAGCAAAAATATGGGCTAAGACTTCTTTCCCCGTATTAAATGACAAATCAGGCATGAATCCTCCTTTCTATGGAGTGGTGGGGCTCGAGAGAGCTAAATAATATAAGTCTTTCACACTGTGTACTTAACAGATGTGTCTTTACGTTATTTTAGCATTTTTTGGCCTAAATGAAAACCATAAGAAGAATGTTCGCTATACTAAATATATAAGGAGACATAATGTCAAAACTATATATTCCCGTTCTTGCAGGTACCACACGCGAACAACGCAAAAGCATTTACGCTGCTCGGTTAGTGGCAGAAGTTGGTGCAACTTTTGAAGATGTTGAAACCGAAGTCATTGACCCAAAAGACTACTATTTTCCCGGTGACGGAAATGATCCTGAAGGAAAAGATCCACGCTATACAGCAGTCACAGAACGCGCGGATGGATTTTTTATCGTCTTTCCAGAATACAATCACAGTTTTCCTGGAACGCTGAAGCGAATGCTTGATAGTGAACTCAAGAACTATATACATAAACCAGTAGCATTTGGTGGCGTTTCTGCAAGTTCGTGGGGTGGCGTGCGCGGCATTGAAGCGATGATTCATCCGGCACGTGAATTAGGGTTGGTCGCAACATTTACGGATATGCAGTTTCCTGAAATTAATGACCTTTTTGATGATAACGGAACGTTATTAAACGAAAATTATCGCGAATATATTAAGGGCGCCTGGATTGAACTGATTTGGATGGCTAAGACGCTCAAAGTTGGCCGTGAAACGATTGAAAGCAAATATCATACACTGCCTCAAGAGATAGAAAACTAAGCGTCAAACAAGAGAATCTTTTTTGGTTCACGATTTAACGCCAACCGAACAATCTGCATGATCATCGTTTCATAATCGAGTCCGAGGTTCATCTCGTATGCTTTTGGAAATGAGCCGTAGTCATCAATCAAGCTAGGGATAAGGTTTGCTTCGAGGAAATGCGGCACACCAAATTTATCAAAACGTACATCGATGCGACCGTAATCGCGTGCACCGAGTGCGAGAAAGACATTAATAGCAAATGACTGAAGTCGAGCACGTTCTGTGGGATCAGTGACTGCTCGGACGTCCTCTGCATTTGAGGACTTCACTGCTTTGCTCAGCATTCTTTCACCGTTTGCATCCTTGCTTGCAACGAGTTCAATCGGCATCGCTGAAAGTTTTTGGGAATGATGGTTGCCGATAATTGCAACGCTAAATTCGCGGCCGACAAGAAACTCTTCGATCAGTGCATCTGCATGATGTTCTGTGTGAATAGCATCGACTTTTGTCCGCAATGCTTCGACAGAACGAACGACTGAAAATTCATCAATCCCCTGTCCGCCACCTTTATTGGCAGGTTTGACGAAGAGTGGAAATGAAAGTTTGCCTTCGTTAATAATTTCTTCATTATCACGGCGTATGATTTGGAATGGAGAGGTTTGCAGGCCACTCTCGATCATGCGCTGCTTCGCAAGGTGTTTATTCAGACCAAGTCTGTGTGCAAATTTACCCGAACCAGTGTGGCGAATACCGCTTTTTTCGAGCAGGTCACTGATCCAAATTTTAGGGTGAAGACCTTTGTCGCTTCGGACGTAGTACATGCCAAGGAATGCCAGGTCAGGGCTGCGCGCAATGAGTGCCGTAAGGTCAGCTTCTGTATCGATATTTGTGATCCGCACGTCTGTATAATGTTGTGCGAGTGTTTTGGCGATGGCTGTCGCTGATTCAAGGCTCATTGAACTGAGTGATTTGTTGAGTGATCGAACAACTTCGATGCGTAGTGGCAGTTTTGGCATAATAAATAAATGCGCCTTCCGTATGTATATGTTAAATAAGGGGTGTAACAGAGTGAAATGAATGCCCATATACAATTGGCCGGGCGAGAGATAGACACGTTCTATTACGTATAATTATGTCACAGAAAATATATTTTAGCAAGGACAAGCAGGCCCAGAGGTGATATACTGGATAGGTTGTGATTTCTGATATTACTATTACTGAAAAATCTTTTGGACCAAAGTCTCTCATGTCAAATGTGCGACTCACTATTAATGATGGTGAAAAAATTGGGGTCATTGGACGTAATGGTGTCGGTAAATCGACGCTCTTCGGCATTCTTGCGGGATTCGATAAAGACTTTACGGGTGACATTATGTACAAGCCTGGAACGGTCATTGTTGCGACGCAGCAAGAATACCATGATGTTGGCGACAAGACAGTCTTGCAGTATGTCTTGCAGGGCCTCCCTGAATACTCAAAGCTAAGTCACATCATCGAAACCTATCCCCTGACAATGGGCGATAATATGAAAAAGATTAACGAGTATAGCGATGCGCTTGTTCGTTTTGACGACAAAGGTTTTTACCAAATTGAAGAACAGATCGAACGTGAGCTCGCAAACTTCCAGCTGCCTGATATTGCCCACCGTGAATTTTCAACGCTTTCTGGTGGTCAGAAACGTCTAGTTGAAGTCGTTAAGATTATGCACTCCGATGCGGATCTCGCACTTGTTGACGAACCAACCAACCACATGGACTACATCGCAAAAGATCAGTTTATTGACTGGCTGAAAGGTGCACACGAAAGTGTCCTGCTTATTACTCACGATCGCGACGTTCTTCGTGAAGTTGACCGCATCGTCGAGTTAAAGGATGGTGGCTCACAAAGTTTCAAAGGCAACTATGATGCGTACTTGAAGCAGAACGCTGTTTCAACTGGTAGCCAGATGAATGAATTTGAAATGATTGAAAAACGTATTGTGAATCTTAAAGCTAAGGTGATCGAATACCAACGCTTTAAGGAAAAGTCTCGCCACGGTGGTACTATTCAGCGTTTCAAGCGCCTCGAAGAAGAGGGCCGAAAAGAACTTGCTGAGCTCCAAACCCGCAGTAAACCAACCTTCTGGATCGATAAGGATTCAGTCGATAACTTGAACTATAAAGTTGCCGCGCAGTATGACAAGTTCAAAGCAAAGAACGTTCGAATTAATCTTAAGTCAGATGAATCTCGTAGCAAGCACGTGCTTATTTCTGCCCGTGACTTGAGTCTTGGGTATGACAAACCACTCTTTACGGGTATTAATATCGACCTCCGTGAAGGTGAAGCGATTGAATTCCGTGGACGAAACGGTGCCGGTAAAACAACCCTTATTAAAGCAATTCTTGGCGATCCTTCTGTCACAACGTATGACGGTGAACTGACACTCGACAAGCAAGTTCGCGTTGGGATCTACGAACAAGAAGTTTCTTCTACGTACTTTGAGATGCCGCTTGAAGAAGCGATTGAGCGCATGTACTTATCGCGTGACCTCCCTATTTCAACTACTAAGATCCGCTCTATCATGAGCGACTATCTCTTCTCTGAAGGTGATGGTAAAACACCAGTGAAGCGCCTGAGTGGTGGTCAAAAAGCACGATTCCAGTTGATCGCGATGCTTGCGAATGATCCTCAACTGTTGATCCTCGACGAACCAACAAACCACCTTGACCTTCCAAGTGTCGAAGAACTTGAAACTGCCCTGGGCAAATATTCGGGTGCGATTATCTATGTTAGTCACGATGGCTACTTCCGTGATAAGCTTTCTGGCGACGTGCTGAAAATCGGCGCACAGTAGTAACCTTAATACAGGTGACGTACTAAAAATGAGCATTTAGCTCATTTTTTTTGGGTAAAAAAAGCCCCGCATATGCAGGGTAAAGTTGTGTTGGATGGTCCCGACGACACACGACTCGATTGGATATCGAGGTGTATCATCGGAACCATCCTAGCTCACACGGTTACGCGTTCTCCTTACGGTGACGAGCACGCACGGCTTTGGTTGCCAACAAGGTGGCGCCCAAACCTAGGGCGAGGATGCCAAACCCGGCCGGACCCCAGGGGTCGCTACCGGTGGATGCCAGCACTGGCGCACACGTGGTGTACGTCGCCGGATCCGTGTAGGCGGCCTTGTCGACGATCGTCACGGTGACGGTGGTCGGCGGGATAGCAGCCTTGTCGACAACCTTGCGGTCATCGACGAAGTTCCATCCTTCCGGCTTGTCGGTCGTCCAGTTGGAGTCACCCAGCACCAGTGTCGGCTTGCCGCCGTGCACGTAGTACGTGGGGTATCCGGGAACGGCCTCCGTGTCGACGACCGTCCGAACGAGAGGATCACCGTGCTCGTCCACCATCTGCTGCCAGATCGGCGGAACGCTGAGCGTCGTGTTCACCCACGATGCATCCGCCACGTTGTCCGTCTGGCCAAGTGTTCCATCGGAACTCTCGGTCAGGTAGACGACCTTGTCGGGTACTGCGGACTCGTCGGTCACCGTTGTCCGGCCGTACTGCGACCAGACTGATGTGTCGACCGAAGTCGACGTCGACGAGGTGAACAGACTGGCGTCTGCTACATTCGTGCTTCGACCGAGGTTTCCCTGGTCATCGCGCGTCAGGTAGTACGTCACGTCATCGGTGGCGGCCTGGGTGATGACCTTCTTGGGGTCACCTTCCTGGTTCCATCCGGTGATCATGCTCTCGCTGAACCAGCCGGCCGAAGCCGAGTTGGGTGTTGCCGAGCCGTCCTGCGCACGGTACTCCTTGAAGGGAGCGACGTACGCCTGATCGATGACCGTGCGAGGTGTGCCGAATGCCGTCCATCCCGTCGGGATGGTGGCAGTCTTGAACCAGCCGGCCTTCGAAGCATCGGTCGTGACGGTGACGCCGTCCTGTTCGAGGTATTCCTTGAACGGGGCGATGTACGCCTGATCGACGACCTTCTCCTCGGCCGTTTTCACCCACGGTGCTCCGGGGGTGTCTGTGGTCCAGGCACCTCCCTTGTAATCGAGCGTGACCGTCTTGGTCGCGACGTCCTGGGTGTCAGTTGCGGCACCCGGGTTCGTCGTTGTCCAGTCGCTCCATCCGGACCAGTCGGTGTAACCACCGGTGATGGTGACCATCGAAGCGTAGTACTGAACGCTTGCGTTCGGACCACCGTAGGTCGAAAGCGGAACGTTCCCCTTGGGGTTCGTCGCGCTGCCGCCGAGCAGGTTGCTCGGAACACCACCACTTCCCCAGACGGCGTTGATGACGACGTCGGGGATCTGGTGCCAGCCGGCTGACTGAACCCAGTGACCCGGGATCGTGTAGCCGTTGACCTTGGTTGTACCACCGGACACGAAATCGTATCCGTTGACGAACTTCCGCTCGACCGTGTTGTCGGGGCGATGGATTCGCGTCCGGAACTGGTATTGCTTCTGGTTCTGCTGGTACTTGAAGACCTGGTGGGACTTCTCGGACTGGCCGGGGTTCATGCGCGAGACTTGCGACTCCGAGTGGGACTTCTCGGACTGGCCGGGGTTTTGACGCGAGAACTGCCACTCGGAGTGACTGATCTCGCTCTTGCCCTTGACGTAGTCCTTGTACTTCCACTGGTCGTGCGTGACCGCGTCGTGGCCCTTGATGAGCTGGCTGTACTGCGTCTCTTTGTGGGAGACGCCGATGACAGCCGGGACATCTTTGGTCCACCGCTGCTCGAGGTGTGACACCTCTTCGCTGCCAGGGGTCGTCGTCGTGAGCGGGTGTGATACCGCATCGTGATGAACGGCCGGGTGAACCAGGCAGCTTGCATCTGCTGCATTGGCCGGCATTGCGCCAGTCAAAGCGGCGACACCTGCAAGGAATCCAGCGGTGAGTGCCGTTCCGGTGAAATACTTCGTTTTGTTGGTCACAATGACCTTTCTTGTTGTCGGGTCTACCAGGATGGTAGTTGGAACTCGTGTGAGCCTAATTGTCAAAGAGGAATCGAACAAACCGCTCGACTCACCCCCCAAGTATCTTGCCTGACAGCAGACTTGCGTCTGTAGCCATAACGATGACACTATAATTTGATTATAACATAAATAACGAAAATTTGCAATATATACACTGTCTTTAATACAAAACGACTCCGTCATGGAGTCGTTTTGTATTAAAGAACTTTACCTTTGAGCTTGAGGCTCTTGAGTTTCTTTTTGAGCAGTCGCTTGCGCGCTGCGCCATGCCAGTTTTTGTGCTTAGCCATCGTAAGTTAATTCCCTTCATGTCTGTTTTATAGACACAGTTATCAGCTGTTATAGTAACTTATTAGTATTATACCATAGTTTCCCCTATCGTACCTCTATAATTGCCCTCTTTTACACGCAGGAGTATAGTCATAGGTATGAACAAAAAACACTTCTCAAAATTCAAGATCAAAGACAAGGTATTGAAACATGAACTTGCTCGGGCACACGGAATGATTATCCTGCTGGTCATCGCACTCATGTCACTGCTCGCCTTTTCTAATGCTTTGGGCTTAACACTTGATCCACTCCTGACCTTCCTTGCAATCGTCCTTCTAGGAATTGTGGGCCTCTTGTCACTATCTGTTATTACTTCACTACTCATGAAGCGCAAATAATGGCAACAACGACCGCCCAACAAGAATATATCCCAGGTGTTTGTAATATTGGACCTGCCGAGCGACGAAAGCGACGTATGGCCGGTATTTCAGGAACGATCGTTACCTTGATCGTCCTCGTCGGCCTGTTAATAGTTGATGCACCACTGTTATGGCGACTGATCCTCGTTGTTCCCGCTGCGGGTGCCGCCTCTGGATTCCTCCAGGATGCGATGCATTTTTGTGCCGGCTTTGGTATGAAAGGCATTTACAATGTTATTAATAGCGCTGGTGTCGTTGATAACGTTGAACTTGAAGGAGCGCGCCTCGCTGATCGACGAAAGGCTATCCAGATCTTACTCTACTCACTAGCGATTGGCTTGATTGTCGTCGCACTCGCACTGCTGATTTAGTAAAACGATTGTATAGATAGAAAGAAAGACTCCGTTTCATGCAGAGTCTTTCTTTTTGTCCTTCTATGTCAGTAGGGTATCAGCCTTAGTTACATTTCGTGACTAAGGCGTCACCTATTTCGGATCGCCCGGCCGCAGGGTTGCGAACCTGCTTGCGGTAAGTATGAGCTTGACGGTTTGTTGGTTGGACATATATTCCCTCCTTCGTTTAGCTTTTACTCTTTTATTATACGCCTATTTTAAAGCATATACAAAAACACACCCCATATTGAGGTGTGCCTTTGAGAGCGCTGAGCTATAAATTAGCGACGGTTCTGAGTGCTTTGCACTGGAACGAATGTGAAAGCTTTTCCGCTTGCACCACCACGACCAGTACGACCGATACGGTGAACGTAGTCTTCGTAGGTTGCAGGTTGGTCAAAGTTAATGACGTGGCTCACATTAGGAATATCAAGTCCACGAGCGGCAACGTCTGTCGCAACCATGATGTTGACCTTGTTGTCCTTAAATGACTTGAGGGCACGTTGTCGTTGTGACTGAGACTTGTTACCGTGAATGGCAACAGAGCTAAAGCCGTTTTGTTCAAGGTGGTCAGAAAGACGTTGGACGCCAAACTTTGTTTCACCAAAGACAAGGACCTTATCGAAGTCTTCGCCGCCGAGCATGTTTACAAGGACGTCAAGTTTGTGATCTTTGTCACGCGCTTCAACGATGTCTTGTTCAACGTGTTCGCTGGTATCAGAGGTACGAACGTGGACTTCAACTGGGTTGTTCAAGAAGGTGTTCACCAAAGCTTGGATAGTTGGAGTAATGGTCGCGCTGAAGAAAAGCGTCTGACGGTCACGTGATGTCTGGTCGACAATTTCACGGATGTCGTTGATGAATCCCATGTCGAGCATACGGTCAGCTTCGTCGAGGACGAGGTATTCAACTGTATCAAGCTTGAGTTCACGGCGCTTCATGAGGTCCTTAAGACGTCCTGGAGTCCCAATGATGACGTGTGGACGACGACGGAGGTCGCGGATCTGACGTTCGATGTTCATTCCACCAACACAAAGTGCTGAGAAAAGACGCATGCCACGTGAGAATTCACGGAACTGTTCGTCAATTTGTACGGCAAGCTCACGGGTTGGAGCCATGATAAGAACAGAGTTAAACATTTGTCCACCACGAATCTTTTCGATAATTGGGAGGATGAAGGCAGCTGTTTTACCAGTACCAGTGTTCGCAAGTCCAATAACGTCTTTTCCTTCAAGGATGTAAGGAATCGCCTGGTCTTGGATTGGGCTTGGCGTTGTGTAGCCTTTTTCAATAATGTTGTGCTTTAGGTCGTCGCTAAATGCAAAGTCAATAAATTGGTGCTTTGGGACGTAGGCGATTTCTTCAGCCTTCGTGACTGCCTTGTTGATGAACTTGCTTGGGTGAATGTAAGCACCACGGCGTTGTCCACCACCTGAGCGTCCTCCGCTTCGTTGGTTGTTTCCACCAAATGAACGGTGGCCTGGTCGTGCACCACGAGGTGCAGTTGATCGGTTTTGGTATGGCATTGAGCTATAGTCCCTTTCTGGGATAAAAAATATTCTGCATAAGCAGACGAACAGTGAGAACCTTTTGATATCTCATTAGGTACAAGTTCTTAATCAACTAACCATGAGAGGCGGTATCCATTCGGATGCGTATAAATCTAGTATAGCACAAGCTACTTTATTTGTCTAGTGCGACGGAAGGACGGAAATAATAATGCAGAGTGTGACCACTGCTCCAACAATGTAGTTTAACCAGATAAATCGCCGCCATCCCCTGTTGGCTGTTTCGGATGTCGCCTCTGTAATCCAGAGATATGGTGAGATGTTTGCAATGTACAAGATGCCGGCAATGGCCACGATATAGGCCAGACCACCTTGTCCAGCAGTAACGATAACGGCAAGGACGTACAGTATGTAACTTAACCAAACGGTTGCACGAGCACCGATAATGGTGGCGATTGATTGCAGATTCCCTTTTTTATCTGGAATTACATCTTGAACGGCACCAAATGCATGACTCGCGATCCCCCATAGGAACAGCGCCAGCGCGAATGGCCAGGCTTGAGGATGGAACCCAGTTGCCGCAATCGCAAAGATCATTGGCCCCACAAAGTGGATACTGCTGGTGATCGAATCAAGGAAGGCAATTTCTTTAAAGCGCAGCCCCTTCAAGCTATACGCGATCACAAAGAATATAACGCCAGAGAAAATCGCTGCAGCTTGAATGGACGGTGACAATATAACAATCGCAATACCAAACGGTACTAATAAGAGTGCTGCGGTCCATAAAATAACCGGATGGAAACTCTTGGCTTCAACGGCGCCTTCGATGCTCTTTTTGCGGGGGTTGCGAATATCTGATTCATAATCAAAGACGTCATTCACGCCGTACATTAGGAGGTTGTAAGGAATGAGGAAGAAAAGCGTCCCGATAATAAACAATGGCGTGACTCCCCCACCAAGGACCAGGTAGGTTGCCGCGAATGGATAGGCAGTATTTACCCACGAGATAGGCCGTGAAACCTTAAATAATTTGACGATATTACTTGCGACGCGCTGCATGTTGTTCCTCACTTCTTTCTTCGAGTCGATTCCAAATTAACGGGACAATACAGGCTGCGTACAGTGCGTAGAAGAAGTCCTCAACCGGTGCTCCAAAGAATGTTAGGCCAAGGATTTTTGACGGTGCATATTGGAAGAAATGAAGGTAGATCATGATCGGATCGAAAACGGCTGTCAGGACGACGAGGCCCGCAAGGGTGATCCACCATGCTTTTGGAACTTTCTTAAATGTCGACGGAATAAACATAATGAGCGTGATAAAAAATAACAGATTTAAGAAAAGATACGTCATGACTGCTTCCTTTTCGACGCAAATCGGTAAATGAGCAGTGCCGTGTAACTAAGAACAAAGAGGAAAAACAGTTCCTCTATAGGGAATTCTGGAATGATACGGTACGGTAATGTGTACATTGAGTTACCATGCGAAAAGATGCCGAGTTTAATACCGAAGATATCCCAGACGATGAACAGCCAAACCGCGATTGCCAATGTTAGTGCGGTGCGTTTCACTTTGTAGAAAAATGCTAGTTTGAATCGTCGATCGAGTAAGACGAGACATCCAATCACAACAATAAGGCTGCTAAGGTATATCCACTGCATTATGCGATGTTCTCAACTTTCGCGACTGGGCCGCCTTTTTTTATTCCCATGACTCTTTTATACACTAGTTCTGCGCTAATGAGACACATCGGAAGTCCAATACCAGGGACGGTTGTTGCGCCAACGTAGTATAAGTTTTTGAGCTTTTTACTTTTGTTTGGAATACGCCACATGGCACTTTGTTTGAGAAGGTGTGACATACCGAGCGCTGTTCCCTCCCAAGAATAAAAGTTCTCTTTAAAGTCATTTGGCCCAAACGCTTCGAGGGTGACAATTCGTTCCTGCAAGTCAGGTGCGCCAATACTTGTCGCGATTTGTTTCACAAAACGGTCGGTGAGTTTTTGCTGCGTTTGCTTCGTCAGGCTGACACCGGTTGGAAGCGGAACGAGGACAAAAATATTCTCATGGCCTTTCGGCGCAGTCCCGGGATCGGTCGCCGTGGTGCGACTGACGTAGATCGAGGCAGACGTAGGGATCTTTTTTGCATCGTAAATATCAGTAAAGTTATCTTTCCATTTATCAACGAAGAACAAATTGTGATGCTCGAGTTGAGGTAAACTGCCTTTCACGCCGATGTACAGTAAGAGCGCTGAGATACCAGATTCTTTTTTAAACCAAAATGATTCAGGATAACTGCGGGCATCGTGGCTGAGTAACTTTGTTTCGGTGTGATGTAGGTCGGCATTAGAGATGACAATATCCGCCAAGACTGGTTTTTTATTCTCGATAATCCCTGTGACTTTGCTATGGGTGTGAGTAATTTTTGTCACATCGCTACCAGGGTGATACGTGACGCCAAGTGATTTTCCGATGCTGACAAGCAGCTCGATGATTGCGTACATGCCTTTTGCGGGATAATAGACACCTTCGTTAAAGTCGAGTGCACTCATGAGGCTGTACATTGCTGGTGCTTTAAAGGGTGACGTGCCGAGAAACACCATAGGATATTCCAGGATTTGCTGGAGTGGTTTGGCGGTCACAAACTTCTTCACCCGTGTGTGAATCGGAGTTAATAATAGCGTTGCCATGCGGGCGGATGAAATAAGTACTTCTTTGTTCGCAAAGTCTTTGTGATGCGTAAAGTTGGTGTACAGGAAATGTCGCATCGCGAGTTTGTAGATTGCATCACCTTCTTTTACGTACGTTTTGAGTCGTGCGCCAGAACCTGGTTCGATGGCTTCAAACTGTTTTGCGTCCTTTTTTAAGTCACCATTAATGGTGATGGGATCGTGGCTTTCGAAAAATACTTTGTAGGCTGGGTCGAGCCGTTTGATTGCCAGTTCTTTTTGAACGTTTACATTGAACAGATGAAAATACTGCTTGAATACTTCGGGCATCAGATACCACGAGGGACCAGTATCGAACGTGAATCCTTTTGTCTTTTTCTGGCCTGCTCGCCCACCAAGCTGTGCATTTTTTTCGTAAACATGGACGTCAAAGCCAGCCTTTGCGAGAAGATTTGCGGTCGCTAATCCCCCTATACCCGCACCGATGATAATAACTTTTTTAGACACGACTTTTTCCTAAAGATGTGCGGATAAATAATGCAGTTTTTTGGGCATCGTTTATTCTGATTCGTTTTTGCTTTAATGCAGCAGCTGAAGTCAGTTCAATTCGTTTTAATAATTGGCTGTAATACTGGTAACTAAGCTCGACGGCTTTACGGGATGAGTTTGGGAGCGCTGCAATTGCCTTTGTGGCAGCAGCAAAATCTTTTGCGATATCTTTTGTAATAGCGGTTTTTGCAGCTTCATCGAAAGTATTGTATGAACCCATGGGAAAATACCATCGACCAAGTCCTTCGGCATCCGCGGCAATATCGCGCAGGAAGTTTACTTTTTGGTAAGCGGCACCTAATCGCTTTGCACCAGATTCAAGCGAGGCGTAAAGTTTCGCGTCATTCGTAAATACCTTGAGGCACATGAGGCCAACCACTTCAGCTGACCCGTAGATATAAGTATCGTATAGTTTTTGATTAAACTGTTGTGGGTGCAAATCCATTCGCATACTTTCGAAAAACGGTGCGATCAGCGTGGCGGTGATATTGAATTGTCGCGCGGTGGTAATAAATGCATGCACAACGGGATTTGTGCTATAGCCAGATCCTAGTGCACGAAGTGTTTCAGACTCTAGATCATCGAGGAGGGTTTGTTGATCTGGGCCATCATAAGTATCAACGATCTCGTCGGCAATACGCACCAATCCATAAATAGCGTAGATGTGTGGTCGCAGTGATGCTTCAAAAAGACGAATACTAAGACCAAAAGAAGTAGAATAAGCATTCGTGATAAGTTTGCTTGTTTTGTAACTAGCGATGGTATAACGGTCCACTATTTTTCTCGCTCAAGGCACAATGCAATGAGTTGGCTGAATGATTCGGCATGGGCTTTGTCGATATCGAGGGATTGTAGGAGTGTTTGTGCGTAGGCTTTGTACTCGTCGATGAGTTTCTCGACTGATGCTTTTGCGCCACTTTCAATAAGAAGGGCTTTGACACGTTTGATGTCTTTCGCTGATGCGTCTTGTCGTCCAAATAATGTATTAAATTCGGTTGCCTGGGCTTCTGTTGCGAGGCTTCGAAAAGCTTCGATCAATAAAGTACGCTTGCCTTCTTTGATATCACCATCGGTGCTTTTTCCAGTTGCTGCTGTATCGCCAAATACCCCAAGTAGATCATCGCGTAGTTGATAAGCGATGCCAAGTTGCTCGCCAAGCGTCTGTAAGATATTGTGCTGAATCGGGCTTGCTTCGGCAAGTGTTGCGCCCATCAAAAAAGGACTTACGAATGAATAGCTGGCTGTTTTCTGTTCGGCAATCACGAGTGGATCTGCTGAATCTGAACTGCGGAATGCTGCTTCGGTATCAAGCAGTTCTCCACCGATGACTTTGAAAATAGCTTTCGAAAGTAGTCGTTGTGTTTTCAAGATAATAGCTGGGTCAACGTTTGTTTCGGCAACCAGTGCGTAGGCCTGCGAGATCAATAAATCACCAGCAAGAATCGCAGCACTTTCTGCGTAGTGCTGTCGGTCGCTGGTATCACCAATCAATTCTTCATAATGATCGAGGTATTGCTGTGTGACGTTTTTAACGCCATAGCGCATGACATCGCGGTCAATAATATCGTCGTGGATCAACATTGCAATGTGAAGCAACTCCTGAGCCGCTGCTGCAGGGATGACTTTTTCAGGTGATGCACCACTGAATGCTTCGTATGTCAGTAACGTCATATAAGAGCGAAAACGTTTACCTCCTGCTGTGTAAAGATTTTGAATGTCTTGCCATAGTGTTTCGTAGTGTGGGTTGATGCGACGAGCCTGTTCAGTTAATTGTTCGAGAAGTGGCAAAACAAACGCATCAATACGTTCTTTTGATTCGGCAGGTGCCAAGGCGGTTTGTGACGTTGTGTTCACGTTTTTCATGTTCCTTTACTATAGCATAACAAAGGGCTTCACCCCCGTTTAAAAAGTGAAAGAGCCCTCCGAAGAGGGCTCTCGTCAGCCGAAGCTGGCATCTATCTTTTACAAGTATAGGACGCAAAATGCGAATGGTGTCAGGTTCCGCCTGACGGGCGGTTTTTGGCTCGCTAAGCCCTAGCAGGATCCGGTATTTGTCTGCTGCTGATTCAGCTGCAGAGTGAGTACCAGATTGTTGACCGTCGCGCCGGAGTTTTGGTCCTTTGCGCGGCTGCAGGTAATCAGATACACGACACCCTTCGTCACCGTCTCTTTGTCGTAAATGACGTTGAGCTGGCGCTTCGCGGTGGTGTTATCTGATCTGGTCACGTTGTAGCAGAGTTTGCCTTTCTCAGTGGTGATGGCAACTGGGTCGCCAACATGCACTTCGATCAGCGTATTGAACACACCAAGCTTTGACCACGTCCAAGGAGTGGTGTGGGCTAGGATGCGTCCATTTGACTGCGCGTCGGTTCCGAAGAGCCCGCCGCCTGCTACTGTTGAATCCCACACGAGTGAGGAATCCCACGGGTCGGGAGGGGTCACTTCACCATTACTGGCGTCGTTCATCGCCTTGGTCCATTCCTGGATCGGGTTTGATGTTCCCTCACCGGCCAACTTCGACGAATCGAAGTCGATCGATGGAATCTCGAGTCGAACCGGCGCACTGGCCGGAATAACGACATCGCTCTCTGGCACCGCTGACTGCGGCACCGGTGTGACTTCCACTGGATGCCACGACGGTGCCACGGCAGGTGGCGGAGCTTTCGTCCCAGAGGCGCCACTCAAAAGAGCAGCACCCATGAGACTCAGCCCCGCCACCACCGCTACTGCGAGTGTTACGGTGACGAGAGCGCTACAGCGCCTCGACACCTGCTTCACCGTTGTTGCGGTTGCGACGACGCACCAGCATCATCCCGACTCCGAAGAGCGCGACGATGACGACGAGCAGGCCGATTCCGAAGGTCGCGGAGTTACCCGCGGTCCAGAAGGAGGTCGACGTGCCCGGCTGGCTGCCGTTCAGACCCGTGTTCGCACCACCGTTACTTGCCGGTGTAACCGGTGTTGAGGTGTGCGAGGTCGGGGTCGTCGTCGGTGGCGTGGTCGTGTCGTCGCACTTGGTGAACGTGTGGGTCCACTGTGCGAACTGACGTCCTTCGATGTCCACCAGGGTGTAGGTGTCACCCTCACCCGGTGCAGGGGCTACGCCCACGTAGGGCAGGAATGTGATCTGGACGGTGCGAACACCGGCCTTCGTCATCGTGTCCTCGACGTAGTAGCCACCCTTGTCGCTCTCGTAGTCACTGAGGGTGATGGTGTCACCGTTCTCAGAGTCCGTGATCGTGAACGGCTTGTCGGCCAAAGTGGCGCCTGCGATCTTGTAGGCATCGCAGGTGAAGGTCACCTTGTCCGGCAGAGTCGCACAGTTCACGGTTGCGGGATCGATCAGATCGAACTGCAGCGTGGTGGGCCCGTTGTAGCTGAACCCATCCTGAACGACCACCGGAACATTCCAGTGACCGTAGATGCTGCTGCCGTCACCACGAGCGTCGGGGTAGTCCTCGGCACGGATGGAACCCGTACCGGTGAACCCATTCACGCTCAATCCAACGGGGATGTTGTAGGTGATGGTGTTGAAGGGCGTCGCGCACGTCGGTCCCACTGCCGTGATGACAGGGGTGCCTTCCACCGGAGTGGTCGGCTTGACGTAGTTGAACGTGTAGCTGGTGCAGCCGGCCGTGAGGTTAGTCACGGTCCAGTCACCCAGCACACCCGAACCCAGGCTAAGCCCGAGCTCGATGACCTTCGCCTTGGGGTTAGCCGCGACGAAGTCTGCCCATGAACCGAACGAGGTGTAGCCCATTCCACTCGGCACGTTGAAGCCGGGCTTGTTGACCCACCAGTTGTGTGCTCCGTAGGACCACGGCTCGCCCACGAGGTAGCCATCCCAGTCGCCGTCTCCGTCGACATCGATGCCTACCTGCATGCCCGGCTTGACGCCGGTTCCACCATCTGCGAACGTGACGCTGGGCTCACCGAATTCGGAGAGCGGCGTCGGCGTGATCGCACGGTAGAGGGTTGCCTTGTTCTGGCTGGAGCCCGAGTTGGCAGCATCCGTCGTGTGAAGGCGAACGCCTCCGTTGACGTAGTCAACCCTGCCGGTTGCACGAGTGTCCGACTGGTACCAGCCCTTCGCGTCCAGGTTGGTCGCGGTAGGGCCGGTTGCGATCGTCGTGCACACCTTGGGGGTGAGCGGCGGCGGAGTGCAGTCCACGGCACCGTTCCAGTGGTCGATGAGACCGGCCGGAGTCGAGCTGTTCGGGTAGTGCGGCAGTGCGCCGTCCTTGCCGTCGTAGCGGGTGGTACCGATGTAACCGTCGTGCTGCTGGAAGCAGCCCTGGGTCTTGACCGTCAGCGTTCCTGTCGGGTTCTCCTTCGTGAGGTGGATGGTTGCGTGATCGACGAACGTCTGGTTGCCACTGGTCTCCCAGGTAGCGCCCTCGGTCTCGTACGAGTTCAGCGACACATCACACGAGTCGAAGCCCTTCTTGAGCGTGACCGTCATGGTGGTCAGGTGCGCATCCTTGGTCCAGGTCAGTGAACCGGCATCCTTGCATACCACGACCGGAGTCGGGCAAGCGGAGACATCCGGCTTGGCCTGTCCCTCGTCATAGGCGAGGGTGTAGGAGCGTCCCTGTGCGTCGGCGAAGTAGCCCGGAATGGTCCCGTCCCAGTTTTTGATGCTGTTGACGGAGACCGAGATCGGGTTCTGTCCGGTCTGCAGGCGCTCGTTGACACCGGGAGTGCCAACGTACTTGCAGACGAACACCTTCTTGGATACCGGCGGCGGTGGAGGCGCGTGCCCCTGCCCAGTGGTCCGAGCCGCGTCGTCAGTCGTCAGCTGTTCGGCCGGCGTCTGGACGTTGCTCGTTGCTTCGGATGGTGCGACGACCGGAGCTGCTGCGACGGGAGCCTCGACGGCTACCGGTGCAGGTGCTGCTGCCACGGGTGCGGCTGCAGCGGGTGCTTCGGGTGCGGGTGCCGACTCCTGTGAGGGACTGGCATCCCCCGGCGTCACGACGGATGTCGTGGGCTGGTCAGGTGCTGCGTCATCGGCGTATGCAGCTGTGGCGGCAAGGCCGCCTCCAGCTCCGACGATCAGGACAACAGCAGTGGCAGTTGCCACCACTCTTTTCCTGATGCTTTTCAAAACAGAGACCCTCACGAGGGACTCCTTTCTTTTGAGAGGATGACATCAGCGATTGCTGATGTCGGGTGGGGATGAAGTATGTAGTGAGCCTAAAATTTAAGGTGCCACCAGGCACCTCTGATTAAAGGCCCACGGCAACCCGGTGATTATATCACAAAAAAGCTAAAATGTAAATATGCATAACGACTATATCGAGAGAAATCAATGCTTGACGCTGATGCTATATAGCGGTGTATACTAAGTACAGTCATGTAAGTACTTCTCCCCTTATGCGAGGATCGGGATTTCAACTTACAGGCTTATACAGAAGCCACCAACCGATGCTATGCACACTGAAAGACGTATTCTCTCAAGCGCCCCTGGTAATCGATACAATTCTCCGTGATATTTAGTAAAAAGGCAGACGAGTCGAAGCGGTCTCTCTCCCCTCTCTAAATCTCTCCTCCGTCTCCAATCGGAAACCAAAGCCGCTGCTGACCAAAATAATGTTGTCAGCTTATTTGCGTTACTTGATCAAATAAACTTACTTTGGAGAAAACAACTATGAATCGTGTCACAATCAACGAAGAAATCGCCGTCACAAAAATGGGATTCAAAAAGGACTTATCTGCATATCCACGTCGTATGGAATTCCGCGGAACAATCTATGAGTTCCTTGATGCAGGACTTCGCTGCCTTATTCGTTCAGGTGAACAGATGGCAGAGATCATCACGCTCACCGACGGGCAATCACAGTACCGACTACGTAGCGACAACCACGGCGGCAACTGGACATTACTGAGCATCATCTCGTAATGTCCAGTTCGACCCGCTCCACCACATAAAAACCCGGCTGAATCGTAGCCGGGTTTTTTATTTGCTTCGGTTTGTATTACTCTTGAGGGTTCTTGACGTAGCGTCTTCCAAAGAACTTGTGGATCTCGACGACAAAGATCGGCGTTGCAAAGGCAATGAGGCTGGTGATAAACAAGTCACCGATAGCGATAGGATGGATGTTCAAAAGACCTTGTAGTGGCCCAAAGACAGCCAGTACTTGGAAGACTACTGATATCGCAAGTCCGATGTAGAATGGCTTATTGATGACCTTGAGTCGTGTAAAGAAAGACTGGAAGGTGCTACGGGCATTAAAGGCGTTTGCCCATTGCATAACGACCAACGCGCAGAAAGCAACCGTGTGACCGTAATCTGCACCGTACTTGATGCTGTAGTAAGCATACATTGAGACTGCCAGGCCGGCCATTGTCGCTGCCAGAAGAATGATACGAGAAATAATGTACTTACTAAGCAGTGGTGCTTTTGGTGCAATCGGCTTCATGCGCATAATGTGCTTTTCACCAGGCTCGAGGCCTAACGGGATGACCATTGCGGTATCTGTTACGAGGTTAACCCACAGGATCTGGACTGGTGAAAGTGGCGTCGGAAAGCCGATGGCGATCGAGATAAGCGCAGTCGCAACTTCTCCAATGTTAGTCGAAAGCAGGTAGTACAGCATGCGGCGGATATTCGCAAAGATAATACGACCCTCTTTCATAGCGCGAATGATACCTTCAAAGTCGTTATTTAAGAGGATGATATCACCGGCATCTTTAGCGATCTGTGATCCAGCGCCCATTGCAACACCGACGTGCGCACTCGACAAAGCTGGGACATCGTTGACTCCATCCCCTGTCATGGCAGTCACTTCTTTAATCTTTAGGGCCTGGAGGATACGGAATTTGTTCTCTGGCGTCACGCGAGAAAACACGAATGAAGTCGCCACTCGTTTTTGGAGTTGCTTATCAGTCAGCGTCCCAATTTCTCGGCTATCAAAGACCTGCTCACGTGACTGAATGAGGCCTAGTTGTTTACCAATATGATAGGCGGTTTCAAAGTGATCACCGGTAATCATACGAACAGTAACGCCGGCAAGTTGCGCTGTGTTAATTGCACGCCTTGCGGTTGGGCGAAGCGTATCAGCCACCGCCATGAAGCCTACAAAAGTAAAGATGTGATTCGATTGCAACTCTTCGAATGCATCCACCGGATCCTTTAATGACAGAGTTGCGAGCGCAATGACGCGGTAGCCTTGTGAAGTGAGTGATTGGAGGGCTTTTTCGGCTTCTTTCTTATCTTGGGTAGAAAGATGGCTGCGATCAATGACTTGTTCTGGGGCACCCTTAACGACGAGTTCGTACTTGCCCTTATGATGCCAAATGTTTCCACTCATTGAGAATGTCTGGTTGAACGGGAGCTTTTTAATTGCTTCACCTTTTAATTCAACCAGTTCTTCGGCTTCGGTAAATTCAATCATGGCGATATCAAGTGGATCGCGGGTGTGTTCACCATGATGGTTAATGGTGCGGTGGGCAATCGTTGGTAAGTGATGTGGATTCTTTTCTGGTTGCCAAGTTTCTTGAACAGAAAGTTTATTTTCTGTCAGTGTCCCGGTCTTGTCTGTGGCGATTGTCGTAATCACCCCGATTGTCTCGATGGCCTTCATTGTGCGAACGAGTGCTTTTTTTGCTGCCATACGACGCATTCCGAGCACGAGGATCACAGAGATAGCTACTGGAAGGCTTTCCGGCACCGCCGATACAGATAACGCAAGCACGAAACGAATTGCTTCAGTGAACTCAATGCCTCGTGAAATCGCTAAGATAAAGGCACCGACTGCCAATCCTCCGACCGCCATGATGATATAGGTCAGCAATTTATCGATCTTCTTTTGGACAGGGCTGGTGCTATCACCAGATGATTTGCGTGAAAGCGCCGCGATACGACCAAATTCTGTCGTGTTACCTGTCTGGACAACGATACCGGTTGCTTGGCCCGATACAATAAACGAACCTTGGAAAAGCATATTCACCTGTTCGTAAATTTCTTTTTTATTCTCAAGTGCATCGGTAACTTTATTAACGGGGACGGATTCACCGGTGAGTACTGCTTCGTCAACGCGTAATGTGTTGGCTGCGCTAAGTCGGATATCGGCTGGAATTTTATCCCCTTCGTTTAGTTGGATAATGTCACCAGGGACTAATTCGGAATCATCAATATAGCGTGTCTCTCCTCCACGAATGACTTCGACACGCTGGGCAGTATGCTTTTGTAATGAGCGTAAAATGCGTTCCGTTGAAAAGCGCTGCACATAGTAGATGACTGCGCTGGTTGCCATGATGACAAGGATAATGATAGCGTCAAAAACCGCATGGTGAAACAGGCTAATCACGACGGCGATAAACAAGACGAGCATAAAGACGTTTAAAAAGGGCTCGGCTAGCTTTTTCCATAATGGTTCACTTTTGATGCGAATTTCGTTGCGTCCATATTTTTCAAGGCGGGTGTCTACCTCACGGCGAGATAAACCTTTCGGTCCGGTACCTAGGTCGGTGTAGGTATCGTCGATCGATGTATTGTAATAAAGCATTAGCTTCATTGTACCAAAAATGACCGTGTGATTCGACCCCACTGAGGTACCTGGTAATAAAATAACCTCCCGGGGTGTGGAAGGTTATTTTGCAGGTGGGAGATGTTACGAAATTCGTACGAGACGGAATGTCGTGTTGTGAACACCAGAACCCCATTCAACAATGTCTTTGACAGTTTTACCGACAAGGTGGCTGCCGAGTGGGCTGAGGACAGAAATGCGTCCATCACTTGGGTTTGCTTCGATCGTATCAACCAGTGTATAGCGGAAGAGCCTTCCTTGTTGGTCGATAAGATCAACGACTGAGCCCATTGCAACCTTCATGCGTGCGCGCTTTGAAGGCAATAATTTCGCTTCAAGAATCGTTTGATGTTTTTCAGCCAGTTCTGCTTCAATTGATTCGAGTCGTGCAAGTCGTTCGATACGTTCGAGACGATCATCATGTCCTGTGGTCTTGTCGAGGTCGCGGAGGCCTTTAATTGCCATCGCGCGGTCATGTTCTAGTTGTGAAATTGCCTTCTTTAACTCTTTCATACCCTTTTTACTGAGTAGAATCGTTTTTTCTAGCGCTTGTGTCCTGATTGTATTGGTGGTGATGGTGGTGTTCATAGTGTTCACTCCCTCCTTTTTCTTGCTGTATAAAGCGTTTTTGTTGTAGCAATAATTGCGCTACTGGTTATAGTATCTCGTGTCTTCCTGAATAGATTCTTAAAATGACACGTTATTGTGTTGTAATTTTGCCATCTAATGGTTCTAAGGTGTTAACGGGGTTTTGTGACTAAGCTAATGTTCCGTAAATTCGGAATATAGAAGGTAAATGAAGTCTCTTTTTCTGTAGAACTAGCTTGAATATATCCATGGTGAATTTCTGTAATTTTTTTAGCAATTGCGAGACCGAGTCCATAACCATTTTTTCCACTCTCGGTGCGCGAATTATCTGCACGATAAAATCGATCAAAAATATGTGGAAGTTTTTCAGGGCTAATGGGTGTACCAGTATTTTTAATTTCAAACCCAGTCATGGTTGGACGCTCAAAAATACGAACACTGATACGTGAACGCTGAGGGCTATATTTAATTGCATTATCAATTAAGATACTCATAAGTTCCATAATTGCCGCTTCGTTCGCAAAAACGAGCGCTTGTTTTCGCGTGGTAATATCGAAACGTTTTTTTGATTTTGCGTACGGCTTCATGACAGATGGAAGTAATTCAACGAGATCAATTTGCTTTTTTTCAAGCTTATCGTAATCAAGACGTGCCATCTTTAGTAACATCTCGGAAAGCATGATGAGTTTATCGACTTCTTCGAGGTTACTTTCTAAAAGCTCCTTTGCTTCGTCAATAGCTAGGTCTTTATCCCGTAGGTATACCTCTAGTTCTGCTTTCATTGCAGCGAGCGGTGTACGTAATTCATGGCTGGCGTCACTGGTAAATCTGCTTTGGGCTTCGTGCGCTTTTTCGATAGGACCAAGTGTCCTTCGTGCTAAAAAGTAGCTTCCAAATCCACCGACAATCAAAATGAATGCATTGATGTATACCAGCGCAAGGATCATTTGCACCGCTGCTTGGCTGGATTGATCGATACGAAGTTGATCTTGCTCCTGCTGATAACTCGTCATTGTCATCGTGCCGTCTGCATTAACTGATCCGGTTTGGGTATTAAGCGGTCGGACAAAGGTTGGGTCCGTTAAGCCATGTTGAAGATTTTCGAGGCGAACGTTTACCTCGTGAAAATTGAGATTGTAGATCGCAAAACTAAAAACGAGACTGATGAACATGAGAATCACCAGATATGACGCAGTAAGTTTGACGGTCGCTGACTTAAACACCGTGGGTTATGCTTCTAGCTTGTAGCCAAAGCCTCGAACCGTATGAATCAACGGCTTTTTGAAAGGCGAATCAATCTTGTTACGAAGATACTTAATGTAGACTTCAACGGTATTGGGAAGAATATCTGCGTCGTAGTCCCAGACGTGGCTGATAATCACTTCTTTACTAAGTGGACGTCCTGGGTTGCGCATCATGTATTCGAGTAGTGCGAATTCTTTACTCGTCAACTGAATTGGTTTCCCTGCACGTTCAACGCTATAAGTTACCGTATCTAACGTTAAGTCACCTGCTTCTAAAATTGCAGATTGCTGTTCTGTTGGGCGCCGAAGTAACGCGCGCACACGGGCGAGCAATTCTTCCAGTGCGAAAGGCTTTACGAGATAATCGTCAGCACCAGCGTCAAGTCCGGCGGTGCGTTCAGAAATACTGCCTAACGCGCTAAGAAATAGGACTGGTGTATGTACTTTTGCATCTCGCATTCCTTTGACGATGCCTAATCCGTCATAGCCCCCAGGTAGCATACGGTCAATAATCGCAATATCGTATGGCTCAGTGGTGGCCATAGCATATCCTTCGTCGCCGTCATATGCGACATCAACGGCGTATGTTTCTTGCTCAAGTGCCTTTTTCAAGGCGCGGGCAATCTTGTGTTCATCTTCAACAATTAATACTCTCATACAGCATATTATACCGCTGATTGGCTGAGAGAAGGCTTAGATTAAAGTTTTCTTTAAGCGACGACAGAGGTCGTTGGTGCGTACTGATCGCTCCATGCTTGCATGTTTTTAAGAATTGGCATCAGATCGTGACCTTTTTGTGTCAGACGATATTCGCAGCGACTATCTGAAGTCGTCGCATTTTTCGTAATGATGCCTTCAGCTTCTAAGTGATCGAGGCGAGCAGAAAGTGTTCGGGGGTTAATGCCTTCAACTAAATCTTGAATTTGGCAAAAACGGACAGATTCTTCGTTGATAAAGAAACGAAGTAACTGAGGTGTCCATTTATCACCGATGATTTTTGTTGCTGCCTTGACGCATCCGATTGTATCTGTACTCATAACTACTTTTACTATACATTATCTAGCGTAAATCGTAAAGGTCTGAGCGCTCGGATGTGCGAATGTGATCCATGCTATATTCCCATGATGCATCAGTCTTTTTGTGAGGATTAAAAATGTAATGAGGATCAAAGATTTCTTTTGTCGTCTTAAAGAGTGCGAACATATCATCACCAAATACAGCCGGTAACCATGGACCACGAACCATACCATCATTATGCTCCCCTGCTAATGTGCCACCGTATTTCAGAACCAGAGGGATGACCTCACGCATAACTGGTTCAAGTTTTGCTTGTGCGGCGTGGCTTTCGATATTCATCAGCGGAACGATATGGAAATTACCATCACCAAAGTGGCCCGAGAGCGTCGCTGGTAATTTGTAGCGTCGAATAATGCGTCGAAGCTGTGGCAAGAACTCTGGCAGATATTTTGGTTGTACGGTCAGGTCATCAATGAATGGTGAGGCGTATTTGTTGTGGACCTTTGTGCGTAGTAAAGAGAGTGATGATCTGCGAATTTGCCAAAAAGGCGCACTGGCCGCTTCATCACCTTCAATATCCATTTTAATTTTGAATGGCCGTAATACGTCGTGGAGTTTTGCGATTTTTCGGTAGACTTCGGCTTTTGTCTGACCTTCGAATTCGATCATAAGGAGGATATTAGGAAGGTGTCCCTTAAAACGCGCTACTTGTCCTAATAGCCAGGTTTGCTGTTTGAGCATTTCCTTGACGCCAAGTTGTTTTGAGAAGCTGCGGAAATATTGAATGCCGAGTTTGAAAGTAATGTCGTCAAAGCCTTCAAATGTTGCTGGTTTATATTTCATGACCAGTGGGATAATTTCGCCGAGTTGTTTAAACGAGGTGACGTACGCCAGTAATAATCCAGTGTGCGGTGCTTTTGGGACTGCCTCGAGAGCAATATCAGTAACGATACCAAGTGTGCCTTGGCTCCCGACAATCAGTCGTGTCATGTCAAAGATTCCGGTCTCGCGGTCCCATACACTCCAAAGGTTATATCCCATCGAGTTCTTGTTCACCCGTGGTCTTGCATTATGAATACGGTCATAGTGAGCTTCGATTAAGGTATAAATGGATTTATAAAGGTAGCCTTCAAAATCAGGCTGTTTCATTTTGAGGAGCAATTCTTTTTTGTGGAGTGGTTTGACGATGTATTCGTTGCCATCAGCGAAAACGACCTTTAGTTCGCGTATCGATCGTTCGGTATTGCCATAACGAAGTGATTGCTCACCACCAGAATTATTGCCGACCATGCCGCCAATTGTTGCAATCGCACGACTCGCTGGCGCAGAACCAAGCATGAGGCTATGACTTGCAAGAAGTGGATCGATATCACGAAGATAGACACCTGGTTGAGTGCGTAAGATGTTTCCAGATACTCCTTCGATGTGCGAAAAGTGTTTTGTCATATCGAGAATCAGTGAATGACCAATTGCGGCACCGGACATATCTGTCCCAGCGCTCCGAACCGTCATCGAAAGCGAAGGATGCGCTGCTTTATGTGTTGTCACGAAAGAGATGAGCTGTTTGATGTCAGAAGCATCCTTTGGAGCAAGCACTGCCTGAGGCACAATCTCGTAGATACTCGCATCATGACTATATTTCAGTCGATCTTCGCGGTGCGTCAGGATACTCCCCTTAAAGACGCGTCGTAAGTCGTTAAATAATTGCTCCATACTTATGGTTCACTATACGTTGCCATAAGCGCTTTGTCGAGGTTGATGAACGCAAGCAACGGTATCTGAATCTCCCCTTTGCTATCTCTGAAACCTTTATATGTGTATAATACGTCCCATGAAGACACGCATTGATATCGACACGAAAACATTTGTCCGTTTTATACTAGTAGTCATTGGATTTGGTCTGGCGATTTTTGCTATTTATCACGCCCGAACCGCTCTCCTTATTCTTGGTATCTCACTCTTTCTCGCTGTTGCGTTAAATGGTCCTGTAAACCGTATTAGCCGCGTCCTTCCAGGTCGTAGCCGTGTAGCTGCAACGGCAATCGCTTATGTTCTTGTGGTCGTTATCTTGGGTGCAATTATTACCCTCGTTGTTCCACCAATTGTGCAGCAAACTGCCAAGTTCGTTCAAAACGTGCCGTCATTTGTTGATAGCGCGAGCGATCAGTACAAGGGTCTGAATGATCTGATTAACCAGTACAACTTGCGCCCACAAGTTGACCAAGCGTTGAACTCTATTAAGGAAAGCACTGCAAGCTGGGCAAGTAACGTCGGTAGCACCGTCGTGACTGGTGTCGGTTCGGTCTTTGCCTTTTTGACGGGCTCACTGCTTGTTCTTGTCCTTACCTTCTTGATGCTTATTGAGGGTCCAATGTGGATGCAACGTATCTGGGGACTATATGAAGACAAGCGCCGCATGAGAATTCATAAGCGCATCACGAGTCGTGTGTATGGTGTTGTGAATGGCTATGTCACAGGACAACTCACTGTCTCTGCAATTGGTGGTGTTCTGGCTGGTGCAGCGGTATTTGTGCTTAGCTTTATCTTCCCGCAGATTCCAGCTGGCCTCGCCTTCCCAACGGCAGCAATTACCTTCACGCTTTCACTCATTCCGATGTTTGGTGCAACCATTGCTGGGCTACTCATTACGGCTCTGCTTGCCTTTAACGCACCAGTTGCTGCAGTGATCTACATTGTCTACTTCTTTATCTACCAGCAAATCGAAAACAACTTTGTCGCACCTCAAGTACAAGCAAAGAAGATCGAGCTTTCTGCTCTTGCCGTCCTTGCCTCAGTCACAATTGGTTTGTACTTGTTCGGGCTTCTCGGTGGTATTATTGCGATTCCAATTGCTGGAACGATTCGTGTCCTGCTTGATGAATATCTTAAGAGCCGAAAAGATGACGACGATGATGATGACGAAGCCGTTGAACAAGAAGTGATTAAAGTAAAGAAAGTGAAAACTTCGTAACTAAACGGAGTATTCCCAGATAGAACCATGGGCGGTGTCACGAACAGTGATGCCGCTCTTTTCAATTTCCGCGCGGAGACGATCTGCTGCTTGCCAGTCTTTTGCTTCACGAGCACGTTCACGTTCGATAATACGACGCTTTGTTTCGTCTGAAATATCTTTCGATGAGTCGAGTAGTTGTAATCCAAGTAGTTCATCGATTGTTTCAAGCAATGATGTCAGCGCGTGACGGTGAATGTCTTCGACATCGATACCTTCTAGTTTGCTGAATGCTTCGTCAATGATTGCGAAGGCTGCTGGTGTATCAAGATCGTTTGAAAGCGCCTCAACGAGTGCTTGAGAGCTTGCGTACAGCGATACTGATTCATCATCGGTTGATTTCTCATCGTCATCTCGGAGACGGTCGTGCGTTTGATGACGGAGGGCGGCAACATTACGCCAATTGTGTCGTCGGTTGGCTGCTGCAGCAAGATTCTCGTAACTAAAGTTTCCTTCGCTACGATAGTGACTCTGCAAAACGAACATACGGAAATCGAGTGGCCCAAAGCCCATTTCCTGTAAATCTGCCAGCGTATAGCCATTTTCGAGTGACTTGCTGATTTTCGTCCCATTCACCTTTAGGTGGTTATTGTGCATCCAAAAGTCAGAGAATATTTCACCCGTTGCTGCTTCTGATTGCGCAATCTCATTAGTGTGGTGCACAGGGATGTGGTCAATGCCACCAGTATGAATATCAAGGGTGTTCCCAAGGAGGCTCATTGCCATCGCAGAACACTCGAGGTGCCAGCCTGGAAACCCAAGACGTGACTCACCTGCTGCAATAAGGTCTGCCGGAGTATCCCATTCCATGTCGCGGGTTTCGCCGTCTGGAGTGAATTTCCAAAGTGCAAAGTCACTGTGGTTACGTTTTTTAGGATTATATTCGACGCGGGCACCAGCACGCTGCGCTTCAAGGTCAAGATCGGCAAAGTCGGCATAGGTTGGAAATTTAGAGGTATCAAAGTAGATGCCGTCATCAATTTCGTAGGTATAGCCTTTTTCTTTGAGTGTGCGAACGAGCGCAAGTTGCTCATCAATATAGTTCGTTGCTTTCGTGATATGGTTCGGCTCAATAAGATTAAGGAGCTTAATACCCTTCAGAAAATCTTCGGTATAGTAGGCGGCAACTTCCCAGGCTGTTTTCCCTTCGCGGCGAGCACCTTTTTCGAGCTTGTCTTCTCCATCGTCGGCATCGCTGACAAGGTGTCCTACATCCGTAATATTCATGACACGAGTCACTTCAAGGTTGTTGGCCTGCAAAATGCGAACAAGAATGTCCCAATAAATGTACCCAGACCAGTTCCCGACGTGCGGGTAGTTGTAGACGGTTGGTCCACAAGTATAGAGGCTAACTTTTCCTTCTACCTGAGGAGTAAAAGGTTCAATTGTTTTGGTTAACTGATTATGAAATTGAAGACTCATATTCGTCGATTGCCTTATCTGTTGCCTGAATTAATTCTGTCATTATTTTGTCATAGCTTTCGAAAACACGGAAGCCTGACGCATATTTGTGTCCCCCGCCACCAAAGAAACCAGCGACTTGTTCAGCAATCGGCAAATTACTGCGAATCTTACCAGTTAGTTTTCCATCTGGGTATGTCTTGAAGGCTACCGCAATCTTGACGCCAATAACGAGACGCATTTCATCGAGCACGAGGACGCTTGGGTTATATTGGTCGCTAAATTCAGCGATCTCATCCCACGGAATGTGCACGGTAGCGAGTTGTCCATCGAGGCTATATTCTATACGTTCAAGGAGGCGGCCTTTGTAAGCAAGAATTTCCGGAGATTTCTTCATGTATTCTCGGCGACGTTCTTCGATCACGCTGTTATGTGCACCGAGTGCAACTAATTCTCCAGCTGTATGAAAGGTTGAGTGAGTCACGTTTTGTGTCGTGAGCCCGAGGCTGTCGCTCATAATCGCGATGAGCATATCTTCAGCACCTTGGGTTGAGATTTCCCATCCACTTTGGCTAGCAAGCTTGTAAATAATTTCGCTGGTTGCAACGGCTTCTTCAGCGAGTAATTCGTGGTCAAATGGTAACGTTGTTTCTGTTTCTGTATGGTGATCGATCACCAGTACGGGATGTGACTCGAGGAAGTGTCGAGCACCATTAATTTCGAGTGCTTTACTAATCAGTGTTTCGCTGGTGGTATCAACAATAATGACCAAGTCGGCAGATGTATCAAAGTCCTGTGTGACACGGTCCCATCCATTGATGTAATGAAGGTATTTTGGCATATCAACGTCGCAGTAAAGATGCACGTCCTTGCCAAGATCAGATAAGATTTCTTCTAGAGCGAGTGCACTTCCTAGGCTATCGCCGTCAGGGTTTTCGGCCTGGATAACCATGATTTTTTGCGCTGATTCGATGAGATTTTTTGCAGATTCAAACATTACGGTCTATTGTAACAGATTACAGAGGTGCTATGATAGCAACATCCTGTTTCACCGATGGAAGGAATAAGATGTACATTTCACGTCTGTTGCTGCGTGGCGTTGCGCTGGGTGTGGCTGTCGTCTTGCTTCCACTCCTGATGCGACCCATCCTTAACCCCGAGAGAACGATCACTGGAGATAAAGACTTCAGCCTCATGCCGAGTGCCGTGGTCTTTCTGATTTCAGTGACGCTCGGTGTCTTGGCGCTGGGACAATTGCAGCATGCATACTACTTGTATCAGCTGTACCGACTGCTTCAACTCGTTGCTGCTGGTCGACTGGAGTTTCCGCTCAAGATTGACCGAAACACTGCTGCATCCATTACATTTGTCGGGGGATGTTATCGGCTTGAAGTACTTGATAAGGTCAGCCTCGACTTCACGATTTATCTCGTGACGCGCTACAAGATCGAAGCAAGAAAATTAAACAGCGCGTTGACGGTGGTTATGGCAAATGAAGCAAATGACTTTCATCAAGTCACCTTCGACGAAGAGTCGTTCACGCCAGACTACAGAAAAGAGATGCGACGCCTCGTGTGGGCGCTGCGTCCCTACATGCCTATCAAAGGTAGCTTTACTCCGTAACTCGGTCAGCGAGTTCCGTGAGGAGCTCGCTGACCGAGAACGGTCTTTTTTATTTGAGAAATTGAAAAGGGACGCCCCGCGCTGAACCGAAGTTCTTGCGTAGGACGTCCCTGTCTTCCCGACGAGGAAACTATGGTGAAGGTGTCACGCCGTCACATCCGTTTCTTGTATTAACTGGTTGAGGCTCTCGGTATAGCCGTTGTGCTTGCGGAAAAGCTTTCGTGCATAGCCATTGAACATCGTGTCGATGATTTCACCTTGATGTTCCAGCTCATCTCGAACATCGTTGTTCCATAACCCGTTTTGCAGGTAATGGGTTTTTACGAGTTGCAAGATTCGTCGCTGCTCGCGCCACCTCGATATAACTGCCTCCGGATGATCATTCAATACGAGACTGCGAATCATCTTGTCAGCTGCAACAATACCAGGATCTGCCAGGAGCCCAATAAGCTGTTCGTGACTCAGTGCCTCCCTGTGTATGAGGCTACTGGTGTACAGTACGTCGAAGCTGAAGTCATCTTCCGAAAGATAGAACTCACGGTACTGACTTTTTGAAAGGGCGTCTCGCTTCCTTTTTATAGGAGCCGAAACGACTCTCGCCACTTGTCCGAGGACAAAAATGGTTGCGCCAACGCCAATGAGCGTGAATCCCTGCGTGATCTGAGCCGGGCTCGTACCGTGCAGATTTCTATCTACGATGAACAAAGCGATGGGAACTGCGACGGCCAAGATATACGAGGCCACCCACAGTCCTGTCAAAGCACCCTCTGCGAATGGCTTCTGGACAAACCAGATAAACCACCACGAAGGGTTTTTAAAACGAAACATTTTGCTGCCAGTAATAGGAAAGAACAAGTTAGTCTCACTTTCGTGTCGGGTAAAAGACTACCTATATTATAGCAAAAATAATCAATTTTGTCAATGTATGACTACTGTTGAATTAAAAAAGACGGCGACCTTCAAGGGCGTGTGTGAGGGTAATTTGATCGGCGTATTCGAGGTCGACACCGACGGGGATTCCACGAGCTAAGCGGCTCATCTCGATATCGATTCCTGCATCTTTAATGTGGCGTTGCAAGAACAACGCGGTTGACTCACCCTCGACGCTGGCATTAGTGGCGATAATAATTTCTTTGACGTTGTCATCAACAATGCGTTTTAAAAGCTCGGGAATATGGAGCTGTTCTGGACCTACGCCATCAATAGGACTAATCGCTCCACCAAGCACGTGATACGTCCCCTTGAACATACCAGTTCGTTCTAGGGCGACGATATCAAGCGGTTCTTCGACGACGGCGATCAGCGTCTTGTCGCGATCAGGATCACTGTAGAGTGGCGACACTTCTTCATCTGCGTCAATCAGCGCAAATGTGATAGGACACGTCTTCACCAGGCTGTGAATGTCATGAATAGCCGTCGAAAGTGAGGTATTAATGTGTTGATCTGCTTTCAACAGGAAATACGCGTACCGCTCGGCAGTACGCGCACCAACGCCGGGCAGTCGCCCAAGTTCGTCGATTAATTTTTCCAGTGCAACTGGCAGCAGATGAGCCATAGAAAACCGAAACTAGTTCCTAAAGACCTAGGTTACCAAGTCCACCCATGAGTGGCTTCATTTTTTCTGCGGCAACTTCTTGTGCTTTTGCGAGGCCATCACGGACAGCAATCTCGATCCAGTGTTCAAGTTCTGCGATATCATCAACATCAACAGATGCTGGGTCAATCGTGATCTTTTTCATTTTGAGTTCACCAGTGATCTGTACGACAACCGCACCATCACCTGCTTCAACTTCAATAATTTCTTTCTTTAAATCACTCTGCGCTTTACGTAGCTTGTTCAGCATTTTCATTTGGTCAAAAGCCATTGTATTCTCCGTCTCTTAATTACTTCTTAATTATACGTTACTGCTAGCTCTTTTTATAGATGTACAGTCGATCACTCTTGTCGCTGTAGGTTGTGGTGATGATTTTCTTGATCATATAGTCCGAGGGGATGCTGGCGCGCGCTGCGCGGGTGGCGGTCACGTCGGTACTATTTGGTGTCGTCGTAACCTGTAATTCCGTGCGGTGATGGGACACGGCTGTGTAGAATGCCAGTTCATCAGGTGACACCACAAGGTGCTGTGTTTTTGCAGGAATAAGTTTCAGATCTTTTGAAAAGTTAATGGCCGTACTTGGCGCATAGTGATAGCCATACACATAGCGATCGAGGCCAGACCCAATCAGTGTAATGACGAGAATAACTATCGGAATTAACCCAGCAATACGTGCGTAAGGGTTCAGTGGGAACAATCGATACCAATATGTAATCAGACTTGTTAGTCCAGCCGCAAGTAGGAGGACTGATGGAATAAACGTCACACTGGTAAATGATGGGTTAATCAGGAGGACCGGGATTAAACACACGACCCAAATAATCACCAAGTAACTACGCGTGGTATCTCGAGTGAGAATTAGCCGATAAATACCGAGGGCAATAATAAGCACCGATCCTAATCCAAATACCGGCGTCATTAATGTCGTGGTACTCGGTTCCCAGAAAAGGAAGAATTGCTTCAAGAGTGTCATGAGATTCGCTCCAATATCCGGTGGCCAACTTGTCGGTGCACCAAGAAGGCTCAGCCCCAGCTGTGGCTTCAACGAAATAAGATAGACGAGCGGCGCAACAATGATGAGCGCCGTGATGACACTGACCGTTACCTTGAATTTAGATAGTCGACGGACAATATTACGAAGGTGCGGGTGTAACGCAACAGCAAGTGCAACGGCGATGAGTGCGTAGATACTCAGTGGTGTATACAGACTGAGTGCTGCAGCTGCAGCAAATGATATCTTCCAAAAGAGCCGTCCCCTTTTGGCACGCGTTACCTGTGTTCCTAACGCGAGAAGTAAGATCGGCCAGAACACGTACAAAATACCAGGTGTCCCATTCTGGGCAATAAACAAGAATTGACCCGTCGTAATCGCAATCAGTGACGTGAGAACTGCAATGTTTGGTTTGAACCATCGTCGCAAGAGAAGGATAAGTCCAACTGCTGAAAAAAGCGCAATGATAAGTGCGGGAACTTTAATACTAAAGTCGGTAATACCAATGAAGTGAAATACCAGTTTCTGTAAAAGATAAAACGGTAAGCTGGTAATCGCAAAGGTTGAAGGGTCGGCAAATGAAAGGCTATCACTTCGAACGGTCGCACGCATTTCCTCTGGAGAAATGCCACCAGGAACATACAGCCCAGCGAATATCAGCAGACCCGCGAGGAGTAGTGCAATAATGCTATAGCCAACGATGTAACGCCAGCGGTATATAAAGAAATTAGTGATATCTCGCGCAGCCATTGTTACCTTGATTATAGCATTCTTATGACGACGTGGCAGCTATTACTGTCGTGGTTATGATTCGTGGGTTCGATCAAGTGACATGAAACGAAGTCGTTCAGGGTGGAAGAAGAGTTCAACTTTACCGACGGGACCGTTACGGTGTTTCGCGATAATAAGGTCGGTGATCTGTTTTCGATCAGTGTCGGGGTTATAGTATTCTTCACGGTAAATAAACATCACGATGTCGGCATCTTGCTCGATTGATCCTGATTCACGGAGGTCAGAAAGCATTGGAATTTGCGGTGAACGAGATTCCACAGAACGTGACAACTGACTGAGGGCAATCACGGGCACATTTAATTCACGCGCAAGAAGCTTGAGTCCACGAGAGATTTCACTCACCTCTTGGACACGGTTTCCATTATCCCGACCGCTTCCCTGCATCAGCTGGAGGTAGTCGATGATGATCAGCCCAAGTGGTTGTTCGTGCGCAGCGCGACGGGCCTTGGTACGCATTTCAAGCACACTCACACCAGGGGTGTCGTCAATGTAAATTGGTGCTTCAGCCATTTCACCCATGGCATCAGAGAGTTTACTAAAGTCGTCATCAGAAAGATTACCGGTACGAATGTTCCAGCTATCGACTCCAGAAGCATCGGCTAGCATACGGTCAACAAGCTGTTCTTTACTCATCTCGAGGCTAAAGAATAGGACGGGCTGCTTTGCGATAGTCGCTACGTTGTAGGCAAGGTTGGTGACGAGTGTCGTCTTACCCATGGCAGGACGTGCGGCAAGGATGATGAGGTCACTGCGCTGCAGCCCGGCGGTCATGTTGTCGAGGTCACGGTAGCCAGTACGGACACCGCGGAGTTGTCCCTTATTGCGGTGGAGTTCTTCCATACGGTCGAAACTTTCCGTCAAAATACTTTCAATACTAACAAGATCTTGCTTCAGTGATTGGTCACTGACGGCAAAAAGTTCGGCTTCAGCAGATTCAAGTAATTGCTCAGTTGAGGTCTCTTCATCGTAGCCCATCTCTGAGATTTCAGAACTGGCCTTAATCAGCCGGCGACGAATCGCTTTTTGTTGCACAAGTTCCGCATAGGCTTCAGCGTGCGCTGCGGTCGGCACGTAGTTCGTTAGCTCAGTGAGATACGCCGATCCACCAATCGTTTCAATATCATTTTTCTTTTTGAGTTCCTCAGTCAACGTCAAAAGGTCGACAGGTTTACGTTTTTCGTACAAACGCATCATCGCATCATAGATCAGACCGTGTCGCTTGTCGTAGAAGTCATGCATTTTGACATGTTCGGAAATATCGGCGAGTGTTTCTTCGTCAATCAAAACAGCACCGAGTAAGCTCATCTCGGCATCAAGATTTTGTGGTGGTATTTTTCCCGCAGGAACTTCTTTTGTGGCCATTTCCCTACTCTTGGATCGCTATGATTAAACAGCGACCTCTTCTCCTCCGCCCATAATAGCAGCTACAGCGGCAGCCTGGCTACTCTTTGGAGGCAGCGGTGTGGGTATTGTGTGGACAGTCAGTTCAGAACTACCAACACTTTTGAGTGCTTCATAGAGGTGAGCGTTGTACTTTGCATCATCAAGCTTTTTCTTGTAAAAGGCACTTTTTGTGTAGAGTGTCAGGTCGTCTTCAATAAGCTCGTAGTCACATTTACAAAGGACGCTGTAGAGGGCGACGTAGTTTTTGCGCGTGAATTCAACAAGGGTTTTCCAGTCAAATTCTCTAGGTTCGCTAGCTGCGCTATCGTCAGAAACTTCCCCTGAAGACACTGCTTCGCTCCGGGTCTCTCTCTGTTTCAGTACCGGGATAGACTCGGGTTCCAGGGTGTCTTCTGTTGAAGTGTCTGACGCTACCGCCGGCGAAACTATAGTTTCTTTCGGTACACTTTCTACTACTTTTTCTGTAACCGCTGGCATTGAGGGTTTTGCTTTGGTTGCTTGTTTTGAAAGTTCTGCAATTGTTGCGGTGACTTCCATGACTGGTGCCGCGAGTGCTGCAGTTTTGGCTGGCTTGTGCTCTAGTGCTGCGCCGCCGAGGGTCGCGAGGAGTTTTAGTTGTGGTTGACTGCTTCGAGAGACATCAAGGAGGCTATCGAGCAGCGGTAACAAATGTGGTTTAGTCGCAATGGCATCACGAATCGTATGAGTCAGTTGTTCGGTTAATGTGACAGGACTAATACCGTCTGAGGTGGTTTGCTCAAGTAATGCAGCAACTTTTGTAACGTCGTGCGCTTCGACTGCGGCAATAATTGCGTCAACCGCCTTGGTTGGGGCAAGTCCTAGGGTGGCTTCAATAAGATCTGGAGTAATACCTGCCTTGTCATCAGTCAAACTGGCAAGTTGATCAAGCAAACTGATGCTATCGCGGAAGCTGCCGTCGCCGCGCTGGGCAATTAATTTTAGTGATGCATCATCAATAACGATCTTCTCTTCATCGGCGATGTGGCGAAGATGCTTGACTGCATCGGATTCTGCAATCGCACGGAACCCATAGCGCTGCGTACGGCTAATAATTGTTGCAGGAAGTTTGTCGACATCAGTGGTCGCGAGGATAAAGACGATGTGCTCAGGGGGTTCTTCGAGTGTTTTCAGGAGTGCGTTAAAGGCTGCTTTTGAGAGCATATGTACCTCATCGATGATGTACACTTTTTTGGCCGCAGAGACGGGAGCGATTTGTACTTTCTCGCGCAGATCGCGAACGTCTTCGACACCATTATTGCTGGCAGCGTCGATCTCGATGATATCAAGATGAGTAGAATCGTCACTGTATGGCAGCTGGTTAATCTCATGCGCCAGAATACGAGCAACCGATGTCTTACCGACACCGCGAGGGCCAGTTAACAAGTAAGCGTGCGAAATACGACCGGCTTTGATCGCCCGCAGTAAAATATCGGTAATGTGGTTCTGACCAACCACTTCGTCGAGTGACTTGCTCCGATACTTTCGATATAACGCTCGTGACACTGTATGTTTCCCCCTTGTTTCTTTTTCTATTGTACGCTGATTTATGCGTTGAGTCGTTGTGTTTTAAGCCGCAAGCGCTTTTGCTTGTTCATCAAGATAGCAGGTGCCGCAGAGCGAGTCGTAGGTAACTTCACTGTGATCAATTTCATTGGCAACATTGCCATCGATAGCTACTTGATTACCATCAAATACATATTCACCGTCAATCTTTCGGCAGTTAAACTCTGCTTGTTTGGCGCAGCGACACATGGTTGGTAATTTCTCGATAATGTTGGCAAGTTCAAACAGGCGTTTACTGCCCGGGAACATTTTGCGCTGAAAATCAGTGCGTAATCCGTAGGCAATGACAGAGGTATCGTCAAAAAGTGTCACTTCTTGAAGCTGATCGATTTGCATTTCTGATAAGAACTGGGCTTCATCCACAAGGACACATTGCAGATTTTTTAGGGCCTGGCGTGCAACGAATAATTTAATTTCCTCACGGATATTCATTTCAGGAAGAGCAAGAATATTAACCGCGACGCGTCCACCAGCACGAGCAACAATGTCTTCACCGCCTTTCGAATCGATTCCAGGTTTAATCGTAATCACATCGTGCCCCTGCTCGGTGTAATTATAGGCAGTTTTAATAAGCGTGTCGCTTTTACCACTGTTCATCGCACCATACTTAAAGCTCAGCTTTGCCATACACCGTTCCCCTCTTCTTTTCTTGGTTCCACCCTGTTTGTTTTCACTCCAATGAAGGTGTGAGATGACATAACTATACCGCTAATGCTGTGACTGTGCAATAAAAAACCGCCCCTAAGGAGCGGTATTTAGGTATTTAAGTGAATGAAACGACTAGAGTGCCGCTTCGACTGCAGCCCAGGTCGCTTCTGGGTTATCTGCTGGAACGATAATGGTAACTTGGTCGCCCATGTTAATGCGGAAGTACGTCACACTCGCAAGGAGGATGCGGTATTCGCGACCATTTGCTTCAACGTAGTATGCGCCGTCGTGCTGAACGAGTGTTCCAATGATCTGGATACGCTCGATTGGACCGATTTGCTTGTAGATAAAGCTGCCGTCGTCAGCAATGGTGAGTTTTAGGATGTCACCTTCAACTAACTTAGACTTGCTGGCGTAGTTCGCAGGAACTGGATATTCTTTACCGTCAGGTCCCGCCATCTTTTGGCCGTCAAAGATACCTTCAACGACTTTGCCGCCGACTTCTTCGTTGGTACCTGACTTAGGTGTAATAACGTTGCCGTCGTCACCGATGATGCTAATAAGCAGCTCTTTAGCGGCCGCTAGGTTTGTTTCTGCTTCTTGGATCAAGCTATGTAGTCGCTTGACTTGTTTCTCTGGTAATTCAGACATGGTAACTCGCAATTCCTTATCTGTGTATTTTTGAATTTGTATACCTCACTTATACCAATAGATGCCCCATATGTCAATTCGCATATTCTTTTCCACATTTTTAACAGGGGCGCATGTAAAAACGTTGTAAATTCTGTCTGAAGAGAATGTGTACAAAAAAACACCCCATTGCGGGGTGTTTTTCAGGATTCTCAAAATGGCCGAATGAGTGATTAGCTAAGCTCGACGGTTGCGCCAGCTTCTTCAAGTTGCTTCTTAGCAGCTTCAGCTTCTTCTTTTGGAGCTTTTTCTTTGATTGTTGATGGAACACCGTCAACCAAAGCTTTTGCTTCACCAAGACCAAGACCAGTAATGTCTTTAACGGCCTTAATAACAGCAACTTTTTGCGCACCAGCATCCTTAAGGATGATGTTAAAGTCGCTCTTTTCGTCTTCAGCAGGACCAGCGTCAGCAGCTGGACCGGCAACAGCAACAGCAGCCGCAGCTGGCTCGATGCCATATTCGTCTTTCAAGATAGTCTTGAGTTCGTTTACTTCAAGTACAGTTAAACCAACGAGGGTTTCTGCAAATTTCTTTAGATCAGCCATTTTTATGACTCCTTTGTATTATTCAAAATTAAAATTGTGTACGTGTGTACGGTTGGTATTCGTTAAAAAAATTAACTGGTTGCTTTGGCTTCAACGCCATCAAGAAGTGCATGAAGGTTACCCGACAGTGCATTCGTGATGTCATTAACTGGTGAAAGAAGCATTGCAATAACTTCGCCAATAAGTTGATTCTTACTAGGGAGGCTTGCAAGAGCGTTCACTTCGTCAGCACTTAAAAGAAGTCCTTCGCCTGAAAAACCACCGGCAACAACGAGAGCAGGATGTGTTTTTGCAAACGCATTCAAGATCTTCGCTGGAGCAACTTCGTCATCTGCGCTGACAGCGTAAATGAGTGGTCCGGTAAGAGTTGAGGTATCAGTATCTTTGTAAGTTGCAACGTCAGCAAGAGCTACACGGACAAGGCGGTTTTTAATCACCTTGATAACAACGCCAGCTTCACGAGCTTCTGCTCGGAGCTTCTGGACGTCGGCAACAGTAATCCCATCGTATTTTGCAAATGCGGTGAGTTTCGCTGATGCGAGTAGTTCTGTAAAATCAGCAACCAATGTGTTCTTTTTATCGCGTGAAATCGCCATAAATTAAATCTCCTTGAGATTAGTAGATTACATTAGTTTTATTCGGCCAGATTGTTAATCAAATCTAGACAGGCAGATAGTTCGAGAAAAACAAAAAGTCTTTGGACCTCGCAGTACTGCCAAAGACTCATGAAATGTATGTTTATTTACAATTCCTCGGTAGCGAATTAAGTTTCTCTTGCGATCGACTGCTACTGTCTTTGGTTGTCTTACGGTGTATTATACGTTTTCGAGGTAAATAAGTCAACGGTTCCTCTGATCATGTTCTTTGGTGAATCTTGAAAAATATGTTGTTATACAGTATAATAAGGTCTTACTTTAAGCGAACCGCGCTTTAAAGGAACACTAGTGATGGGACACTACATGAGTAACAAAGCTGCTACCGAAATGCACCGACCGGCCATCGGTCTGGAGAATGCGGACGCAGAACGCGAGGTCACTCGCATCGCCGTCGCCGTCGCCAATCAGACAATGGGAACGGTGGTGATGAAAGAAGAATGCGCCAAGGTCGCTGACATGCATTATGTCACGGTCAAGCAGGTCTACGGGGAGGTTTTCGCGAAAGCGAAGGTTGAACTAGGGCACCAGCTGGCGCATCGAGCGAAGGAGTCGGAGGCATTCAAGGAGCTTCGTAACCTTGCGAAGTAAAGGGACGTCTTCGAACTTCTCGTAAAAAACAGGGGTCGAGCGGCGATCAAAGGCGATCGCCGCTCCCCCGCCCCTCTCACTATGAGCCTCGACCATCCAGTTGGTTGAGGCTCTTTTCACCTCTGTCGATATATGGACTTTATTGTAAATTAGTGGTATAATATAACCAATATGAACCCGAATATGGACAAATATGTCCAAACACCACTTATCGAAACTCCACTTGCGAACCGTATTCTTGCTTCGCCACAGTCTTTTGCTGAATTTCAGGCTGTTCCTGCGGGTGAGGTTGAAACGTATGGTGCGACCCCACTTGATCGTATGACAACCCTTAGTCAACAATCGGAAGCAAAAAGGAATTTCTTAAAATTAACCTATTCGATCCCCGATAACATTCCTATCGAAATTGCATCTGAAGTGCATGATTCATTCGGTCGTCGATTTGACGCACGTGGTGAAGCTAATGATGAAAACTTCGTGACTTCCCTCATGTATGAACGCCAAGATGAGCTCGATCCAGTGATCCGTGACATGGTTGATAAAGCAAAAACTGGACACGCTTCACCAGCTGAACTATTACTGGTTCGAGAAGCAATGGGCATTCGCAGTGTTGAACTAGCTTGTTTGACCCACCCTTACGGAACAAATATTGAAATCCTTGATGACATGCGCACGGCTGTTGAACTGGCCATTCTTTCGGTTGGCGGAAAAGTATTTGACGAACCTGAAGTGCGCTATGCGGTAAAGGAGTCAATTGGAGAGACACCGACTGAGTACGATACGCACCTCGGGCTCTTAATGACTCGTAAGCGAATTATTGGCGTATTACCTGACGGAACGCATATTCGTGAACGATCATCTTTCATCCTGAGAACTGATGATAAAATTGATCTTCCCGAAGAGGTAAAGCAGGTCCTCGCGGCAATTTCTGCCGAAGATACTGACTGGAGAGAAAAAGCCGGATCAAGCGAGGCTCTTCTCGCCTATCTTGCCGAGCTTCTCGAAAACAATCACACTACCTATGCAATCCCTATCTCTTCGACGGCATATGCCTTTAACGAAACGACGGCAAAACAAGTTTCTCAGCACGTCCTTGATGGCGAAGCAGAACGTCAACGTGCATGGGCGGCGTTAACGGATGGGATGAGTGGCTACGGTATGTTAGACATGAATAATGCCGACGCGTTGGCGTATCATGAACAATCTGAAGCTGAAATTCGTGCACATCGTAAATATGCCGAGAGGCAGTTTCAGCAAAGCATTCCTATTATTATCAATGGGACGCTCAAACACTTAGACGATTTATAGCAGCACGAAGCTGCGAAGATTACGCCGCCTTTTGTCCGTGCATGTGTTGCCAAATTGCATCACCGACAACTTCGATGGCAGGAAGTGCGGAGACAATCGGATACCCACGAAGCACAGCAAGGTCCTTGTATCCTTGATTAACCCTTACTTGGAAGTCACTTGGCATTGATTCAAATGTATCAAGGTTGATGTCAGTATCACGCATAGCAAGCCGTAGTAAACGTTCGTGTTCAGGAAGATCAAGGACAAAAGTATGGTTTGGATGCATGTATTCATCAGACGTTGCTTCTAATACCATTCTCCAGATTTCATCAATATCCCAACCTTGCCCAAAGCCTTGATAGACGGTTGTTGACTCATAGTTACGTGCAGCGAAGACATCAATACCAGCAGCAAGCGCAGGTTCAATTCCTTGTAATAAATTTTCGCGCCGTGATGCATTGAAAAGAAGGACATTTGTGAGTGCAGTACGTCCAAATTCTTTTGCTTTAATCGTGGTTCGGAGCGTCTCTGCAATTGGAACGAGAGTAGTTCCATTTTCATCTCGTAAACTATCCGGTTCTTCAAGGGTGTATGTTGTGATGCCACGTTCGCGTCGATTGCGCTCTGCAAGGTAATTCACCACACTTGACTTGCCAACGCCGTCGCCACCTTCAATAACGGTGTAACTACCGCGTTCGGACATTACTTTATTCCTTTTGGAAGGCCTTCGATGACAGGCGCTGGCTGACGTATGTCTTTGTATGCACGTGGAAGCATTTGATCGGGTGACCAAGATGCGATAAGTTCTTCAAGGTTTGAGGTGTGTTGGTACTTGCCGCTCATGCCCTTACGACCGTCACTGTAATCACCATCGACTTCACCAGTCGTATGAAAAATAAGTTGGCCAATGCGCTCACCGACAGGTAGAACGACTGCTTCGTGTTGATTTAAGTTGTAAATCTCAAGTGTAATGCGGTTAATGTAGCCAGGGTCAATCCAGCCAGCGTCAAAACATACTGCAACACCGTTACGTCCCCAGCTGCTGCGAGACTTTACCTCAGATGCGCCGCCGTGAGGGCGGATGCCAACAAATTCATGTGTGTGCGCCAGAATACGTTCGCCAGGACGGAGCACGATAATCGGGTGGTCTTCGGGGATATTATCGAATAATTTGTAACCGTTTTCTTCGCACCACTGTTTATGTGGCATTGCTTCGAGTGGGCCTTTAAAGTAACGATCGACATCAGATTTGTCGAAAGGATTATAGACGCGAGCGTCTTCTGAATATTCTTGTTTATAAAAATAATGCCCCAACGTAAAGTCGAGGCTAGCTTCTGATACATGTTTCTCATTGAATGGGACACATACAATAGTCCCGTCTTTAATTGCATTGGTAATCTGGATATTACTGTAGACACTCATCTGAAAACTCTCCCTGTTTTCTCGATTGTACCACGGGAGCCATCAGATGAAGAATTTAGGCAATAAAAAAGACCCTGGCGGGCCAATCACGCGAACTCTGAGATTCATGTGATCGGCCCACCGAGGGTTATGGTGCGACGGGCTGGTAGACAGCCTGTCCCTTCAGTTCGCGACGGTACTGACCGAACCCACGGAAGTTTCCCGCAAGTTCGGTGGAGTCGACGAGCAGATCGGTTACATAGTCGGGCAATCCGCCCGCCCGTGCAACATCTGCCATCGCTTTCCGAACGTCGATCTCCTGCTGAGAGAACGGCGTGGCCGCGTGTTCAAACGGCGACATATGACCACGCTTACGGAGTCCCGCGGTCAACTTGTAGTCGGCCTCGAGGTCCAGCTTAGCGCGGTCGTGGGTCAGGTAACTCACCCGTGCGCAACGAGCCGTGACAGCGTCGCGTGCCAGCTCAGGGTTTGCCTTCGCCCACTCCTTTTCCTCGGGCTGGATGAACGGCAGGTGCCATTCACCGACTTCGAGAAGTGTCGGCGTTGATGCCTCGTACTTCTCCTTCATCTCGATCGCAGCGGTGCGGATCTCTTCCTGCGCGTCCGTGTGTGTACGCAGGTTGAAGAGGTTATCCCATTCTGTTCCTGTCATGATGACTTTGTGCCACATGAACGGCTCGATAAGCCGATTCGTGAGGCCTTTTGTCGTCTTGAGCATCGATGGATCTTCGGTGAAGATTGGATCCTTGGTGTCGATGAGGCCGGCTACGTACAGCACGAAGTCGTCGAAATTGTCGCTCTCTTCTTCGACCCAGCGCGTCCATGCCTTCTCAATGAATTGAGGTGACGTGGTAAGCATAAGAGCGCTCTCGATGGCGTTGATTCGAGCATCGCCCCAGACCTGGTTGGCCTGGTCGAGCTTGCGACCTTCAAGTGCGGGACCTGCTTGCATGCCACCGATGTCGGTTCCGTACGCGGCTGGCGTGAACGGATCCTCTACCAAGCGCCGGAGTTGTGTACGCACAGGAATGGCGCGCGAACTCGCAGAGTTCTTGCTGATCATTCGATGTGTGTTCAGTTCTGCCAGCATGTTACGCGGCAGTGTCACGACCATTGTCGTAAGACGGTGGCCGGCTCGAGAGATCGAGTCGGCCGCTATTTCTACTTCATAGGCCAATTCGGCCCCTCTCATCTCAAGGGTTATAACGGAATGTTCTACCCACCTTTCAATATTTTAGCAGATTTAAGCTTATTTTATGGTTTAAATGCATGGAGGTTATGGTATACTGTGGGCAAGCGACGTTATCACCACAAACAAAAACGCACTTAAGGATCAACCAAAAAAAGCTCAGGAGCATCGTATGACACAGGCATTTTCCGCAGAAACTTTTCGTTCTACGGAGGATACCCTACCCAAAAATACGAATACATGGGTGGATGGTGTCGATCCTCTGACGACATCCGACATTGTGATTCTTGGCGAAGATGTGCACACAACATACGAGAACCAGCCAGACTTTATTGGTCCCCTTCTCCCTACAATCCACGATAAAGAATTTATTGGTCCTCGTGACGCAACTGATATCTCACGTAACTTCGTGATGACCCGGGCAAAAGATTTAGCACAAATTGCCGTGAAAGACTTTACTGCCTACGAGGGTGAACGTGAGCGATTCGTGAGCCTCGTTCACGAACGGGTGAATGAAGGAACGCTTCGCCTGAATGATGATTACGCTTCGCTTCCTGTCGATCAACAGTTAAGCACATTTGTGATGGATTCAATCAATCATTCCGTTAAATCAAAATACGAGGTTGAGTCTGAGCTCGAAGCTGAACGCGTTGCGCTTCACCTAGGGTCTAAAGGCCCAGAGCGTGCATTGCAGCTTGAAGTAAATACTTTAAAGAAATCTGTTCAAAATTTGGCAGGAAGAATTTTAAAGGTTCGTGAAATGCTCGTAGAAAAAGGCGCCTCTGAAGAATTCATTAAGAAGTTTGATTACACAACAAAACTAATGAGCAAGCCTGACCTTGAAGCGTATGAACGTGAAATGGAACTCGATCCAGAACACGAAGAAACACCACCACTGGTTGATACCGCTGAAATTACTTTACTTGATAGATTCAAGACTGTGCTTAGCCCTTCATTTGGTCGTAAAGCCCTGCGTTCAATGGGCGTTCGTGCACCAAAATCTGCTGAAGTAGAAGTCATTGCACCATCTGCCACAACCACTGAAAAACATTAAAACTAACGCATAAAAAAACTCCGCGAATAAACGCGGAGTTTTTTGTATAAGATATACCTTCTAGTTAATGAAGTTTTCAACCTTGATGCTAGGACCTTGTGAGGTGCTGACATTGATTGTCTTTACGAAGACACCCTTGAGGCTCGTTGGCTTTTGGCTAAGGAGGCTATCAAAGAATGTTTTCGCGTTTTCGTTGAGCTTTTCAGCACCGAAGCTTACTTTACCGATACCAAGGTGAACAATTGCTTGCTTGTCGACACGGTATTCAACTTTACCGGTCTTTGCTTCTGATACAGCCTTAGCGACATCAGTTGCAACTGAACCACTCTTTGGGTTTGGCATAAGGCCACGTGGACCAAGCAAACGTGCGTACTTACCAAGACGTGGCATGTACTGTGGAGTAGCGATAAGGATATCGAAGTTAATGTTTTCTTTATCAAGTTGTGCGAGGAATGTTTCGTCACCAACAACATCTGCACCAGCAGTGGTTGCAGCAGCGTGGTCACCTTCTGGTGCAAAGACAGCAACACGAACTGTTTTACCTGTTCCGTTTGGAAGGCTGACAGTTGTACGGATGTTTTGGTCAGCTTGGCGAGGGTCAACGTTCAAACGAACGTGAACTTCGACAGTAGCGTCAAACTTGCTTGGGCTTGTCTTTTCAGCAAGGTCGATAGCGTCAGTGAGTGGGTAGAACGTATCTTTGTTGATAAGCTTTGCAGCTTCTTGGTACTTTTTACCACGTCGTTCAAGAAGTGGACGAGTAACAGGCTTTGGACCTTTCTTTACTGTTCCTTCTTCGCCGTCAGCAGAAGTAGTATCACCAGCTTCTTTGCGAGCTTCTTTTTCAGCTTTCGCTTCTGCTTCAGCGATTGCTTTTGCTGAACGCTTGCCGGCTTTAGCGACTTTTTCTTCAACAACTGATTCTTCTAGTTCAGCTTCAACAACAACTGCTTCTGCAGGTGTAATGACTGGAGTCTGAGCATCAACGATTGCTGCTTCAATTTGCGCAACGGTGTTCTTATCAGAAACATCGAGGCCTAGTTTTTTTGCTTCTTCAAGCAGATTGGCTTTCTTTGCCATAGGTGTAAACCCTTTCTGTGGTCGTAACGAGCCCATAAATAAATATGAGGCTCTCCCAACATTGATTGTTATGTGCGTATTATAGCATACTTTCTACCCTTTTACTAGTGTTATTGACTTGCATACCGCTCTCGCTTAGACTATTGACTATGGATGATATTAAAAAAGAACTCTTGGAGCGTGGGTTCAGTGGGGATCTCGAAGATTCAGCTGAAGCACTAACGTTCTACTCGCACGACGCCTCAATGTTTGAACTAGTGCCAAAACTAGCTATCAAACCAAAAAATGCTAAAGATATTGAGACGGCCGTCAAGATCGTTTCGGAGCAAAAAAAGAATAATCCTGAACTCTCTCTTACCGCACGTAGCGCAGGGACTGACATGTCGGGTGCAGCGATTAATGACTCTATCATTGTCGACTTTAACAAGTACTTCCAGAATATTATTTCTGTGAAGGATGACATCGCGGTGACACAACCAGGTGTATTGTTCCGTAACTTTGACCTTGAAACTGGTGATTATCTTTTGCCAAGTTACCCAGCTAGTCGTGACCTCGCGTCTGTTGGTGGGATGATCAATAATAACTCTGGTGGTGAGAAATCACTTGAGTTCGGTAAGACTGACAAGTACGTTCCAGAATTAAAGTTCGTCTTCGCTGATGGTGTTGAGCGCGTCGTTAAGCCACTGACCAAGGCCGAGTTAGATGTTAAAATGGCGCAACAAGATTTCGAAGGTAAAGTGTACCGAGAACTCTATGAACTTATTGAGAAAAACTATGACGTCATTAAGGCAGCACGACCAAATGTCAGTAAGAACTCAACTGGCTATAACCTCTGGCAAGTATGGGACCGCGAAACTGGTATATTTGACCTGACGCAGATCATCATTGGTGCGCAGGGTACATTAGGATTCGTCACTGAAGGAACGTTCAAGCTCGTCCCTCGTCCAAAACACTCAGGACTTCTCGTTCTCTTTATGCACGACATCGACAAGCTCGGTGACGTCATTAAGACCGTTATGGAGCACAAGCCTGCGACCTTTGAGAGTTTCGACGATGCAACATTGCTACTTGTTATGAAGTTCATGCCAAGCTTCCTAAAGATGCTCGGTCCAGTGCGTTTCGTACACTTCCTCTTTACTTTGATTCCTGACGGCCTTCAACTACTTCGCGGCTTCCCGAAGCTTGTCCTTATGGTTGAGTTTAATGGTGAGACTGAACAAGACGTTCGTGACAAGATTACGAAACTGCACAAGCAGCTTGCTCCGTACCGTGCGCGTTACGAGATCAATGGATTTGAAGAAGATCCAACCGAAGCTGCCAGTGAAAAGTTCTGGATTATGCGCCGTAACAGCTTCCAGCTGCTCCGCAGCAAAGTCAAAGACAAGCACACCGCCCCATTCATCGATGACCTAATCGTGAACCCAGAATACCTTCCTGAATTTTTGCCACAAATTCGTGACATCATCAAGAAGTATAAGCTGCTTGCGACTATCGCTGGACACATGGGTGATGGAAACTTCCACATCATTCCTTTGATGAAGCTCGAAGACCCTAATGACCGTGCGAAACTCCTTCCTGCGATGAAAGAAGTTGATGAATTAGTCCTAAAATACAAAGGTTCACTGTCTGGTGAGCACAACGACGGACTGGTTCGTGGCCCATGGCTTGAACAGATGTACGGCGCTGAAGTAGTTGGTTTGTTCCGTGCGGCAAAGGATATCTTTGACCCGCAACACATCTTTAACCCACACAAGAAGGCCAATGCTGAGTGGGATTACAGCTTCTCGCATATTCGGGATAAGTTCTAGATATACGTTAGTCATACAGATTAAGCTTAAATACTCCGTAAAGGAGTATTTTTGTTAAGATGAGTACATGGAAATATATATAATTCTTGGACTTATTGTCCTGGTCGCTATCGTTTTGAAGGTACTGGTATCGAACGCAAGTAAGACGAGGAAAGTATTTAAAAATAACAAGTATACCTATATCGCGAAAAACTTACCGATGACGTCAACCGAAGCTGAGTTTTTTAAAAAATTAACGAATGCCGTAGAAGAACGCTATTATGTCTTTCCACAGATCCATTTGTCGGCGATACTAAAACCAAATACTACGAGAGAAGATTGGCTCTACGCATTTCGGCACATTAACGGCAAATCTGTCGATTATGTTTTATGTGATAAAGAAACCCTTGCACCTACCTATGCAATTGAGTTGGATGATTATACCCATGATCAAGCAGCTCGTCGTAAAAGAGATGTTGAGGTTGAGCGGATTTTCGATGAAGCAAACTTACCTCTTTTAAGATTTAGGAATAAGGATATTTCCGAAAACGATATTATTCAGGCGCTTGTAGACATCGCAAATAAATAGACTTTAAAATTGCTCATGCTTGCCATTTAACGGGTTACATGCGATACTTCGCCTGGCACAACTCGTTGAGACGAAAGTTTCTGAGTGCACCTTGACAACTGATTTAATTCGCCCCTGGCATTCGTGCGCAGGTTCAACCAATTAGACGACGTACAAGGGCACCGAACGAGCGTAGCAAGAGAACAAACCTGTTCTCGAAATATCTCGAAGGTAATAACATGAGTAATGTAATTCTGTTTAAAATAGTTCAGCATGTTCGTAATACCGCCTCTGTTATAGAGGAAGGTATCGAACTGGATGAATTGTCCGAACGTTATCGTTCAACTCTTTGCGGGTGTGACCCACTTGCAAGAGTCTACGATGATGACGATAGATGTATTGTCGATTATTTGTTCTATGAATTGCAGAGCGATGGGTCATTCGTAGAATGCCCTGACCCGCGTATATACGTAGACGGTTTCGATAGTCCATCTCTCGACCATGTATGCCCCGCTCATAGACAGTGTCTCGTCGAAAGAAGTGGTCAGATTGACGAATACGAAGAGGAGTTCCTGCTTCTCATCTAAATCAGTTCGCAAGGACTCGTGAGTGCTTTCAGTGTAACTTGAAAGCACTCACGGGCACCCATCAAAGAAATTATAAAAAATAACGCATCGTATGATGCGTTATTTTAATGTGTGAAGTAAGAAATACTATTCAGTAACTTCGACGCCCATAGAACGAGCAGTACCAGCGATAACCTTTACTCGGCCATCAACGTCGATTGCATTGAGTTGGTCTTTCTTGATTTCGGCGATTTCTTCAAGTTGAGCACGGCTGATCTTACCAACTTTGTCAGTATGAGGCTTTGCGCTTCCCTTTGTGATGCCTGCACGTTCACGGATCATGTCGTCAACTGGCTGACCAAGTGAGTTCCATGTAAATGAACGATCTTCGTAGACCTGGATGTGAACGATAACGTCCTTACCCATCAGGTCTTTAGTTGCGTCGTTGAACGGGTTGATGAAATCCATCATGTTCAAACCCCATTGACCGAGTGTTGAACCAACAGGAGGACCTGCAGTCGCGCGACCAGCTGGGATACGTAGTTTAAGATTTCCGATAATTTTCTTTGCCATAACTTTTCTTTCTTGTTCTCATGTAGAGAACTTGTACTAAATAATGTGAAGCTTATTTAGTGCGTAACTAGGGTATTGTAGCAGATTTACGAAGTCTTGTCTATCTGTTGATCCTGCTTATACGTTGAATTGAGATTCCCAAAATGCACGTGAGGCGGCTTCAACACCAAGCAGGCGAACATCTTCTTGTTCTTTTGTGCGTAATTCTTGCAGACGAACTTCAGCCAGTACCGCGAGCGCTTCTGCTTCGAGATCGAACTGATTTTCTTCGGCTCGAATGATAGCTATATTGCGAATACGTTCCAGGATTCGTGCACTTTTCGTGCGTCGTGCCATACTTTCGAGCCTTGGTGTTTCAAGCTGGCTATAAAAAGAGGTGTTTTGCTCACTTGAGCCTTCCGCTTCACCAGACATATCTAGACCTTTTGAACTTGCAGCGCGTCGAGTTCGACTGATGTGTCACGGCCAAACATGCTGACCATAACTTTAACTTTACCCTTTTGGTTGTCGATTTCAGAGATAGCGCCATCGAAGCCCTTGAAAGGACCATCGGTGATGCTGACAACTTCGCCTTCTTGGAAGTCGATGAAGTGCTTTGGATCTTCAACACCCATTCGCTTTTTAATCTTGCTGATTTCTTGGTCAGAAACAGGAGTTGGCTGTGTGCTTGTTCCGACAAATCCAGTCACACCAGGAGTGTTACGAACGATGTACCATGTTTCGTCGGTGAGCTTCATTTCAACTAGCGCATAGCCTTGGAAGATCTTCTTTTCAACAACTTTTCGCTTACCGTTCTTGATTTCGATTTGCTTTTCTTTTGGTACCATAACGTCAAAGATTTTGTCAGCCATGTCGACTGCGTTAATGCGCTGACGGATGCTGTCAGCTACTTTTTCTTCATACCCACTGTAGGTGTGGATTGCGTACCATTGTCGTGATGAGTCGTAGCGATTGTTTGCCATGTTTCTTGGTTCCTTACTTTAGAATTAATTCGAATAGAAATTTAAATAATATGTCGAGCAGCAGAATGACAACGACGAAGAATGCACTAAAGAGCAACACAGCGAATGTGAGGCCCCAAGTTGCACGACGTGTTGGCCAACGCACAAGGCGTAGTTCGATCCAAGCACCCTTGAAGTACCCGCCGATGGCAAATAATGTCTTTACGAAAGGATTAGTTGGTTCTTTTCGAACCTTTATTGTTTTTACACCAGATTTGCTAGCCATGGCCCGCATTCCTACTTTCTTAATCCAATTAAAATAGCCTGCTGCTGCAGACTGTCAAGATCATTGTAGCTTTTATTCCCTCTGTCGTCAAGGGAGATGCTATGATGGAAGAAGATGCTTCAGGTTATACTTTTTGTACTGTATGCGGTGCTCCTCGGAATGTTCGGCTTGGCTGTATGGCGGCTTCAATATGCATTGACTCATTTTAAAATGAAAGCTTTGGTGACGACGAGGAAAAAGATCGAAGATATGCCAAGCGTGACGGTCTGTATTCCAGCTCGTAATGAGACGCACGCCATGACTGATTCGCTGCAGCGGGTTATTGAAAGTAATTACCCTAAATTAGAAGTGATTGTGCTCGACGATTTGTCTGGTGACGACACGTCTGCGCTTATTAAATCGTTTGCACACGAAGGTATTCGTTTTGTGGAAGGTTCTAAATTGCCTGACGCTTGGCTGGGAAAGAATCACGCACTGCAAGGTCTTTTAAAGCAAGCCAGCGGCACCTATGTGCTCTTTATGGATGTTGATACGCGGCTTAGTCCCGATTCGATTGAGCAACTTGTTGCCTATGCGCTACAGGAAGAAGCCTTGATGGTATCAGTCTTACCTCGTCGCGAGGATAGCCCTAGGGCGAGCGTACTGTTTTCTCCCCTACGCTACTTTTGGGAGATCATATTTCACCGCAAAAGTTCACCGGCGACAGCGAGTGGTGCCTGGATGATCCATCGTCAGACGCTTCTAGACAGGTGGCAAGGCTTTACTCAGTTCAAAGATGCGATTCAGCCCGAATCACGCCTTTCGGCCGAGCTGATGGCCTCTGGGCAGTATCGATTCTTAATTGGCACACAGCTCCTCGGGATCTCGTACGAGAAAAAATGGCGATCTCAAGTCGGCACTAGTATTCGCCTGCTGTTCCCGCTACTGGGAAGTAAAGCGCTTCATATGGTGATTGCGGCACTCGATCTACTGATCGCCGCTTCACCACTCTTTATTATTTTGTTTGCCATCTTTGTGGGCTGGAATGTGAACCTGTTGATCGCCGGTATTATTTACCTGATGTTCGCTGGTTTGTACGCCGTGTATCTGCGTCAGATCTGGAATAAAGCCTGGCTTGTTGGTGGATTACTGTGGTCATACATTGTGATTCAAGAAGCAGTCTTGGTTATCCTGAGTGCTATTCGCTATCATCAACATCGCGTTACCTGGAAAGGTCGCCTCGTTAAAACGCCTCAGTAATCAGTTACTTGCTACTTTGCGGTAGTTCGAAGCTGAAGGTTGAACCGTGATTCAATCGACTCGTCACATTGATTTGAGTACCTACCTTGTGCGCAAGTTTTGCAGAGACATACAGTCCAAGGCCTGTGCCGTTCGTTTCACGAATACGATAATCTTCACTGCGGTAGAATTTCGCAAAGATCTTTTGTTGGTCGCCACGGCTAATACCGATGCCACTATCTTTCACCGCGAAATGCACCTTACCGCTTTTTACATTGGCGCTGACAGTAATACTACCTTCGTTCGTGTATTTGATTGCGTTTGTAATAAAGTTCTGCAGTAGTTCTTCCACGTAGAGACGGCTGGCGTGAATTGATCCCAGCTTTGTCCCAAGATCAAGATTAAGATGAAGGTTGCGAGCCCGCGCATCTTTTTCATATTCTTTATGCAGTTTGTGCATCAGCTCTTCCACGTTAATATCTTCACCTGCATCGGCGACGCCACGCTCTGCACGCGACAAGGTGCTAAGGTCATTCACCATCTTTGCGAGGTACAAGACTTGATCGTGCGCCGTTGCCATTGATGACTTGAGTACTGTCTCTTCTGGTTTCTTTGGCATATCCATCATAACCTGAAGGTTTGAAAGTGTGCCTTCAACGATAGTAATTGGTGTTCGTAGCTCGTGGCTGACGACACTGATAAATTCATCACGCTCTTCTTCGAGGCTCTTTTGCTTGGTGACATCACGTGCGATCAGAATGAAGCCAGCTTGTACTTGGCCTTTTTTACGGCGACTGTAGGTACTTTTGATTGGTGCATAGGTCATTTCAAGCCGAATCTCTTCGCCGTCTGCGTAGGTGTGTCGTATGTCGTCACGTCGCACCGTCTTGGTTGCTTCGTTCAGGATATCAAACAGTTTGACTGGTGATTTATCGGCATCGGTCAGATGAAAGAGATTACTGATATTGATGCCTTTGAGATTTTCGTTTGTGTCGAGAAGGTTCAAGCATGCAGCGTTATACATAAGAATATTCCCTTTATCATCAGTGCTGAAGGTGGCATCAGAAAGATTATTGATAATCGTCAGGATGCGATCGTACTGCAGGCGTTCGCTGGATTGACTTTGGACTAGTTGTTGACGCCGTGTTTCCTGTGCCGAAATAATACCGACCAGTGCAATACCAAGAACTGTAATTGCACCTACACCGATGATATTTGTCGCAACGATTGAGTGATCACTTGGATAGCGCATGATTGCATCAAATGTACCGGCAACGATGAATGAAGCGATGCTGATGATTAGGGCTTTACGGCCAAAGTAGACATTATACGCGAGAAATAAAAGCACAACGCATGATGCAAATGGCTCGATAAAGCCAGTAATAAACATGAGCGTGGCAATCGTAATTAAGTGATACAGAACGATGCGAAATAACATCTGCGCCATTGATCTAATTGGCGCAAAATAGTGATAGATACCAGTCAAGAGCCACAGTGCAGAAATAATAAGACAGGCCACATTCCCGCTATAGTTAGGACTATGAGCGATGCCAAAGAAGACGAGCAGGTTGTACCCAACAAAAACGGGCGTGCCAAGTAAGCCGATAAGCCGAAGTGCTCTGTCGGAATCTTTGTTGAAGCTAATACCACCCTCGAACATGTGCTGTCATTATACCCTAGGCATAAGTGTTTTGTATATGAATAGTGAGTCGTGTTTTTAAATCGTTGGTGCTTCTTGTTTTAAAGCGCGGCGGTGCTCTTTATATTGGGGATCACCTTCAGAAACGAGTGACCAAAATTCAGAGCTGTGATTCATTTGCCTGGTGTGTGCAAGCTCATGAATCAGCACGTAATCAATCTGTTCGAATGGCAGCTTCATGAGTGCAATATTAAGACTAATGGTGCCTTCTGAGGTGCAACTCCCCCATCGTCCACTAGCGTGTGAGAATCGGACTTTCTTGTAGCTAAAGCCGAATTTATTTGCGAGGAACGCAAGGCGCTTTGGCAAGTAACTTTTTGCTTCAACTCGTAAGGCAGCAATAATCGTGTCGCGGACAGCACGAGTAATAGTTGGATCAGTCAGTGACCTCCCCTCTGGTAAGCTAACGATAATTTGCTGGCCACGGCGATTGACTTGGAAGGCGCCTGTGGTTGGATGAACGATCAGTGTGTGACTTTTGCCGATTTGCATGCCATTGGTATATGCAAGGGTGGGCTGGGCTTGTGAGAGCATCGCACGCAGTTCATCACGAGACGATTTGATCAATCGTTTGACCAGGAATGTCGGGGCGTATAACGGTAATGAAGCACGCAGGGTTCCATCTGGTGCAACTCGGAGGCGCACTTGTGAAGCACGAGCACTCCGTCTGATCGTGATTTTGCCAAACTCTTCATCTTGAATAATCGGCATAGGATAGTTACCTTATGATAATGTTTCGTCCAGGAACGATACGAGGCTGTGCAGGAGGTGTGATCGGCGGCATTGGCGTATCTGATCGAACAGTTGTTGAGAGACGTTTTAGGACGGCTTTTAGCTGCGTTGGATAGGTGTGTTTCCCACTAATCACCACAGGCTTTTCTGATTCAGACGGATTTTGGAATTGTCGGAATGATGCATCAAACTGTGCACTTGAAAGAGCATGTACGCCCTTCACTTTTTTTGTCGCTCGGTGTTTTGATTCTGCTGGATCAGTCTGCACCCATACGATTAAAGATTTGTAGCCAGCTTTCGCGACCATGTTTTCAAGTGCCATACGCTGTGTTTTTGCATAGGTCGAACCTTCGTAGATCAGGGTTCGATTTGTTTTTAAGAGCTCATCAAATAAAAGCTTGGTCACCTTTTCTGTTGCTTCGGCATCAATACCGGTGAGTTCAGAAATAACACGAGGATTGATGTACGGTGCCTGGAATGTTTTTGCGAAATGTTCAGCAAATGTTGTCTTTCCAGAGCCGGGAATGCCCACCATGATAATAACGTGAGGCGTGTTCGGAGTCAGCGGTTTCATATATGACAGTATAGCAAAGATATGCCCTAGATATAAAATGCATCTACAATTATCGGTCGTTTAACGGGTTGCGAAAAAGGCAGCAGCGCCGATGCCGATAAGGACAACGATGACAGCGACAATCACAAATGGCCTGCGAGGTGCTTTCTGGTGTAAGAAGAATTGAAAGCCTGACGTTGAGGGTGCATGGGCAAGTTCCTCGGCCATTTCTTCAGAAGGTGTAGCAGGTTTTTTGGGTTTTGGTGGCGTCACGACGACAGGAGCTGGTGCCGGTTCTGGTGCTTTTGGTTGAGGCTTTACCTCGACAGGTGTAGGCTTTGCGACAGGTTTTGGCGGTTCAATGACAACTGTTTTATGAATGACTGGTTTCTCGACGGGCGCTGGCGTCGGAGCGGGAGTAATTGGCTCAATAACCTTAGGTGCTTGAGCTTGCGGTGCTGCACGAGGTGGCACTGGTATGTCACGAGGCGCGTTAAAGGCTCGAGGATTTGGATCGATGTCACGTGCTTCAAGGGCTTCGATGGCAAGCAAAGTACTGTCCTCTTCGGGACTCAGTGATTGGGCTGCTGCCGCATCTTTTGCTTTTGAGTTTTGATCCATGAATTAACTGCCTTGATCGTTCATGCTTACGTTTACACGTTAGTATAGCAAATGTAAGGTGTTGCCATCTAGCCCTTTATGGAAAAAGGAATAGTTAGCCCCTCAGGAGACGTTCTTCGGCATCCAGTTTGTCTATCTGTGCTTGACTCGTTGCTTGGATTTCATTTTTTTGTCTATCCAACTCGACAGCTTTTGTTTCAAGTTGCGTTGCTTCTTGATCGAACTTTGTTGCTGCTTGATCATGGACGGAGGCTTTTTCTTCTAACTTCTGCCCATCATTTGCGTAACGCTGGGCAATTTCAGGATCACCCATGTTGTCATCAGACTTTTGCTGATTTTTTTGTGCTTCCTGGCGGTAGCTATCCGCTTTTGCACGTTCGTTATCTGCTGCATCGTGTAGTTGTTGAATAGATCGCATACTATTATTATACGCCTATCCCCGCACAAGGGTATACTGAGGCTATGGACAAAAGCTTAAGCACTTATTACGACGAAACAAAAAACGCCATTGAGGCGCTTGAAAGTTCGAGAGATAAAAATACACGGGTCAAAGCTGAAGAATTATATTATTACCATGTTGACCGTGTCCGTGATTTTCAGCACGAGCGGTTGATTCATCTCTTGGTAACGTTTTTCTTTTCTTCCCTACTTATCATGGCCATTGTTGGGGTGTTATGGATGGGGAGCATCGATGTGACGTCAGGAATACTTCTCACGTGGCTTTTTGTAGGTGCAGGACTTATTTTGTTGGTGACAGTGTTTTTTTACGTTAAGCATTACTACCACTTGGAAAATGGTGTTCAAAAATTATACCCACTGACCGAGCGACTTCGAAATATAATTCGATAAGATTACTGCGTACGAACGCGGGTCATCAAACGGAGGTTCGAAAGATAGTGTGTCACGTTCAATGTTGTGTGCTGAGAAAGATATTCCATGTGTTTGTCGACAAACAATACGTCACCGCCAGCTGCAGGTGAATACATAGATTTTGTGTTAAATTCTGGATCCGTCATCATCTCTTTCAAGATTTCACGAATTTCTAAAGCTTCAGGTGAATCAAGAAAACGTTGGGCGCTTAAAGATTTTGCCATTAGACGGTCACAACCTTCTTTGGTTTTTTGACTTCTTTCTTCCGGTCTTGTCCTTTTGACATATGCGCCTTTCGTTCGTATCCCTAATAATAGATACGTATTTGTACCTATTATGCGCCTTTTTGGCAAGAATTGCTAATCTCGCTACTGCTAGTTAGGAAGAAGTGGTTCAAATGCAAAGGCAACGACACCGAATTCGCGCTCTTCTTCAGCAGTATAAAACGTGCGATATGTTTTTAGTGCATCGTCTACCGACTTAGCTGTTGGAAGTGCAGCTTCATAGTTCACTGCGTCAAATGCCTCTTTAAAAGACTCAAAATAAAGTATTTGCGTCACTTTTATCTTAAGCGCATCAGACAGTGATTCTAGTATATCGCCTTCATAGTAGAAGTCTTCACGTACGCTGAGGATATCATCCTCTTTGATAAGTAAGAAACGAGGCTTTGCAAGTCGCATTTCAATAGTTTTGTCACCATTTTTGATAGCTTCAACAAGGGTTGATTCGATTCCAATTTCACTCATGCCCCAATTATAGCAAAGTATGTACTAGAGTGCTGCTTCACTGCCTCGAATAATCAGATCAATACCGGCCATAAAGTCTTCTTTTGCATTGTGTCCATTCGCATAGGCTTCACGAACTGATTGCATCATGTTAGGGAACTGCTCGCTCAGCTCAGATGTATTGAACGCTGCTGCCTCTTCGATTGTTGGCGACGATTGTTCTTCGATCACACAGCCAAAAGCAAACGACGTACAGGTAAAGAGGATGTGCCGCGCAGTGCGATTCTCAATTCCGGCGCTGGTCAATGAACTAAATGCTGCCTCGAATAACTTTCCGAGTGTCACTGCAGGATATAAATGGGCGCCGGCAACAATTCGTGCTCCATCTGGGTACGATAACATTGCCGTTCGTAATCGATTCATTTGGTCGACTAACCAATCCTGCCAGCTTTCGTCGTCTCGGCGGAGCGTAAGATTGGAAAATGCTTTTTGCAGAATTGCTTCAGCCATATAGTCGATGAGAATGTCTTTACTCTTAAAGTGCCAATAAATAGCGGGCGCTTGGATGTTAATCCGTTTTGCAATGTCACGTAAAGAAAGATTGTTAAGACCGCCTTCATCAAGAAGTTCTAAAGCAGCTGCGATAATCTGCTCTTGTTTAGTGTTCAGTTCACCGTTGAGCTGTGCTTGTTTTTGGTCAAATCGTGCGTTAATACGTGCACGTTGCTCATCAAGACGCTTATTCATAAGGCGGCGTTTTTCTTCAAGAATATCAGCGCTCTGGTGTCGTTTGCTGTGGTCGTTCATGTGTTCAGTATAACATTTGACAATAAAATTGAACAGTGTTAAGTTGAGAGTACTAAATTTAACGACGTTAAGGAGGCACTCGTGGCTCAGTCGAAAAAGAAAACACAAGTTCCACTTGCTATCGAGGCCAAAGGGCTCGTAAAAGTATTTGGTGACAACCGTGCTGTTGACGGGGTAGACCTATCTGTCCCTACTGGCAGCATCTACGGCGTACTAGGGCCTAACGGTGCTGGTAAAACAACAACTATTAATATGCTTGCAACGCTTTTAAAAGCGGATGCTGGTACTGCTAAGATCTTTGGGCATGATGTTCGTGATGAATCGCAGATCGTTCGCCAACTTATTGGTGTGACGGGACAATACGCATCCGTTGATGAAGGTTTGTCTGCAATCGAAAATCTTGTGATCTTTGGTCGCCTGCTTGGACTCAGTCGAAGTGATGCGCGAAAGAAAGCAGATGAACTGCTGGAAGAGTTTGGCCTGAGCGACGCTGCAAAGCGGCCAATCAAAAAGTTTTCTGGTGGTATGCGCCGACGACTTGATCTTGCGGTCAGCTTGATTGCACAACCACCACTTATCTTCCTGGACGAGCCGACGACGGGGCTTGATCCACGAACACGTGCCCAAATGTGGGACACGATTCGCAAGCTCGTCAAGAACGGATCAACGATCCTACTGACGACACAATACCTTGATGAAGCCGATCAATTAGCTGATCGCATTGCCGTTATTGATCATGGAAAAGTCGTTGCTGAAGGAACACCTGATGAGCTGAAAGCTTCTGTGGGTATTGCCTCTCTTAATATCGTGCTTGCTCACGAAAAAGATGTGAAAAAAGCGAGCGACGTCATTGCGAAGGTACTTGGGACAAAAGTTCAGTCCCCTGACCCAAAGACAGTCACCTCACCAATGGCAAAACCAGACGGTATTACTGATGTCCTCGTTGCACTTCGAAAAGAAGGCATACAGTTGGAAGAAGTCAGTGTTCAAAAACCAACGCTCGATGAAGTCTTCTTGGCTCTCACCGGTGCGCATGTAAAAGAAGGAGAAGAAAATGAGTAGTTCGGTTATCGTTGCAGGTGCAGATCGAAAGCTGCTGAACCATAATACTTTCGGTGCAACTATCCGACATTCACTCACTATGGCCTATCGCGGCCTGTTAAAGATCCGCCGTACTCCAGAGCAATTGATCGACGTGACGGTGCAACCAATTCTCTTTACAGTCATGTTTACCTTCCTCTTTGGTGGTGCAATTGCAGGAAACATTGCGAGTTACCTCTTGCTGCTCATTCCCGGTATTCTCGTGCAGACGGTTATTACTGGCGCAACAGTCACTGGTGTGCAGCTACGTGAAGATATGGATAAAGGTGTCTTTGATCGCTTTAAGTCTCTTCCGATTGCACGTATCGCTCCCCTCGCTGGTGCTTTGATTGCTGATACGATTCGTTATGCAATTGCGACCGTTCTCACCTTTGCGACAGGGTTTGCGCTTGGCTACCGACCAGAAGCTGGTATCGGCGGACTCATCCTAGGCGGACTACTGGTGATTGTCGTTGCATGGTCACTGAGTTGGATCTTTGCCTTCTTCGGCGTGATTGCTCGCAGTGCCTCAAGTGTGCAGGGTATTTCCTTCTTGATCCTCTTCCCGCTCACATTCCTCTCAAATGCATTCGTTCCAGTGAATACACTTCCAACTTGGCTTCAATGGTTTGTGAACGCTAACCCGATCTCACACCTGATTAGTGCGGTTCGTCAGTTCGCTAACATGGGAACAATTGGGACTGATTTCTGGATCTCGCTTGCAGGTGCCGCAGTGATTGTTGCGATCTTTGCACCGCTGACGGTCCGTGCGTATATGCGAAAAGCGTAATACATCGACATCCTTTCAATATGAAGTGTTGTACAATGTAGATGTTGTCTCGAGAAGGGTGAGCTTATGAGCACAGCACTGTTGGGTCATCCAACCTTGATCGTCAAGGTTGTTGATGTGCCTTCGTACGTTCACACTAATGCCCAACCGCCCAGCATGTCGGGTGGTGAATGTAACTGCACCTGTGGTGGTTGTAACGGCGAACCGGCATGGCGTCACTGTCATAACGAGGGTCGCGGATGCGACGTGTGAGCGACAGGGCCACCAGATGTAATTCTGGTGGCCCTTTCACATTTCATTCGGTTTCTATAAACAGCTATATAATAAGAATTAATGGTATCAAAAGTGAAAGAACATAAAAAAGGAAGTTGGTTTAAGCCTTCAAACTTTTTCGATAAAGTATTCGAATACGGTATCTTGATTAAAGGTATTGATGGACTGATTGAACTTGCCACCGCGATTGCGCTCATATTTCTCAGCCCTCATCGGTTACAAGGTCTAGTTGTTTTAGCAACTCACCGCGAACTTGTTCGTGATCCAAATGATTTTATCTCTAACTTTTTAATTCATGCATCACATGATTTCACGAACAGTGCTCGCCTATTCTTTATTATTTACCTTACCATTCATGCTGCAATTAAAATTGTTTCTGTCGTAGGATTACTGCGCAATAAAATATGGGCATATCCATTTTCGCTTATTTCACTTAGCATTCTGACGCTTTATCAAATATATGACATTCTATTTGGCGAAGGTTCGTTCGTTGTGGTTGCGTTAACTATCGTAGATGTCGTTATCCTTGCTTTAATCTGGCGCGAATACCAAAAAGTGAAATCTCAACGCACGCAAACAGGTGTGAAAGATTCAGTTGTTAATACGTAGTTCATAATAACCCGCTATAGTAATGACATGAATACAAAACGATGCGCATGGGCAGACACAAACGAATTATTTATTCCTTATCATGATAGAGAATGGGGTGTACCTGTTCATGATGATCAAAAACTTTTTGAAATGCTTAATCTAGAAGGTGCGCAGGCAGGCCTCAGCTGGCTTACTGTACTTAAGAAACGTGATCATTATCGTGAAGTCTTCGATCACTTTGATGCGAGGAGGATTGTCACCTATGATGAGGCAAAAGTTGCGCAGCTAATGGCCGATCCCGGTATTATTCGTAATCGCCTAAAAATTGGTGCTGTCATTAAAAACGCCGATGCCTATCTTCGTATGATTGCCTTGCACGGTAGCTTTGACACCTATATATGGAACTTTGTGCATCATACGCCGATGAAGCATAGTCAGGCAAAAGCGGCTGACGAGATCAGTCAAGTCATGAGCAAGACCCTCTTAAAAGATGGATTTAAATTTGTTGGACCAACGATTTGCTTTGCATTCATGCAAGCGGTTGGCATGATTAATGACCATGAAGCATATTGCTTCCGTGCGGATCAGATTAAGTAGCCAGGTACGACTACTCGTCTTCCCCTTCGATAGAGATATTTGGCAACCGTTTATCGAGCCACTTAGGGATCCACCACGCGGCATTTCCCAGTAGTGTCATGACGGCCGGGACGATTGTCATGCGGACAAGGAAGGCGTCGACCAAGATGCCGACGGCTAGCCCAAATCCAATAGATTGAATCGTTTGATCGTGGTTTGTGATAAAGCCTGCGAAGACACTGATCATAATGATCGCAGCTGCGGTCACCACTTTACTGCCGACACCAAATCCACGAGCAACAGCATCTTTTGCATTCTTCGTCTGCATGTATGCTTCGTGCATGCTTGAGACAAGGAAGAACTCATAATCCATCGCAAGTCCGAAGATGATTCCAATTGAAATAATTGGAATGAAGCTAATAATTGGACCTGGCGCATCAGACAGGCCAAACCAACCCCATTGGAATACAGCAACGAGTGAGCCGAACATTGCAAGAACGGACAGCAAGAATCCGATCGTCGCCTTTACGGGGACGAGGATTGAACGGAATGCCACAATAAGAAGGATTAATGACAATCCAACGACAACAATAAGGTACTGAGGTAGTGCCGCGCCAAGCTTACTGTTGATATCATTTTGCAGTGCGGTTGCACCGGTGACAGATAAAGTTATCTTATCGCTACCCGTCAGAGTCTTTTGCTCGTCCGTATTACGGAGTTTCTCGATCAATGCTGCAGTCGCCTTATCTGCAGGGGCTGAATCAGGGATCACCTGAATGATTCCTGCAGTCCCGTTATCAATTGCGGCAGCAGGCAGTGCTTGATCAACGTTCGCTACCTTCGCAATATTCTCAGCGACTTTATTGAGCTGCGCAAGTTTTGCATATTGCTCGACTGTCGCATTCAGTTTCGCACTCGCAGCAACTTGTTCTGCGGCGGTTCTCGGCAGTGTTGTCATACCTTGCTGGCTTGCCGCAGCAATGAGCTGTGTACGAACAGTTACCTTATCTGTATCGGTAACGGCCGGTAAACCTTCGACAACAACCGTAAGAGGTGCATTGAAACCAACCCCAAATCCTTCGGTCAGTAGGTCGTAAGCTTTTCGTTGCGTAGAACTTGTCGCGGCATATTGGTCGGTCGGAAGACCTAATTGTAAGTCTTTCACTGGGAGTGCGATCACTCCAATAATTGCGATAGAGATCACGAGAGCAATGATTGGGTGCTTGGTTATTTTTAGTCCCCATTTAAACCAAATACTATTTGGGTTAACGCTGTGAATCTTTTTTGCACCCTGTGCTTGGGCGGCTTCAACTTTTGTTCGTAGTTTCTTGCTGAAAACGCGTCGGCCCACGATGCCGAGCATTGCAGGGACGAGAGAAATAGAGACAAGTGCCGCAATAGCAATTGTGCCTGCTCCAGAGAGTCCCATGAGCGTCATGAATGGAATATTCACGATACTTAAGGCGGCAAGTGCGATCACGACGGTGAGGGCTGCAAAGATGACTGCATTTCCAGCAGTTCCAATTGCGCGAGCTGCTGCATCTTTATAACTGTACCCATCTAATGCAAGTCGGCGGTATTTATTAATAATAAACAGTGAATAATCGATACCAACCGCAAGACCAAGCATCACGGCAAGGACTGGCGTTGTCGCGTTAATTTCAATCAGTTTACTGAGTGAGAATAGTCCTGCCATGCTGACACCGATCGCGACAATGGCGGTAATAAGTGGCATTCCTGCCGCCACGAGTGATCCCAGTGTAATGAAGAGAACGATAAGCGCGAGTAGGACACCTGTGATCTCACCGATACCAAGAATTTCACCCGGTGTTCGAGTAATGAGGTCTCCGGCACTTTCAACTTCAAGGCCATTCGTGCGCGCTACATTCACTGCAGTGTTAATAGCATCAAGTGTTTCTGGGGTAATAGACCCAGTTGATTCTTTGAGCTGTACTTGTTCGTACGCAATCGTGCCTGATTCAGAGATAAATGTGGGCTGCGAGAAAGGATCAATGACAGCACTGACCCCGTTAACAGTGGCGATCTTTGTTGAAAGATCCGTAATTTGTGTTTTATAATCAGCAATCTTCTTGCCGTCGGCAGCCTTAAAAACAATACGCCCCGTCCCTTTTCCAGAGCTCGGGAACAGCGCATCGGCACGATCAATCGCCTTTTGCGCATCAGTACCAGGAATAGAAATTGCAGAGCTGGTTGGCTGAATGAACTGTAGTGCCAACACACCAAGGATCGCAATAAGTGCGACCCAAAATGCAACGAAACGCCATGGGTGGCTAAATGCGAACGCTCCTAGATTGTGTAATTTCTTGCCTAACATTATTGGTGACCCTCTTTTAGTGTTTCTAATCTTTCAATTTCTTCGAGTAACTGTTTCATTTTTTCAACATGTTCACCTGCTCTTGGCTGGTAGTAGGTTCGTGTCCCCTGCCGGGTTTCTTCAACGAGTCCAGCATCTTTTAATATTTTTAAATGATGCGATATCGATGGCCTGGAGAGTTGCGTTCCATCCGTTAGTTCTTTAACAGACTTTGGTTCAGGTTCCAGCATGAGTAAAATTAGTTTTTGTCGATTCTCATCCCCAAGTGCACTAAAGATAGGCAAACTATCCATAAAGATTTTTCGAATCCGCTCCAATTCGTCCATACCTAGCTAGTATACGTTAATGGTTGAAAAATTTAAACCGTTGATCTTTGCATGTAGTATGATTTTTGACAGTAACTGATAGAATACATATAAGGACAAGCAAAAAACAAACATGTCTAAAAAGCCCAAGCAACAATCAAAGTCCACGTCTGGATTTATATCCCGGAGTCGCATACTTGCTATTGCGATTGCTATCGTGTTGCTTGGCGGTGGCTTTACGGTCTATGCTTTATCGCTCTATCAGTTAAAAGCGGTCGTTATCACAGATATTCCAACAGTAAAGACACCAGATGCTGATACGCTTTCCGGTACGTCGACAACGACCCCAACCAATCCTTTAGTGACAGCTCCTCCAGCTCCTGTCCTCACACCGGGTTCATCGAGCGAGGTTCCAAGCCTAACGCCCTCAGATACTCAACCAACGACGACAACGAGGTATCAATCAACTAACTGGGCTGGTTATATCTCAACTGGTGGCAGTTTCACGGCGGTATCTGGAACGTGGGTAACGCCTTCTCCTTCTGCAACCAGTGCAACTGTCGAATCTGGTGACGGTACCTGGATTGGTATTGGCGGCATTACTACGTCTGACCTTATTCAAATTGGGACACAGAATACTATTTCGCCATCAGGTGTCATAACAACGTCGGCTTTTTATGAATTATTACCTGCAGGTGCAATTGGCGTTGCATCACTCTCGATTAATCCAGGTGACACGATCTCCGCCTCAATCACGCAAATTGGCGCAACACAATGGTCGCTATCACTCACAAACGTGACAACTGGCCGTACTTTTTCAACATCAGTGAACTATAGCTCTTCTTTCTCGTCTGCAGAATGGATCCAGGAAGACCCGAGTTATGTCGATGGCAGTCTCGTGCTACTCGATAACTTTGGAACGGTGCAATTTACTAATGCCGTAACGACTGTGAACGGGACGACAATGTCTGCTGCAGCAAGTAACGCCTCGCAAATTACCTTGATTGGTCAAGGCGGAGCTTCAGGGCATACTGCAGTCCCATCCGCGGTGAGTGGCAGTTCATTTACGGTTACCTATCGTTAATAAAGATCGGTGACACCTATAAAGGTCATGCTATAATCATGGGAATGAAACGGCGCACAAAAATTATTAGCATTAGTATTCTCGCCGTTATTCTTGCCGTTGCGGCAGCATTTGGTGCGGTATGGGCAATTACATCCTATCTTGATCATCAATACGCAAGTCTGCACGACGGGTGTTACCCAAATCAACAGAGCCATTCGATTGTCGTCAAAGATGATAAGGCTGTGCCTGCTGATTTCGTCGCAAACCGATGCGACACATTAACGGTCACTAACCTTGATGATGAAAGTCGTGAAATGGCATTTGGAGTTCACGACAAGCACACCCCCTACGATGGCGTCTCGGAAAAAGTCTTAAATAAAGGCGAAAGTTTTACCGTCACCTTGGTGCAAACTGGTCATTTTAAAGTTCACGATCACGAACATGACGAAGTCGAAGCACTCTTCGAAGTAAAATAGATTATTACTTTTTACCGTGTTTTCGTCGGTGCGACACCCATAGCTCAAAGACGAGTGCGCCATATGGGACAACGCTAATTAATTCGGCAAAAATAAAACGCCAGACGCTCCATTGGAGCGCTCGGTGCGCGAAGATAACGATAAACAAGTAGAAGAGATACAGAATGCCATGGATACTCCCCGCAACAGCTAAATAGGCATCATTGTGCGGCCACTGTAACTTAACGGCGGCAATTCCAATAATGAGACATGTCCATCCGAATGTTTCGGCAAACGCTGCGATCTTGAAAAGACCCCACGCTTCTTTATCAGTAAAAATATTATCGAGCGCATCGTAGGCGCGTTTGGCTGTTTTTTGTATCGTCACGTTACTTTATAATACCGTTATTTGCGAGCCTGTGCGACCTTTTTTCCAAGTTCAGTATCGGGGAAATGATCGATGAGATCTTTTAGTTCGTTGGCTTCGATATGCGCGCCGAATACTGGACCACCGGGTTCTAAACGAATACCAAATGCAAGTGGCCCAATCACCACAGGGTCAAATCCGATGTCGTTCACTAATTTCTCTACCTTTTCTACATCTGCCTCATCGGTACCAGCAATTGCAATTGCTTTTCTGCCAGGCGCTCCAATAGGTCGTGTTTCATCATGCAGATCATGATAGCCAATATGGCTAAATGATTTTACGACACGTGAATCTGGGAGGAACTTTTGAATCGTTTCACTAGTTGAGGTTGAAAGGTCTTTTAAGTCAGGGCGATCACCATCAACTTCCCACCAGTAATTCATTGCATCGATGACTAATTTTCCTTTTAAATCATCTTTTGGAATTGTCGCATATTTTCCAAGAGGTAATGCAAGGATCACGACGTCTGCATCTCGAGCTGCTTGTTCTTTCGTGACTGCAGCTGCGCCCGGTGTCAGCACCTTAACGGTTAAAGCAATTTTATCGGCACTGCCCGAACCTGCGATAAGCACCTTATAGCCGGCTTTTAATAATAACTGCGCCAGAACAATACCGACTTTTCCTGCGCCGAGAATTCCGATGGTCTGCATTACTTTTCGTCTTCTACAAGCAGTTCTCGAACGCGTGGAATGACTTTTGTGCCATATAGCTCGATAAACTTCATGCGCGCACTCGTGGAAAGTGGGCCTTGTCCGTATACCAAATCGAAGCGCCCAACGCCGAGGACTTTAATAGATCGTGCGATCTTCTTAGCAACGGTTTCAGGAGAACCGATGTACAGTGACCCATGCTCTACTTCGTACATAAACTGTTCACGAGTAAGTGGCGCCCATCCACGGGTCTTACCAATGCGATCATGACTCTTTTTGTATGAAGGAAATGCTATCTTGACTGCCTCTTCGTCGGTATCTGCGATAAAGCCAGGTGAGTGCATGCCAATAGGATGCTGCTCTGTGCCAAATTCCTTGACTGCTTGTTGGTATAAATCAACATATGGTACGAAACGATCAGGTGAACCGCCGATAATTGCGAGCATTAGCGGGAAGCCATAACGCGCCGCACGAATCACTGATTCTGGGGAGCCACCAACACCAATCATTGTTTGCAGATGGCCAGATTCTGTTTTTGGGAATACGTCAGCTTTATCAAGTGCTGCACGAGTCGTTCCTTCCCAAGTAACTGGTTCTTCTTTCAAAAGCTCTGCAAATAGTTGTACTTTTTCTTCGAAGAGCACTTCATAATCCCGCAGGTCATAGCCGAACAAAGGGAATGATTCAGTAAATGATCCACGTCCAAGAATCACCTGCGCGCGTCCATTCGAGAGTGCATCAAGTGTCGAAAATCGTTCAAAGACACGAACTGGATCATCAGAACTAAGGACAGTCACACCAGTTGCAAGTGTGATTTTTGAAGTCTTTGTCGCAATCCCTGCCAGCACCGTGTCAGGTGCTGAAATGGCATATTCAAAGCGGTGGTGTTCACCTAAAGCGATGACATCAATGCCAGATTCTTCAGCAAGGACGGCTTCGTCGACGACTTGTCGGATTGCTTGTGCGTAAGAAAGGAGTTTCTTGTCGTTATCGACGGGTATATCACCAAAGGTATCAATTCCAAATAGTACGTCGTTTTTCTTTTGAGCCATAGACACCTCTTTCTTAATGCTATATTTTGTATAGTAATAGTATATACTTATAATAGTAAAAAAATGCCTATTTGTAAAGCATTTTTCACCTAATCATCCCAACGTGCACTGTGTTTTTTCCGCTGCTTATGTCCTGGTTTAAATCCCCTATGTGCATGGTGTCTTCCGGGTGCACGACGGTTTGTAAATGAAGCTGCAACTTGGTTCATAAAGTCAGTGCCAAAGTGTGTATCTAATCGAGCAAGGGCAAACAATTCTTTTTTACGGTTTGGGTTCATTGCTTCGATATCGATGACACCACCCGCAAGTGAGCTAACGGCAGATTTAATACGAGGATACGGCACATTTGGAATGCGTTTTGCATGAGATCCTTCAAGCTTCCGTTTCTCTGTTTCAAGTTGATTGTAGACCCACTTGGCGAGGGCTTCTTGAAAGAATTTTTGATTTTGTTTCGTATTTTGCGTCACTGGAATACCGATTCCTTCAAGCGTCCGTTTGCCTGCACGAATCAGTTGTTTGATAACTAAAGTCCCTAATCGTGGATCATATACCATCTTGCCACGCTTGGCACTGAACTGCTCTGGAGAGAGCGCTACCAACCATTCGGACTTCACTGTCGTTGCACCTTGAACGAGGTGGAGCGTTTGCAGTGATCCATCGCGTGTCGGCACTTCAAGGTCAAATGGCGTACCAGCGATTAATGTCGGATTTCGAACGACCGTCGTGCTGGAAAGTTCACGAACGTCACCAGTGTAAATATGGGTCGCCTCATTTTTAAGATCAACGCTCCATAATTGATCGATTTGCCCCGCGACGATGCAGTACATCAAACTGTCTTGCTCGGTATCGGTAATTGGTGTCAGTAATGTTTCATCGAGCGTAATGCCACTCAAGTCATGATTCAACCGTTCCATAACATCTCGTGCTTTTGAGACATTCTTACTAATAATGCCAATTTCTTCGTAATCGTCAGGGTTAATATCCTCTAATGCTCTATAGACATCATATTGAGCAAGTAGGTCTGATTTACGCTGTTTTGTGAATCGTTGCCAGCCAGTAAAGCGAGGGCCACCCTTGACGATGCCACCAATTTCTTGAATCGCAATAATTGCCGCAAGTTTGGTCTGCACTTCTTCGCCGTGTTCCTGGGATTCGACCAGCATGCGGGCATAGCTTGATTCAACCGGATAACGTTCCATTTCACGGCCAATGCTCGTGACATTACCTGTTGGTGTCATGGCGCCAAGTGCCATTAGCGTTTGCTTTGCTTGTCGAATTGCTCGTTTACTTGGGTCGTGAAAAAAATCAAGCGTTTCAATATCAATACCAACGTTCGCAAGACGAAGCGTCAGTCGATCAATATGTTTTCGTAGTATTTCAGGTGTTCCATATGCGGGACGTTCTTCAAATGGTAGGCACGGCATTGTGTCATACGGCGCCAAGATATACTCACCTTCTTTGGTTCGTCCTGCGCGACCTGCACGTTGCAGGCAGTCAGCTTGTGACGTCTGGGCAATAAAGAGACCTTCCACACCGCTTCGCACCTCACTGCGTCGTTCGAGGCCACTATCAATGACGACATCGATATCATCAATCGTAATACTGGTTTGGGCGATGTTCGTCGCTAGGATGATCTTGCCATTAGGATAACTTGCGAACGCTTGCTGTTGTGCGGTTGCTTCGAGCTGAGAGTGTAATGGGATCACCGGAATACCAGCAGCAGTTGCCTTTGGCGTAATCACATCGGTAATATTTTGTATTTCAGATTTACCAGGAAGGAAAACAAGGACATTACTCCCACCCATTTCAATCTTTTGCAGAATCTCGACGATGACATCACTTCCGAAGCGTTTCTTCACTTCGTAACTTCGACCGGGAACAGAAATAACCGCAGTCGTATTAAAATATTCGGCAAGTGGCGCGGTATCAATCGTCGCACTCATAATTACAACTTTAAAGCGCGGGTCTTCCAGGCAACGTTTTTTCGCCCAAGCGATGAGGACTTCCATATTTTCGTTCCACTCATGGACTTCATCAAGGACAAGCACTTGACGCTCTTTGATGCCCGCACCAGTAATCTCACGAACAAGCTGTAATCCATCGGTACAGTACAAAATCTCATTACGAGGATCATCATCTCGTTCTTGGGCTGTTCGATAGCCAATCACTTCGGTACTATCGCTAGCAGTTCGTAGGGCCCACTCTTCTCGAACTCGCCGCGCTAAGTTTCGTGCAGCAAGAATACGAGGTTGTGTGACAATGACTTTGTTGTAACCGTGATCTGCGAGGTATTGCGGCACTTGCGTGCTTTTCCCTGCTCCAGTTTCAGCGGTAATAATCGTCACTTGATTATGATCAACAGCATCAAGAATTGCTGATTTGTAAGAAAAGACGGGAAGATCTTCGATGAAATGAGATACCGTAATGTCAGGATTCATTACGCTTATTGTAACGTAATTGGCGCTACTTGTAGATCTTTTAAAATACTTCGCAGTCGATTTCTCAAACGATCGACTCGTTGTTCTGTCGTCATATCTTCTCGCAGCTGCGCGCGTGAGATTTTCGAGGCACTTGTCAAGCTGCGTACATGCTTACTGCAGAGTAAATCACCGCAACAAAGGTAGCCAACATTTGCGTTATTCTCTTTGACATTTGTGAAGACAATATTGCCTGCCCGTGTTCCCGATTGCCAAGTGACGCAAAACTCACATGTGATGGGCTGTGATCGTCCTGAAATAGAACTCGCCAGACCCTTTTTAAATTCTGCAGGAAGAATATACGTCTGTTCATCAAGTTCGATAATCAAGACTCCTTTATTGCCACTCCGATCGGTGATAGCAAGCAGCTCAAGATCTTGCCAATCTTCGGCAGACAGATGCTCAACACTCGTGGTGAACCTCAGTTCTTTTCGAAGACGAGGCTTTACGACGGATGCTGCAATCAATGCATTAAATTGTTCGATAGCAAGTTTTTTCATAAATAAGTCCTGTCTCTATAGTAACAAAAGCTATACTAATAGAGTATGAAACACATAAAACGAAGTCCGGCCTTTCCTCTTTTGCCTCATGAAACTGAATACTGTCTTGTGGGCGATAAAAAGAAGCGTAAATACGCTACCGAATTTGACGCAGAGTTATCTGCGCCTTCAAAAGAGCTGCAGCAGTATGTGTGTGAGTTTTGCGGCCACTGGCATAACGGTACAAGTTCTCGCTCGCAAGGGGTATAATTGCTCTATGCCATCAATTAAAAAGCTTTACACCTACGCACGACGCGTCCTTTCTGACGAAACAAGGTCTTTTGCACGAACCCCTCGTCATTTTGCTCTCAAAGATTGGAAGAATGCACTCCAGCAGACGCAAAAAGCCATGAAGTCAAAACGAATTGGTATTTTATCCGCTGGTATTGCCTATTTTCTGACACTTGCAGTCTTTCCAGCAATTGCCGCTGCTGTCGCGATTCTCAGCTTCGCATTGTCTGGATCGCAACTTGAATCAGTCTTTCATTCAATTGAAGTGTACCTTCCTTCAGATATTGGCCACCTGATTGCGACGCAGCTCGAAGCTGCGCTGAAAAACCCATCGTCAGGTATTTTCATTATTATTGTCGGTATTCTTATCTCGCTCTTTAGCCTTTCAGGTGCCGTTAGTAACGTCATTAGTGCAACAAATGCAATCTATGACACAGATGAAACGCGCAAGTTCGTCAAGCTTCGTTTGACCAGTCTTGGCTTTATCGTGGGTGGCGGTATTGTTGCGATTGCAGTGGCCGGACTACTTATTATCAATGATTCATTTTTGACGTCTATCGGTGTTCCCGGCTTTATATCAATGGCAATTATTATCGTGCGTTGGCTCGTTATTGCTGCACTGGTTGCGGTGATGCTTTCTGTATTTTATCGCTATGCACCTGATCGCCAGAATCCACACTGGCAATGGGTTACCTGGGGATCGTGTATCGCGACAGCTATTTGGCTATTAGGAACGACGCTCTTTTTCGTCTACGCTCGTTACTTTGCTCACTTTACCGAATCATATAGTGTTTTTGCGGGGATTATTGTTTTGATGACATGGCTGAATTTAACTGCCTTTGCCGTACTGATTGGTGCACAGATTAATGTTGGATTAGAGAATCAAACACGCGCACGCACAACGAAATAATTACTCGGCTGTTTTTAGTTTCTTCAGATTCTGAATACCAATTGCTGAGACGACTCCGCCGACTATCAATAGGATAGAACAAAGTACTATTCCAACATGGAAACCGTGAAGCGTGATACTATCGCCGATAAAAATACCGATGACTGCAACAGCAAGAAGTCCTGCGATACGAGATACAGCGTTATTAATTGCTGAGCCAATGCCAGCTTGCGACGCTTGGATAGATCCTAAGATTGCTGAAGTGAGCGGAGCGACGGTAATAGAAAGACCGAGACCGAATAAGATGATACCAGGAAGCAATTGTGTCCAGTAGACTGTTGGCACACCAACAAGCAGCATAGACAGCGTTCCTAGCCCTGCGATTATCGGACCAATCGCCATAAATAATCGAGGGCCATACTTTCCTGACAGTGCGCCAAATTTCGATGACAAGAAAAACATGATGATCGTGATAGGGAGTGAGACGAGTCCTGATAGCGTTGCAGGATAGCCCGCTACTTGTTGCAAGAAGATAACGATCAAGAATCCCTGGAGTGACAAAGCGGCATACACAAAGAATGTTGCAAGGTTGCCCACGCTAAAATTACGAACAGTAAATAATTCAAACGGTAGCATTGGCTCTTTTGTTCGTCGCTCGTGAACAATAAAACCAATCATGGCTGCCACGCCCACGGTGAAGGTACCCCAGATAAGCGGACTTCCCCATCCATCATTGCCCTGCTCGATTAATGCATAGACGATACCGCCAAGACCAATTGCCCCGAGAATAATACCAAGGGTATCGATAGACTTTTGTGTTTTGGTATCCTCGAGCGTTAGTTGCTTTAGGAGAACAAGCGAAATCACGATCGGAATAACATTAATAGCAAAGACAAGTCGCCACGATACGAGGTCGACTAATAACCCACCGACGAGGGGGCCAATAATGAAGGCAATACCCGTCCAACTTGTCCATCGTCCGATAGCTTTGGACTGTTCGGTGCCGGAAAAGGTACTGATGATGAGTGCGAGTGAACTAGGAACTAGCAGTGCGCCAGCAATACCTTGCAGTCCACGGGCAATGATCAGCATTTCACTATTTAGTGCGACAGCACAGAGAATTGAGGTTACTAAGAATCCGACTAATCCGATGCCGAGAATCTTTTTTCGGCCAAAGATATCAGATAAGGATCCCGCAGCAAGGATTAACGTCCCAAGTGTAATCAAGTACGCATCATTCACCCACTGCTGTGTTAAAAGTCCTCCACCAAGCTCTTTGCTAATATCTGGCAGCGCGACACCAACCACGGATCCATCAAGAAACGCAACAAATGAGGCAAGAATAGCGATCAACAAAACAAGGCGCTGCGTAGTTTTCATATGCTTAGTATACGCCTAGAAAAGAGCAAGAATAGTATGTATGGGTTACTTAAGACCACTTTTTGTACTTGAAGTACAGCAGCATGGAGACAGCCGCAACCACTGACGTCGCAATAATAAGCTTGAAGGTGGTGTAGTCACCAAGGAACGTCCATGAACCTGCTTCAATACCACCTGGAAGTAATACGTTCATACCGTAAAAGGCACCCAGCGTTGTTGCTGGAATAGTTAAGGTGAAAACGAGTGTCAAGGCTTCAAGAATCTTGTTTGTTTGCTCGGTACTGGTTGTAAAGTCAGCATCTTTATAAATTTCGATGCTTTCTCGCGCCTCTTCTACAGTTTCCCAGAGCTTTTTAGTAGCATTTGTATTACTTCGATAGTAACGCGCAAGCTTCTCGCCGGTAAATTTATCAATACTACCATCTAGCTCTTCAAGAACTCCTTTTTGTGTCGCAAGGGTACGTCGAAGTCGCATGATCTTTTGGCGAAGAATACCAATTTCAAATGCATCAGATTTTGCATCATTAAAGACGCTTTCTTCAATTTCATCAAGATCGGTCGAAACGCCGGCAAGCAGTGATTCTACTTCTTTTAAGAGATGTTCGATCAGATGAAAAACAATCTTGCCAGGAGATTTCTCTTCACCGTGATCATTTTCATGTTCGTGGAAACATTCACGAATGGTTTTTGTTTCTTGGTCATGAATAGTCACGAGAAAATTTTTGCCGAGGAAGATGCTCACTTGGCTTGAAGCAATACGCTTTTCGCCCACAATCGTATGTGGAAAATGCAGAATCAAGAATATGTACTCATCCTCAACAACGATCTGGGAAATCTGACCTTTTGTCTGCGCATGCCGAACCTGTACGTCGTGCAGATTGTATTTCTTTGCAATCGCAAGAAGGTCTTCTTCTTTAGGGTTTTCAAGGTCTGTCCATTCAAATCCTTTGTACTGCTGGCTTAAGATGCTTGGTGTTGGGGCATTGATGACATGAGCTGGTTGCTTAGCACCAAAAAGACCCAGTATACTGTGTAATTTTTGAGGTTTTGGCATTTCTGATTCTTTAGACATATAGTGCTTTTGCTTTGTTCTACGATCTATCATATCAAATAATACAAAAAGAACCGCGTCGAACTTTACTTGCTATACTGATCGTATGAGCTTATATGAAAAACGTAAGGGCACTCCCCTTGAAGACTACACACCGCGCGGCAAAAAGAATCCAGTCACCGAATTAGAAATCATTGATACCATTATCGGCGACGGACAAGAAGTCATTGAGAATGATACTATTACGGCGCATTACACAGGCGCATTAGCTACTGACGGTACTGTTTTTGAAAGCAGTCACGATTCAGGTAATCCTGCAACATTCGGACTGAACCAAGTGATTGATGGGTGGACCCAGGGTGTACCAGGTATGAAAGTTGGCGGGACTCGGCGCTTAATCATTCCGGCTGCACTGGCCTATGGACAACGACGTGCATCTGCACAGATTGGCCCGAACAGTGACCTTGTCTTTGACATTGAACTTGTTGCCATTAAATAGACAGCCACTATGATCGACCACATATCCATTATCGCCATTGCCATTCCAGTTATCGGCTTCCTCCTCAGTCTTACTGCACTGCTGATTGTGCCGAGGAATCGTAAGCCTACTGCAGGCATGGCGTGGTTGTTGGTGATATTTCTCCTTCCTTATATCGGCTGGTTGTTCTTTTTCCTTCTTGGCACAAATAAACTGCCCAAAAAGCGCCGTGATTCACAACGGGCGCTCGATAAGTTAATTGATATCAGGGTAAAGGGCCTCTCGGCCGTGAATACCGGCAATGTTCCCGAAAAGTTTCGCTCGCTCGCCAGTTTAGCGACAGCTCTGGGCCACCTGCCTCCTCTTTATGGTGAGACGACGAAGTTTATTACTGATTACGACAAGGCGTTGGCGTCAATAGCAAAGGATATACGCACGGCAGACACAAGCGTCTATTTGGAGTATTTTATTGTGACCTACGATGAAACAACCAAAGATGTATTTGAAGCGCTAAAAGAAGCCGCAGCAAAAGGTGTTGAAGTACGCGTGCTATTTGACTGGTGGAGTTCATTTAAATTAAAAACTTATCGTAGAACCTTAGCATTCATGAAAGAACACGGCATTGTGTATCAAGCGATGCTTCCTCCCCATTTTTCTTTCAAAGAATATCTCCGTATTGATCTTCGTAATCATCGAAAACTGGTCATTATTGATCATGAGATTGGGTATGTTGGATCGCAAAATTTGATTCGGCGCGATTATAATCGTCGAGACACAATTGTGTATGACGAATTAGTCGTTCGGCTGACAGGGACGATTATTAATGAATTAAAGGCACTCTTTGCGTACGATTGGTACGTTGAAACATCCCAGCCACTTCATCACGTGCTTAATGACACGTTAGCAGAAGATAATCACGATGGTGCCTCCTTGCTACAAATTTTACCAAGTGGCCCAAGCTATAATGATGAGAACAATTTAAAAGTCTTTACCTACGCGATTAATCGAGCGGAACACGAAGTCTTTATCGCTAACCCCTATTTCGTTCCTGCAGAACCATTACTTTCTGCCATTATTACCGCAGCGAAACGTGGTGTAAAAATTCGCATGGTTAATTCAGAGGTGATGGATCAAGTTATGGTTGGCCACGCCCAACGATCATATTACGAAGAGTTGCTGACTGCTGGTGTCGAAGTTTTCTTATATAAGAAACCAACTCTCCTTCACTCCAAGTTCATGATTATTGATAACGAAATCGCGATTGTCGGTTCCTCTAATATGGATATCCGCTCGTTTGAACTGGATCAAGAATTGTCCCTTATTATGTACGATAAAAAGCATATCTATAAGTTAATGGAGATTCGCGATATGTATCTTGAGCGCAGTAACCGTGTTATCTTAAAGCACTGGAAAAAACGAACTGTGCGTGTGAAGTTGCTTGATAGTATTGCACGTCTCACCTCAAACATTCAGTAAGAAAATAGCCTCCATCGTGGAGGCTATTTTGTAGATCATGAATCTGTTAGGCTTCTGTATCTTGCAGACCGTTTAAGAATTCCATGTCTTCTGCATCGATTTCGAAATCAACAATTGAGTTTTCGATGATATATTCGTCATGTGTCGACTTTGGAAGACTGACCGTCCCTCGTTGCAATGTATATCGAATTGATATCTGCGCAACGGTTTTGTGGTACTTCTTTGCAATCTTTTCTACTTCAGGGTTGTGAAGAATCCGCCCTGTTGCCAGTGGTGAGTAAGCTTCGACAATAATACCCTGATCTTGGCTAAACTGTGTAATTTCTTCTTCAGTTGAACCAATATAGAATCGGATTTGGTTTGCCGCTGGAACAACTGTCCCGTTATCAAGAATTGCTTGAAGATCGTTGACGTCATGGTTAGAGACGCCAATTGCTTTTGCACGTCCAGATGCATGAATCTCTTCAAGTGCACGCCATGCTTCTAGATTACCTTCAGTGTAGTCGCCACCGCGATCCGACCAAGGCCATGGTGCGTGAATAAGGTAAAGGTCGACGTATTTTACGCCGAGTGTTTTAATTGAAATTTCGAACATTTCAATTGCTTCTTCGTAGTTTTTTACTTCGGCAGGAAGCTTTGTGGTGAGAAAGATTTCTTCACGAGCGATACCGCTATCACGAATTGCTTTCCCGACACTTTCTTCATTTCCGTAGACACGAGCGGTGTCGATATGGCGGTAGCCAGCTTTTAAGGCAAAGAGCGTCGCATTATATGCTTCGTCCCCGTTTGGAATTTGCCATGTGCCAAATCCAATCTTTGGTATTGTTGCGCCTGTATTCAATGTATATGTATCAGTTAAAATTCCCATAAGCTTAGTATACCAACTAAAACTGAACGTTGCCTGAACTTTTAATTATGAGTAATACGGTATAATGAGACTATGAACTTGAACTCAAATGCATTTGACACAAACGACGACTGGTATGAAATTTGGACTGACGGCAAGCCTCGCAATAGTGCAAAGTCTTGGGCCGAACAAATGTCATACGTCAAAACAAATGAAATCCTTCAAGATAAAAATGCCTTTAGTAGATTTATTAACATAGGAAAGTATCAGACAAAACTTTTGCCACCATTTGAATTTATTGAAAACTATATCCGTACCAGTAGCCCTGTGGGTGGTGTATTAGTCGCACATGTCCCAAAGTTTACTCCTGACTTTGTGAACGAAGCGAATCTTACGTTTGTTGATTACTACGTGACGTTATCAGCAGTAGACCTTGAAGGAGCGAATTATGACTCGCTAAAGACCAACACGCTCAAGGATATCACCAATGAACCTGAAGTGAATTACGTCTTTACCGAAACAACCGAATTAGGATATCCAACATTACTTGTCACTTACGACAAGAAAACTCAAGATGGCGAAAATAACGGCGCAGTTCGACAGTATACGATGTTCCCGCAAGGCAAGAATTATGGTGTCCAGCTGTTTGTAAACTCAACAGTTGAAGAGTTTAACGCAGGGTTGAAAGATATTGCTGACAAAATTATTGCCGGTATTGTCCTAAGCGACGATTAATTGCGCAGAGTTGAGACTATTCACCTATTTCTTCAAAAGCTTTTGCGACACTAGGACTATTGGCGGTAAGGCGCTTGATAGTCAAGTCAGATGCCTTATTATTCGCAAGTCGAAGGTTATTATCGGACTTTAAAAGGTTATCCTTCACTTTATTCAGGTGATCGATTGTCTTGTCGATCTCATCAATGGCTTTTGTGAATTGGTCTGATGCAAGGCTATAGTTTCGTCCGAAGGCCTCTTTAAAAGCGTTCATATTGTTTTCAAAGTTCGACACATCGATGTTTTGGTTGTTCAACGCGTGAATTTCACGACGAAGTTCTTGTGATTTCATATTACCTTGGCGCAGGAATCCAATCATCGTAATGAAGTGCTGTGGTCGAATCGCATACATATTTGGATATTCGTGAACGGTCACGATGTCATCGTAATATTCATTATCTTTTTCGAGCAAACTGACGAGTACCGCATATTCACAGTTCTTTTCTCGACGGTCTTTATCCAGTTCTTTAAAGAAATCTTTATTCTTGTGCTTTGTCGCTGTTTGGTCGTCTTCATTCTTCATCTCGAACATGATAGAAAGCAGTTCATTGCCGTTTTCATCGTTCTCTCGATAAATATAGTCGCCTTTTGAACCCGTACCTGAGACGGTATTGTCTTTATTAAACTCGGCGTTTGGAAAGGCGAACGGACGAATCTTGTTAAACTCATTTTCACAGTGAAGTTCGAGTGATTCACCAATCATCTTGGTACTCATCTTTGAGCGCATTTCTTTAAGGGAAATCAGTGCGGTTTCACCAGAACGAATTTGCTCTTTTAATTTTTCTTCACCAAGTTCTTTCTCGTGTTTGATTTGGCTGATCTCTGTTTCCTTCGCGCTGAGCTTTTCCCGGTATGCCTCTTCGATTTTTTGCTGGTCTTGCAGTGCTTTCAGGCGTATATCCGCTTCAGTTTGCTTAGCGATACTGTCGATCTGCGAACTAAGCGCTGCAATTTCTTGCTCTTTCTTCGCAATTGCATCTTTCGAGCGCTCAATAATTTCTTGTTCTTTCAACTGTGCTTCTAACGTCTTCTGCTTTTCGATGTTTTCGGTTTCTTTACGAAGCTGCGCATTAAATTCTTCCATCTTGATCGATCGGACAACACTGGTGATGGTTGCTTTGTCTATGTCAGTCTCGTGGATCGAGGTTAGGTCAATCAAGTCACCTTTTTCGGCAGATTCTTGAAGGATAAGGGTATTTTCGTCTTGGATGGATACTTTCACTGTTTTCATTACATCTTATTATAGTCCATTCTCTGATTGCCATAATTATGGTATGATAGCTTTGAAATAAATCCGCCTTGCGGTCTGGTTGCCTGGCCAACAACATGCACAGATTTGCGGTTTCCATCGAACCTGGCCTCATCGATAAATATAAGTAGGAGATCACTATGGTTGATCGCGAAGAAAAAAAGCGCAAGAAATTAGAAGAAGCCAAGCAGGTCTACGATCAGTGGCAGGAAGCGTCAAAAGCTCACTGGAGTCACTGGCGCGCCTGGGGATCATGGTTTAGCTGGGGATCACCAGTTGGACTAGGATTGTTCTTCGTCCTCCTTGCACTCGCCTTCTCTATCGTTGTCTGGATCCTCAAAATCTAACAATGATACCAAGCAATTAAAAACACCGCCATGATAGCGGTGTTTTTAATACTGATTTTATTTCAGATAGAAATTAATCTTCACGCTCTTCAGTTGCGCCAAGAAGGCTTGCACCGAGGACGCTGATTTGAGGTTCGGTCATTGCTTCAAGGTCGCATTTTTTTACAGCTACAATCGTATGCAGGACTTCTGAGTGCTTGTCGGTGATAATCTCAAGCAACTTCTCACCTGCATCACTTGTTCCTGTGCCGTGGCTAAGGATGACGTTCTTAGGGCTCTTCTCCATAACTTTGATGATTGCTTCAAAGTACTCAGGTGAAAATACCGGATTGTTATCGTGGAAAGGTGCTGCTGTTGGTGGTCGGTGCACTTCACGTCCACTTGAGAGATCAGCATGAATCTTTTGGGTCGATTCTTCCTTTGTGCCTGGGTTGTGGATGATGGTTGTGTTGTGGTAATCAACCGCAATAACAGCGGCGTGTTCAAGGTTTGCGTCAACGTGATCAGAGTGTGAGCTATCACGAAGGAAGTGACGAAGCTTTAATACTTCTCCAATATCAAGTGTCTTGCGTGGTGAACGTTCGAAAACGACCTTGTGATCATTACGAGTTAATTCGTAAGTATTATTTGAGTCTGCGTGTAGCAAGCCAATTGATTCAAGCGCGGGAATCACATCCTTCCATTCAAGGTTTCGAGCAATAGGGTGAGCGGACAATTCGCTTAATACGTGTAAATGCTTTTTTTGTGACATGTATTCAACTTTCTCATTAATCTATTCAATACTCTTAGTATAAACTGATTTCTCGCTTTTATACACCGAGTAATGTGATCAAAGCACCGACAAGAACAATTCCAGCGACAAGCATTATCTCTTGGATTGTTCCTGTGCGATGAGCCTGCTCGTGAATGTCAGGGATGATATCGCTGGCTGCGACGTAGATAAAGAAGCCTGCAGTGATAGCAAGGAGCGGGCCGACCGGTAGGTGGTTGCTTGAACCAAGAAAGAAAACAAGGCTAGCGGTGAGGATTGTCGCAAGCGCAGTTGTGAGGTTTGCAATGACAACTGTTTTATCTTTCCATCCTCGTGAGAGTAAGAGCGCAAAGGTACCGAGTTCTTTGGGAATTTCGTGCGCACTCACAGCCAGTGTCGTAATAATACCTGTTGGAATACTGACTAAGAACGCCGCACCGATCGTAAACCCATCGATAGCGTTATGCATAATGTCTCCAGCAACAATAAGGCGTCGTTGCTGCGCGTTCTGGTGTCCTTCATTGGTTGCTTCATGCTCGTGATGATGATGGAACCAGCTCGACGATCGTTCGAGGACAAAGAAGAAGGTAAAACCGGCAAGCGTCCAGAGCAACAAATGACGCGGATCGCCAAGCTTGAATGACTCAGGTAGTAAATCGAAGAATGCCGCGGCAAGCAGGGCGCCTGCGCCAAATGGCAAGGTTAAGAGGATCGCGAGTTTGCGACGCTTCTTTGCACGAAGAAGAATGAGTCCGCCAGTTAGGGAGAGTGCGCTGCCGACAAGGACGGCGAGAATGAGAAAAAGAAAGGTCATAGAAAAAGTATAGCAATAAGTGAGGGGTATTCTCTATTCAGTAAACCAAAGTTTATATAAGATCATCAGTATTCTCGGCAATTAATTCGTCATCTTTAATGATGATCATGCGTTCGACATCAGCAATAACGGCGTTTAGCGTTGCCTCATTGGCGTGATTAACGATAGCCTGCAGGAGCACGTTGTCTATGCTAATGTTCGCGTCTTTAATCTGCATTATTTCTTGAAGCTGCTCAAGTCTAATGATAAGTTCGTCAACTAACTCTGTTTTTTCCATACACCTATTATAACTTTTCTTCACGAGTAGCGTCAGCATAAATGAGCGGACTCATGGATTTTATATATTTCCCACTTTGTGTTAAATACTTAACCTCGTCGTTCCAATTATCTTTTGATAGACGGTGATTAAGGAGGCGCATGTCGAATTTATTTACTTCATCGGTTGATTCAGGTGAATCAGCTAACTCAAGCATATTTGAAGTTAAGAAGGCATTGACGGAAGTTTCTGGATATCCAAGAAGTAAGCCAATTTCTTTATGGTTTATAGATATGTTATCAAAGAGTATTTTTAGCTTGCATGCAGTGTGCATATCTCTAGCAATGAAGAATCGAATGACTTCAACGTACTTTTGCTCTTTAAATGCCCCCATTATCTCTGTAGTTTTGCAGTATTCCAAGCCAAGCGCTGAAAAAACACTGTCCATATCAATAAGCTCATCTGGACCGATATGAGTTGGGTGCTTTAAATCACCAAATACGGGCCCTTCTATATAGATAAGCGCTGAAGGCTTGAGCTTTCCATGCACAAGTAAGATGCTTGCTTTGTCATCAGGAATAATACTAGTCATATTTTCGAGTAACTTTATTGGTTCCATTCTTTTAGAATAACAAAAAGCCTCCGTTTAGGAGACTTTTTTCATCGTGGGTATGCTTAGTGGCCGCTAGTGGACGAGCTTCGAACTTTTATTTCTTGGTATCAGAGTATTTTAATATTCCAAACGTAATAATAACCATACATACTAGTAACCACAGAATTACACTACACCAGCCAAAAAATATTCCAGCAGCACCAATCCAACTAGTATCTAGGCTTCTACCAACTTGAAACCAAAATGGTGTTAAAGCTAGCAATACTATACCCAATGCGATCGCAACTTTACTAGTTGTTGTCGGAGAGTTCTTTTTATTCATAAATTAATACTAATAAAATAGACCACATTTCTGTAGTCTATTCAATCATAAGCTCTATGGCAGGGGCACGTGGAATCGAACCACGATCTCAGGTTTTGGAGACCCACGTACTAACCGTTGTACTATGCCCCTTTGATCCTATAGATAACTCTATAGCTTTCACATTGTAACAGATGAGACGATTTGCTTAAAGTGTTCTAAAAATAAAAGAAGCACCCGGTGAGGGGTGCTTTGCTGCCTATGTCGGCGAGTCAACTCACATTGCTGGAGGACTCGCCGACATGGCGGCGCGTGAATGACGGTTCACGACCGTTGCAAGCTGACAAGCTTGCGCTGTTTTTTGTTACGGCAGTAGGTTCACGCCGTAGTGGGCCATGAAGCCAACCGGATCGAGCCACGTTGTTCCGAACTTTTGCACGGACTTTAGTGAGCCAATCCAGGGATCATGATCCGTGCCAGGTATGAACTCGAAATGAAGATGTGGACCAGTTACCTGACCACATCCACCAATTGAGCCAATTTGCTGCCCTGCGGTGACGACATCCCCTTTCTTTACGAGGATTTTAGCCCCGTTCATATGGAGATATCCAGCTTGTGTACCATCTTTTGCAAGAATCATCACAGGGTTGTTGTTGGTTTTGTTACACCCACCACCGATTCCGGATTGAACCACTGTGCCCGAAAATGCGGCATACACTGGTCTTCCCAGTGTGTCCTTGCTATAGACGAGGTCGATGCCAATGTGTGGCTTCGATCCAATCTTGAGTGTTGGACGCAGATCATTAAACGTCGATGCGACGTGATATCCAGGGTCAAGCGGAAGGTGCGCAGTGCCCGTGCCTCCTGATGGGACCCCTGCCGATAGTAGGCAGAGGTTCGGAGCATTCACTGGCCCTTTGGTTTTATAGGTGGAAACAATCGCTTTCGCGAGGTCATCCCAACGCCATCGGCTATGATACGCCTTTGGGCTGGGTCTTTGGATTTTAATAGCGACATCAATCATCGCTTCTTTGTCACGATTTGCGACACCCGCTAAGCGATCGTAAAATACATTGATCGCATGAGTGGGATCCATGATCTGTTCAGCAGTGCCCCAGGTGATGACCGAAGGTCGTTGCTGGTAGAGCCCCAGACTGTCATGATCGTTATGACCAGGCTGATACGGCAGGTTCACAAGATTTGACTCTTGTATAGCCGTAGCGACTGCAATGGCGATATCACGATCCGAAAAATGCTCAGGCCGTGACTGACCAATTTTGACGATCAACGCAGCATTTTGACGCTGTTGCGTCCTCGTGCTTTCGCTGAATTGCAGGAGAAAACTTCCGTACAGGGTTGTCTGCCCTGAGAGTAAGTTTCCAACACCTTTTTGAGTATCTGAAACAACTTGCCCTGCCAGATTAATTGGTGCTAATAGACAATCTTTGACACCATTAACCGCACCAACCACTATAACGACAGTGCCCAGTACGACGACGAGAATGATAGTGAGCATGGATGCGACGACACCCATGACCATTGCCATTGGATTTCGTGTGCGCATGTATTCACCTCTTCTCAGTATTCTGAATCAACCATCCAGTCGGTTCCTTGCTTCAGCCAGCCACTATAATGCGCGGGCATCGGCAGGTCGCCATTGAGGACAGTTTTGTTGCCCGATGCGTCAACCTCGTAGGTAGTGATAACGGGTCTCACAAGTACAACGACTCGATCGTCTGCGATCATTTGACACGTTATACGAGTTTTTTCCGCGTTTACCTCAACAACAACATTTGCTGAAGCATCCATTGGATCACCAGAGTGATCTGCTTGGTACTTCTTTGTCGTAAAGGGCACGAGTGCTTGTTCTTTGTCGGGTGAAGCCGGTTGCAGACGTAGCTGCTCGTACTTCATGGTTCGATCGATAAGCACGGCGTACTCATCGCTAGGCATCAGAACGTTGCAGTCCTGTGTTCCTGATCCCGCATCTTCACCGACCACTTTAGGGTCGGTTTGAGACGGAGTCGGAGTAGTACTTGGTGTCTCTGATGTTGCAGTCTGTGGGGCCGACGGGCCCTCACTCGCACTTTTTTGAGGAGTTTGAGTGAGGGCCACGACGACAATGATGACCACAGTGACGACAACTGCTCCGAAAAGCATGAGAGTGCCAAGATGTTTTCTTACGAATGTCATTACTTAGCTCCCTCCATTTCTTCGAGTTCGATGTCGATCTGAGCACCTCTATTCAAGAGCTTATTGAGCGCCTGATTCGAGAAACTCATGTCCTGGATCATCTGATTGAACATACTGGTGGTGTCGACCCATACAGGCCGTTCGGTACCGAGTTTAATGCACCACTGACCTTTTTGAAGGCCAAGTAGTCGTTTTTCCTCGAGACCGTTGAGCCCAATAAGGTGAGCAATTTCGTTGGCGTCAGCAGCTTCTTGCCTGCCGACGAACCACGATCCCACGTCACTGAGCATTTTTGTTGCTTTTTCTCGCTGAGGGCTTCCCTCGTAGCCAACGGTCGTATAATCGTTCGGTCGGTGCGTGTTGAGCAGCACCAACGTCTCGTACGATCGAATCTGCTTAAGGTAGGCATACATTGAGTTGGCGTAGGTTTCGTAATTCCATAGTTTCCAGTTTTCGTCATGAATGTCGATCTGGTACATGAAATCAGAATCCTGGCGCCGGTTGGCGGAATTCCTGATCCTCCAGTTCAACGACTGAAGCAGCGTGATTGCTGCATCCGACGTATCGCTGTAATCCATAACAATCGCACGTTGCTTCAGCTGAACAGCTGTCGATTCGGTGCCACCGAAGCGGTTACCAAACTCACCACCCAAAAGTCGGGCGATGAGTTCGTAGCCACGGAAGGAATCTTGCCGCCACTCTTCCTCGTTGAGGTTGATTTTTCTGTTAAGGTCTAACCGCAGCGCCGCTGAGAGTGATTCGCTTTCAGACCCCATCTTAAGCGGGCCATTATTCACGAATTCTTGCTCGTAAGACATATCTTGAACCCTCATGAGTTGCCCCAGGGTATTCAGAGATACCTCTTTCGGATAGAGACGAAGCATACGCTCCATCGCTACTTGCACTGCGTACGGCAGATGACGATCAAGTGCACCCTTGTTCGCAACGGTCATCATTTCGATGATCGTTTCAAGCTGCTCGTCCAGATCGAGGTGATAGTCTGGGTCAAGCGGGTTTACTCGCTGGTTGGCATCCACGACTTCCGAGTCGAAGAATTCAGCCAGTCGCTGTAGTTCGACAACACCATGAAGTTTCCTGATATTGTCGGCCCATGGGCGAATTTCGTATTCATTCACCCCATCTCCGATTTTGAGCGCACTGTAGCGCGCCGCAATCGAGTCGATGAGCGTCGTCTTACCGTTTCCGATCTTTGCCATGTTCATTTGGATGAGGTTCGGAACTCTGCCCTCGTCCATCCATTTGAATTGATGGTAATTCCAGTCTTTTTGCGTGTCCATGTCTTCCCCAAAAGGGATTCCATTGCCACTCGGGTCAGCAGCATTCCAAAAAGGATTGCTGACCGCTAAGGTATCCATCGCTGAGCCATTAAAGCCCAACGATTGGGTTTTCTGGCTCATGATGATCCTTTCATAGTTCCTGTTGATGTTAAGTTTCCTGAGTAACTCGGTTCAAGCTGCTCAATACACTACCTGATACTTCAGGTACAGAATTGAAAAGCTTGGTGGGAGGAGGGTAAAACCTACTCCTCCCACCGAGGCTCTCTTGTAGACACATGCGGCTAGATCAGCGGAGTGCCGATACTAGCGGTGAACTTCGCTCGCATCATCCGAGACTCCCACTGAATGTAGTTGAGTCGGATACTGCAGGCACGAGCGTGTTCTTCGATCTTTGCATCAACTTCCCTGAGCGCTTCGAGGTTGGTTGCTCCCCAAGTTGCCCAAAGATTGTAGTTAATGCCCTGCTTTCCGCCAGCGTGAAGCTGCTTCTGACGATCACGAAGCATGCTAGCTTTCTCTTCTTCCTCTGGCGAAAGTGTTGCATCACCACTGAGGAAGATCCCACTGAACGCCTCTTGAGCGACGATTGCGTAGTTAAGCGCTTTCGACTCCTTTGAGACAGGGAACGTATCGCCGGTTAAGGCAATCGTCAGGGATGTTTCATCTGCTAAGCCTAGGTCTCCCGAAGCAAACAACGGCTTGAACTCACCGGGAAATACCGTTTCGTTCATGCGGGTTGCACGAGCGACACGCCAGTATGAACCACCCAGCTCTATGTACGGTCTTCCTGCATCATCACGAAGCGCCAAAGGTTCCACGAGCGGCCAAGGCCACAGGGGATCTTTGAGAAGAATGGACTTTCGATCTGTGATTGGTGGTGCACTGGATGGATCCTTTAGTAGGTTCCACCACTCCTCGATGTTGACATCCCATGACGATCTTGCGAAATTCCTCATGCCTATCTCGTCAAGCGCTTGGGCTTTTGACACCCCTTGCGCCTGCAAGTTTTGCTCGAGTCGTCTCGCCATACGAGAGATCAGCATTTTTCGTTCGAACTGCCTGGCATCGATGTCTCCCTTGCGGAAGTCGGCAAAAACCTGCTTAGCGTCATCTGGTCGCGTAACGTTCAGGCCAACAAAGGCCGTCACCTCACGCTGATAGAGTCTTCTTCGCATGTCTGTATCCGAAAAATCCGCCATCTGCCGTTCATAGGCATTCATAGGCGGGTTTTCATCAAAATCTCGCCTACCGGCAGCCAGTACTCGTGAACCGTATGCGCCGACAGTCCAATCCCGCGAATCCCAGAGATTAATCGGACCCTTGTGGAGTCCGACTGTAATTCCAGTTGAATCGGCGGTCATGTTTGCGACGTCCAGAATTGCATTAGCGAACCCATCTTCCATCGTGAGACGAGAGAAAGGTTCTTGGTTTGCACCTTGCCAAGCAACTCCAGTGACGATAATAGTGTCGCTGTTTGATGGTGGCGCATAAAGCGTCGCCAAGTTTTTTCTTTCCGGTGTTGAAGTCGGAAAGACAGCGAGCTGTACATCAATCGGTTCATGCTGGGTCGCTCGACGCCGGCTGCCGGGTCGCGCATCACGCGCAACCCGACCTTTACGTCGACGAATCGCTAGCGTCTCGCGAAAATCTGGAACATAGGAGTAGAGGGGGCCCCAGCTATAAGGCCAGGCGCCCCCCACTCCAATGATCACAAAAATGATCGCGGTCAGCTTGGTTGCAGTAATCGGAATGAAAGTAAGGCCAATCGCGAGGATGACCCATGTTCCGCCCCATTTCCACTGTCCTTTTTGAACGTTGCGAATGCGTCGTGAGAAGCGTCCGCTCATTACTCTTTGGGGGATTTCACTCATGGTTCACCTTCTCTCGATTGTCATGACTCTGTGTTCTCAGCGTTTTTCCGCCCCATATAGTCTACGGGGTGGAGCGTTGCTGCAGAGCCTGCCTCGACTTTCTTGCCGACGACATTGACGACTCTTGCCGCTACTGCAGTTCCAGCAACGATTGGTCCCAGGTACGGGACAGCAGCCGTTTTTGGAGCTGCGAATGTTGCAACCGTTCCGACAGTATCGGAAACGATGACGACTTTGTGAGCAATGCGGTTGGTCTTTTCAACCTTATCCTTACTGCTCACGTAGACCTCCTTCGTCTTCGAATAGGCTTGCTTCCCACGATCGAGTACCTGTTGACCCTTTTCCCTCACCGATGGAGAAGCAGCAGAGTTGTTTGCAGGATTGATCGAAGGATTAACCGTCGGTGAGGGACGTGCGGGCACGTTTGCCTCATCTTTTGCGGCTTTATCACGAGCTTTCTTGCCACCAACTAGCTGCTTTAGTCCACCAAAAACCGAAGCACGAAACTTCGGCCTTCCAATGAAGAAAAGAATAAACAGTGTAATTGATGTCAGTCCTGCCCCACAGAATGCAATCGCGAGGATTAACAACTGCGGAATACCTGTAGCAGTGTTATACGTCAACGCGATTGACCATACGGCCAACCACGTCGATACTGCCATCTTAGTAAACAAAACAACGGCAAGAAATGCGACGCCCAACTTCAAGAACACACCGCTAAAGTGACCATCCCGAAAGACGAACGCTAGCAGTGTGAACATGATGACAGGCACGACACTGAACTGAATAAACTGTACTTGATTCGCCAAGAGGTAAGCCCCAAATTGAGACAAACCATAGTTCACTCCTGACTCCGCCGGATTGGCGGAATTCTGTACCTGGATGATTGTGTCATACCAGTGTCCGCGAGTGCCTGCAACAGACTTAGCGATACCCGTGACGAGCTCACCGTACTGATCGGTAAGGTATCCGAGAACTGAATAAATAGACAGCCCGAAAGATCCGATCAGAAACGTGCCGAAGAAGTCGATGACCGCTTTACGGAGTGCCTCGGGACTTCTTTTAAAAAGCCCAACGACAAACCCCCATAGCGATAGAATAACCGACATAACGGCAGCCAGATAGAAGATTTGCCTATAAAAAGGCAGTACTTCATCTGGGTTCAGCGAGAACGTCTGGGTATTTGTGACAGCCTCCAACGTATCATTGAGGCGGTCAGACACGTTGTTGTTAAACAACACGTTGATACCACCAATGATGTTAGCGAAGACATTTGCCCAGAACTGCGCGTCCATGGCTTCCTCTCTGTTTAGAGCAGGGGCTGCCGAGCGAATGCCCGACAGCCCCAAGTGTTAGCCTCCAGCGATCTTTCCGAAGGTTGCCGCTGCTGCGTTGAAGAGAGCAATTGCTCCTCCACCCGCAAGTCCACCCAACGCCAGGAAGCCGAGAAGGAATAAACCCTCCCTCTTCAGCTTCTGAGTTGAGCGCCGGAACATTGCGAACATGACAAGCACCAACTGGATGATCGCACCCACTCCGCACCCCACGGCCAGGAGTGTCAGGATGACTCCAAACACTCGCTGAAGTATCCCTCCAGCGACGGAGCCTTGCCCAGCAACGCTGGAGTCAGGTGTCGTTGGATCTGGAATGAGCGGTCCGGGTGACGGATTTGTCGCAGCCAGTGCAGGGTGAGCCACCCCGATGATGACTGCGCAAGCAACCATCACCATGAAGACTGCCATCAGCAGCCGTACTGCACCCCGGTGGTTGACGTACCAACCGCCTGAGGTATTAATGGATTTCTCCATTTCTATCTCCTTCAACTACTCGTGACGAACTGTTGGGTGGATTGCACGTCGCTGGATGCGATGTGTCGGAGGTTTCGAACGGAATACTTGGTGTTCCTTTCGAACATCGCGATGAGGATGTCCAGAAACGCTTCGTAGGTGTCGTAGCCGATGACGGCAGGATCGGTTGAAATGACCTTGTCGTCTCTGATGTGCTGGCTGAACGGAATCATGAAAATGCGATCCATCGTCAGCTTCAGCTCACTCAGGTCGCGTTCGACCGTCTCGGTCACCCCGTTACGGGTGACGAGCCGAGACGGCTGCTTTTTCATGCACGCAGCCAACTTATCGACGTACATCTGCTTAGTGTCGCCAGGTTGCGTCGCGTTGATCACGACGAAGCCGTTGTACACCTTCTGTTCGAATTGAAGATCGATGTACCGATCCATGGTGGTGACCAACCCTTCGAGTGACGACGGCTTGTCGGCAAGTGCAGAGAAAACCACTGCGTTAGCCGATTCAATACACCCAATGTTGGGAATATCGCTAAAACCGTTGCCATTGTCGAGGTAGGTCGAATGGAATGCCCCGTCATTGATCCGAATCGTTTCGTTGAACTCAGATAGCGTGAATGCGCCATCCTCGTCACCGTCGACGTCGGAACCAATGAAGCGAGTACCACTCGGGTGCCGCGCGGTGACCCCTGCCAGAGTTGAATACGAATTCAGCTCGTGGCGGCCAGCTACTGCTTGACGCAGCAGGATCGTCTCTTCTCGGTTGAAACCGAACAGAGCGTGCGCGGAACCAGCGTTGATGTTCGCGTCGATAAACAGTACCGGGTCGCGCGTGATATCCATCTGAATACAGGATAGGTATCCCATATCAGGTGTCTTGCTCGCGCCACCCTTGGAGTTTGCGACCGTAACGATGCGCTGGTTCGTGATGGTCAATTGACGTAAAAGATCTTTCTTTACGTCAATTCGCACCAGTTGCCGCTCGAACCGCTCCGCCTTATTGGGCGTGAGTTCGATGGGCTTGTAGCCCTTGCTGATCTTTTGCATGCGCTGTTGCATGCCGTATTGCACTGCGGGCCAGCCCTTGGTAGGCGGCTGATACGAGTGACCACTCGCCTTGACGATGTCCTGCGACGGACTGACTGTGTTCGTTTCCGAATACTCAGCCTTGAGCTCAACTTCGACACGATCCACGGGGTGGGCGTGTCGGTTGTTGTCCTCGTATTCTTCCATAATCCCACTCTTTTCTATGTTGTGTCGAACAATCGAATGACAGAGAGACGAAAAAAATTGCATGTGTCTAACTGTTAAAGAGCCTTTTCTTGGTGGAGGATGTAAATCCACTCCACAAGCCGGATATTTAGTACCCGGTTACAACTTTGAGGTAGCTACTTCAATCCTGTAATCGGCTATTAAATTACTCTTGGATGTGCGTTTTCTTGTTACTTGAAAGTATACTCTGATACAGATATATTGCAATCTATTTGCTAAATTTAGTAGTAAATATTATGACATACTAAAATCTGAAGAAATTCTTAAAAAGAAAGAGCCCGCTACAAAGTGACAAAAGCCACTCGTAACGGGCATCAACCCTCCTTATCTTTAGATACCAAGTGCCTGGTGTCGACCCTGGAGTACTGTCTGTTGAAGACGCTTTCCATCCTTGATGAAGGACAGTGTGTTCCAATATATATCTAGGTCGCCGGCAGTATCGATCTCGATCTTGTACATACCCAGTCGCTCTTCGAGCCATGTTCGGCCCAGTTCGCAGGTTGTAACGGTTGCCAAGATCAGCGTTTCGTCGATTGCGTTTAAGAAGAAGAATGCGCTTGCTGGTCTTCTCGCATGCAACTCACCACTAGTTCGATAGATATGGAATTGAGACCACTTAAAGAATTCTCTTGCAGTGATGTATACCAAAGTCGCCGAAACAACTAGGTATCCAATCGTATAGACCGACATGACTCCTGACGATGCAAGAATTAAGATCACCGCAATACCCAAGATGACAAGTGCAGCCACCCAGCCAATTTTCATCAGTCGGGTAATCCGCGCTCCTCGCTTCCCTGTAAGTTTCCGAGAAGTTCTTGAGACAAGAACCGCAAGAAGGATGAGGGCCGCCCAATAGATCACGACCGCCACACCACTCCGTAGCGGATGGCCTGAAACAGCAATGAAAACTCCCGAAAGGATAATCCATATCGCTCCAACAACACCAAGGTTGAAAATGAGTTTCATCACATGATGGTGCTCGTCGTAAGGAATGTCGGGTTCAGGCTCAACATATTCTCGCCGGTGAACCTCCTGCAAGGCTTCGACGACGATGCCAACCAAGAGGTCTCTCGATTCAGTCAATGCATCAATGAATGCACGCTTGGTGTCGTCGTACAGTGATGACGACTTTTCCTGGCTGGGTAACGGCGTCTCGTCGACATCTCCCAAGACCTCATCGAGAAGCCGCTCTGCCTCAAAAGCATCAGACGGCGGCTGTAACGCGTCGTTCTCTCTTTCTTCCATGATATCCGCCTTAGATAAGGTAGGTTGTAAAAAAGCAACCTACAGATGTGTAAGTCTATTATGTTATACCCTTATTTTGTAATAAAATCAAATTAGCAGTACAAATAAAAAATACCCTTACGGTGTTATAGCCTCTTGCTGTGCCCCAGACCGTCATCATCACAAAAGCGACAAGAGATCTGAGGCACAGCCAAGAGGTGCGACGCATGATCGCGTCAGTGGTTTTGATAGCTGTTGACGAAGGTGGTAACCGAAGTGGCCACTGTTTGGATGCCTTGTGCAACCGGCGAGGTTGGCGCAGCTGTGACGCTGATACCGTAGAACGTCCCGATGGTGGCAAAAGCGGCAACGATCGCCACGATTCTCCAGACCCACTTTCTGCTTGCGACGGCAATCCAGATCAGTCCGATCCCCAAGACGATAAACCCAAGCAGCAGAGCGTCGAGCTGTCCAACATGGAACGCTTGAAGTCCGATGTAGACGCCGATCGTTCCAAGCAGGATCGAAAAGACCAACTGTTCTGCATTCGTAGGTCCTTTCGGATTGAGGATCGCTGCCGCGATCAACAGGATTGCGGCGGTAATCAGCAGCGGTACATTCACGAGTGAACCTACCATACTCACAAAGCCGTTAAAAACATTTGTAATCCAGTCCATTATTTCACCTTCTCTCAACTACAAAGAACAACCGGAACCATTCCGATGCAGTTATCTAACCATATTTATCGTTTTCAATCAAATTCATGCAGTATAGTCTTCCACAGTAAGTGAGGCAGACTGTTGAATTTCAGATATAAAGTTGTTGTAAAAGCATAAGCTTACATCTATACTTGAGACAGAAAAATTGGCCAAAAATAAACGGGGGCAATCGACGAGGAATTTACTCGTTGTGACAGGGGTATGAAGATATTAATGCTGGGCTGGGAGTTGCCACCACATAATAGTGGCGGCCTAGGTGTTGCTTGCTACCATCTGTCAAAGGCACTCGCCCAAGAAGGCGCTTCTATCGATTTTGTCGTTCCCTACTCTGCAAAGCACGACAATATTGACTACATGGCAATCCATAGTGCCACAAAACTCTCACCTCTTCACCGCTACGGCATGGGTGCATACGATCACCACTTTACAGATGAAACCGAGCCAGGCTCAGAAGTTACTGACACAAAAGATATTCGCGGCGTGCAGCGTCAGTACGTTAAATATGTCGAACGACTTGTCAAAGATAAAGATTTTGATGCAATTCACGCACATGACTGGCTAACGATGGAAGCCGGCATTCGCGCCAAGCAACTGACTGATGCCCCTCTCATTGTGCATGTTCATGCCACAGAGTTTGACCGTGCCGGTGGTAACCAAGGTAACCCAATTATTCACGAGATTGAATACCAAGGCCTGATGGTTGCAGATCGCATCTTGGCCGTCAGCGAGATTACTCGTCAGATTATCATTGAGAAATATGGCATCCCTGCTGATAAGGTTGAAGTCGTGCACAATGCGATCGACATCACTAGTTTTGACGATGGCTATGAATACGATCGCCGCACATATACCTACCTTGAAGGCCTCCGTAGCGAAGGCTATACCATTATCAGTGCTGTAACTCGCTTTACGATCCAAAAAGGTCTCGAATACCTTGTTCGTGCCTTTACTAAGGCAAATGAAAAGAATGACCGTATTGCTTTACTCCTTGCAGGTGACGGTGAACAACGTGATGAGCTTATTCGTCTTGCTTCTGAACTTGGTGTTTCTGACAAGATTTTCTTTACTGGTTTTGTTCGTGGTAAGCAGTGGCGGGACGCTTATAGTGTCTCTGATATCTTCGTCCTCAGTTCTGTCAGCGAACCATTTGGGTTGACCGCACTTGAGGCGGCACACCATGACAATGCACTTATCCTCACCAAGCAATCTGGTGTGGCTGAAGTCCTTGGCAGTATCTTCCGCTATGATTTCTGGGATATTGATCGTCTTGCTGATCAAATTGTTGGTATCGCGACGTCTGAATCACTCCGAAATGCGTTAAAAGAGAATGTTTCCTATGAGTATGCAAAGCTTTCTTGGCACGACGTCGCAAAGAAATGCATGAACACCTACAAACAACAATCACGTATCGGAGTCTTTGCATGAGCAACCCTCAGCGCGGTATAACGCTTTATCTTCATGTTCATCAACCACTTCGCGTCCGCGATTACAGTGTGTTTGAGACTGCAGTTGATCACAACTACTTCAATGAACCTGATACGCTTAGTGAACGAAACAACAAAAAAGTCTTTGATAAGGTCGCAAAGAAGTCCTACCGACCGATGAATGCGCTACTCGAAAAGCTACTTGCTGATCACCCAGACTTTAAATTATCCCTTAGTATTACGGGAACCTTCCTTGAACAAGCAGAAGCATGGGCGCCAGATGTTATTGAGAGCTTCCAGTGTCTCGTGAAAACCGGTCGTGTCGAGATCGTTGCTGAAACATATTATCACTCACTTGCCTTCTTCTATAGCCGTACTGAATTTGAGGCGCAAGTTGAAGCACACAAAACCAAGATCCGTGAACTCTTCGGTGTTGAGACAAGTGTGTTCCGTAATACAGAACTTTCATATAATGATTCACTCGCACAATGGGCGGATGAATACGGATTTAAAGGCATCCTCGCTGAAGGGTGGGATCCAATCCTTGATTGGCGAAGTCCTAACTTTGTGTACCGCCCAGAAGGCACAAAGAATATTGCGCTGCTTTTAAAGAATTACAAACTGAGTGACGACCTTGCCTTCCGATTTAGTAATAAAGACTGGCAAGAATGGCCATTGACCGTCGATAAGTACAACGAATGGACGAATGCTGCTGTCAAAGACGCTGAAGTCATTAACTTGTTCATGGACTATGAAACATTCGGTGAACACCAATGGCAAGAAACTGGTATCTTTACCTTCTTCGAAGAGTTCGTGGGACGATGGCTTGATAATCCTGATAATACGTTCTACACCGTCTCTGGCGCGATCAAAGCCCATAAACCGGTCGGCACAATCAGTATGCCAAGTACAGTGACATGGGCAGACGCTGAGCGCGACCTGACTGCATGGCTTGGTAATAGCATGCAACAAGAAGCAATGGGCTATCTCTACGCACTTGAAGCTGACATCTTACGCACCAAAGACCTTGAACTTATCTCTGACTGGCGCAAATTACAAACATCCGACCATGCCTATTACATGTGTACGAAGTGGTTTACCGATGGTGACGTCCATGCCTACTTTAGTCCGTATGAATCCCCTTACGATGCTTTCCTGTACTACATGAACGTCATCCGTGACCTACGTTGGCGACTGCATGAAACCCACCGCACAGGTGGTCTCCGTGGCTAGGCCTATTGTTCTCAGTAACGGCGAACTGCATGTTGGATTAAATATCTATGGGCTTGTGCATGACTTTTATTATCCGTATGTCGGGTTTGAAAACCATGCAGCCGGTGCGAACCTTCGTCACAAAGTCGGTGTGCTGGTTGACGGCACAATGAGCTGGCTTGACGATGATAAGGGCTGGGAGTTTACCTTTAAATACCCACATACCGCACTGATTGGTCATACGTTAGCAAAAAATGCTGATCTTGGGATTATTCTGGAGTTTGATGATGCCGTCGATGCCGAAGTCAGTATCTTTATGCGCAATATTCACGTCGTGAACCTCTTTGATCATCCTCGTGAAGCGAAGTTATATATGCACCAAGCTTTTGCGATCGGTGATTCTCGAAGCAATACTGATACAGCACAGTACCTCCCTGATAGTAATGCCATTCTTCATTATCGTGGTCGTCGTGCATTCGTTATCTCTGGTCAGCATAAAGGCAAACCCTTTGATCAATTTACTATTGGCCTCTTCGGAATCGAAGGTCACGAAGGAAGTTTCCGTGATGCTGAAGACGGTATCCTCAGTGGCAATACAATTGAACATGGGCGCGTTGACTCAATCTTAGGATTCACGATGAGTATTGATGCACATAGCTCTGAACGTGCCAGCTATTGGATTGCGGCGGGTATGTCGAACCGGGAAGCACTCTATGTACACAAACAAATTCAAGATGATGGCATTATGAAACGTATGCATCATACGGCAGATTGGTGGCATAAATGGCTCAAACCAGCCCTTGAAGTTGTCCCAGCAATTCCTGATACTCACCGACAGCTATTCGTAAATAGCCTTATGATTATGAAATCACAAATGGACAAACGCGGTGCAGTCATTGCAAGTACTGATAGTACGATGCTCAATTATTCTCGCGATGCCTATGGCTACAGCTGGCCTCGCGACGGTGCTTACACGATGTGGCCATTTATTCGCCTCGGCTATATTGATGAACCGTATCGATTCTTTGAATTTACAAAGCGCGGCCTCCACCCAACAGGGTATCTGATGCACAAATATCGTGCCGATGGCGCATTAGGAAGCAGCTGGCATCCGTACGTTCATGAGGGCGGGATTGTTGCACCTCCTATTCAGACAGATGAAACAGCGACCGTGGTCTTTATGTTTGTTCAATTCTATAACGTCCATAAAGATAGCAAACTTATTAAAGAGTTCTATCACAGTATGATTAAGCCAATGGCCGATTTCCTCGCTGATTACATTGATGAAACAACCGGTCTGCCAAAACCAAGCTACGACCTTTGGGAAGAGATCTTTGCAACCTTCACCTACACAACAGCCGTGACTTACGGTGCCTTATTGGCAGCATCAGAACTTGCCGTCATTGCTGGTGATAACGATAGCGCGGTAAAGTGGCGCACTGCTGCTGATGACATGAAGGCGAATGCTGCGAAGCATCTCTACAACGAAGAACGCGGTGTCTTTTACAAAAGCCTCATCACCATAAATGGTGAGACGACCAAAGATCCTATCATTGATGCTTCGAGTATCTTTGGCGCCTACATCTATGGCCTATTCGATACTGATAGCACGCAAATGACTACCTCCGTTGAAACGATGATCTCAACGTTCAAACTACTTGATGACGAGCCAGGCATTCCACGGTATGAAAATGACTTTTATCGACGATCAGACCCATCGATTAATGGAAACTGGTGGTTCATTACGACCTTATGGCATGCGCAATACTTACTTGAAAAAAATAATTCAAAAGAAGCGAAGTACATCTTAGATTGGGCAAAAAGCCATGCATTAAACACCGGTATGCTTGGTGAGCAGATTAACCCTGTCACAGACGATGTTATTTCTCCTGCACCATTAACCTGGTCACATGCTGAATATGTCTCAACGCTACTCGATTACATAGAGAAAACGAGGAAGTAATGCGTTCAGGTGGGGTTTTACAACGCATGCTGCGACATTATTCGCCGCAAATTCGTTCACGAGGGAAAGTGATTCGTCGTTTTGCAGATAAGATAGGGCTCGTCTATTTTGGTACTGTCGATCAACACGAGGATGAACATGAAGTTATTCGAGGCCTCACCGTCTCGACAACCCACCGTGATGCACATTATGCCGTTGGTTCATTTGATGGATACGACATCAGTCTTGTTGATCGTTTTGATGTCAGTTACAACGAACAGCGTCGTCCCATTGAACATTCATGGGTTATCTTGCAGGTCACACTACAAGACGCAACGTTACCACATGTTTTTTTCAAGCCGCAAGGACATAGCCCAGCAGCATATAATAAGTTTTTTACTGCCTTTAATACACTGCATGTCATTAACGACGTCTTTAGTAATACTCATTCATCTGAATTTCACGCTCGGTACGCATTGTATGGCCTTGCAACGCATGTTGTTGCCCTAGAGGACACATTGACACCTACAGTGACGCAAACGATTGCAGCGCACTTCTGGCCGCACGCTATCGAGATCTACGACGGCAAGTTATATGTATACATAACAGAACACCGCCTCTCAGAGACGGTGCTTTCTGCGACACTTCAGGCAACCACATGGTTAGCTGGTGTCTTAGACAAAAAAGAGGACTAACCTTTACGCTTTTTAACTTCGTTACGGCCGAGGTTTTTCTTGGTCTCGGTGTAGAGCGCGTGCTTACGAGCAATTGGGTCGTACTTCTTTAGACTGATTTTCTCAGTCGTATTCTGTGTGTTCTTGGTCGTGTAGTATGTACGGTGTCCAGTGAGTTCACTGACGAGTCCGACTAGTTTTCGCTTGGTATTCTTTTTTGCCATAATGTTCCTTAAAAATGATATCGACTTTCAGAGGTCAATTATAACAAAGTGGTTTGTTTTAAGCAAGGTGCTGACAGCGGAACTATCGATAGTTCTCAAAGACAGTTGGAAAATCGAAGTCCTGTGACTGGATCAGACGCATGACATTTTGCAATTCATCCTTGCTCGCACTGGTAACACGGATAATATCACCTTGGATAAGTCCCTTGGCTTTTGGTGCATGTTCACGGATGACAGCGGTAATTTCTTTCGCTTTATCTTGGGTCAGTCCCGCAATAAAAGGAATTTCTTTCGTTGATTTAAGATTCGCAGTGACAATGTCTTTTGTGAGATCGAGTGATTTACTCGATTGATTACGAGCGGCAAGTTTCTTTCGTAAAATATCGATAATATTTTCAATCTGCCAGTCCCCTGCACCAGTAATTTTGATACCAGTTTTATCACCAATCCATTCAATGGCGGCTGGTGTTCCTTTGAAATCAAACCGATTATCAATTTCTTTTTCGGTTTGCAAGAAAACGTTATTCATTTCTGCTTTATCGTATGTGGACGCAATATCAAAACTAAATGTAGGCATATAGTCAGTATAACAGATTGAACGAGGTCCTTGTTTATGCTAAAATCATCGGAGTGCATACAGAAGCGATAGCGACTGCGTGAACACATGTCTGTCGCGATAGCTCCTGCGTGAAACGCAAATAATGAGTAGAGCGCAGCGCGAACATTAAGGTCAGCTTTAACGCAGTACTGTACGCCGCGATAGCTCAGTTGGTAGAGCGCATCCATGGTAAGGATGAGGTCTCGGGTTCAAATCCCGATCGCGGCTCCACAACACCTTGAAAAGTTGAACAGAATCAGATAGAATAATTTGGTATCTAAAGCTTGCCGCCTTAGCTCAGTTGGTTAGAGCGGCTGTTTTGTAAACAGTAGGTCCACGGTTCGAATCCGTGAGGCGGCTCCATGATACTGAACTCATTAACAATATGCTGGAATCGTGTAGTGGCAATCACAGGAGACTGTAAATCTCCCGCCGTAAGGCTCCGTAGGTTCGAGTCCTACTTCCAGCACCACAAAAAAGAGTTGTCCTCGCCGACAACTCTTTTTTTGATACCTACATATTACCTAGGCTTTTTTGTGAACCGGATAGCCGCGTTCGTAATCACCAATTTGTGTCAGGTTAATGATCGCGAAGACCAACAAGATCAAATTGTAGAACACACCAACAATCAAGTTAATGATAATTAACGTTCGTGCGAGCTTTGGTGAAGGCTGACGCGTTAAATAAATACCAGAAGCAATCAAATAAAGGTGCGGCACTGTCCAAAAGATAAAGACGAGTGCAGTCACAAGCAATAGTCCAACCGGACTATTGTAGGCATCATACGTCTCATCAACCATCGTGCCGAGTGACATCAGCAGTGTAAAGAAAATACCTGCGACCACGCCAAGACTTCCGAAGATAATAGAAACGATACCATGCACTCTTATCGAGCTTTCAGCTCGTCCGTAGAGTAGTTTTTCGTAATACGCTTCACCGTGTTCAACCATAAAAATCTCCTTACATTACCACGCGACGTGGCTGTTTTACTTGCTTTGGCTGGCCTTGTGGAATGATCATCTTCGCTGCTCGTTCGCGAAGGTCCAGCGCAAGAAGTGACTCACCGACGCGTTCATACGCATCTGCAAGAATGGTGAGAGTTTGAGGAATAGGATCAAGTTCAATGGCACGTTCAAGAGAATCAATCATCTTACGGTCGTTACCGAGTTTTTCTTGAACCTTTGCGTAAGCAATGTGACGTGATGAAAGATCACTATCCATCGCAAGCGCCTGTTCAAAGGCCAGAGCAGCTTTCTCATAACTCTTTGTCTCGTAGTAGATAAGACCGACGTTGTGAAGACTGCTAGCACTTGGCTCAAGTGACTGGGCAATTTCAAAACACTCAATTGCTTCTTTGTACTGTTGTTGCTTGGCGTACAAGATACCAAGGCGGTTGTAGGCGCTCGCATTACGCTCATCAACACGAAGAATCGTCAGTAGTGCTTTTTCTGCACGAAGGTACTTACGATCCTGTAGTGATGTCTGCGCAATTGACCAAAGTTGATCAAGTTTATCAGAAAGTTTAGATGGCAAGTCAGTGGCGACTTCACTAATAGTTTGTCGCTGATAGAGTGCCCAGGCGCCGATTAAGGCAATGACAAGGAGGCCTAACATTAGTTCTATTATACCATAACGAAATAAGAGAAGAGACAAGCTTGCTTAGCTATTCCGAATGAGGCAATGGTGCAACCGTACGAAGTGCGGTTATACCACAGGGCTACAGCATAGCAGAGGCAAGCTGCAATCGTACGTTACCATTTGCTTCAATTCGTTCATGCGCTTTGAGCAATGCACCAATAAGCTTTACCTGCTCAGGATTATTACCAGATTTTAATGAGTTCTGTAGTAACTTCATGCCATCGGTCAAAAGTGTTAAACTTCCCTCTCGGTTGTCTTTGTAAACAAGTGCGAGTTTCAGACGATCATACAATGTCCCCTGGATAAATGTCCGTGCATCACGAACAATTTGTGCCCGAGCTTCAAATGCCGTCGCATCATTTGCAAGTGTCATCAGTTGTGCTGGAAGACCTGCTGCAATAAAGAGCAGCTGGGAACGTTTCATTGCATCTGTACTCTTTAGTTCATCCAACAAAGCTTCTGATTGAGAAATAGTAATAGGATTGATCTCGGTGACCTGGACACGTGATCGTATAGTCGGTAGTAGCTTTGAGATGGCATGTGTTAGCAGAATAAAATGAGTATTCACCCCTGGTTCTTCTAGAAGTTTCAAGAAAGCATTTTGTGCCTGCACGCCCATACGCTCTGCGTAATCGATCACGATCAAGCGTGTACCAGTTTCAATCGTCTTTGTCATCGCGTAGAGACGCCTAATGACATCGACAGTAATCACACCTTTTTCAATATCGACCTTTTCATCCTTTTCGGGAAGCACATAGATTGGACTCGTCTTTAGCCGCGATGCTACATACGTGACTGCGGCCGAAAGTCCGACTCCCTGAGGCCCCGTAAAGACCATCGACTGCGGCAAATCATGAACAAGAATATCGAGGTGTTTTTGCGTGTTTGGTTGAATGAACACCGTCGGCATAAACGACTCCTTATAGATAATCTGGGAACTTATCAGTAAACTCTGCAGGAATTGGCGCAGTGAATATTTCACGCTTTGCTGCAGGAATAGTAATTTCTAGTGTGTGTGCATGAAGAAAGAGGCGGTCAGCTTTTTTCTTGCCATAAATTCGATCACCTGTAATTGGTGCATTGAGGTATTGCATGTGCACACGAAGTTGATGCGTACGCCCAGTCGTCGGCCAAAGTTTAACGAGTGCTTGAGTTGTGTTCGTATCAATGACCTCGTACGTTGTGACTGCTAGCTTACCGCTAGGATCAACACGGAAGGTACTTGGTGCAGAAGGGTTTCGGCCTATAGGTAAATCGATAACTGCAGAAGGTTGCTTTGGAATGCCATCGGTGACGGCAATATATTCTTTTTTTGCTTTTCGATCAGCAAATTGCTTTTTGAGCATATCTGCGGCTTCATCATGACGAGCACCGATAATGACCCCACTCGTATCACGGTCAAGTCGGTGAACAATCCCAGGACGGCTTGTCTCAAGGCCAAAAGTCGTATATCGACGGAAGAAATCAGCAACCGTGAATTCATCATTCATAACACCTTTTGAGTGCGTCAAGACACCAGTTGGTTTATTCACCACAATCACATTGTCGTCGATATAAATAATTGGCAGTTCTTGCGCGCTAAAGTCAGAGAATTCTGGCGGTGCCATTGCGATATCATCAGTCTCAAGGACATCTTGTTTTGGACGAGTGACGACAACGCCATCGACTTGTACGTGCCCTGCTTTAATATATTTCTGGAGCGTGCTTCGAGAAAGTTTTGGATATCGATGTGCAAGTTCATGATCAAGTCGACGTTTTGGCGTCGTGACTTTAAAGAGGTACGCATCTTTACCCTTAAATGGCATACCGTACGTTGTTTGTGAGGTATCCAGTGGGTTCTTAACAACATGTCCGATGACTTCAGAATCCATTGACTGAATTTGTTCAAGAATATATGACTTGTCGTCATCGGCGTTTCCATCAATTAGCAAATAGTATCGAGTCTTTTCAAATACGAAAGTAATGAGGTTCACACCTTGACGCAGTTCGGTTTCTTTTGATTGAGAGATTTCTGCCTTCATCGTTAATTCACCGGCAATTTCAAATTGTCGCAGAATAACGCGGATATCTCGGGTAAGTGTTTTTGACATGTTAGCTTTCTGGACTCAGTCCGGCAGCTGGGCGTAGACCCACTGCTTGTTGTGCACGAAGGAGTGTCGCATTTGCCGTTGCAGCAAGCGTCTTTTCTGAGGCTTCTAATTTTTTAATCACCTCGGTGTCATCGACATCGTGAAGCCGCTTTTGGAAATCAGTCAGGAACCGGCGAACTTCTTCTGCGACGACTGCCTTGAAGTCGCCATATCGCGTCTGGCCTTCAAATTCTTTTACGACTTCATCAAGTGGACGTAACTGCAGCAATGCAAGAATTTCGAGTAAGTTACTGATACCTGGTTGGTTCTTTCGATCAAGACGCACATATGCCTCTTCGTCAGTGACCGCACTCATGACTTTACGAGCTGCAGCTTCGGGTGTATCACTCAGGAAAATAACACCTTTCCCAAACTCATCGCTTTTACTCATTTTCTTTGTTGGATCTTGCAAGTCTTTAATACGGAGTCCCTGCTCTTTACCAAAAAACTTGTGTTGGTCTTCAACTGCTTTTGGAATGACAAAAATCTCACCGAAGTTTTTATTCATTCGTTCGCCAATGTCACGTGTAAATTCAAGATGTTGCGTTTGATCATCACCGACGGGTACGTACAGTGGGCCATACAGCAGTATATCGGCCGCCATAAGCACAGGATAGTTATAAAGACCAACACTGACACGTTCGTCACCAATTGTGCCTGATTTGTCCTTAAACTGGGTCATACGGTTCATTTCACCCACGCCAGTGAAACAATCGAGGATCCAGGTTAATTCACTGTGTGCAGGAATGTAGCTTTGGCGATAAATATGAATGTCATCATTATCAAGTGGGAGTCCAGCTGCAATAAAGTTCTTTGCTGTTAAAAAGATCTGCTTGTTAATCGCACTATAATCAACTGGCGTCGTAATACTGTGAAGATCAGGAATGAACATGTTCACTTGGTATTCTTTTGAGCGCGTTTTTGCCATGTCAATAATTGGAAGCATCGCACCAAAATAATTCCCAATTGTCAGGTTATTATTTGCACGGAGTCCAGTTAAGATAATAGGTTTAGCCATTACACTTTATTATAGCCTATCGGGGGTAAAAATACTGCTTCTTGGTCCATTCTATGGCTCAAGAAATAACCCTTTCGTCAGTTCTTCAAAATTTCTATGATCTTCAGCAAGCGCCCCACTAATATAACCTAGTGCCGTGTTTACTTTACGAAGCGATCTATCATGATCTACAAAATCAGCTAACGGATGATTAAGAAACCGAGCAATACCTTCTACTGCAATCATTTGCGCCACATGATCAGTATAGAAATATCCTGTAAATTCAGTTCCTACTCTTTTGTGTGTTTTTACAAGATCACCTGGTGCACTGATGGTAATCGTCGAAAGATTCCTCGTTGCAACTGGACGTCGGTGCACAAGTAATTTCATGGTATCTTGTGTCAATTCAGTGGGAATACGAAATGTTTGGTATTTAATAAGTGTATCTTTTGGGAGTGATCCCACTTCACCGCTCAGTTCGGCTGTAGTAACTGCCGTTCTGTATCCATCACTCATATACCCATCACCAGCGTCTTCACGGTAGAAAAGTACCTCATCATCGCAGTTTTTACGATTATTTAGTATCAGCTCATGTGACCTCCGAGAGAGCGGTTGAAGTGCGGCATTAATCGACTCGTGACTACTGATTGGATATTCCATAATAATTCCAATACTTTAACACAAAAAAAGAGCCCCCGTAAAGGAGCTCTTTTTTATCTTTAGCGGATTAACGCTTAGAGAATTGTTCACGCTTTCGCGCAGAACGAAGACCGTACTTCTTACGTTCTTTCTCTCGAGAGTCGCGTTTCAAGAACTCGGCTTTCTTAAGAGTTGTACGTAGATCAGAGTGAGCGGTTGTGAGGGCTTTAGCGATCGCTAGTTTAATAGCATCGACTTGTCCTGCAGTACCACCACCGGCAACACGAATCGTGATGTCGTAGTCTTTTTGCTTGCCAACAAGTGCAAGAGGATCGGTAATTTCAGCGATTTGAGACTTGTTGTCTGAAAGATATTCAGCAGCAGGCTTTTCGTTGATTGTCACGTTTCCTTTACCAGCATAGAGACGAGCTCGTGCTGTTGCACTCTTACGTCGGCCGAGTCCGTAGAAATATGTTCCTGTAATAGCCATATTATTTCATCTCAACTTTCGTAGGTGTTTGTGCAGTGTGGGTGTGAGCTTCGCCAGAGAATACGCGGAGGCGGGCCATACGGTCAGCTGAAAGCTTGTTCTTTGGGATCATACCCTTTACTGCTGCTTCAATGATTCGCTCAGGGTTCTTTGAACGCACTTCTTTCAGTGTCGCTTCTTTGATACCACCAGGGAAACCACTGTGTCGGTAGTAGATCTTACCAGTTTCTTTGTCACCAGTCACGACAAGCGCTTCCGCGTTGATAACCACGACGTAGTCGCCGTTATCGATGTGTGGGGTGTACGTTACTTTAGACTTACCAATGAGAAGGTTTGCAATCTTGGTTGCTGTACGACCTAGTGGTGCTTCAGCAGCATCAATAAGGTACCACTGACGTGAAATGTCAGCAGTCTTTTGTGAGAAAGTTTTAGCGTTTACCATTATGCAGGCTCCTTCACAGCGGCAGGTTTCTTAGCAGCTGGTTTTTTCGCAGGTGTTGCAGCCGGAGCAGCAACCACTGGAGTTTCTTTAATCTCGTCAACGAAAGCGATAGTAGCCATTTGGGCACCATCACCTACACGTAAACGAGTTCGCTCAACGCGTACGTGACCACTGGTTCGCCCAGTTAGTTGCGGTGCAATCACGTCAACAAGACGGAATGCTGCAGCTTGGGTTGAAAGGCCAGCGATAACGCGACGGCGGTTTGCGAGGTCACCTTTTTTAGCTTTGGTGACAAGCTTTTCAATGTAGCGAACGAGTTCTTTGGCTTTAGGAAGCGTGGTCTCGATTTTGCCGTGCTCAACGAGGCTCGTTGCGAGTCCCTTAAGCAGAGCGCGTCGTTGATCGCGTTCTCGTCCAAATTTACGTCCTTTATATCCGTGTCGGTGCATGTCTAGATTTCCAGTTCAGCCAATTTGTCTTTAACTTCATCAAGCGCTTTGCTTCCGAAGCCCTTCAACTCACGAAGATCTTGTTCTGAAAGAGTGACAAGGTCACGAACAGTACGGATTTCGTTGTTGATGAGCGCGTTAGCAGTGCGGGCGCTGAGGTTAAGCTCTTCAATTGGTGTATTAAGCTCGTTTGATTCCTCTTCAGCATCTTGTCCAAGTGCAGGTGCAGCTTCAACAGTTGTTGAACCAGCAAGTGCAGTGTATTGGTTAACAAGAATAGCAGCAGCTTCTTCAAATGCTTCACGAGGGCTCATAGAACCATCAGTTTCAACATTAAGCTGTAGCTTGTCGAGGTTGGTTTCTTGACCAACACGAGTGCTTTCGACCTTGTAGCGGACACGTAGCACTGGGCTAAATACTGCATCAAGTGCAATCATGTCGCTGTGGAGACGGTTAACGCTTGATTCTTCGATTGTTTCGTAGCCGCGGCCAGATTCAATAACGAAGTCCATAACAACTGACTTCTTTGGGTCGTCGATTGTTGCGATAACTTGGTCTTTGTTGATGATTTCTACATCACCAGATGTTTTGATGTCACCAGCAGTAATCGTGCCAGTTCCCTTTTTCTCAAGACGAAGTTCAACAGGTTCATCAGTTGAAACTTTGAGCTTGATGTTCTTGAGGTTAAGCATGATATCGACGACATCTTCTTTGATACCTGGAACAGTTGTAAATTCGTGGCTTGTTCCTTCAATACGGAAAGCGACGATAGCGCCACCCTTGATGCTTGAAAGAAGTACGCGACGAAGGCTGTTACCAAGTGTGTTACCGTAACCGGCTTGTAGAGGCTCAATAACGAACGATGCGCTAGTTGCACTGTGTTCATCAACGCTTGCAAGTGCTGGGTTGTGAATGACTTTTGACATTGTGGTAGGCTCCTTACTCTTTAGTTTCAGTCATTAACGTGAGTAATACTCGACGATTAACTGTTCGTTAATATCTGGTTCTGCTTCTGCACGAGTCGGTAAACCTGTCACAGAAATAGTCATTTTCTTCGCGTCACTCTTGAGCCAGCTCAGTGAAGTTTGGCTTGAGTTCTTAACAACATCATCAAGTACAGTAAAGTAGCCTGATTTTGTGCTTTTTGGACGAACAACAATTTCGTCACCAGCCTTCAAACGGATTGATGGAATATCAACACGTCGACCGTTGAGCATAAAGTGTCCGTGACCAACAAGTTGACGAGCCGCACGTCGGCTAGTCGCGAAACCAGCACGGTAGACAGCGTTGTCCATACGTTGTTCAAGAAGTTGCAAAAGGTTTTCACCTGCAAGTCCTTCATGACGAGTTGCCTCGTTCATTAGTTTTGCGAATTGCTTTTCAAGAAGGCCGTACAAACGACGAACTTTTTGCTTTTCGCGGAGTTGTGTCAAGTAAAGGCTAGGCTTACCTTGACGTCCGTTAGCGTGCTGACCTGGAATTCCAGTCTTTTTCGCCATAACCTTGTGCGCTTTAGGATGCAGAGCATACCCTTCGCGACGAGATTGTTTAACAATAGGGGAAGTATCTCGTGCCATATGTTAGCCCCTTCGTGCCTTTCGAGGACGAACGCCACCATGTGGAACGCCTGTTACCTCTTTAATACTATCGATAGTAATGTCGAATGCACCAAGCGCACGGATTCCCGCGTCTCGGCCCATGCCTACACCCTTCACGAAAACATCAACAGAACTCATACCGTACTGAGACTTAACTGACTCTGCAGCTTTCTCAGCAGCAACTTGCGCTGCGTATGCGGTTCCCTTTTTGCTTCCACGGAAGCCAGTAGCACCAGCGCTACTTTGTGTAAGGACATTACCTTTTTTATCAGTAAAGCTAATAATCGTGTTATTAAACGTTGCCTGAATATGCAACTGACCAGCAGGAACTGATCGCTTTTGCTTTTTCTTCGTTGTAGATGAATCTGCCATAATCTGTTCCTTCCTTAAGTCTTAGTTGCTGATTTAGGTTGCGCGCCACCAACGGCGATTGCGCGGCCCTTACGTGTTCGTGCATTTGTACGAGTACGTTGACCGTGAACCGGAAGACCAGCTTTGTGACGGAGGCCACGGTAGCTGTTAATGTCCTTCAGACGCTTAATATTATTTGTTACCAAGCGCTGTAGGTCGCCTTCTACGGTATAATCACGATCGATTAACTCACGTAGTCGTTGTTCTTCAGCCTCGGTGAGATCTTTCACCCGAGTGGTCGGCTCAACATTTGCCGCCGCAAGGATGGTCGATGCGAAGTGAGGACCGATGCCGTAAATATACGTCAATGCGATCTGCACTTGCTTTTCAGCTGGGATTACAATCCCTGCAATTCGAGCCATGCTTAACCCTGCCTTTGCTTATTTTTAGGTTTCTTCTTGTTGATGACCCTAAGAATGCCCTTACGACGAACTATTTGGTCACCCGGACTGATTTTCTTTACGCTCGCACGAACTTTCATGAACGATTAAAAACTCCAGTTATTACATTTGATCTGTCGCTTATTGCTAAGCGTCTTTGTGGCGGTACGTGATTCTTCCCTTTGTGAGGTCATAAGGGGTCATCTCAACGTCCACCTGGTCACCAGGCACTAAGCGGATATAGTTTTTACGCATTTTTCCACTTATATGTGCGATGATGCTTAGGCCATTCTCAAGCTCTATCTTAAATTGGGTATTAGGCAGTGCTTCCACCACCTTGCCTCGCATTTTAATTACTTCTTTTTGACTGACCATAAGTTACAGTAGTGAATTATACACTATAAGCATTCACACTTCAACCACTTACAAGAATATTACAGCGCGTTTTTGGCATGTAATTTTAATTTATGGTTTTATTGTAGCAAAACTGACGTGCGGGTCAATACATTTAAGCGGGATCAATACTTATCCTTCAGCCGTTAAATAACTATTTAACAGTTCAAGGATAAGGACAGAGGATGAAGCTCGCTGACCTTACCACTTGACCTCCTTTCGTGAGTTCAAGTTGTGACTCATGCGGACTTGGGCCGAAGCTTGTACTTGTACAGCACGGTGATTCGGTCATCCTTGATGATGAGTCGCGGGTTCCATTCGAAGCGATTGCCTGGAATCGGAAAGTACCGATTGAGTGCGCGAGCGTACTCTTCCAGGAACAGCTTCTTGTCACCTCGACTCAGTCGGATGAAGTACTCGATCCGGACTTTTGTGCGGTAGTGCTTCGACCCAGGACCGTAGTCACGGTAGGTGTCATCGTAGTCCTTGTTGCGAAGCCATGGAGCGCGCTCCTCACGCTTCTTACGGCTTCCGAAGCGGGTAACGATGTTGTAGACATCGCTTTCCACCTCGTGTCGAAGAATACGAAGCCACTTCTTGGCATCTGCAGCCTCCTCGGCTTCCCGCTCTTCAGCGAAAAGCTTGATGCGATCATCAACTGATCCCATTATTCACATCCTCTGTCTTGGTTCGTTGTTCACCCGATTGGTGATCAATCGAGTTACTAAATCGGTCATATTATACCACTAATACATATCAGAGTCAATTTATTACCCCTGTTGCAACCCAAACCCAAGTATTCAATTGACATTAAATAATTAGGGATGGGGCAGAAGATGGCTTCGCCCACATCGTTAAGGTTTCATACTTGAGACCGAAACTATCGAGGAAGGACGAGGTAAATAACGAATTCTCCCTTTTTCATACCAAGTGTTGGCACAAGTCGTCGAATGTCCCGGTAATCACTACTCGAATGAATCAGCACGTCGATTTGTCGAACAAGTTCGGCATAGTTCATCGTATTGATTTCTAGCAGCGCTTTTGAGGTTTCTTCGGAACTGAGGAGAACCTCGCCATTCATCCACTCGAAAATGTCTTTATTCGAAGTATCTGCTCCTTTCAGAGCTTTCACTAGATAGGTTTGGTAATTACTACTTACTACTTTTTCAAGCGTCACACTATTCCCATCTTCTGCCAGTCCACGAATTTCGTAGACCATCTATTTATAGCATTTTTAAGATAAAGATCGAACCGTAAGCAAGAAGCTATTAGCTGTAGTCGTCGTACGTGACCATCAGTGCACGTGAGTTGATCTGGCGAAGCGATTCTAGACCCACTGAGACGACGATGAGGAGACCTGTACCGCCAATTGAGAGGTTTGTGCCAGAAATACCGGCAAGTTGATACAGAAGGTATTCAGCGAGGAATGGCGTGATAGCAATAAGACCCAGGACGATTGATCCGAACAAGATGAGTCGGTTCACGGTCATAGAAAGATACTTCTCTGTTTGTGAGCCAGGACGAACGCCTTCGATGAAACCACCTTGCTTTTGCAAGTTCTCTGCAATTTCATTGGCGTTAAAGACAATACCAGTATAGAAGTACGTAAAGAGAATCACGAGCGCAAAGTACGCAGATGGGTAAATAAACGCTTCGAGAGTAGACCCGGTAAAGTTACCAGGTGTTGGTGCTTGGAACCAAAGGATCAAGTTATTCGCAAGATCAAGGTATGCAGGGTTGTTCAGCGCCTTCAGTACTTGTCCGAGGAAGGCAGGCAGTGATAGGAAGGCGACAGCGAAGATCACTGGGATGACTCCAGCAGCAATCAGCTTGACGGGGAGGATACTCTTCACTCCACCGTAGTTACTATTACCTTGAACACGTTTCGCATAGTTAATCGTAATGATTCGCTGCGCTTCATTAATCTTGACGAGGATATATAGCAGGATTAAGGAGGCCACGGCAATCGCTAAGGCCACAAAGAATACCGTCGGGTTCACAGGAATCGTAAACCAACCAAAGATACTCATTGCACCGTTATCAGTATTGAACAGACCACTACCGATCGTTGAAAGCATCGTTGGAAGTTGGCTAATGATACCTGCGAAGATAATAAGGCTGATACCGTTACCGACACCTTGCTCGGTAATCAACTCACCAAGCCACATAAGAAGCACTGCACCAGCGGTCATTGCGGTGACTGCAACAATCCATTCAATCGGTGTGGCTGCACTAAGGACGGTTGAGTTCCCTGAAAGCACTGTTTGACGAAGAATAAAGATAAAGGCAATTGATTGTACAATCGCGAGAGGAATCGTTGCAAGACGTGTCCACTGGTTGATCTTCTTACGACCAGATTCACCGTCTTTGTGAAGTTCTTCAAGACGAGGAATCGCCTTTGTGAGAAGCTGCGTGATCACTGACGCGGTAATGAACGGTGTCATACCCACGAGAACGATCGAGAAGCTCGCCAGTGCACCACCAGAAAGTAGGTTCAGGAACCCACCAAAGTCAGTACTACTCACGACACTGTTGATGACTGCACGAAGCTCAGTCGGCGCCGCAAGTGGCACAGGAATGTGTGATAAGAATCGATAGACAATAATAATACCCAGAACGATCAATAGTCGTTTCTGCATGTCTCTGTTTTTGAGTGATTTAAAAATCGTTTTCCAGTTCATTATATGTCTTTCAGTCCCCTTCGGATTGCGTCAGTATTTCAGATCAGTTAAGGCTATTATACTACAGATGATATAGCGAATAAAGAAAAAACACTCAGATAATGAGTGTCATGAATCAAAGTCGAAAAGTGTGGGGCCCGGGCCCCGACAGTTACTCGCGTCGCCTCTGATGGCGAAGTTTTCACGTGTCGGGGATCCCCGGGTGTAGCCGGCAGGGTCTTTCCTGACCATTTCGGCTAATGCGTTGTCTATGCAGTACCTCACGTATGAGGAGTACACGGACTTTACTTGACGTGGCGCACGCATATTGCGCCAGGTTTGATCGTTTTCATATTATCCAAAAAGGTCGTGCGGATGGTTGACTCATCCCCTTTTCGTCAAATCGGTTACCGGCAAATCACACAAGATTGACTCATGAATTTAACTTCGGTAGATCAGTCCTCAACATGCGGCAATTTCTCACCGCTTATTGCTGAGAGTAAATAGATTGTCACACCTACTTTACCTCTCTTTCAACTCAACATACTCCCCTGACCACGCGTCAGGGGTATTGAGTCCCCAAACATCGTGCGGGATGTTGTAGTACATATTATACTCTTTTTTTATATAATGTCAATATAAGGTTAAAAATGAAAATGGGGGGATGAAAGGTTTTACGATACCTCTCATCCCCCCAGCGCAGCACTCCAATCTAATGTGGGGCGCGCGGCCCGCTTTTTCAGGGTTGACTGAGGCTCCTCTCAGTTAGGGGGTGGCCACGGACAGTCGTCCATGCCAACACCTGCGCTTGTCATCGCGTCGCGTATTTTTTCCTGTAAACCCTTCTCGAGTGGGTTTATATTATCTATCCAGCATAGACTCCGAGGTTGACACCTCTTCCCCTACACATGACCCGACCATTATTACCATCAAGAAGCTGATCTATCTTAGGGGATAGCCAACAACCTGCGGCTGTGATCTCTCAGTGTTATGACGATCCGTCGTCATTTTTTTCACCTCGATTCTCCTCAGGCCCTACGCCGAACCACTTGGCGACGACTCTTATCACGAATGATAAGGAGTGAAATAATCATAGAATAATACCTATACTTAGTCAATGCCCATTTATAAACAAAAAACCTCGGCGTATAACCGAGGTTTTTTGCTAAAACGAGAACGTCTTATTTTTTGTCAGCTGCTTCAGCTTCCTTCGTACTTTGACGAAGTGGCACTGGAGTTTTGACGTATGCACCGCCAGCCTTCACGACAGCAGCTTCAGCAGTTTTGCTGATGCCAGACACGTGAAGAGTGACCTTTTCTGTGAGTTCACCACGAACAATGACTTTCACAGCATGGAAAGGTGTATCGATGTATCCTTCTTCGTAAAGAACGAAGTGATCAACAGTCTTACCAGCAAGTGCGTTTAGTGTGTCTAGGTAGACAACTTGCGCAGGTGTACGAAGACTCTTGAATCCGCGAGCCTTAGGCACTGCACGAACAAGTGTTCGTTGACCACCCTGGAAAGTAGCGCCGAGCTTCTTACCAGTACGCGCGCCTTGACCTTTCGTACCACGACCAGCAGTTTTACCACCACCGGCTGAGATACCACGACCAACACGCTTGCGGCCCTTGTTTGCAACGACATCTAGTTCATTGTATTTCATTAGTTAGTCTCCTCTACTGCGACAGCTTCTTTCGGTGCAGACTTCTTTGCAGAACCATTCACCTTAGTTGTTGTCCATTCGTCTCGTGGAACAAGTGATCGAAGTGCTTCGATAGTCGCGTAAGCGATGTTCACCTTGTTTGTTGAGTTGAGTGATTTTGAAAGAAGGTTACGAATTCCTGTCATACCGATGATTGATCGGACAACACCACCAGCAATAATACCGGTACCAGGAGCAGCAGGCTTCAGAAGCACACGTGCACCAGAGAATTTCACTTCGTTTTCGTGAGGAATTGTCTCGTTGACCACTGGGATAACGATAAGATTCTTCTTCGCAACATCGGTTGCTTTTGCGATTGCAGCCTGAACGTCTGCACCCTTCGCAACACCGACACCGATCTTAGTTTTGTGGTCACCCACAACGACAAGTGCCTTAAAGCGGAAACGTCGTCCACCCTTTACCACACGTGACACACGGTCAATGTTGATAACGAGTTCGTCGAATTGCTTTGGTTCCTGAGGAACTTGGTCACGTCGTTGACGAGGACCGTTGTTTCGTCCGCCTTGTGGGCGTCCGTTCTGCGTTTGGTTTGTTGGTTGATCAGCCATATTAGAACTCCAATCCTTCTTTACGAGCGGCATCAGCAAGTGCTGCAAGTCGCTGTGCGTACTGACGACCATTACGGTCGAAGACGATAGCGGTGATTTTGCTCTTCTTTGCTTTCTTTGCAATATCAGTACCGACAGCCGTTGCTTGTTCAGTCATTGAACCAGCATACTTTGCACCGACAGTTGTTGCAGACGCGATAGTCTTTTGTGCAACGTCGTCGATAAGCTGCGCACTAATGTGCTTGTTACTAACAGTGACTGTGAGGCGTGGGCGTTCAGCAGTACCGGTAATCTTTGCGCGGACACGCTTAGATCGTAGGGTTTTGTTGAGTAGCTTTTTAGCAAGCGTATTCATGATTATTTACCAGCCTTTCCAGCCTTACGAAGGATAACTTCGTCAGCATACTTAATACCTTTACCCTTGTATGGTTCAGGCTTTTTAAGGCTACGGATTTCAGCTGCAGTTTGGCCAACAAGTTGCTTGTCGATGCCTGAAACAGTAATTTCCATCTTGTTCACTTCAAGGTTAACACCATCGCGAGCGACGTATTTAACTGGGTGTGAAAAACCAAGTGCCATGTTAATTTCTTTGCCACCACCTTCAACGCGGTAACCGACACCGTTCACTTCAAGCTTCTTTTCGAAAGCTTTTGTGACGCCATCGACAGCGTTGTTAAGGAGTGCGCGTTGCAATCCGTGTTGTGCTTTAGCGATTCGCTCGTCATCCTTGCGGGTCACAACAGCGAAACCGTCTTCAATTGCAACAGTCACGTCTGACAGGTGAGGCACTACGAGCTGACCCTTAGGGCCAACAACAGTAAGAGCATCAGTGTCGACCGTGATTGTCACGCCTGAGGGGATCTGAATTGGTAGTTTTCCGATTCGACTCATGATTTTTTCCTTGTTTACCACGAGTGAAACGGACAAGACGTTTCAGTGCTTCGATCTTTCCCGAAGGAGAGACACTAGCGCAAAATCTTTTCGACTTCACTCGCAAAATATTATCTTGATAATCATAGCAGAATCAGGGCTTTAAAGCAATAGATCTAATCTGTTAGATTAAATAATTTATCTGTATTTCGTATAATCAATATTCTAGATCTCAGCTCAACAAGTTCCTCCCCACTAAGCTCACTCGAATGGCTCAGTAACCGATCTCTAGCTTCATTATCTAACTGCTTGATTCTAATTGGATTACGAGGGTGACTATTGAGGGGATCCCGACTGAAATCATGAACAATGACATAACCATTAGTTTTAGTGCGCAACCATGAGACGACTTTTTGCCAAATGTATGCATCCGTTTCACCCAAAGACGTACCGTAGATCACGATTATAGAACTTGAAGCAATAATGTTCTCGGTCGTTCCTAAACGATCATCATCCATCGAGCTTAATAGTTTTGACTTTATGAGGTTATCCTTACTCTCATCGCTCAAAGCGGCAGATAACTGCGATTCATCGTTTACTCCAATTGTTAAATACTCGGCTAGAGAGCCGTGCGCATGATGTACGGATTTTAAGATCATTCCACGATTCTTCATATAATTCGCATTCTGATATAGAAGTTGTTCTAGTGAATTAGTGTAATTCAGAGTAACAAGGCCTAATTCGATAGGCTGGTTACCAAGAACTGTTGTAATTTTCCGTGCAGCTCCATCCTTGAGTTCTGAATATATATGCTCTCTTCTCATAATGTACGACACGGCTTTCTCTTTAAGCTCAGCCTGCTTAAATCCAAGATAGTCGGCAAGATCTTCGAGGACTTCATTGTAAGATTCAAAGAATTCTTCAACAAATATATCTCTCGCCTTTTTAGACGACAAGAGTTCTATCCCTTCCGTATGTCTACCTAGAGCAACTTCGAAATCAGACCAATCTTCGTGATCATTTTGGATGGCGATATAAATCGGATTTTTAGTGTCCTTTTTCTTATCCTTAATGTACTTGTAAAATTCCGGATAAGACGTTTCCATACCCAACGATATATCCAACCCATTTCCGACAATAAATGTTACTTTCATTTCTCAACCTAACCATTCACATTACTGATCAATATTAAATATTATATGTCCTTATATAAAAAGAACCCCATCACAGGGTTCTTTTTTGTCGTATATGGACTAGTAAACTTTCAGGAGTAGTTCACCACCGAGGCGTTGCTTGTGAGCTTCGCTTCCAGTGATCACACCCTTACTTGTACTTACGAGAACGATACCACGACCACTCTTTACCTTTGGAATATCGTTTGCGCCGACATAGACACGACGTCCAGGCTTAGACAAACGAGTAATCTCATTGATAGTAGAAGTTTCACCCGGTTCGTTGATCGTGACGATCAAGATGTCGCGAGGCTTTGCAGCTTCGACTTTCACACCAGTGAGGTATCCAGCTTTTTTGAGTTCTTTTGCAACAGTTACCTTCATTTTGCTTGAAGGAACAGTGATTTCGTTCTTGCCAACCATAACTGCATTTCGAATGCGGGTAAGGAGGTCTGCTATTGGGTCAGTTGATTGTAATGACATAACTTAGTTCCTTTCCTACCAGCTACTCTTAGTAATACCAGGAATTTCTCCCTTTGATGCTTTCATACGGAAGTTGATACGACCAAGGCCGAATCGACGCATGTATCCACGTGGACGTCCGTCAAGACCGTCACGGTTCTTCCAACGGCTCGGTGAGCTGTTCTTTGGAAGTCGTTGCAGACCTTCGAGGTCACCCATTTCTTTGAGTTCGGCACGCTTAGCTGCGAACTTCAGGATCATTTTCTTTCGTTTCTCGTCGCGAGCGACTGCTGATGTTTTAGCCATTAGCGAATGCCTCCTTCCTTTTCAAATGGAACACCGAATTTTTCAAGTAATGCACGGCTACTCACTTTATCGCCATTCTTCATAACAAATGTTACTTGAAGGCCGTGAATGTGCTGTGTTTCTTCGAATGATAGTTCGGCAAAAATTGATTGATCAGTTACACCAAGGTTGTAGTTACCACCCTTGTCAAATGCTTTTGCACTGACACCGTGGAAGTCACGAACGCGTGGAAGTGATACGTTTACTAAACGATCGAGGAACTCGTACATACGAGCACCACGAAGTGTGACGCTAAGGCCAACTCGGTTCATACCAGCACGAATTTTGAATCCGGCGATAGATTTCTTTGCCATGCGGTCGACTGGTGATTGACCAGTGATTTTGACGACAGTGTTACGCACTACTTCGTAGTGGTGCTTGTCGTCTTTGTTCTTACCGATTCCAACGCTGACTACAATTTTTTCGAGTTTTGGCACTTCGTTAATATTCGAAAGACCGAGTTCGGCTTGTAGTTCCTTAGCATACGTAGAGGTATACAAGGCTTTCAGGCGAGGAGCGGTAATAGTAGCAGCTTTTGCCATTATTTGATCTCCTTACTGTTTGACTGACGAGCAACACGTGTTGTGCCACCATCAGCGTTCTTTACAAATCCAACGCGACTTGTCTTACCGCTTTTTTCATCGATAACAAGTGCAACCTTGTGAGCAGGCACAGCGACATGAATGTCTTTGTGAGAACCACGTGGATTAAGTTGGCTTGGTTTAATGTGACGGTGCTTTTGGCCGATACCTTCAACGAGGATACCGTCTTTAGTTACACCAACAACTTTACCAGTTGTGCCCTTTTGAGCACCGCTGATAAGTTTTACTAGGTCACCTTTAATGATACGTGCCATATTATAGAACCTCCGGCGCAAGGCTAATGATCTTTGCGTACCCTTGGTCACGAAGTTCACGAGGAACTGGACCAAAGACACGAGTACCCTTAGGAGTCTTGTCATCGTTAATAATTACAGCTGCGTTGTCGTCAAAGACGATTGTGCTGCCATCTTTTCGGCGAATTTGGTTACGAGTACGAACGATAACTGCTTTCACAACAGATTTCTTCTTTACTGTACCAGTCGGGTTAGCGTCTTTCACACTGGCAACAATAATGTCACCAACGTGCGCGTAACGACGACGAGTACCACCGAGAACACGGATACAAAGGATTTCCTTTGCACCGCTGTTGTCAGCTACTTTTAGTCGAGTTTCTTGTTGAATCATATTAGTTAGCCTCTACTTCTTCTTGCTTGAGTTCGATTGAACCACGAGATTTCTCATCGATTCGTACGAGTGTGAAGAATTTGGTCTTAGAAATAGGTCGTACTTCTGAGATCGTCACCTTGTCACCTTCGTTTGCTTCATTCTTTTCATCATGAGCAGTGTACTTACGAGAAACAGAATACTGCTTTCCGTAAATCGGGTGTGTTTCACGGCTAGTGACCGTAATTGTAATCGTCTTGTCAGCCTTGTTAGAGGTAACAATGCCAGTGAGTGTCTTTGCCATCTTATTTCTCCTCCTTCAAAGTTGATAGTTCGGCTTTTAGTGCGGCTGCGATTGCAGTGTGTGCACGTGCGATGTCTTTACGTTGTACGGTCAGAACGTGTGGGTTTACAAGTTCACCTTGCTTGTGGCTCTTTCGAGACGTCAGCTGTTCTTCTTGTAGCTTCGCAAGTTCTTCCTGAAGTACAGTCAATGTCTTTACTTCTTCAGCGTTTTTCTTCGCTTGGTTAGTACTTTTGTTAGCCATTATGCTTGCTCCTTCACGATGAACTTGGTCTTCACAGGCAGTTTGTGTGCAGCAAGGCGCATTGCCTCACGTGCAACTGACTCGTCAACACCCTTCATTTCGAACAGAACGGTGCCAGCTTTTACCTTGGCGACGTAGAATTCAGGGTTACCCTTACCGCTACCCATCTTGACGTCCTGTGGTTTACGAGTACGAGGGGTGTGAGGGAAGATTCGAATCCAAATCTTACCACCACGTTTGATGTGACGTGTCATTGCCTGACGAGAAGCCTCGATCTGACGTGACGTAATATCGTTGTTGTCTTGTGATTGAAGACCGTAGTCACCAAAAGCAACGTAGTTACCACGAGTCGCGATACCTTCGTTTTTACCTTTTCGTACTTTTCGGTACTTCATTTTCTTAGGAAGTAACATTACTTGTCGTTCCTTTCGCCTTTGTAGATCCAGACTTTAACGCCGATGATACCAGCAGGAGTTTTCGCTCGAGCAGTATGGAAGTCCACGTCAGCACGAAGTGTGTGAAGTGGCACTGAACCTTCAATTGTCTTTTCACGTCGAGCCATCTCAGCATTGTTAAGACGACCTGCAACTTGGATACGAATACCCTTTGCGCCGGCGTTCATTGTGTTTTGTGCAGCCATTTTAGTTGCACGGCGGAAGTTTGCACGTCGCATCAACTGGTGAGCGATGTTTTCAGCGACAAGCTTCGCTGACATGTCAGGACGCTTTACTTCTTCGATGTTAATACGAACTGGGAGGCTCGCAATCTTTTCGAGTTCGTTCTTTAGTTCTGTGACTCCTGCACCACCACGACCGATCACAACACCAGCTTTCGCGGTGTGGATGGTAACTGTGACGAGGTTTGCAGATCGTTCGATCTCAACGCGAGCGATAGTTGGACGAGATTCGAAACGCTTTTCAACGTGTTCGCGGATCTTGATGTCCTCAATCAATAGGCGTGAGAAGTCTTTCTTGCTAGCAAACCAGCGTGAATCCCAGTTTTTAGTGAGCTGGAGACGGAAGCTAATTGGATTTACTTTCTGACCCATTACTTTGTCTCCTCTTTAGCTGGCTCAACTACGGCAGGAGCAGCAGCTGCTTTCGCAGGAGCTTTCTTCACCTTAATTTCACCGGTTACTTCAATCAAAATGTTTGAAGATTTCTTTTGGAAAGGCAGTGCACGTCCACGGCTTGCTGGGACGAATCGCTTCAGACGAGTTCCAGTAGTAACTGAAAGTGTCGTGATAGTGAGTGTCTTACCATCGAATCCGTGGTTGTTCATTGCGTTTGCACGTGCGCTTTCGATCACCTTGATAAGTGGTCGTGCCGCACGTTTTGGTGTGTGGTTCAAGATAACAAGTGCGTCAGCAACAGTACGGTTACGAACAAGGCTCGCTACCAGGCTCACTTTACGTGGAGCTTGGTCAACACCTTTTGCGTATGCGCGGACTTTGTCAGCAGCTGCAACTTGATTTTTAGTAGTGTTAGGCATGATTACTTACTCTTACCTCCGTGTTTACGGAACTTACGAGTAGGACTAAACTCACCGAGCTTGTGTCCAACCATGTTCTCTGAAACGAGAACTGGAACGTGTACCTTACCGTTGTGCACAGCAATCGTACGACCAACCATTTCTGGAGTGATAGTACTTGATCGTGCCCAAGTTTTAATGATTGTGCGGTCTTCAAGACTAAGAGCAGCCACTTTTTTAGCTAGCTTGAAGTCAATGAAAGGACCTTTTTTAAGTGATCGACTCATTATCGCTTCCTCTTCGCGTCATGACGCGACCTTACAATTAATCCGGCAACGTCTTTACGACGACGTGTTCGGTAACCAAGCGTCAACTGACCCCAAGGAGTACGAGGCGCTTTACCAGGACCATGTCGTCCACCGTCACCACCACCGTGTGGGTGATCTGCGGCGTTCATAACAACACCACGGACAGATGGGCGAATACCCTTACGTCGGTTACGACCAGCAGAACCAATCTTAATATTTTGGTGTTGAACGTTTCCAACAACACCGAGTGCAGCAGTCACTTCAAGTCGGAACTTACGGACTTCGCCAGATGGCATACGTACTTGTGCGTAGTCACCTTCTTTAGCCATAAGTTGCGCTTTTGTTCCAGCTGAACGTACCATCTGTGCGCCCTTTCCTGGGTGCATCTCGATCGCGTAGATCTGAGAACCGATAGGAATGTTTGCAAGTGGCATACGGTTTGAAGATTCAACAGGTGCATCTGGACCACTAACGATCACTTTGCCTTTTGTCATAGACGTATCAGCAAGGATGTAGTGGTAGGTACCATGTTGGTCTTTCACACGTGCAATACGTGCGCTTCGGTTTGGATCGTATTCAATTTCTTCAACTGTCACGGTCAAACCAGCAGCTAGGTTGTGATCCATCAAACGGTAGTGACGTTTGACACCACCACCACGGTGACGAACAGTAATACGACCAGAGTTGTTACGACCTGCATTTTGCTTTTTGCTCTTCAAGAGAGATTTCAGCGGCTTGCGAGTTGTGACTTGGCTCATATCCTGAGTTGTCATACCACGGCGGGCTGGAGTAGTTGGGTTGTAAGCTTTAATTGCCATTACTTCTTCTCCTCTTCAGTCGCTTCTTGCTCGAAGATGTTTAGTGAACTATCGGCAGCAAGGGTAACATATGCCTTCTTGCTGTCAGTACGCTTCGTTGTCCCAGGGTATTTGTTCTTTCCACGTGAGAAACGAACTGCTTTACCTGATTGTACGAGTGTCTTGATAGCGACAATAGTCACACCATACTGTGTTTGGACTGCTTCCTTGATTTGCTGTTTGTTAGCTTTCATAGGAACGCTGAAGACATAAATATTCTTCTGGCTCTGTCCGTAAGCCTTTTCTGTAGTGACAGGAGTCACGAGAATTGGTGCAGTCATATTACGCCTCCTCCTTTACTAACCAGCTCTTGAGAGTTGGGAGTGTTGCAGGTGCAAATACGATATTGTCAGCATTTAGAATGTGATAAACGCTGAGGTACTTTGTACTAACGAGTAAAATGTTCTGAATGTTGTTTGTTGCACGAAGCAGCTGTGGAGTCTTTTCTTCAACAACGATGAGTGTCTTACGAGCAAACTTGTTGTCTTCGAGGAACTTCACTGCTTCAGCAGTCTTGCCTGTTGTCTTGAGATCAAGCACAGAAACAAGGCCTTCTTGGTTTGCAATAGTCAATGCTTGACGAATTGCTTGACGCTTTGAACGTGTTGAGATCTTTAGCTTGTAGTTTTCGATGCCAAGAGGACCGAAAACGATACCACCACCGCGCCAGATTGGGTTACGTGATGAACCAAATCGTGCACGACCAGTTCCCTTTTGTGCCCAAGGCTTCTTACCACCACCGCGAACGAGTCCACGTGTCAGTGTTGTTGCACTTGCTTTACGGCTTTGTGCAAGGTATGCATCGTAGGCAAGCTTCATCAGCTCGTGGTTTTTTACTTCCACGTTGAACACTTCTTCTGGAAGCGCTGCTGCTTTTGGAGCTGTTGTTTTAACATCAGCCATAATTATGCGTTTCCTTTCTTACTACCAACATTCGCGAAGCGAATAGAGTTGAGTACAATCAGACCCTTTTTAGGGCCAGGAACAGCACCGCGAAGGCCGATCAAGTTGTGTTCGATATCAATATAGCTAACTACAAGATTCTTTACAGTAACTTGGTCGTGGCCCATACGGCCAGCCATACGCTTGCCCTTAAAGACTTTTTGCGGGTACATCGATCCGATTGAACCCGGTTTACGAACGTTTCCGTTTCCACCGTGCGTGCTCTTGCTGGTTGCAAAGTTGTGTCGTTTCACAGTACCTGCGAAACCTTTTCCCTTGCTTGTGCCAGTTGCATCGACGATATCGCCAATTGCAAACGCGTTTACGTCAATAGTACTGCCTACGGCTAACTCTTCTGGAAGAGTATCCACGCGGAATTCCCGAATATGCTTCGGGGTGACAGAGCTGGACTTTACGTGTCCAGCAACGGCCTTGCTCAGGTTCTTACCTAAATCAAATCCTACTTGTACTGCGTTGTAGCCGTCGGTTTCGACAGACTTCACCTGAGTCACAGTCACAGGACCAGCTTGAATAAGCGTGACAGGAACTGCCTTGCCATCTTCGCTGATGATTTGGGTCATACCAATTTTGGTACCGAGAAGTGCTTTCATAGACTTCTTAACTCCCACTTAAAATTCTTGGTGGAAGGCAGTATCCGAGTCCTATGAGAAGGGTTAGACTTACCAATTCACCAAGAATTGTTTAATATATTTCGTAATGTTACCGACTTAATATAGCAAAAACAAGGTGATAAGTCAAGGTGTTCTACCCTTTAAATTAGGCTGATACCGGAGTGTCATTGCTGTATAGTAATAAGCATGCGAAAACCAGTTCAACGAAGCTTCGGACGGCTTATACGTCGTCACCTTATTGGCATCAGTGTTATTATCATTGCACTTATCCTTACCGGTGGCTACCTCTATTGGCTCACCACGACAACAAACGCCAAAATTGAGACAATCAAAAAGAATAGCTCAGCTCAATCTGCGGCCGATGATAAAAAAATCGCTGCTATAAAAGCCCAAAAGGCAGCCGAGCTAAAAGCAAAACAGGAAGCTGCAGCAAAAATCGCCGCCGCACAGGCGCAAACAGCTGATGAATCAACCGCGTCTACTGTCGATTCATCTACCTGCAATACATTGAAAACACATAATAATCCCGCTTCTATCGACGTCGTCGTAAATAAAAAGCACTGTATGCAACCAGTGACATACGTTCCTGGAGATCTCGTTACCGTTACTGATGAAAACGGTACAGGCTTTCCCCTCAGCGCCAAAGCTGCACCCAGTTTTAAAGCTATGTCTGACGCAGCGGCAGCTGCCGGCGAAAGCTTCTATCTTACCAGCAGTTATCGCTCTTACAGCGACCAAGTCTCCACTTACGCCTATTGGGTCAACACAAGCGGCAAAGACGGCGCAGACACGTACAGTGCACGTCCTGGCTATAGTGAGCACCAGACTGGACTCGCTTTTGATGTTGCAGCGACCGTTGATGGCAAGAACTATGTCTTAAGTGATTTTGGAAAAACCTCACAGTATAGTTGGCTCCAAGCCCATGCTGCTGAATACGGCTTTATTCAACGCTACTATGCCGGTTCTGAATCGATAACTGGATACGATGCAGAAGAATGGCACTATCGCTTCGTTGGCGTCACCGTGGCGAAGGATATGCAGACAAAGGGCATCAAGACACTTGAGCAGTACTGGGGTATCACAGGCGGCAATTACTACTGATAATCCGCTTGTGCTTCAAGTAGTTCTAGGTAATAATACAGACATTAGTCTCGTAACACACAAGGATAGCTATGATCACAAAGAAGACAGTCGCAAAAAACCCGTTGAAAGCTGTGAAAAAAGTAGCCAGCAAACGAGTCACTCAAAAGACGGCACCCATGCAGTCTTTCCGGGTTTATAAAGACACTCAACCGTTCATACAACCTCGTTTAAGTCGTCAAACGCTTTATTGGATCATACTTCTTGCGTTCATCATCCTCACACAGTTATGGATTCTCAGCATCCAAATGGACATCGCAAATCTTACGACACTCATCATGGCAGAATAGCTATACAACAAAAAAACCTCCGAAATGGAGGCTTTTTTTGTTTTGCGCAAAAATTACATACGAATTTCAGCGTCAACACCAGCTGGAAGGCTGAGGTTTTGAAGACTGTCGATAGTCTTAGGTGTCGCATTCGTGATGTCGATAAGACGTTTGTGAATACGCATTTCAAAAGCTTCTCCACCCTTCTTGTAAACGTGTGGAGACTTCACAACAGTGAAGGTACTACGACGCGTAGGAAGTGGTACTGGTCCTGCAATGCTTGCACCGCTACGGATAGCTGTGTCGATAATTTGCTTTGCTGATTGGTCGATGACTTTGTGGTCATATGCTTTAAGGCGAATACGAATACGTAGGCCTTGGTCTTTTGGTGCTTCTGCCATGAGGAAGAACCCTTTCTTGGTTGTGTAATGTAACCTCTGCTCGAATCGCTGTTATTACGTCTGGCCGAGTTCTCACTACGGATTAATATACCATCGTATTGTAACAGATCGTCACCTCTCTGTAAATTGACATTTTTGCCTATTTTAGCTATAATAAGTACCTGTCCTATTCGTACCTGAGAGAGAAATGAGTCAAATGGATTCCCACTTCGAGCAAATTACCGAAGGTAAGCTCAGCGACCTTGTTGCTCGGCGCTTGGAAGAACCGGCCCTTGCTGGGCTCAGTGATGAGATCCAAGTCAAAGCCAAAACGATGGTCCTGATTATCCAGCTGGAGTATGAACTTTCACACCTCAAGCTGGCCAACTTCGTCTCGTCGGCACCATGGATGAACGAACTCAACCAGAACCAGCGGCTAAAAGTCATAGAGTATGTGACTTCCAAGCACCTAGACGACGACAACACTGTCGCCCTCTCCTGGTATGAAAAGGAGCAACGATTCCGCCTTGAGCGGATTATATCCCCCGTCGTCGCCCGTTGAGCGGAACCCAAAGGTTCCCTCCGGGAGCCGGCGGGGTTTCGCATTTGCTATACTTTTATATATGACTCAACGCATCGGCTTCGAACACGAAAATATATTAACCATCAACGGGTATACTCAACATACTGATGACACCGTTCCTAAGGCGCTGGCTTTATTAGTGCAAGATGCTGAATTCGAGCTTATTGATCGAATGGAGCACCTTGTGAAAGCAGAGCTAGAAGCTGATCCACTTAATTTACCAACGCGTCCAACAATCTTAATTGCACGAATGGCACTACTCCAAGAGATCGATGAGGTTTTAACTTTTGATGCTATCGAATCACCACTCTATATATTCGATAATCATAAATATCTTAAAGAACCGTATCTCGACTATTTCGTCGAACTATCAAGCGGCCCCTTTGCGCCCATTGCCGTTCGCCAAAGTGGAGAAGAAACAATCCAAGGTATTTGGCTTGGTGTCACCATTCCTAAATAAAACCAAATAAAAAACCTCCAATTTCTCGGAGGTTTTTCTTTATGAGGGAGACCTCATTGCTACAAGTACGTAACCAGATTATTTAACAATCTTGGTTACAACACCAGCACCAACAGTCTTACCACCTTCACGAATAGCGAAGTTAAGACCTTGTTCCATGGCGATTGGAGCGAGTAGTTTTACCTTGAAGGTAAGTGTGTCACCAGGGATGACAAGTTCCTTGTCAGCTGGAAGTTCAACTTCACCAGTTACGTCAGTAGTACGGAAGTAGAACTGAGGCTTGTAACCCTTGCTGAATGGAGTGTGACGACCACCTTCCTCTTTCTTGAGGATGTAGACTTCTGCTTCGAATTCAGTGTGTGGAGTAATTGAACCTGGCTTGACGATAACTTGACCACGTTCGATTTGTTCGCGCTCAATACCACGAAGGAGGAGTCCGGCGTTGTCACCAGCTTGTCCACGGTCGAGGTTCTTCTTGAATGCTTCAATACCTGTAACAGTTGAAGTCTGTGTTTTCTTCACACCGACAATTTCAACTGGGTCGTTGATGTTGATAACACCAGTTTCGATACGTCCTGTTGCAACTGTTCCACGTCCCTTAATAGAGAAAACGTCTTCAATTGGCATAAGGAATGGCTTGTCGAGGTCGCGTGTTGGTTCTGGGAAGTAGCTATCAAGAGCTGCAACAAGTTCCATAATCGCGTCTTCAGAAGCAGCATCGCCTTCGAGGGCTTTTGTTGCTGATCCCTTGATGATAGGAGCGTCTTCGTCGTAACCGTTCTTAGCGAGCAGTTCACGAATGTCCATTTCAACGAGCTCAACGAGCTCAGGGTCTGCGAGGTCCATCTTGTTTAGGAAAACGAGGATCTTTGGCACACCAACTTGGTGAGCAAGAAGCACGTGTTCACGAGTTTGAGGAAGTGGACCATCGTTTGCGGCAACCACGAGGATTGCGCCATCGATCTGTGCGGCACCAGTGATCATGTTCTTAACATAGTCAGCGTGTCCAGGCATGTCGACGTGAGCGTAGTGACGACCTTCTGATTCATATTCTTGGTGAGATGTCGCGATAGTAATACCACGTGCACGCTCTTCAGGAGCGTTGTCGATCATTGCGTAGTCGACTTTTTTGTTTACTTCGCTAGGAAGCTTCTTTGCAAGTACAGATGTAATAGCTGCAGTCAAAGTTGTTTTACCGTGGTCAACGTGGCCCATTGTTCCAACGTTAACGTGAGGCTTGGTTCGATCGAAATCTGCCATTTTAAATTAATTCTCCTCTAAATTATTTCGCATAAGAATATAGCCATCTCATGACGTATAAGTACAATTATACAGACTTTTCACAGCTTCGTAAAGAGGTTTCACTCTTTTGAACAATAAATCAGGCCCTTTCCATGTCGACGTTCCATATATCTGGTGAATGGATGAATTTTTGATAGAGTCGTGCCTCTATGCGTCGCAGCTCAGATACAACGCCGCTTTCTGATTCAAGCAAGGTCCGTACCTCTGTCAACCGCGCGAAATCAGCATCAGTAAAACAATAGCGCATCCGTTTGACGATTTCGGTCATAAAAATATTGAGTGATTCATATGCCAATTTTATCTTGAGGTCATGAACTGCTCGACCTGGCACTGTCAGGCCATGGAATAAATCGCAGCGAACTTGGTACCAAAAATAGATCAATCCCCGCCAGTCCAGCGCATCTTTCACAATGCCATCCCATCGACCACTCATCGCCACCACAGGACTTTTGTGTGTGACTGTCGCTATCTGCTCGAGCACTGGGCCCAGTGCAATCATCGTCCGTCCATGCAAATAGTCATCCCAAATGACAAACCGTTTCACTACTTGTTTAATTGCTTCGTGATCTTCGGTGCAATCTGTGACTTTTCGAAACCAGGCATTGTAGGCAATGTATTCTTTGACATAGAGATCACTATAGTCAATACGCGCCCTTTCAAACCATGTCGTAATGAGCTGCCTGGTCGCAACTTTCTCGCCATTTACCATGATTCACTCCGAAGCGATCGTTGTGATTCCTTATTCATTAACACGAGGTCATGAATTGTCACAATGAATAATTGCGCCATGCCATTAAGATCACGTGCAAGACTCAGTTCAAACATTGATGGATCCAGAGTGTGTTCAGCATAACCAATAGCAATGACAATTCCTGCCGCTTGATCTGTTACTACATGAGAAAATACCGCCCGAAGCAGTTCGGAGGGATGTGCCGAATCACTCATGCGAATAGAGCGCTTTGCGATGAGTCGTTTCGCTCCATCAAGTGTCAGGTAAACTAATCGCGGCGAATGGATTAACGTCAGTTCTACAAGAAGTCCCCTCGCCTTCTCATTAGTATCAATCGTCAATTGCTTGTTACTCACTGGATACCGACTAGCGAGTTCAAATGCAGCGACGATTTGTGAGGCACGTGCAGGACCCAGTCCAGTCACTTCGAGCAATAGGTCGTGTGAAATCGTATTCCCGTACTTCGTGAGCTGTTTTAAAGCTTTCCGCGCAATACGAGTAACACTTGCCTGTGCATTGCCGCTGCCGATAAGGATTTGCAGCAACTCAACATTCGATAGTGCTGCCGCACCTTTCTTTTGCAGCTTTTCTCGAGGCTTGTCGTGACTAATGCTATATTCCATACTTGTAGTGTATAGAGCAACTATTAACTCTCTCTAAATAAAATAGCGCGCCTTTGACAGCGCGCTATTTTAAGAAGTGAGGGGTTATTACTTAGCAGTTCGCTTTGCAATAATCTCGGCCTGAACGTTTGGTGGTACATCTTCGTACTCAGCAAGTTCCATGGTTGATGCCGCACGACCTTGGCTCATTGAACGAATATCGTTCGTGTAACCAAAGAGGTTTGAAAGTGGAACAAAGGCGCGAACGAGCTTTGCGCCGCCTGGAATATCTTCCATCGCATCGATACGGCCACGTCGGGCGTTAAGGTCACCAATGATGTCACCCATGAATTCTTCAGGAGTTGAAACTTCAACTTTCATGACTGGTTCAAGGATAACTGGCTTCGCCTTTGGAATACCTTCCTTCACAGCAATCACACCGGCAAGGTTAAAGGCAAGTTCGCTTGAGTCCACGTCGTGGTAGCTACCGTCGTAGAGGGTTGCTTTCACGCCGATCATTGGGTAGCCAGCAAGGACACCGCCGTCAAGTGTATCGTGGATACCCTTTTCAACAGGCTTGATGTATTCCTTAGGGACAACACCACCCTTAATAGCGTCAACGAATTCAAAGCCAGTACCAGATTCGGTCGGCTCGAAACGGATCCATACGTCACCGTACTGTCCACGTCCACCAGATTGCTTGGCGTGCTTACCTTGTGCTTCTGCAGTCCCACGAATGGTTTCACGGAAGGCAACTTGTGGTTCACCAACGTTTGCTTCAACGTTAAACTCACGCTTCATACGGTCAACAAGGATTTCAAGGTGAAGCTCACCCATTCCTGACATGATTGTCTGGCCTGTTTCGTCGTCGGTGTGAATACGGAAAGTTGGATCTTCTTCTGCAAGACGTTGCAGCGCAACACCCATCTTTTCTTGGTCGGCTTTTGTCTTTGGTTCAACCGCAATCGATACTGGTGGGTCTGGGAATTCAATAGATTCAAGAAGGACTGGATGTGCTGGATCAGCAAGAGTGTGACCAGTAAAGGTTCCCTTGAGTCCCACAACAGCAGCGATGTCACCAGCGCCAATCATGTCGATGTCTTCACGCTTGTCTGCGTGCATACGAACTACACGACCGATACGCTCTTTGTCACCAGTGGTGGTGTTCAGGACGTAGCTACCAGCAGTCAACTTACCGCTGTATACACGGACGAAGATTAAACGACCGACGAATGGGTCTGTCGCAATCTTAAATGCGAGTGCAGAAAGTGGTTCGTTATCAGCTGGTTCGCGTTCAACAATGTCACCAGTCTTTGGGTTGGTTGCTTGTGTTGCACCCTTGTCGAGTGGAGACGGAAGGTAGTCGTTAATAAGATCAAGAAGCTTTTCAACGATCACACCACGGCCATCACCACCACTCACGAGGAAGAAGTCACCGTTAAGCACACGCTTACGAAGTGCACGCTTGAGGTCTTCTTGTGAGATAGATTCTTCACCTTCGTTAAGGAATCGTTCGAAGAGTTCATCTTCTGCTTCGACAGCAGCTTCAACGAGGAGGCTACGAGCGTTCTTTGCTTTTTCAAGCATATCAGCAGGAATCTCACCAACCATTAGTTCGTGGTCAGTGTAGTCGTTGTAGGTGTAGGCCTTCATGTCGATAAGGTCAACAACACCGTTAATTTCTTTTTCAAATCCGATAGGAAGGTGAACAGGAAGCGCCTGCTTTGAAAGACGAAGGTGAATAGAGTCAAGAGATTTGTAGAAGTCACCACCAATTTGGTTGATCTTGTTGATGAAACAGATACGAGGCACACCGTACTTGTTGGCTTGGCGCCAGACAGTTTCAGACTGTGCTTCAACACCCATCTTACCGTCAAAGATAGTCACCGCACCGTCGAGGACACGAAGAGAACGCTCTACCTCTACGGTAAAGTCGATGTGACCTGGGGTGTCAATAATGTTGATTGTGTGACCCTTCCACTGTGCAGTCACAGCAGCAGAAGTAATCGTGATACCACGTTCTTTTTCTTGAGCCATCCAGTCAGTCGTTGTACCGTCTTCAGCGCCGGTACCTTTCACTACACCAATTTTGTGGTTAATACCAGTTCGGTACAAAATACCTTCTGTGGTAGTCGTTTTTCCCGCGTCGATGTGAGCGATAATTCCGACGTTACGGAAATTCTCAAGTGGAACAGTCTTCTGAGCCATGGTTAGTCTTCTCTTTCTCTTAATTCTCTATAAAATTCATGATCTATTTTTTGACATAAAAAATAGCACTTTACTACCATTATACCAGATTTGTTTATTATTCACCAGTGTCAGGAGCGAGAATATCTCTCAATTCCGATGATATATCGATGTTATTAAAATACGCTTTTATAAACTCAAAATTCTGATCAACATGCAAAGCATAGGCCCCCAATACGACCGCACCGGCTCCCTTTGTGATCAGTTCTTGTAATCGATTCTCAGAAGTCATGTCTTTTGCCCAAGACTCGACATACGAAGCGGCTTCTTCCCCCATTATTTCAAGCCCAGTTCTTCCCATAGCCTCAAGGTTTCCTGCACCTCGTTCCAGAAGAAGGCCATTCTGTTGTGGTTCCACATCGAGGCTGGTATGTAGTACATTTAATAGACCATGCAAGCTCACCGGTTGTTCATGGACAAAGTGCACCATTCGATACCCTGCGCGCATACCCCTCGCAAATGAATGGGTCATTTGATAATAAGGATAGAACCCGTCGTCAACCTGACGCGCTACATCTGCAGTCGCACGATTAATGACATAATCGGTCATTGAAGGCCTTGCTCCAATAGACAACTCGTCACGCATTGTTCTCACCCATGGCCCACCATGGGCATCATAATCTTCTTGGCACAGCTCTGCGGCTGCGGTATAGTCAGTTACTTTTGGCAGGGGTATATATTTTTCCGGCATCAGAAAACCTCGGTCGTTATGGCTTTTTGCTATTATACACATTTTTAACTAAGCCGCAGTCTTATTGTCTGCCGCAAGCCTGATCAATACAGATCTTCTACTCACCACAGCCCCGACTTTGCGCACCACTACCTGTGGACGAGTGACTTTCAGAGTCTCGTGTTCTTTATAGACAATCTCTTTTCCTTCTGTCTCCATATATTGCTCGACGGCGCGCTCATAGTTTGAAAAATGTTTTCTAAATTGGAGCCGCAAGACTTCTTCACCGATTGCGTCATCATCGTATTTCGGAATTAAGAGCTTTCGCGCAACTGTTTCACGTCGTGCAGGAAACAATCCCATCGCATCAAGTGTCTGCTTTGCCGATATATATAAGTTCTTAAATGCTGCATGAGCAAGATGATACTGTCGAATGTAATCATGCATAAGCTCAGCATCAGGCATGCGTGGCTTTTCAGTGAGGTCATGAATGACATTGTGAAACTGACGAGGCACGCGACCTAAATTAATAGGTAACTCTCGAAACTGTTGCGGTATCTCATTCCCATCATGATATAAAGGATCATATTCATTTTTCGTAAAGTAAAAATGATGATCGTCTGGACGCGTCTGTATATCGTGTGGGTTAAATGGCCATTCGTAATCAGGGCTAAATAATGTCGAAGAGATTGTTCCAACAAAAGTATCTATATCGACAAGTCCGTCCTTATACGGCACCGGTATCTTTTCTGTATGGCGTTTCGGGAGACCAGTGTGAAGATCAAGCCACTCCTCGGGATCTTTCCAGGCTTCAAAAGGCGGCAAGCGACGTGAGGGTGCGGCATCGGTGATGCGTGCACGCTCAATCATATTAGTAAGCCAGTCCCTTTGTGTTTATATCTGTTCCCATTTGTCTTTGTTATACATGAGCATCATAGGTCTTGTAAAGCCTCAATCTTAAAACAAACAAAAAACCCGGACAGAATCCGGGTTAAATGTTGTCGGGCTAGAACTAGCCGCGAGCGAAGTGGGCAAAAGCACGGTTGGCTTCGGCCATCTTGTGTGTGTCTTCTTTTTTCTTGAAGGCAGCACCAGTTTCGTTGTACGCATCAACGATTTCAAGCGCAAGACGTTGGCTGTAAGGAATACCCTTACGTCCACGTGCAGCTTGGACTAACCATGTGAATGAGTAGTGAAGCTGACGGTGTCCCGCAACTGGGAATGGAATTTGGTAGTTTGCACCACCAACACGACGAGATTTTACTTCGAAGTTTGGTGAAACGTTCTTGAGTGCTCGTTCGAACACTTCAAGTGGGTTTTCGACATCAAGCTTTTTCGCTGCTGTTTCAAGTGCCGTATAGACAGCCTTTTCAGCAACAAGCTTTTTGCCATCGAGCATAGACTTGTTAATAAGACGTTGTACCAAAACACTTTGGTAACGACGGTCTGGTGTCAAAACACGTTGGAGGCTAGCAGTAACTTTACGTGGCATTACTTGTCCGCCTTTTTAGTACCGTATTTAGAACGGCCCTGCTGACGGTTGTTAACACCTTGAAGGTCAAGTGCACCACGAACGATGTGGTAACGAACACCTGGAAGGTCTGGCACACGTCCACCACGTACGAGAACGACGGCGTGCTCTTGAAGGTTGTGACCTTCGCCACCAATGTATGCCCATACTTCTTGACCGTTCGTAAGACGGACACGAGCAACTTTACGAAGCGCTGAGTTAGGCTTCTTCGGTGTTTTAGTAGTTACCTTGATACAGACACCACGCTTAAGTGGAGCATCTTGTTCGTAGTAACGGGTTTTAAGCGCATTGTGAATACGACCGAGCGCAGGAGATTTACTCTTCTGGTGCGCAGTCTTTCGTGGCTTGCGAACTAATTGATTGATTGTTGGCATTAAAAGAAAACTTTCATTAATTAAAATTTGTCTTTCCGTAAACGGAGAGCAGGGAGATCCCTGCTGGGTGGATTATAGAGGTCAGCATCCTCAGTAATCAGTGTTTATCGCGTTACAAAACTTGTACACTGCCTTGTAATAGATAAACGGAAACTCGCTTTTAATTATAGCAAAAATACGACGTTTTGTCCAGATGTTTGCTATATTGATAACAACGATACTTGTAATCATACATAAGGCGCTTACTCTATGCAGGATAAAGATGAAGAACCGGTTGAACTAGATACTCTTGAGATCGATGGGACTGATCCACTCGATGCGCCACGTCCGCGCTATACAGAACAGAAAAAGACGAATAAACTTTTTGTGACATTCCTCATTTTTATCATTGCGGCCGTCCTTATTGCCGGTGGGCTCTCAGCGTATTTCTTCATTCTTCGTGCGCCTGCCCCGACAACACCAACCGTTGCCCCTGATACACAAAAGCCCGTCTCTCAAAAACTCACTGCAAAAACACTCGTCGAGCAAGCAAGAGCAGTGGTCAATGGTGATATAAAAGACTCAGCGAGTGCTCCCCCATTTCGGCCAAATGGCTACAATTTTTCAGTACAGCCAGAAATAGCAAGTGGGTTTGAAGCAAAAGGTGCACAGAGCGTCATCGCCACGGATGTCACCGCAATTCAGAACGTCCTAACAAGTAACCAGCTCAAAGGAACGGTTGTCGATCCCGGCAGCGACATAGGTATCTATTATGCCACCTATGAATCGACCGATATTATCTGTAGCGTGTCAGATCAAAAGCCATACAATGAACCACCGACCAGCACGAACTACAGCGCACTGCTTGGTTGTGCGAATAAATCGGACTATCTTGCGAATGCCGCGATGCTTCGCCCGTATTTTATTATTTATGCCTCACAGTCGCAGTTTGATACGACACATACCTTAATGAGCACGCCAATCGTGAAGACAAGCAAAACGGAAGGCTATAGCACTGCAACCGTTTCAATTAGTGGCTCCGTCTACGGATCTGTGGGAGGCTTTGCTGGACTCTTTTACGTGACACCGGACAAAGTCCTGCACTACTTTACGGGGACGCAAAGTCAAATCCCTTGCAGTAAGTTTTCAACTGATGACCTGAAGAAAGCGTATCTTGGTGAGCAGTGCTACGATGAAACAACCAATAACGACAACGCAACCGTAAAGCTTTAAAAAAGGAAGAGCCCGCCGGGAACTCAGTTGATTTCTCAACGAATTCTCCGACGGGCTATGGTGCTGCGATCTAGTCGCCGCGCTGTTCGATGGACTTCCTCTGCGAGTCGGTGATCGGTGTAACCACCGTTGCGCTGGCAATTGCCACCAGTGCATCGTGCGTGTCGGATGTCTTCTTCCCCATGATTGACCTCCAAAGTCGTTGTGGATGGGTATGATTATATTATAGCATAAGTACTATAAAAAAGCAATACTCTTCATATCCACATAAAAAGACACCCCTTTCGAGGTGCCTTTTTTGTATGCTGTCCTAAAGACTAGGCAGCGAGTTCGACGTCTTCGAGAATGTCAGCTTCAACCACGTCGTCATCGAGTGTATCAAGTGCAGTTGCACTATCAACACCGGTTCCGACAGGGATCTTACGTCCGATAATCACGTTTTCTTTCAAACCATTCAATCGGTCGATACGACCACTGACTGCGGCGTTGATCAAGACACGGGTAGTGTCCTGGAACGATGCAGCAGAGAGGAAGCTGTCAGACCAGATTGAGACCTTTGTGATACCAAGGAGGAGTTGTGTAAACGCAACTGTCTCCTTGCCTTCTTCAGCGAGCTTCTCGATTGCTTCCATAACGGCAGCACGAGAAACGATATCACCAGTCACGAATGCACTGTCACCTGGATCTTCAACCTGGACACGACTAAACATCTGTCGAACGATGATCTCGAGGTGCTTGTCAGCAACGTCTTGACCCTGTGCCGCGTAGATACGCAGTACTTCGTTGATGATGTAACGCTGTGTGGCTTCGATACCCTTCAGGCGCATGATGTCGTGAAGGTTGAGTGAACCACCAGTAAGGCGATCACCTGCTTCAACAACGTCACCAGACTTTACGGTCAGCTGGTAGTTACCAGGAATTTCGTAGCGTACTGGAGAACTGGCGTTTGCGGCAAGGATAAGGAACTCATCCGTGACTTCAACCACACCGTCGAATGGTGCAACCAGTGGCTTTGATTCGCTCTCACCAGAGGCAAGTACGTCACCAACCTTTACATTCGCACCAGATTTCACACCAGCCGTACGGCCTTCGAGCGCAATTTGCTCGATGTGACCAGCTTCAGGTGTCACCTGAACGATGTACTTCTTGCCATCTTCCCATTGCTCAACGAGTCCAGTGACTTCAGTCACAAAGGCTTGACCCTTTGGTGAACGAGCTTCAAAGAGCTCTTCCACACGAGGGAGACCCTGGGTGATGTCAGATTCCTGCACACCACCTTGGTGGAATGTACGAAGCGTCAACTGTGTACCAGGCTCACCAACAGATTGCGCTGCGATGACACCAACTGGTTGTGCTTTCGCAACAATCTTGTTTGTTGACATGTCGATACCATAGCTTGACTGTGGCACACCACGAAGGTTCTTTGTTGAAAGGACTGAGCGGATCTTTACTTCCTGAATGCTCTCGTCAGCTTCAATCGCCTTTGCGATTTCACGAGTCACGAGTTCACCTTCTTTGATGTATCCAGCAACGTCTTCTGCGACAAATCGTCCATAGAGACGGTTACCGAAGTCGATCATTGTGAGTGCAGTTTCAGAACGGTAGATAGTAAATCCTTCATCGTCACCTGGGGTGTCTTCGACGGTAAATACGTCTTGTGACACGTCAACGAGACGACGAGTTAGGTATCCTGAGTCGGCTGTCTTAAGCGCCGTGTCAATCAGACCCTTACGTGAACCACGAGTCGCAACGAATTGCTCAAGTGATGACAGACCCTTTTTGTAACTTGAACGAATAGGAAGCTCAATTTCACGGTTTGTTGCATCAACCATGATACCGATCATCGCGCTTGCTAGCTGGATGTTCGAGATATCACCACGTGCACCTGAGTTGACCATGACTGAGACTGAGGTGTCCATTGTCTTCATGCGTTCTGTAAGGAACTCAGTGATTGTACGGACAACACCACGCCACGTTGCAACAGTCAAAGTGTATCGTTCGTCTTCAGTAATCAAACCTTGGTTAAACTGTTCACTAATGAGGGTTGTTTTTGCGTCACCATCTGCAATGAATTCTGCAGTTTCAGGGAACTCAACGTAGTCGTCCTTGCTTGTTGATACCGCAGCAATTGTTGCGAATCGGAAGGCAAGACCCTTCATTCGGTCAGCAGTTTGGGCAGTCATTTCTGCACCGTAGTTCTCAAAGATGTCGTTAAGGACTTTTTTGAGCTGCTTCTTTGTCTGAATACCATCGTCAAAGGCGAAGTCTGCTGGAAGGATTTCGTTGAAGAAAACACGTCCAAGCGTTGTGTCACGCATCTCACCCTTTGCAAACACACGAATTGGTGTCTGAAGTTGGATGTGGTGGTTGTCATACGCCATTTCAGCTTCGTAGACAGAACTGTAAGACTTTCGGTCTTCAGTTTGTGCTGATGGTTTGTTGTATGTCAGGTAGTAGTTACCAAGCACGATGTCCTGTGCAATTGAAAGCACTGGCGCACCATCTGCTGGCTTCAAGAGGTTCGCTGTCGCGCTCATGAGTTCACGAGCTTCTTGCTGTGCCTGCTTTGAAAGTGGAAGGTGAACAGCCATTTGGTCACCGTCGTAGTCGGCGTTAAATCCGTTTGCAACGAGTGGGTGAAGCTGAATCGCTTTACCTTCAACCAACTTAGGCATGAATGCCTGGATTGAAAGACGGTGAAGTGATGGTGCACGGTTCAAAAGAACGTACTTACCAGCAATCACAGCGTCGAGGGCGTCCCAAACAACTGCTTCGCCTGCTTCGATCAAACGAGTTGCTGAACGAATGTTGTGTGCGTATTCACCTGCGATAAGCCAGTGAATGACGAAAGGCTTAAAGAGTTCGAGTGCCATCTGCTTTGGCAGACCACATTCGTTAATCTTTAGCTTTGGACCAACAACGATCACTGAACGTCCTGAGTAGTCAACACGCTTACCAAGAAGGTTCTGACGGAATCGTCCTTGCTTACCCTTGAGCATGTCAGAGATAGACTTCAGACGGCGTCGGCCACCTGTTGCGTTCACTGCACGACCACCACGAGCTGCAGAGTTGTCGATCAAAGCATCAACTGCTTCTTGCAACATACGCATTTCGTTTCGGCGGATTACTTCAGGAGCATTCAGTTCCATAAGCTTCTTAAGACGGTTGTTACGGTTGATCACACGACGGTAAAGGTCGTTAAGGTCAGAGGTCGCAAAACGCCCACCTGTTAACTGCACCATTGGACGAAGGTCCGGTGGAATCACAGGAAGCACAGTCAGTGTCAAGCTTGATGGCTTGATACCAGCTGATTGCATTCCTTCAAGTACCTTAAGGCGCTTGAGGAGTTTCTTCTCACGTTGACCCTTTGCACCAGCGACTTCTTCAGTCAACTGAACGATGAGTTCTGCAAGGTTAATGCCATCAAGGAGTGCCTTCAATGCAATACCACCCATGCCAACTTCAGCGATGTCTTGGTATTCTTCAGGAAGGTTACGGTAGTCAACTTCAGAGATGAGAGCGTTCTTTACGAGGCTCTCAAGCTGAGCTTTCTTGACCGCATATGCTTCGTTCAATTCTTCGATTTCTCGAGTTTGACCTTCAGCAAGTACCTTGACGTCAGCGTTTTCAACTTCAGCATCTTTTTCGTAACGCATTTTAATTGCGAGACGACCAGCTTCAGTTTCCGCTTCAAGGTCAGCAAGGAACTTGTCGCGAGTTTCATCATCTGTCTTCAAGATAACGTAGGTTGCAAAGTACGCAATACGCTCGAGGTTACGAACGGTAATACCAAGCAGCAATGACATTGCTGATGGAGTACCGCGCATAAACCAGATGTGCGCAACTGGACTTGCAAGTTGGATGTGTCCCATTCGCTCACGACGGACGATAGATTTAGTAACGAGGTCACCATTCTTGTCGACTGCGGCTTCGCGAGAACGAACACCCTTTAGTTTATTGTCGTGTGGGTTAATGTCTTTGACTGGACCGAAAATTCGTTCACAGAACAGACCGTCACGCTCAGGTTTCTGAGTACGGTAGTTAATAGTTTCAGGTTTTGTAACCTCACCATAACTCCATTTCATGACGTCTTCTGGACTAGCGACTGAAAGTCGGATAGCGTCAAAGTCAGCGATGCCGTTATTCACTACTACGCGCGACATATTACACCTCCTCCTTAAATGTTTCTATTTCATCAATATCTTGGATAGACATACCATCTTCGATGTCACCAATTTCGTCTGCTTCATCAAGAATGTTTTCAGTATCTTCGACACCAATCACATCTTCTGCGGCAACAGGTTGACCGTTAATGACTGCACCAATAACTTGTTCAGCATCGATAACTGCATCTTCAGATTCATCGAGTAGGTCAACACGAAGACCAAGACCTTGAAGTTCTTTCACGAGGACGTTAAAGCTTTCTGGAAGCTTTGGACCAACAATTGGTTCGTCTTTAATGATTGATTCGTATGCTTTTGCACGTCCGTAGACGTCGTCAGACTTAATCGTGAGCATTTCCTGAAGCGTTGCGGCTGCACCGTATGCTTCGAGGGCCCAGACTTCCATCTCTCCGAATCGCTGACCACCATTTTGCGCTTTACCACCAAGTGGTTGCTGCGTCACCATAGTGTAAGGACCGGTTGAACGAGCGTGAATCTTGTCGCTTACCATGTGGTGAAGTTTCAACATGTGCATGACACCAACAGTGGTTCGTTCTTCGAATGGTTCACCGTTACGGCCGTCAAATAGTTGACTCTTACCGTCACGAGCAAATCCAGCTTTTTCAAGTTCGTCAGAGATAGTCTCGTCGGCAACACCGTTAAATGGAGGAGTTGCAACTTTGTACCCAAGGGCACGTGCAGCCATACCAAGGTGCGCTTCAAAGAGCTGACCAATGTTCATACGTGATGGCACACCAAGTGGGTTCAAGACCACATCAACAGGTGTTCCGTCTTCCATGAATGGCATATCTTCCATAGGAAGGATTCGCGCAACAACACCCTTGTTACCGTGACGTCCAGCAAGCTTGTCACCGACTGAGATCTTACGGAACTGAGCGACGAAGATTTGAATCTGCATCAGTACACCGGCTTTGAGTTCATGACCGTTCTCACGTGAGAAGATCTTGACGCCGACAACTTTACCACCACCAGCATTGTTCATGCGCTGTGATGTGTCACGAACGTCTTTGGCTTTTTCACCGAAGATCGCACGAAGCAGTCGTTCCTCAGAAGAAAGCTCTTGCTCGCCCTTTGGAGTAATCTTACCAACAAGGACATCACCAGACTTCACTTCTGAACCAAGTTGAACGATACCGTTCTCGTCGAGGTGACGAAGTGATTCTTCAGAAACGTTTGGAATGTCACGAGTGACGATTTCTGGACCAAGCTTTGTTTCACGGACTTCTACTGTGTAGTCCTTGATGTTAATGCTAGTAAGTGTGTCGTCTTGTACGAGGCGTCGTGAAAGGACGATCGCGTCGTCCATGTTGTAACCAGACCATGGCATGTATGCCACAAGAAGGTCACGACCGAGGGCGATTTCACCTTCATCAACTGATGCACCTTCAATGATGATGTCGCCAGCTTTAAGCTTTTGACCACGTTCAACACGAACCTTTTGGTTGATTGAACGGTCGTCGTTAGACTTTGTAAAGTGAATAGGCTTGTATACCTTTGTTCCGTCAGCGTACTTAACGTGCACTTCATCACCATCAGCACGAACCACTTCACCGGCTGCTTCTGCAATCACCAGTTGGCTTGTGTTCAATGCGATTTCACGTTCGATACCTGTTCCCACAACTGGAGATTCAGGTTGAAGGAGTGGTACAGCTTGCTTCTGCATGCTTGCGGCCATCAGTGAACGGTCAACACGGTTCTTTTCAACGAAAGGCACGAGTGATGCTGTTGATCCAAGAATTTGCTTGTGTGCTGCGTCCATGTAGGTCACTTCACTTGCGTCAACTTGCTCTGGAAGCAGACCGTTACGAGCAGAAAGTCGCTCTTCTTTAAATGATCCGTCGTCATTTAGTTCAGCACCGGCGTCAGCAATCACTTCAACAGCTTCTTCTGAAGCATCGAGGTAGACAACCTTGTCAGTTACTTTACCGTTTTCAACCTTTAGGTATGGAGTTTCGATGAAACCGTATTCATTAATACGAGCATACGCTGCAAGGTTAAGCACGAGTCCAATGTTCGCACCTTCTGGTGTTTCCACTGCACAAAGGCGTCCGTAGTGAGTTGGGTGGGCGTCACGGACATCAAATCCGGCACGCTCACGAGAAAGTCCACCAGGACCCATTGATGAAAGACGTCGCTTGTGAGCAAGCTCAGCAAGTGGGTTTGTCTCATCCATCAGTTGTGAAAGCTGTGAACTCGCGAAGAATTCACGAACCGCAGCAACAACTGGACGAGCGTTAATAAGTTGGTTAGGAGAAACGTTCTCGATGTCAGACATAGACATACGGTCCATGGCGTTTCGTTGCATACGAAGCATACCAACGCGGAACTGACGTGCAACTAATTCACCAACAAGTTTCACACGACGGTTTGAAAGCGCATCGATGTCGTCAGGAAGTTCCTGAGTGTTGTTAAGACGAATGATCTCTTTAACGATCGCTTCGAGGTCCTTCACCATAAATACACGGTTCTCAGTAGTGTTTGGAACAGTGATGTTAAGGCGTTGGTTGAGCTTGTAACGTCCGACACGGCTGTAGTCGAATCGCTTAAAGTCAAAGAACATACGTTCGATCATTGAACGTGCGTTATCAACAGTTGCAAGGTCACCTGGACGAAGGCGGCGGTACACTTCAATCAGTGCTTCGTTTGTGCCACGTGCTGGGTCCTTGTCGAGGGTTGCGTCGATGTACTTTACTTCACCAGTATCAACATCTTCAAAGAGAGCTTTGATATCAGATGTCTTGTTGTACCCAAGGGCACGGAAAAGAGTCGTGACAGGCAGTTTACGACGTCGATCGATCTTTACGTAGATCGCACCATTTGAAGCGGTCTCGAATTCAAGCCATGCACCACGGCCTGGAATCAATTTCGCACCGTAGTTGTTACGTGTTGCAAGGCGGTCTGCAGTAAAGAAGACACCAGCAGAACGAATCAACTGAGAAACAACGACACGTTCAGTACCGTTGATAATAAATGTTCCACGTTCAGTCATCCATGGGTAGTCACCCAAGTAGATTTCCTGTTCTTTCACTTCACCAGTAACTTTGTTTGTGAGCTCAACAACTGCTTTGAGTGGTGCGTCAAAAGTAAGGTTGTTTTCTTTAGCGTGAAGCTCTGAGTGCTTTGGCTCTTCAAAAGCATATTTTCCGAAACGGAGTGCCAATTTTTGACCGGTGTAGTCATCGATTGGGTTTAACTCAGCAAAAATTTCGCCAAGTCCGGTCTCGACAAATTCTTGCCATGAAGATCGTTGGTGATCAATAAGGTTTGGTAATGCTAGCGCTGTGTCATCTTTGGTAAAGAAAACACGCTTCGCGTCTGCACGTTTGGTGTTAGCCATAGGCTTTATAGTCCTCGCATTAAATTGTTTTACACTTATTTCCGTTGTAGATCGGCAAATAAGAAGGGTTCTTTGGCTGTTGAAGATTCCCTTAACCACTGGTTTTTATTGTCGCCCATCCAGGGACTGCCACATCCTTTTTTCAGACACACAAAACCACGGCTACACTACTTCTTAGTATCTATTATGCGCATGATTTGACGTTACGTCAAGAGTTTATTCAGTTTCAGTTGCACCGGCAATAGCAATGCCGACAAAATGACGCGATAAGCGTGCACGATCTTCATCAGAAAAATGCTTTTCGACACCTTTTCGCATCTTTTCGCTTTCTTCGAGGAGCTCATAGTGCGGCTTTGCCTTCAGTGATGTCCTGACAAGTTTCACCATCACTGCACCATTTTTCTCTTCAGCAACAAATGCTTCCTGAGGGATGTGTATCGGTATCTCGTCCTGAAAAGCTCCGATTGCCATAAGGATAGCTTCGGTATCACCTTGTGGGCGATTTGCTTCAGGGACGAGATACTGAATTTCTGATAGTGACATTACATCAAAGTTTAGGCTTTGGTGATGACTTCGTCAATAAGACCGTAGTCTTTTGCTTCTTTTGCACTCATCCAGTAGTCACGTTCGACATCTTTTTCGATTTTCGAAAGCTTCTGGCCAGTGTTCTTTGCAAGAATTTCGTTCAGCATTTGCTTTAAGAAGATTCCTTCCTTCAAGGTGATCTCTTGGTCAGTAATCTTTCCTTGGGTACCACTTGATGGTTGGTGAATCATAATTCGGCTGCTAGGTAACGCAAAGCGCTTGCCTTTGGTACCACTTGATAACAGGAAGGCTCCCATACTTGCCTGTAGTCCAATACCGATAGTTTGTACGTCTGGTTTGATGTGCTGGATAGTGTCATAGATAGCAAGACCGTCATACACACTGCCACCAGGACTGTTAATATAAAGTTTAATATCCTTCTTTGGATCTTCATACGCGAGGTGAAGAAGCTGTGCGACCACTACGTTAGCGGTGTGTTCGTTGACGTCTTCGCCCAAGAAGATAATGCGCTCTTTTAAGAGTCGAGAGTAAATGTCAAATGCCCTCTCCCCGTCATAAGATTTTTCGATCACTGTTGGTACAAGATAATTCGATGGTTTCATATATCTATTATATATAAAATTAGCACTCGATGCAATAGAGTGCTAATTAATTATTTCTAAAAAGGGTTGAGCGGCGGCGGCCGCTCATAACGGGGTATACCCGAATCCGTTTCCACGGTCGCCGCCTAGGACCAGTTCCAAAGGGAACCTATCCATTTTTGTCCCACACGGGAAGGTGAAGTCGCTGACTACCCGATAATCTGCGAGTCACCCTTCATGGGACCCCTCTAGTATATAGGTATTACTTATTTTTTGCTATTGAGCGCCATAAGTTGCTCAATAGTCTTTTCAGTAATGAAGTGGTTCGCGATATCGCGGCGAACTTCAGGTGATTCGAATTGCTTGAGCGCTTCAGGATTATTTGCATACTGCGCTTTGTGTACTTCGACATGTTCGTCGATCTCTGCATCAGTCGCGTTAATCTTTTCAACGTTCGTCAGTTCAGCAAGGACAAGGCCAGCTTGTACTCGTTTTAGAGCAGTCGGGCGAACTTCTTTTTCGCGCCATGCTTCAATGTCTTTAAAGCCATTTGTGGCAAGGTATGAATCAATTGTCAGACCTTGGTACATAAGATTTTGCTCGAAGTCACGCTCGATTGATCGCATTTGGTCTTCGACTAAGATTTCAGGAACAGGAACTTTGCTGACTTCAACAAGTTCAGTCAGTAGTGCATCTTTGTACTTCTCACCTGCTTCACGTTCTTTTTGTGTCGTTAGTTCGCTCTTGATGTCATCTTTGAGTTCTTCGAGGTTTTTGAATGGGCCTGCAAGTTTTGCAAAGGCATCATCAACTTTTGGAAGCTCTGATTCAAGAATCTTGTTCAGTGTGACTGTAAACGTTACGCTTGTTCCAGCTAATTCAGCTGAGTGGTAGTCTGCCGGGAAATTTAATTCAATATCGAAGGTTTCGCCAACTTTGTGACCAACAATTCCCTCTTCAAAGCCAGGAATAAACTGCCCACTGCCAAGTTTCAGTGTGTAGTCAGTTGCAGTTCCGCCATCAAATGCGACGCCGTCTTTTTTACCAACAAAGTCGATAACAGTTTCGTCGCCGTCTTGTGCCGCACGCATCACTTCTTTTTTAGTGGCGTGACCAGCGCGCATTCGTTCAATGGTTTCATCGATCTCTTTCGCAGTCACCGTTGCTTTAGCTTGCTTTGCTGAAAGTTTCTTGTAGTCACCAAGTTCTACCTTAGGAAGTACTTCGACTTCTGCGGTAAACTCAAGGATTTCGCCAGGGACGAATTTCTTTACTTCGACATTTGGTCGATCAAGCGGCTGTAGCTTTTCTTTCACAAATGCTTCTGCAACAGCACGGCTGATTGCATCATCGAGTGTTTGTTCTTGTAGCGCCTGTGGGTTTACGTGCTTTGCCGCAATGCTCGCAGGAACTTTTCCTTCTCGAAAGCCAGGAACTTTAGTTGTTTTACTTAGTTTTACGAGCGCAACTTGCTCTGCTTCGCCAAGTTCGAGGGCACCAACAGTAATAGTTAATGTCACTTTTGTGTCAGATAGGTATTTAAGTGTAGTCTCCATTGCACTAATTATAACAGAGGTGAAAACTCTAGGCAAATCGCGCGATGATGTCAGCGACAGAAAGTTTCTGCTCTTCTTCGTTCGTCAGATTCTTGAGCGAGAACGTATCAACATCATTTGGACCAACAAACAGTACTGATTCAATGTTCTTCTTTGTCGCTGTTTTAATCTTCTTGTCGATCTTACGCGTCGTAATATCAACTTCAGTATTAATACCGGCTGCTCGTAACTGCGAAGCAACCTTATTGGCTGTATCGAATGCATCATCAATCACCACAATATAAATCTTTGTCAGTGATTTCTGTTCAGGAATTAATCCCCTGACTGCAAGGAAGTTTTCAATCATCGTATTACCTGGTGCGGCACCGACAGCAGAAATTGGCTCAGCACCAAATAGCCCAACAAGGCCATCGTAGCGTCCACCACCAAAGAGCGATCGGTTGTTGTCTGGGTGTGTATCAAATACTTCAAAGACCGTTCCTGTGTAGTAATCAAGGCCGCGCATTAAGCTGGCATCAAAGACAGCTGCAGTAACACCCGCTTTTGATAAGCCGTCAAAGACAACTTTTAGTTCATCCAAGGCTGCACTTTCTTGGAGCGCTTCAGGCAATTCTTCAATCGAGGTTGCTGCAACGAGTTGTAAGATCTTTTCAAATCGATCGTCATCAGGCAGTGTTTCACCAAAGATCAGTTCAGCCTGTTCTTTAAAGTCTTGTTCAGTGATTTTGTTGCGACGATCAAACAGTTTTGTCATCTGCTGGGCTTGGGTTTCATCAAGGCCTAGATACTGCGACATCATAAAGTTAATAAATTTACGGTTATTAACACGAATGATGTAATCCCCATCCTTACCACCAAGCTTTTTTAAAATCGCATCAGAGATAGTAATGATTTCAATATCAGCCGTGACTTCATCAACGCCAAACACATCCACATTCAATTGCCAGAACTCACGCTCACGGCCGCGCTGTGGTCGTTCGTAGCGCATAAAGTTTGCAATAGAGTACAAACGCGCAGGATACGCCATTTCTTGGCGACGTGCCGCCACCATACGGCTAATCGTTGGCGTCATCTCTGGACGAATCGCAACTGTTCGGCCCCCACGATCACTAAAGACATAGGTCTGATCATTCACGAGTTCCTGCCCGCTCTTGGCAGCATAGATATCAATTGGCTCGAGAATTGGTGCGCCATATTCTTCGTATCCGAAGCTTTCAACGACTGATCGCCAAGTATTAAAGATGTAATTTTGGGTCCGCTTATCTTCTGGAAAGTAGTCGCGCGTCCCTTTGTATGGTTGAGATGAAAGTGTCATAGTGTTTTTCCTTATTTAAATTGTATCATCAAGAGGCTAAAAAATACGCCGAAGCAGGATCGGCGTGAGTCATTTTATCGTATAAAATCGACTTACCCGGCTTCTGGAAGATCTTCCTGCCCTTTATAGGTGCTGCTCTCGGTATGTTGTTCAATTGGTTCTGACACAGGATAGTAATCGCGAATTCTATTGAGTTCAATTGTATGTAAAAAGAACTTATGAGCTGCCGCCTTACTAATAAAAGCATGCTCGGCCATTCGTCGTTCCTTGTCGCCTATCAATGCATTAGTCGCAATATCAATAAACAGATAATGTCCCGTATCAGGCTGGTTTTCAATTTTATTAGGTAGCTGCTGTAAGGTTCCGTGTTCGTAAGACACATAATTATCGAATTTCGTCTCTGGCCTCACTTCGAGGGATGTGAGTTTGTCGAATACTTCTTGGTCTGTCGTTCGCAGCTGAAAACGTGTCATGTCATTCGCAAGCTGCTTACTACGAATCATTGGGGAGACATGGAGTGGTTCAGTAAAAGCAGTAAATTTCCGAGTGATATTCTGCAGACTTCCCTCATGCTCATAGAAATGAGGAACCGACAATAATAATTGGCGACTCGCGTAAAAACGAATCGGCGTCACGCGACGCCGAGATTCTTGGATAAATTGTTCTGTTTCCTGCAAAAGTGGCGTGTTTGGCTCGAAGCTAAACCGCATTAAGCGTAGAGGTGGTTGTGGTGCGCTTGGGACCAGTGAGTTCTCTATGCCTTCCATGTTTCAATTATGACACGCTATATCTAGCGGGTCAACGAGTGTTGTTGTAACCAGGCGTACATTGTAATACCAGCCGCTACACCAACATTTACGGATCGTGTTGAGCCAAACTGCTCGATCATGACGGTTTCTTTGGCGGTTTTTAACATTTCCTTGCTCAGGCCCGGACCTTCAGCGCCAAAAATAAGGACGGCATTCTCTGGAAGCTTTGTTTCAGATAGTTTCTTTGCCCCATCGACAATATCAACCGCAATCATTTCACGACCTGCCTTTTGCATTGCTTCAGCAAACGCTTTGACATCATCGTGATACTGGATGTGCATATACAGGTCAGTCACCATTGCACCGCGCTTATTCCATTGTTTACGACCGATAATGTGCACTTTTTTAATATTGAATGCATTTGCTGCGCGAACAATCGTCCCCATGTTGTAATCACGTTGGAGATTTTCAATCGCGATCTCAAGATCATTGCGATCTGTATCAAGGTCTTCTTTAATCGCAGCAACAGTCCAATAATGATATTTATCGAGAACGTTACGTTTGTCGCCGTCTTTTAAAAGCATCCGGTCAAATTTTGGGTCAGTAGGCCATGGTTCTGGGTGCGGACCAACACCAATAATTTCTTCTTGCATCACTCTAGTATATGTCATCAAGGAGTAATTAGCGCCCATTTGGGTGGGAGGAATATATGCAGTTTGTCGGGCGACTCTTTAAAGCTCGACTTTATCTTAGATCGCGCGCTTTTTAGCTCAGGTAACGCTTCTCGACAATATTTATCAGTCTCACAAAACAAATTCTGTGCATCTATGGCATGAATCTTTCGACCGAATAACCCATGAAAGTCGTAGCCAAACCTTTTGAACTCCTCATCCTGATGCTCGACCATCCACATAATAATTTCTTCGGGTGTTAGTCCATTCGTATCGCTAAATACTTTCTTAATACCACGCAGTGCGCCTGGACCCGCTTTTGTAAAACTATTCTCCGAAAAATTGACGTATTCAGAATAGTTCAGATCTATCGCTATCTGGTACGCCATGAAATCGCCAATTAAGGGAAATTTATGAAGCAATAAGTAAATAACCTGCAAACTTCCCGCTCGTCGTATCGTTTCAGCTATCCGCTCATTTACGAACATGTCTTTAAAAAGTTCAATATGGTTAAGATGCTTTAGTCGACGCCCATAGGCATCGGTCGCGCATAAAATAAAAGCACCGGTGTACAGTTTTCCGTATGTTCGTCGGACGTGTTCTATAGCCGCCTCAAAGGTGCCATCTACAAGATCTTGAACGATCGGCGCCCGCCCCAATAGCTCACACATAGCTTCCCACGTTGCAATATTACTAAAAAACCTGAAAGCAACGATTTGAAAGAGTCTGTCGTCTGGATGGTTTGGCTCGATGTTATAGCACACCTCTTTAATCATGTACTGGCTGACGCGATCTGCTGCACGAAACACGTTACAAAATTTAAAGTTTTGAATAATTAGATCATCAGACCACGGCGATGGCTTCCCTGCTAAGCGTAACTCAAATGCCTTTTGTCGTTCATAAGCGAACTTCCAATACAGTTCATATGCGCCAGGTCTTGGTATCGGGGCTTTTGCGGTCATTTATTTATTCTAACAAACAAACCCACCTACATATGTAAGTGGGTTTGTTTCATAATACCGTGGTGCGCGCGAGAGGACTTGAACCTCCACGTCATTGCTGACACTAGCACCTGAAGCTAGCGCGTCTACCAATTCCGCCACGCGCGCATATGTAAAATTATACCAGATTACGCGACGAAATCAGTGTCATCAAATGAAGGACGAAGTGACGAAACGAGACTACGGATGTCATTCTTTTGCTTCACATCTGGATTCAACGTACCGAATGGATCGAAAATCGCACGCAGTTGCTCGTAAAGATGTGCTTCGCTATCCGTGATCGTACTCCAGGCGGCATTTGCTTTCAGACGGCCTTCACCACCATCGCTGACAAACGCACCGTCGTTTTTAGTGACGAGCTCTGCGTAATCGTTAATCAATCGGAAGAGTTTTTGCTTGTCGCCAATGACATCCAACTTCAATACAGGATAGACATCAATCGTTCCAGTTAGGACATTAATTGCAAGCGGCAATTCGATGTGATGTCGCGCGGCAAGTTCACTTAATGCTTCCGTGAACGCTTCTTGTCGACCTGCGGGTACGAATGCCCCATCGATAATAGGGAGTGCAATTGCGTCATCAGCGCCAGCACGACGAAGCGAGTCGCCAATCTCACGCACTGCTTCAAACTCATCAACTTGGTGGTCAGATGAATCAATCATGCCAACGTTCAATTTTGTGAGGAGCTTACGCATTTTCTTGAGCTTATTGAGCTGTGCACGATCGCTTGCGTCGTTAAATTCAATGTAGATAACCGTGCCGATTGCTTCGACAGACCCAAGAAGGCTTGCCTGTGCACCCAGTGCCGCCGCACGACGGAATAATTCACCATCAATTGTTCGAAGCACTGAAGGCCCAAGTTCAATTAAGCGATCAGTAATGTCCCGAGCAGTATTTGCATTATCGACGACAGCAACAGCAATTGTCTGTTCTTTAAAAAACTCTGTTTTGAGAACGATTTCAGAAATAATACCCAATGTTCCCTGGCTGCCGACAAAGAGTGGCGTTAAATCAAATGATCCATCTTTCTCTTTGATGAGCGCCAGGCTCTTATAGCCAATGTTATCGCGAGTTCGATCCGCAGCGAGTTGCTTGATCAGTTCGTCGTTGTCTTCAAGAAGCCCTTCGATCTTACGGTAAATCTCACCCTCAAAGGTCTGCAAGCCGAGTTTTTTATTTAAATCATGTTTACTGACGCGGCCAGTTTCAATTAAGTCACCATTCGCTAGCACGATTTCTAGTTTTTCAATCGCACTACTGACTTCACCTTTGTCGCCAAGTGCATTTGTTGCAATAGCCCCACCGATAGTCCCATAGCGTTCGTTACGAGGTGAATTCGCAAGTGCGAGACCCTGCCATTTTAGTGCATTATTGAGCGCTTCAAATGTCACGCCAGGTTGAACTTGTACTAAACGATCTTTTGTTAAGAGGGTGAGAATGTTATTTAAGTGCGCAGAGGTACTCAGCACCATACCTTTACCGATCGCGGCACCGGTCGTATCGCTTCCCATTCCACGAATGGTCAGTCCTAATGGATGGCCTTTTTCAGCAAGCTGCCACGAGAAACGAGCAACTTTACGGATATCATTAGTAATACGCGGAAAGGCAATAATTTCAGGAGTAATCGTCAGGACGCTGCCATCGCGACTGTAGCGTCGACGCATTGCCTTAGAACTGGTGACCTCACCCAATAAATGCTCATTCAGATACACTGCAATTTTATTCATTTCCCCGTCCGTCCTCTATAACATTCGTATGCTTTGCCTCTATGATAGCACAAGCGTTACAGGGTACATATAAGACTCGTGACATTCTTTCTCGTCTCTGTTATAATTCTGTGTATCGTGCGCGCGTGGTGGAATTGGTAGACACGCTAGCCTTAGGAGCTAGTGCTTTCGGGCGTGAAGGTTCAAGTCCTTTCGCGCGCACCAAATAAAATAGCAGATCGGCTGGTCTGCTATTTTATTTGGAAAGTATTATTTCTTCACTTATTTCTAAACTAAAGAAGACGCCTAAGCGTCTTCTTTTCGGTAATAAGCGATTGCTGCATTTCCGTAACTACGATTGTCCACCACAACAACTCCCGTTTCGGCCAGCGTCTCACTTCTACCTGGGTATGATAGTACCATAAGCCCATTGGGTTTTAATAGTCTAAATAATTCAGAAACTGTGGACAACTGCGGATCATGGTATGGAGGGTCTGCAAAAATGATATCAAATTGCTTTTCGGCCGCCTTGACCCAGCTCAGAACCGGCGCCTTTATCAGAGATGAATCAGCCTCAACACCCAGTAACGCAATGTTGTTACTGATAATTTTCTGTGCAACACGATCGCGCTCAATAAATGTGGCATTTTTTGCACCACGACTTAATGCCTCAAGCCCCAATGCACCACTCCCTGCAAAGGCATCTAAGATCTCAGCATCCTGTAGTTCAGAGCCGATCTTATTAAAAATGGCATTTCGAATACGCTCACCCATTGGATGCGTTCGATTTGTTCCAGATCCTTCAATAATGCGCCCACCGTATAGCCCGGAGATTAAGCGGACGTTCATGCCTGTGACTTTCGACCCGTATCCCGGTTCATCATCACTGAACTATGCCAACCTAATACAACCGCACGTACGATAAGTGGCACGAGTTCACCTCGAACCGTATTGGCAAGCTGACGACTCCAGCCATTCTTTGAATATTCCTCGTAAGTACCAAGGGCAACGACCTGTTTCATAATTGCCTCAAATGTCTGTGGATATCCATCTTTTTCCAATGACAGAGCATCATCATTTGTAATTGATATCTTGCCAAACTTATCACCGACGATTGCAGTCGCCACACCAAACTCAAACATGAAGTGATTCATAAAAATACCGCGCTTGCCCCAATACTGCCAGTTTTTTGACAATGTATCTCGACGGTTGTGACCCTTAATAATGTTCTTCTCTCTCACACTGCTTCGCTCGTGATGTGGCATGCCAAATAACTCTTCGATCTTGTCGGCAAGTGGATAATGGTGCGCTGGTGTTAGGCCGTCAACGATTGCATGAGCCATCCAAGCAGCCTCAAAAGCTGCCCGTTCGATATTCTTTGCCTTTAATGCTGCAGCAAGATTGAACTGATGATCTGCAATCATATGCATCACTTCGTTGTCAGACTCAAATTTCTCGGGATCGATGAAATGCCACGGCTCATCTACCGAGGGGCTTTTACGCTTAATGCCATCCGGACCGTTATCACCTTCGAAATGAAGAATTTCTGCAGCCGTAGGAAAAATCTCTCCTTTTAATAGGAGCGGTTTTATATGTTGCCGGGCAACACGATCAATGCGTTGATGAACGCCAATGAGTCGACCGGATTTTTTACCATAGGTGGTTCCTGCGTACATGTAATAACTTTTGGTTTATTTAATTTAGTGTCGTCAGTCGTTGATAATGTTCAACGTCTGTATGTAACTGTTTATATTGTAACAAATCTGAGCCACTCGTGACGAACGCCTTTGCTGCTTTCTGTGCACGGGCGATCAGTTTCGTATCAGCAAGACTCGCCACCTGGAGGTTTAACTCACCATGTTGGGCACGTCCGTAGATCTCGCCTGGACCACGAAGCCGGAGATCAACCTCTGCAAGATAAAATCCATCGTTACTTTTTTCGACTTCTTTCAAACGCTGACTTGGTGCTTTCGAAGAGCTCACCATAAGGTAACAATAGCTTTGATGCACGCTACGCCCCACACGACCACGAAGTTGGTGTAGCTGCGCAAGTCCAAACCGATCCGCATCTTCAATAAGAATCACGGTGGCATTAGGAACATCGACACCGACTTCAACGACTGTTGTACTGACAAGAATATCTACTTCACCAGCAGCAAATCGTTTCATGACTTCGTCTTTTTCGGCAGGCTTCATCTTGCCGTGCAGCAAACCAATCTTGCGATGTTTAAATTCTTTTTGATCAAGACGCTTAAATTCCGCTTCCACACTTTTTAGTTCATTGTCGGGATTATTATCAATCAGACTACAAATCACGTATGCTTGGCGGCCTTCGACGAGCTGTTCTTCGATCAATCCATATAACTGCGCGCGGCTATTCGGCGACCAGATTTTTGTAGCAATTGGTTTACGTCCTTTAGGAAGTTCGTTCAACACTGATACGTCGAGTTCACCATAGACAGTCAGCGCCAGACTTCGTGGAATTGGTGTTGCGGTCATTGCAAGAAGGTGCGGCATATGTTCAGACTTACTGAGTAGCGCTTGACGCTGGTTCACCCCAAAGCGGTGCTGTTCATCAATCACCACAAACCCAAGGCGGTGAAAGTGCACCGTCGATTGAATCAAGGCATGCGTCCCCACTACGACATCAACATCACCATTTGCAATGGCTTCATATAATGTCTCGCGTGCTTTACCCTTCACACTACCTGTTAACAATCCGACCTTCACACCAAATGGCGACAGAAGTTTATTCAGTGTCTCGGCGTGCTGTGATGCAAGGATCTCAGTCGGTGCCATGACTGCAGTCTGGAAGCCTTCATGAGCAGCTTGTCGAGCTGCCAGCCCTGCAACCACCGTCTTTCCTGATCCGACGTCACCTTGGAGCAAGCGGTTCATCGGAATTTCTTTTTCAAAATCCTGCAAAATATCCCATGAGGCAATTCGCTGCGCACTTGTGAGCTCAAATGGCAATTCTTGTACAAACGATTTGACAACTGCTTGATCAAATGGAATGTGCCAGCCTTTTAACTTCTGGTTTTCAATACGATTTAATTGACTCGCAAGCAGTAAAGCAAATAGTTCCTCAAAGCCAATACGCTCTTTCGCTTTCGAAATATCCTCAATGGTTTCAGGGAAATGCATTCCAAGGAGTGCATCACTATGGCTCACAAGCTTTTCAGATTTTACAAGTGAAGCCGGTAAGGTTTCAGGTAACATCGTCATCAGCGGACGCACTTCGTTCAAAATCTTTCGAACGAGTGTTGTCTTGAGTCCATGAATCGCACGGTACGTCGGAAGGATACGATCCGTTTGCACCGGCATCTCACTCACCTTTTCAGCGCTTGGATTCGAAAGCTGATATTTATTGTAGTTAAATTCAAACTCCCCGGAGAAATAAAACTCTTCACCAGACTTTAACTGCGTTTCACGATACGGTTGGTTAAACCAGACGGCTTGCAATTTGCCCGTTTCATCTGCAAGGGTTGCGGTCGTAATGCGAAGTCCACGGCGCACCGGACGCGTTGCAATCTTCTCACATCGAGCTTTAATCGTCAGTTTCCCAGGATGGACATCGGAAATTGTCGTGACATGCGAAAAATCCTCATAAGCTCGAGGCAGAAAGTTTATCAAATCATTGACGGTACGAATTCCAGCAGCTTCAAATTCTGCCCCTGTCTTTTCACCAACGCCTTTGATTTGTCCGAGTGGCGCGCCGACGTTCATATATCTATAGTAGCTTAGCGAACAAGAATAAAGCTATTCTTACCTTTTTTGATAAGTGTCGTTACGGCTAGTGTCTCGTCGGTAGTGATTTTTTCACCATTCACAGAAACCGCTCCACTTTCAATAAGACGACGAGCATCGCCATTACTTGAGGCAACTCCTGTTCCCACAAGTGCTTCAACAACAGATGTACCTAGTGCCGCTGTAGGGATTTCACCAGCAAGCATATCAAGTTCAACTTCAGAGAGTGCATCTACAGAAGTACCACCGAATAGCACCGCAGTGACTTTTTCAACATTTTCAACTCGCTCTGCGCCGTGAACAATTTTCGTCACTTCACGAGCCAAGGTGCGCTGCGCTTCACGACCGCTTGGGTTATCAGCGGCTTGACGCTCCATCTCAAGAATTTCATCGCGGCTGAGCATCGTAAAGACACGTGCGTAATCTGCAGTTCCTTCATCATCGGAATTAAGCCAGAATTGGTAGAACTTGTAGACACTGGTTTTATTTTCATCAAGCCAAACTGCACCATCTTCAGATTTACCGAATTTCCGACCAGTTGTCTTGTTCATAACGAGCGGCGTCGAGTAGACATGCACTTCTTTTCCATCAAGACGTCGAATAAGGTCAACTCCGGTAATTGAGTTGCCCCATTGATCAGCACCACAGACTTGTAGCGTGACGCCGTATTCACGGTTAAGATGCAAGAAGTCATAGCCCTGGATTAAAGAGTAGCTAAATTCGGCGTAGCTAATACCGGAGCCATCTTCACCAATACGAGATTGGACAAATTCACGACCAAGCATTTGGCTCAGTGGAACATTCTTTCCAACCGTACGAAGAAAATCAAGGTAGTTAATATTTTTGAACCAGTCGTAGTTGTCGACGATTTCAAATTCCTGACCCGCAAAGACACGCTTGTACTGTTCTGCGATTGCTGCCTTATTAATAGCAATTTGATCGAGTGTCAAAAGATTGCGCTCGTCTTTTTTGCCGTCAGGATCACCAATCATACCGGTAGCGCCACCAACAAGAAGATATGCCTTGTGGCCTGCTTCGATAAAATGCCGAACCATCATGGCGGCGGCAAAGTTACCAATAGTCATGCTGTCAGCAGAAGGGTCAACGCCCCAATAGAAAGCGATAGGGCCACGATCCTCATTAATGTCTAGGTCGGTAATATTCGGGTATGTCATCTGATTGACAAAGCCACGCCACTGCAGTTCTTCGGAAAGTCGCATCCTATCTTCTCCTTATCTGTTATATCTCTGGTAGTATAGCAAATAATAAGGCTTTACGCACCAAAATTGGTGGTATAATGGTTAAGATATTGCTCATAAATACATTTGGGGAAATTGGGGAAACGTGGTTAAAGCAAAAAAATCTACTTCGCGTAAATTAAATGTATACGCAAACCTTTCGAATAAACGAAAGGCCAAGAAAGACACTGAAACGAGGCGCCGTGCTGAATACTTAGCGACGCTTCCGAAGCATCCCGTCAAACGATTCTTTTATCGTTTGCATCCAAAGCGTTTCTGGGCCTACTGGTTTAGCAAACGCGGCGTCATCATGGGCCTTAAGGTACTCGGTGTTGCCGTGCTACTTATTGCACTCCTTATTGGTGGTATGTTCGCCTACTTCCGCAAAGACCTCGATCAAATTCGTCCAGGCGAGATCGATAAACGCGTCCAATCAACTATTACGACCTATCTTGACCGCAATGGCCAAGTCCTCTGGAAAGATACTGGCGGTGGTAACTACAAGCTTGTCGTCCCGAGTGAAGATCTCAGCGATAACCTCAAGAAAGCCACAGTGGCGATCGAAGACCGTGATTTCTTCAAGCACAGCGGTGTCAGTGTCACGGGTACACTTCGTGCAACGGTGAATAACTTTACCGGTGGAAGCGTCCAAGGTGGATCAACGCTGACACAACAGCTTGTGAAGCAAGTCTTCTTTGCTGATGAATCAGGTGATCGTGGTATTAGTGGTATTCCTCGTAAGATTAAAGAGCTCATTCTTTCAATTGAAATTGAGCGTATGTATGACAAAGACCAAATCCTCACGCTGTACCTTAATGAATCGCCATATGGTGGTCCACGTAATGGCGCTGAGTCGGGTTCAGAATCGTACTTCGGTGTTCCCGCAAAAGATCTAACACTTGCACAGGCATCACTCCTCGCCGCAATCCCTCAGAACCCTTCGACGTTCAACCCATATAAGGTTGCAGGACACGAAGCGCTCATTACTCGTCAACATGAGGTCCTTGATGCAATGCGTCAAGTTGGCTACATTACACAAGCACAAGAAGATGCAGCAAAAAAAGAGCCGATTCTTGATACACTCAAGCCTGAAGCAAATCGTTATGCCGACATTAAAGCACCTCACTTTGTCCAAATGGTTCGTTCTGAACTCGAAGATGAACTTGGTGTTGCGACCGTTGGTAAGGGTGGATTAACTGTCACCACAACTCTCGACCTACGTATCCAGAACAAGCTTGAAGAATCTATGACTGCAATGTTCGCTTCATCGACACCTGCTATTGCTGGATTCAGCAACGGTGCAGCAACGGTTGAAGATTCGAAGACAGGTCAAATTGTTGCCTTGGTAGGATCAAAAGACTTTAATGCTGAAGGGTATGGACAGGATAATGCGGCGACAGCCTACATTCAGCCAGGATCTTCGATTAAGCCACTCGTTTATTCACAGCTCTTTGAACAAAAGCCAGCCGGACAACAAAACTACGGAAGTGGAACAATCATCCCAGACGAACCGATTGATCAACTCTATGGTGGACAGCTTAATAATGCAGACCGTAAGTTCCTTGGAAACATTACGATTCGCACCAGCCTGGCAACTTCTCGTAACGTTCCTGCCGTCAAAGCAATGGCAATCAATGAGAAGGTGAAGCAAGGTTCAACACTGCAAACTATCCATGATATGGGTGCATCAAGCTACTGTACGCAAGGCGCAGATACAACTGCTGGACTATCACTCGCTATTGGTGGGTGTGGACTCAAGCAAACTGATCTCGTGAACGCCTATGCATCACTGGCACGTGGCGGTGTGTACAAACCACAATCAAGCGTTCTGGAAGTGAAAAATAGCTCAGGTGAAACACTCAAGAAGTGGTCTGACGTTGCCGGAAAGCAAATCGTGAGCGCCCAGTCAGCCTACGTTCTCGACGATATCCTCGGCGATACGACAGCGAGTGCACCACTTGGTAACTACGCAGCAAAGAATATCTCTGGTGTGAAGCTTGCCATCAAGACTGGTACATCAGACAAGGGTGGTAACGCAAAGGACCTTTGGATGCTCAGCTACAGTCCAGCACTCACGATGGGTGTATGGCTTGGTAACCCTGATACGACTATTCTAAAGCAAGGAACGTCGTCACTTGGTAGCCCAATCATCGCATCAGTTATGGAATACGCTCACAAAGAAGTCTACGTTCCAGAAGGTAAATACAAACTTGGTGATTGGTTCACTGCACCAGCAGGTATCCAAACAGTCAAACAAAATGGCATCAACCAAGTCTACCCTTCATGGTGGAATGCGACACAAGGTCAGTCAAACGCACAACTCACCTTCGATAAGCTTTCTAAGTACAAGGCAACTGAATGTACACCTGATGGCGCCAAAGACGTCGTCAGCGTCACGAAGTCAACCGACGCAATTACCAAGAAAGATGTCTTTACGAATATCCCGAATGGCTATGATGCAACAAAGGATGACGACAAGCACAGCTGTAGTGATGCGGGTCCAAGTATCGTCAGCGTATCGGCGGCGGGTGGGAACATCACAGTCACCGTCAACCAAGGAACCTTCCCTATTGATTCCTCAAGCGCAACCATTAGTGTCAATGGAACACAGCTCAGCGGGGTTACACTAAGTGGCAATGTCTATAAGGTCCCATACACAGGCCCAACACCTGCTGGATCAATCAGTGTCACCGTCACTGACAGCGGCTACTACTCAGCGACAAAAACAAACTAGTATCTATCTGGCAATAAAAGAACCCTCGATGATGAGGGTTCTTTTATATAATCTGTAGCTGTATTTTATTCTTGCTTATCGAGGAGTTCGAACAAGCTATCTTCAGGAGTTCGGCGGCGGTTATTGCGGCCAGTATTCTTTCGTGGAGCTTGTTGTGGCTTTTCAGCTGGTGACGTTTGGTTTACAGGCTTATTGTAGCGAGCTTGTTGCGGACGCTTTGCACGAGTTGGCTGTTCCTTCGTTTCAACAGGAGCAGCCACCACAGGCGCTTCCTCAGGCTGTTCTACGACTTGTGGTCGCACACGTTCAGCTCGCACTGGCTTCTGACGAGGTAGCTTAATCTTTGGTAGTGCGATTTTCGGTTGTGCAGCGGCTTTCTTCGCAAGATCACGGTCGCCACCACCAACAAGACGTGCGAACATCATCTTTCCAGCAGCGGTTTGAAGACCACGAATAAATTCGATTTCAACAATCTTCCCAATTTGGCTACTAGCGTGCTCAACGACAACCATTGTACCGTCATCAAGATGTCCAATCGCTTGGTGCTGATCATTTCCCTTTTGAGTCAGTTCAAGTTTGATCTTTTCACCAGGAAGATAGGCCATGCGTAGTGTCTTTGCGAGATCGTTGACATTAAGTACAGGAATACCTTCTACTTGCGCAACCTTGTTGAGGTTAAAGTCGATCGTACAAATTGCACCATTATATTCTTTCGCCAGTTTCAAAAGACGATTATCAACACCTTCTTCAGCTTTGGTACCATCGTTAAAGATTTCTACTTTGACGTTCGGCATTGCTTGGAGTTCTTTGACGATATCAAGTCCATGACGTGCACGAGTTCGTTTTTCAGTATCAGCGTTATCAGCGAGGAATTGTAATTCACCAACCACACTTCGAGGCACAAAGAGTGTACTCGTAATGAATCCAGATTCAGCAATCGAGATAATACGACCGTCAATAAGGACTGATGTATCGACAAAGATAGGCATGTGCTGTTTCTTTGAATGTTTAAATTTAATAGTTTGAGCTGCCACCAAATAGGTAGTCTCTGCAGCAATGACGAGCAGTACGCAGATGATTAATAGTTCCATAATTTCTTTTCTTCTTACTTTTGTAAGTAGTCGATCAAGGCAGTGCGAAGATCGGCAACAGGTTTAATAAATGTATTTTTACTGTGTATTTTAGGCGCTATAGCGAGTTTAAAGCCAAGCTTTTTTGCTTCTGCGACACGTTTATCAACGCCAGGAACTGAGCGAACTTCGCCACCAAGTCCTACTTCACCGAAGACGACCGTTTCGTCATCTAATCGGCGGCCTGCAGCAGCACTGGCAATTGCCATACAGATCGCGAGATCCGCTGCCTGATCGTTGAGTTTGAGACCACCAACAACATTGATATAGATGTCTTTGTCAGATAAATTCAATTTCGTGCGACGCTCCATGACGGCAATCAGCACATTGAGTCGATTGAGGTCAAACCCGCTCGCAGTACGCTTAGGATACCCGAAACTGGTCGGATTGACAAGTGCTTGGATCTCTACCAACAGTGGTCGCGTTCCTTCCATGGTCGCTAAAACGACCGAGCCGTCAGCCGGATTGCGCTCTGCGAGCAGTGCAGCCGAAGGGTTTTCGACAGGACGGAGACCTTCTTCGTACATCTCAAAAATAGCAGCCTCGTTGGTTGAGCCAAAACGGTTTTTTGCTGCACGAACAATCTTAAATCCACCATAGCGGTCACCTTCGAATTGCAATACGACGTCAACAAGGTGCTCGAGGACTTTTGGACCGGCAATACTTCCCTCTTTTGTCACATGCCCGACAAGGATCACGGCAGTTCCCGTTTCTTTCGCCGCGCGAATCAGCACATTGCTACTGTTTGTAATTTGACTCACCGTTCCAGGAGCACTCGTAATTTCATCGAGTGCTAATGTTTGAATTGAGTCGACGATAACCAAATCATACTGTCCGCCACGAATCGTTGCCGCAATATCATTAGCACTGGTACTCGCAGCAAAGTCGAGTTTTTCGCTTGATTCAGCACCAAGGCGACCGGCACGAAGCTTCACCTGACTGGCTGATTCCTCACCACTTACATACAAGACAGAGGTCTTCTTCGCAATAAATGCGGTTACTTGTAGGAGCAATGTACTTTTACCAATACCAGGTTGCCCAGCCAGCAGTACGACTGCCCCAGGAAGAATACCACCACCAAGGACAATATCAAGATCAGGCGCGCCGGTCGGAATACGCTTCGACGCATCATCGACCGTCATATCCTTAATAGACTGAACTTTTAAAGGGTTTCCAGTTCCCGATGCCTTTGCGACAGAAGATGAGCCAGAATTTGCGACCTGTTCGACGAGTGTATTCCACTCTCCACAGTTGTCACAACGCCCAGACCATTTGCTATGGATTGCGCCACAATTTTGACAGACGAATTGAGTTTTAGCTTTTGCCATTATATGTATTATAGCCTAGATAAAATGTAATAATTATTAAACTGATGGTGCTGGTTGCAGATCTTTAATGCTATCAATACTTTTGTTAAGCGTTTCAATCTCTGTTGAGATCTTCTGATACGCATCATATTTTGCATTGTAAGCATCGATGTCGTTACTGATAGAAACTCGATCCGCATCTAACTGATCAGAGCGGGCGACAAGTGTTGCGCGCTGACTGTTGAATTGACTAATTGAGGCAAAATCACCACTGTTTGCGCGAGCATTAAACGCAGTGATATCACTCGATAGCTGCGCAACATCGGCATCGTATTGCTTTGAACGAGTCTCGATCGTTGCCCCTAAGGTCGTCAATTCACTATAAAGACTATCGGACTGATTCTTTAGATCAGTAAAAAGCGTATTGTACTTTGCATGCAAATCAACCACTTTTTGACGATCATTAAAGTACTGTTTGTAATAGGTTTCAAGTTCAGGACTTAAACTCCCAATTTCTGTTCCCAGAATAGAATGAAGCTCATTATCAAACTGTCCTGGTTCAGTCCGTTGATAGTAGCTCATACGCGTCGTAAGATCAGTATTACTACTGAGCGTTTTATACTCGGCTTCCAGTAATGCGCCGATGCGTGTACGCTCACTTGTATCCATTCGCTCCCAGACAGAGTGAAGCATTTCGTGAGCGGCGGTGACTTCTTCAATACCGTCCAGTTGCGCATTCGTCACATCGTAAACATAAATTCTGCCCGCTGCATAACACCCAAGGATCGGGTTCCCCACTTCCTGGCGTGGACAGTCTGCATTAAATTTGTCAGAACCGTCCAGCTCAGGTTGCGTCGCGTAAAAGTAGAATGTGCCTTTATTTGTGAAATCAATCCGACTCTCAATCGCTTGGATATTTGCAGGGGCTTTGTATGACCAAACCGTAATCTGGTCTTTGACGTACTGTTGATTGAGCAAGAGAAAAGCAGCAATCCCAAGGATTGCAATGCTTAACAGCCCACCAACGAGTGTTCGTCTAACGCTATGCTTCTTGTCCGACATTGATCTGTATTTTTCCTCTTACTGCAGATACCTTAAGCACTGTACCCTTTTCATATTCTCCGGATAAAATGCCATCAGCTACAGGTAATTCTAACAGATCTTGCATGGCGCGTCGAAGTGGACGTGCACCATATTTCTCATCGTGACCTTCGGCAATAATTTGTCGTTTTGCCGATGGAGCGATCACCAAGTGAATGCCTTTTCGTACTAAACGATCTTGTAATTCAGCAAGAAGCTTATCGAAAATCTTTCCCACTTCTTTTTTCGTCAATGCACGGAAGGTGACAATCGCATCAAAGCGGTTGATCAGCTCTGGGCGCATAATGCGACCAAGTGCCTCTTCCGCAGCGACTGCATTTTCGTCGTGAACTTCGTCGAGTCGCTTTTCGTCATTACGAGTAATCGCATTAAAGCCAAGGCTCGATTCTTTCATCATTCGATCAGCACCGAGGTTACTGGTCAAAATGATAATTGAGTTAGAGAAGTCAACTTTGTGACCCTTTGCATCGGTCAATGTGCCGTCTTCAAGGATTTGCAGCAGCATATGGTAGACTTCAGGGTTTGCCTTTTCAATCTCGTCGAACAAGACGACACTGTATGGTTGTCGACGAATCTTGTCCGTTAACTGACCGCCGTCTTCGTAGCCAACGTAGCCAGCAGGTGCACCGACAAGTCGACTCGCAGTATGCTTTTCGCTAAATTCGCTCATGTCGATCTTGATTAAGTTGTCTTCACTACCAAATACTTCACGAGCAAGGACTTTCGCAAGTTCGGTTTTACCAACACCAGTTGGACCCATAAAGACGAATGATCCGATTGGGCGCTTGCTACTTGCAACACCACTTCGGCTTCGACGAATCGCACGGGAAACCTTCTCCACTGCTTCGCGCTGTCCAATGACATACTTTTCAATATGACCTTCGAGGTTGCGGAGTAGTTTTGCTTCAGATTTTTGTACACGGTTAACCGGAATACCAGTCATAAGCGAAATTGCATGAGCAATGTCTTCGTCACCCAAGACAACGGGTGTCTTCTTTTCATATTCAGCGCGAGTTTCATCAAGCTTAGTGTTGAGCTGACTAATACGCGTCTTGTACAAAGCAGCACGTTCGTAATCTTCGGCAGTAACTGCTTCTTCCATTTTTTCGTTCAAGTTCTTCAGCTGCTTCATGTAATCACGAAGCTTGCTTGGCTTTCGCCCAGACTTAACACGAACACGTGCAGCCGCTTCATCGATGACATCAATTGCCTTATCTGGCATATATCGTTCGTTAATGTAGCGGTCAGCCATATAGACAGCGTCTTCAATGACTTCATCACTGATCGTGACGCCGTGGTGTTTTTCGTAGTAGGGTTTGAGGCCCTTCAGAATCGCAATCGTGTCCTTCAATTTTGGTTCTGGGACAACAATCGTTTGGAAACGACGCTCAAGCGCAGTATCTTTTTCGATATGCTTTCGATACTCATCAAGAGTAGTTGCACCGATCAGACGAATATCACCACGAGCAAGCGCAGGCTTGAGCATATTTGCTGCATCAAGTGCGCCTTCGGCAGCACCCGCACCAACCAGTAGGTGAAGCTCGTCAATAAAGACAATGACATTCTTTTGTTCTTGTAGTTCAGCAACGACCTTCTTTAGTCGTTCTTCAAATTCACCACGATACTTTGTTCCGGCAATCATGCCTGCAAGGTCAAGCTGCACAATGCGCTTGTCGAGGAGGTGTTCTGGAACATCTTCACTGGCAATACGCTGTGCAAGACCTTCAACAATCGCTGTTTTACCAACACCAGGCTCACCGATTAGTACCGGGTTGTTCTTGGTGCGACGACTCAGAATCGTCACCAGACGCTCTTCTTGTTCGCCACGACCGATCACAGGGTCAAGTCGGCCTTCCTTTGCACGTGCAGTCAAGTCAGTACCAAATGTGCCCAGTGCACCTTTTCGCTGTGGCATCTTCTTTGATTCAGTTGCGGTCTCGTCGTCACTTTGAATATACGCGTCACCTTGTCGGTCGAGGTATTCTTCAAGTTCTGAAACGATATCGGTAATATTCACATTCATATCACGAAGAAGCACCGTTGCTCGGGCGTTCTTTTGTGTCAAAATGCTATATAAAATGTGTTCCGTTCCAAGATAATCTTGGTGGAATTCCTGTGCGATGTCCCAACTCATTTTCAGAGTGAGTTTCGCGGTTTCACTAAGGCTCTTTGTACTCAAGCCACCAACGGTCGCTGAGACGGGAACCATATTAAGTGCAGTTTGGGCGCGATCAAGCGTCACTCCTGCATCTGCTAAGATTTTTGCACCTACTGACGCACCTTGTGCCATCACTCCGAGAAGGAGGTGTTCAGTACCGATGTAAGGACTGCCATACCCCTGAGCAATCAGGGTTGCATGGTGAAGGCTGGTCCGTGCATTGTCGGTGAGATGCGAGATAAATTCTGCAAAATCATCAGCCATAATCTTATTATCTATCCTCCTATATAAGAAGCGCAAGCTTATTTTGTTTTTTGCTTGGTTTCTCTATCCAGTATAGCAAAATTAGCACTCGATGCAATAGAGTGCTAATTTATTATGGACGATTTTTTGAAAGTTAGGCTTCTGGAGTTTCTTCAACTTCTTCGACTGCATCAAGAAGGCTATCTTCGATATTCTTCTTTGGACCAGCCGTTGCAGCATTTGGCGCTGCAGTTGCTTGTTCGATATCAAGCTCGTATCCAGTAAGGCGGCTTGCAAGACGAACGTTCTGTCCACCACGACCAATGGCAATTGATTGCTGGTCTTCGTTCACGTAGACAGTTGCACGCTTATCGGCTTCACGAATCACGACTTTTGCGACTTCAGCTGGGCTGAGCGCATTCTTGATGAACTGTTCGACTTCTGGGTCAAACGTCACAATGTCGATCTTTTCTTGATCGCCTACTTCGTTCATAACAGCTTGAACACGTGTTCCATGACCACCAACGAATGTACCAACTGGATCAACACCAGGAACAGTGCTTGCAACAGCAAGTTTTGTGCGACGTCCCGCTTCACGAGCGATCGCCTTGATTTCTACGGCACCAGTTTCAAGTTCAGGAACTTCCTGACGGAAAAGGTATTCGATAAATTCAGGGTTACCACGGCTCAGGATCAGTTGTGGACCACGGTTGTCACGTTCGATGTCTTTAATAAAGACTTTGATACGTGCACCAACGCTGTAGTATTCACCTTGAATTTGTTCGCTTTGAGGAATAATACCATTTGCTTTACCGATTTCAATACGGATGACACGTGGTTCAACGCGCTGGACAGTTCCGTTGACGACAGTACCGATCTTGTCTTCGTACTCACCGAGAACAACTTCACGTTCCGCTTCACGAAGGCGCTGAAGGACGACTTGCTTTGCAGTTTGGGCAGCGACACGTCCAAAGCTACTGACTTCGTGTTCTTCTTCGATCATGTCACCAAGGACTGCATCCTTCTTTACCTTTTGTGCATCTTCAAGGCTAATTTCGTGTGCGTCGCTTCCGACAACTTCAACGACTTCACGAGAGACGAAAACTTTCGCAGTTCCCTTTTCAACGTTAAGCTCACTACGAACTTCTTGGTCACGCTCACCGTTATCACGGCGCCATGCTGCAGCAATAGCCTGTTCAATCACAGACATAACAACGTCTTCTGGGAGGTTCTTCTCGTCAGCGATTGTTCGAACCGCAAGAGTCAATTGTTTTAGATTTAATTCATCCATAATTTTAAGTCCTTTCTTATTTTCTATGAAAAAATCCGACCTGCCGGCCGGAATGTACTGTCGCTATTATAACGAATTCCCAGCGAAAGCGCAATAAGTGCGCTTGGGTATTTACAGTGATGGCATCGCTTGATCAGGACACGTCGTTAAAACATCAAGCATCGCCTGTTTCTCGGCAGCCGTTACCCATAAGGTGTATTTTTGCTTTACGGCAATTTGGCGCGCGATATATTCGCAGCGAAAGCCTTTGTTAGAAGGCAGCCATGTAGCGGCGTCCCCATCGCTTTTTTGTTGATTAGCATCACCTTGTACCGCTAGTAGCTCTAATGGATCGTTTGCAAGCTGCACTCGCTGAGTTTTTGTCAGTGCCTGCGCACCAGTTTGCCAAGCATCCGAAAGTGCGACGACGTGATCGATTTGCACATCACTACTTCCCTTCGTAAAAGCAATCGTTGTTGCTGTATATGGGTCATTCAAGACTCCTGACGTGACGCTGCACTTTTCATCAACTACCGTATTCTGCAAATCTCTATGCAAGATAATATTTCTCGTGTCGCACCCACTAGTAGTTGCCCAGCCACTGCCAAATTGACTGCGTGAATAGTCAGTCTTTGGCGCACGACCTTTTACTGGAAGCGTTTCCAGTGTTTTTGCTGCAGAGCCTGTCGGTTCGGTTGATACCGTGGGCACCTGGGTTTGGGCCTGTTCAATCACCGGTGGAGCCGCAGCAAGAATCGCTGCCGCGAACCCAATTAAGGTCAAGACAACCACCACAATCCTCCGAAGACGCATATTCATAGATCTAGTATGAATGATTCTGTGTCATTGTTTCAATAACGGAAGCAATTTGAGACATTGTCTTTTAAGATTCCAAAACTGAGTCCTCCTGTTTGCTATACTAGATATATATGCAGACTGTAGCTCGACTCATCCAAACATTTGTTCCAGAACATTATCAACTCTCAGTGTCACTCGATCGAATTGGTCGAACTTTTACGGGAACTGTCACCGTTACCGGCGATTCAGTGATTGGCGCAAAAAATATTAAATTACACGCAAAAGACCTGACGATTCATTCCGCCACGGTTGATGGAAAAGAAGCAGCTTTTTCACTTGATGATCAAGAAGTCACGATTACTCATGCGGACATTACAGATGGTAAGCATGTTGTTGTCGTCGGATTTTCTGGCGAAATTACTGACGGTATGCATGGTCTTTACCCTTGTTACTACGAACATGATGGCGTCAAAAAAGAACTCCTTGCGACACAGTTCGAAAGTCACCATGCGCGTGAAGCTTTTCCTTGTATTGATGAACCTGAAGCAAAAGCAACCTTTGATGTAATCCTCACGACTGAAGAAGATGTTGTTGTCCTCGGGAATATGCCAGTAAAGGACCAGCGTCACGAAAATGGGCAGCTTGTGACACAGTTCGAGACTTCACCTCGCATGAGTAGTTATCTTCTTGCCTGGGTCGTCGGTGAGCTGCAGAAGAAATCCGCAAAAACTAATAGCGGCGTTGAAGTCAATATTTACGCAACACCAGCGCAAGCACCAGAAAGCTTGGACTTTGCGCTTGATATCGCAACTCGAGGCATCGAGTTCTTCGATGAATATTTCGATGTCCCATACCCACTCCCTAAATCTGATCACGTCGCCCTTCCTGACTTCTCTTCTGGAGCAATGGAAAACTGGGGACTGATCACCTACCGCGAAATTGCACTTTTAACTGATCCAAAGACAGGGTCACTCCAGGCACGTCAACAAGCCGCTCTCACCATCACTCACGAATTGAGCCACCAATGGTTCGGTAACCTTGTGACCATGAAATGGTGGAATGATCTTTGGCTTAACGAAAGTTTTGCCAATATGATGGAATACGTGTGTGTTGACGCACTTGAGCCAGACTGGCACGTATGGCTCGACCAGGCGACCTACGAAGTTGTCCAAGCGCTGCGACGCGACAGTCTTGATGGCGTGCAAGCAATCCGTACAGAAGTCCACCACCCTGATGAGATTTCGACTATTTTCGATCCTTCGATTGTCTATGCAAAAGGTGGTCGTCTGCTTCGTATGCTTCAAAGCTACATTGGCGATGAAGTACTCCAAGCTGGCCTCAAGGCATATTTCAAAAAATATGCTTATCAAAATACAGAAGCAAACGAACTATGGGCCTGCCTTTCCGAAGCATCTGGCCAAGATATCGGTCTCTTGATGAACACCTGGATTTCACAATCTGGATATCCTGTACTGTCTGTTTCGCAAGAAGGTGACCAATTACACCTTTCACAGCAACAGTTCTTTGTCGGTCCACACGAACCATCAGATAAGCTCTGGCCAATCCCGCTAGGAGCTTCTGAACCCAACTTCCCTCGTCTTATGACAGAAAAAGAACTGACCGTCACACGAAGCTCTGATGCACCGCTCGTCATAAACCATGAAAGTACTGCGCATTTCATCACGCATTACTCTCCAGCACTACTCGCTGAACTTGTCGCTGCACTTTCAACACTCTCAGAAATCGATCGTTTGAAATTACTGAATGAACAAGTACTGCTCGCACAAGCAAACCTCATCTCAAGCGCAGAACTGATTCCACTGCTCGGGTATTACAAAGACGAATCAGTTGAAGCGGTGTGGGATATTATGCTTGTGGCGCTCAATGAACTGAAAAAGTTTGTTGAAAACGATGAAAAACTCGAGAACAAACTACGTGCATTCGCCGGGTCTCTCGCTGAAGCGCAATTCCAACGACTTGGATGGACACCCGTCGATGGTGAAAGTGAATCAGACACAAAACTGCGCAGCATTATCGTTGGGCTGATGTTGTATAGCGAACGACCAGATATCCTCGAGCAAGCACAAGAAATCTACGTTACGACACCTCTCGAGGCGCTTGATCCCAACCTCCGCGTGAATATTATTGCGACTGCAGTTCGCTACGCAACAGATCAAGTCATCATCGATGACCTACTTGAAGAGCACCAAAAAACCTCATCAAGTGAACTAAAAGAAGACATTGCTGCTGCGATTACGGCAACTCGTAGCCCTGAAGTCATCGAAAGAATCTTTGGTCTCTTGAAAGATCCCGAGATCGTACGGCCACAAGACTTTATGCGTTGGTATGTCTCACTTCTCCGTAATCGTTATGCACGAGTTGCTACCTGGCGTTGGGGACGTGATAACTGGACATGGATGGAAGAAACATTCGGTGGAGACAAGAGTTATGACTCATTCCCACGTTACGTTGCTATCTGCCTTATGACCCCTGATCAACTTGAAGAATACAAAGCATTCTTTATTCCACTGAGTGACCAAGTCGCCTTAAAGCGAAATATAGAACTTGGTATTCTCGAACTAGGAAGCAAGATCGACCATATTGCTCGTGACCAAGCAGCAGTACAGCGCACGTTACTCGACATCTAGACAGGATTCAACCGAGGGTGGCACACCTGAAACAGCTATCGCAACGAGTTGCATCGCGACACCATGTAGCTTTTTACTTGCCACATAGAACTCAGCAGCAAATTTCATTTGTTGCTGTTTTTTCTGGGTGATTGCCTCAAGGCCTGATCCCTGGATTGCCTTCTTGCGATACTTCACCTCTGTAAAATAAAACGTTTTGTCTTTGACTGATACAATGTCGATTTCGCAAAACTTCGTTTTCCAATCACGCTCAAGAATAGCGTGACCCTGCTGTACTAGATACGCTTCCGCGACAGATTCAGCGTCATCACCAATCTGCTTTGTTGTCTTTGGCGTTGATGGCGATTCGGTTGGTGCTTTATATTTTGCTAGTGGTGCGAAAGATAATCGATGCAGCGGCGTGACACCTAGTGCATCGATTGCTGCGCGATGTGCGGCAGTTCCATACCCAACGTGACTCGTGAAGCCGTAACCTGGATATATATCGTCCTGCAAGGCCATGTAGTTGTCTCTCGCCACTTTCGCAATAATAGACGCAGCCGAAACGCTTTGTATCAGTAAGTCTGCCTTAGGGATCGTCGTGACGTATCGGCCTTTTGTTGTTTCACTTAAAAAGTTGATCGTGCCATCAATAATAATCTCATGGTAGGGCGTGTTGATTTGCTCGACTGCACGAATAGTTGCCAATCGAAGTGCAGCGCCTAAGCCAACGGTATCGATCTCAGCAGCAGCGACCCATCCAAGCCCAAACCCAGCCGCATCCCGCCTAATCAGCACATCGAGTGCATCACGTTTCTTTTTCGTCAGTTTCTTGCTATCCGTCAGTCCTTCAATTGATGCATCGCCTAACACGACCGCACCAACCACCAATGGACCCGCCCATGGCCCCCTGCCTACTTCATCAATTCCTAAGATCATATCCATAACTATATCTATTCATTCTACAAACATTCTTAAAGAAAGTCAGAATAAAACAAAAACGCCCCCAGAGATGGGAGCGTTTTTGTTGAAAAAGTAGCTTACGCTGCTTCTTCGTGTCGTGCTTCGACTTCTGCTTGCTTTGCAGCAAGTTCAGCATCTGCAGCAGCTTTTTCAGCAGCTTTCGCTTCAGCAGTAGCAATTGCTTCTTCCTTAAGACGTGCAGCTTCTTCTTCAGCGTGAAGGTCAACAATGCTGTTAACACCTTCTCGGTCAAAGTTAACACCCTTAAGACGAGCGCTTTTACCGCTACGTTCACGGAGGTATGAAAGATAGTTACGACGGACCTTAGAACGACGTGTAATTTCAATCTTTTCAACAAGTGGGCTGTGGAGCAAGAAGCTCTTCTCAACACCAACACCGCTGGCAATTTTACGAACAGTGATTCGAGCAGTGTGTGATGCGTTACGGTCAACGCGGATTACAACACCTTCGAAAATCTGAATACGTTCTTTTGCGCCTTCTTTAATTTTCTGGTGAACACGAACAGTGTCGCCTGACTTTACGTCAACAACGGCGGGCTTTTTCTGTGCTTCATTTACCAATTTAATAAGTTCAAAACTCATCTATATCTCACTTAATCTTTTATTTCGTCAATCAAGTACCCAATATACCATAAAGATCCTCATTTTGAAAGGGTTCTTCGTATATTTATAAGGTAATTATATAACTCGGTTTACTTCGTCTAGTGTCGTTTCGCCTCGAAGTGCCGCAAGAACGCCATGTTCAAGCAGTGTCACCATGCCGTCTGCACGTGCGGTTTGCTCGATCATTTCCGTATGAACATCCGCAACATCACCACGTAAGAACTTCTGTATGCCTTCGCCAACCACCATTTGCTCCATGATCACAATACGACCTTTGTAGCCAAAGGGCGACATCTCACTAGGTACAGGACGATATAACTGGAAGGTATCGAAGTCTGGCTTTTCAACATGTGCAGGTAAATTGGCAAGCGCAGCACGAACCCAGTTGCGGGTTACTTCGTCAGGATCGTACGCTTCCTTTGAAGCATCATCAAGTCGACGAACCAATCGTTGTGCAATCACCAGGCGAATCGCCGTACTAAAGATAGGGTTTACGCCGATAAGATCAATCATACGACTAAATGCGGCCGCAGTAGAGTTAGCGTGAAAGGTTGAAAGCACCAAGTGACCTGTAATTGAAGCCTGGATAGCCGTCTTCGCTGTGTCAGCATCACGGATCTCACCAACCATCACAACATCAGGGTCAAGACGCAGTACAGAACGAAGATGATCTGCAAAACTTTGACCGCCCGTTGTATCAACAGGGATTTGTGAGATACCAGAGATGCCGTATTCAATAGGGTCTTCTAGTGTGATAATTTTACGATCAGTCGTATTCAAGGCATTAATCATACTATAGAGGGTTGTCGATTTACCTGATCCAGTTGGACCGACCATCAGAACCATGCCGCGAGGATGACTAATAATCTCATCGATTTCTTTGCGTTCATCAGGACCAATACCGAGTCGCTCCAAGTTCAACATTGATTCATCGTAGTTAAACAAACGAATCACCGCATCTTGGCCATACATCGTTGGAATCACCTCAATACGCATATTCAATAAGTGCGTCGCGCCGTCAATCGTGATTTCTTTTTGCATATGACCAGATTGCGGCTCGTTTGAAGCAGTCGAGATGTTACCTCTTGAAGCAAGTGCACCTAAGATGACGCGGTAGCGATCACTATCAAGTTCCGCGACAGGGTGCAGCGCTCCATCAATACGCATCCGAATACGGATACCATTTCGTTGGTTTTCAATGTGAATATCGCTTGCACCAAGTCGATCCGCCTGCGTAATAAGATAATCGAACACTTCGTCACTTCCGACAGAGTTCAGTGTTTTACTCACCTCTGTGATCGTATCACTATCACCTTCTTTGGCAATCTTGATATCATCATATGTTGCAATAATCGGAGGATCGTAACGATTCATCAGGACATTAAAACCACCGAGGCTAATCAAGACAAAGTTCGTATTTTGTGCCTGGGCTGCATAACGCGCAGACAATTCTCGCATAAAAGATTGCGGTGTTTGCGTTGTGACACCAAACTGCCACGTCGTTGAATCGCTGCCTGCACGCAGTATCACCAAGCGGTTTTTATGCATTTCCTCATTCGTTAAGATATCAGGAATAAGATCGAGTGTTTTGTCGATACCGCGCGTATCAAGATATTCCATCCCAAGAATAGAAGCACGACCTTGGGTCGACTGTTCGTCTTGCTCGCGAGCGCGCTCTTGAATTTTCTCTTCGTCCATTACATTCATCCTATCAAAAAACATAAGCAATTTATAGTGGTATTACGAGTGGTATACTAAATCGGAAATGAGCAAAAATGCCTGATATCATCGTTATCGCCCACAATATTCGTTCCACGCATAACGTTGGAGCTATTTTTCGGACCGCCGAAGGATTTGGCATTACCAAAATCATTCTGAGTGGATACAGCCCTTACCCGAAACTCGCGCGTGATTCGCGCTTACCCCATATTTCAGAGAAGCTCACCTCTCAAATCCACAAAACTGCATTAGGCGCCGAAACAATGGTGCCGTTCGAATATGTCGAGTCACCTCCCCTCCAGCAGTTAAAAGAAAATGGGTATCGTATTGTTGCGCTCGAACAAAACGATCGAAGTATCAACCTCGCTAACTACACAGCACCCGAGAAAATTGCCCTCTTGATCGGCGAAGAGGTGCATGGCATTACAGACGAACTACTTTTGCAAAGTGATGACATTCTTGAAATTCCAATGGTCGGGAAAAAGGAATCCTTTAATGTGAGTGTCGCAACAGGGATTGCCCTCTACGCACTATCTATTTAAAAACAACTGCGTCTTCGCCAAGAATCTTTACCAGTGCACCAATAAGGTTGTCGCTACCATCAACCTTGAATGGCATCTTGATTGCCGACTTCTTATCAGCACCAAGTACTAATACGATCTCGCTAATCCCTGGATATTCACCACAAATTTGCTTGAGTTTCACTAGTGATTCTTTATCATCTGGATTCTTCACATGCACGAAGAGTTTTTTGATTGACTCTGCCTCAACCACCGCATAGGTCACCCGTGCCTTTTCTTTCGCCGCTGCTTCGTCCCTGTCTTTTGTTGCCGCCTTATTGCGCTTGGCCATGACACCTGCTGTGTGAGCTTTTGGTTTTGCCATTTTGTTGCCATGGGATTCGTAATTTCGTAGCTCAGAATCGTCAACAATCTGCACGTCATCTGCAATAATCTTAATATCCGTACTCAAGTTTCCATCACGATCACGAGCATTCACCTTGCCACTCACTCGAATAACAGAATCCTGCAATAGCTGTCCGCCAACTATTTCGTAGATGCTTGGGAAGACAATGATCTCAGTCTCAGATGTCTTATCTTCAATTTTCACAAATGCCATTTTTGAACCACTCTTTGTAACAATGCTTCGCACTGAAGAAATCAATCCACCTACCGTTAACGCTTTCCCGTCAATATCGGTCGTGAGTTCGCTCATAGGAACAGTTTGCTCGTTAAAGTAGGCATCGTAGTTATCGAGTGGGTGCGCGCTAATATAAAGACCCAGTAGTTCACGTTCCCACGTCAGTCGTTCTTTATCCGTATGTTTCACCGGCGCATCAATCATAGCGACAGATGGTTGTGGCAAGATAGTAGAATCACCGAGTCCACCAAACAAATCAGTCTGGCCACTCAAGGCTTCCTTTTGTAGTTTTGAAGCAAACGCTTGAATCGTCTCAAGGTTAAAGAGAAGGTCAGAACGATCAGCCAGCGTATCAAACGCACCTGTCTTAATCAAAGATTCCCAGGCTTTTTTATTTACCCTTGAGGTTGAGGCTCGTTTGGCAAAATCTTCAACTGATTTAAACTTGCCGTCCTTACGTGCACGAAGAATTTCTTCAACTACAGCGGTTCCAACCCCCTTAATAGCTGCCATACCAAAACGAATTTCTTTTTTATCTGGCACGACGGCAAACTCGACGAATGATTCGTTCACATCAGGTGAAAGTACTTTAATACCCATGTGTTTACATTCGTTCATTTCGATCGCAAGACGTTCAAGGTCGCCCTGGTCACTCGTCATGAGTGCAGCCATGAATGCCTCTGGATAGTGAGCCTTGAGATACGCCGTCCAATACGCAATCAATCCGTAACATGCGGCGTGAGATTTGTTGAAACAGTAGGCAGCGAATTCTTCAAGCTGCTTCCAGAACACTTCCATGTCGTTTTTGTTGGCACCTGATTGTTCGGCAGCACCTTCAACAAATCGAGTTTTCATCTTCGCCATCATCTCAAGGTTCTTTTTACCAATCGCCTTACGCAAAGTATCGGCTTCACCACCAGTGAATCCAGAAAGATCCTTTGAAATTTGCATGACCTGCTCTTGGTAGACCAAGACACCATAGGTACTTTGTAGCGCACCCTCCATCTTGCCATGCATGTATCTAATCTCTTCTTCACCGTGTTTACGTTTGATGAAGCTATCGATAAATTGCATTGGTCCCGGACGATACAATGCCACCATCGCGATAATATCGTCAAAAACGGTTGGCTTTAGTTCACGAAGATACCGCTTCATACCCGCGGATTCAAGCTGGAATACACCGGTTGTATCGCCTCGTTGTAGTAATGCAAATGTCTTTTCGTCATCTAGCGGGATGTCTTCTAAGTTAATGTCAGTTTTAAATACCTTCTTTATAATTCGAAGTGCGTTGTTGATAGTCGTAAGGTTTGAAAGTCCCAAGAAGTCCATCTTGAGCAGCCCCAGCTCTTCAACTGGACCCATTGGATATTGAGTTGCAACAACGCCTTTTTGCGACATTTCAACTGGCGCGAATTTGACAATGTCATCCGGTGCAATCACAACACCAGCGGCGTGGACACCGTGACTACGAATCGTACCCTCAAGCTGAATGGCATAGTCGAGTACCGTTTTAACCGTTTCGTTTGTTTCATATTCATGACGAAGATCAGGGTCCTCAACAACACTGACAGAAAGTGGGATATGACGCCCCTGTACAGGTGGTGGAATAAGTTTCGCAAGTCGATCACTTTCAGCATAAGGAACCTGCAAAACACGTGCGACATCGCGCACTGCAGCACGTGCAGCCATCTTACCGAAGGTCACAATATTTGCCACGCGTTCCGTTCCGTACTTTTCCGTACAATACTGGATCACCTCATCGCGACGAGTATCTTGGATATCGATATCGACATCCGGCATGCTAATACGGTCAGGGTTTAAGAAACGCTCAAAGAGCAAGTCATACTTCAAGGGGTCAAGTTCTGTAATACGCACTGCGTACGACACGATTGAACCAGCCGCACTACCACGACCAGGCCCAAAGATAATCCCTCGGTCTTTACCCCAGTTAATAAAGTCCTGGACGATCAAGAAGTACCCACTATAGCCCATACGGTCAATGACCCCTAGTTCGTAATCAGCTCGTTCCAACACGTTTTCCGGCAGGTGCGCGCGGTACTCATCAATCGTAATAGAAAGCGGATCACCGCTAATGTCCAGTTGGCCATCACCATAACGCATTACCAGCCCCTGGAACACTAGTTGCAAGAGATAGGTCTTTTCGTTATACCCTTCAGGAGTTGGGAAGGTTGGAATCAAGATACCACCTAGTTCCAATTCCACATCACAACGATCAGCAATAACCTTGGTGTTCAGAACAGCCTGTGGGTGTGTTTTTTGCCAGCGCCCAATAAGATCCAGTGGTTCAGTCACGTGCAGTTCAAAGTCTTTCAGTGACATACGTTTTTCGTCTGACATAAATGCACCAGTCCCAACTGCAAGCAAGATTTCGTGCGCATCTTGGTCGTCATGACTTAGGTAGTGTCCATCACTAGTGACGACCATTTCAATATCAAGTTCCTCAGAAATTCTTTCGAGGTAACCGTTAATCTTGGTCTGCACGTCCCAGCGCGCTGGTGCTTCCATGTGTCCATGATCTTGCATCTCTAAATAGTAGCGATCACCAAATATCGATTTATACCATGCTGCAACACGTTTTGCTTCTTCGTAGTTATCGTTCTTGAGGTTTTCACCAACTTCACCACTCGCACAGGCAGAAAGTATAATAAGACCTTCGTTGTACTTCTCTAGTAATTCGTGGTCGATACGAGGTTTGTAATACATACCTTCGAGGTTGGCTGTTGAACTGAGACGCATAAGGTTCTGATACCCTACTTTGTTCATCGCTAAGATAATGAGGTGATATCGAGCCTTATCCTTTTGGGGGTCACGATCATGTCGTGAACGGGCTGCAACGTATGCTTCCATGCCAATAATTGGCTTTATATCGGCTGCTTTTGCTGACTTATAAAACTCAATGACACCAGACATTGTTCCGTGATCGGTAATTGCGACCGCCTCCATGCCCAGTTCTTTGATCTTGTCGACCATTGCTGGGATCTTCGACAGTCCGTCAAGAACACTGTGGTGCGTGTGGTTATGGAGGTGCACATAGCTAGACGCATCTAAGATTTGCGTCGTTGCTTGAGTTGCTTTTGTTTCTACCCCCATGAGTATTCTTAGTATAGCGAATCTACAGGCGAACGTCTGTAGTAAAAGTTACTAGCACTGATTATGCTTACTTTGTGGTGTGTTGCTGAACGGCATTGACGATAAACTGGACAAATTGGCCTACGCCACCAGGAATATCGACAAGAAGATTTAAGAGCCAAAGCACAATTGCAATCACAACTGTCCCACCGAGAACGCTTCCGACACCAAAGAAAATGCCGCGGACAAAGTTCGTTAGATAGACCTGTTTTCGATTCTTATTAAAATCATAAAAAAGATCTTCAAGAATGGCTTTTCGAGCCCCATTCTCATTATCTACTTTTACTCTATGTACGGCTTTTTTGATCATAGTTATGATTATATCGTAAGTAATAAAAAAACGCGCCTTTCAGCGCGTTCCTTTAGAACAATTACTTGTTATTCTTGATTGCAGTCTTTGCGTTCTTCGCAACACCAGTACTGCGCGCCTTGAGTTCTTTTGTCTTATCAACGACAACGTCAGCGGCTTTTTCAGTGGCAGTTACTACTTTATCAGCTGCTTGACCAGTCACTTTTTCAGCTTTTTCAACGACATCTTCAGCAATGTCACCAGCTTTGTGACGAACTTCTTTGCCCTTAGTGATTGCTTCTGCTTTTTTGTCTTCTGCTTTTTTCTTTAGTTCGTCACGAGTTTCTTTACCGCTTTTTGGTGCAGTTAATACTCCAGCAACAAATCCTGCAGCAACTCCGATGAGTGTTCCAAATAGTACTTTTCCCTTAGCCATGCTTATTTCCCCTTTCGTGAGGTTTTGGTAAATTTCTTGATGTACTTGGCAGCAAGCTCAGCAACAAATAACGGTGACGTTAAACGTGTGACGCTTGATACTGCGGATTCAACAGAATCCACTGCATGTGCTGCAGTTTTCGCAATACGCTTAATCTCTGCAGACAAACGAATAAGATAAATAACAAGGATGATGCCGACAATCAGAAAGACTGATAGCACAACGGCGAGGATAATAACCAGTATTTCTGCAGCTGAGCTCATGGTGAAACCTTTCTAAATAGTAACTTTTATAGTCTTATAATACCCTTATTATCACTAAGGTGCAAACGACTAGCTGAGACGTTGCTTGAGAAACTCAGTCAATTCAGGGCCATAGTCAGGACTTTCTAGCGCAAGGTCAATCACCGCCTTGATGTATTTGAGCTGGTCCCCCGTATCATGCCACACACCGTCAATGAAGAGTCCATATAGTTCACCAGTTTTTGCGAGCTCTTCGAGACTATCTGCAATGCCAATCTCACCTCCATGACCAACCATTTCCTTTTCAAGAATTGGCCAGATTTCAGGAGTTAAAAGATAACTTCCTACAGATGCGAAATGTGAAGGCGCACGTTCTGGACCTGGTTTTTCGACAAACCCAGTCAGTCGATGCAACCGGTCTTCACCTTTATCCGTGTCAGCAAGACTCACTATGCCATACTTATTTGTGCCATCATCATCGACTTCAATTAAAGAAATAACCGATTTCCCGGTTTTGTTATACGCATCCTTCAGTTGAATTGGCCACGCCACTTCACTGCGAAAAAAATCATCTGCAAAAAAGACAAAGAACGGTTCGTCGCTACTAATCAGATGTTTTGCATTAAGAATTGGCCGAGCATTCCCTTTCGGAAAACCTTTTTGACGAATGTAAACAAAGTTCGCAAGCTCTGCCACCCGTTTAATTTCATCCGCTTTGTCAGCTTTGCCATTTTCATGAAGTTCTGTTTCAAGTTGTTCATTTCGATCAAAGTGATCTTCAATCGCTCGTTTCGTGCTGCCTGTGACAATAATAATTTCAGTGACACCTGCAGCAACTGCTTGCTCAACAATCACTTGGATCACCGGACGATCAATAAGCGGCAACATCTCTTTGGGCATTGCCTTAGTTTGTGGAAGAAATCGCGTCCCAAGTCCAGCTGCACATATAATGGCTTTGGTTGGTTGCTTCATGATAACTACTCCAATCGTTTACGAATTAGTTGTCCTGCAAGTCCAGGATTCGCCTTACCTGCAGATCGCTTCATCACCTGTCCGACCAAGAAGCCAATTGCTTTATCTTGGCCTGCTTTAATATCAGCAACAGACTGTGCACTTGCTGGATCAGCAAGCACTTCATCAACAATCGCGAGAATAGCCGATTCGTCACTTTCTTGTAATAAGTTTTTGTCTTCCGCGATCTGGCGTGGCGATGCATTACTCGAAAGTAACTCAACAAAAATCTCTTTTGCCGCCGTACTTGAAAGTTCGTTCTTCCCTACCATTTCGGCAAGTTCGATGTATCCTTCTGGAACGAAGTTACTTGCAATAATTGCCGTCTCTTCGTCACCAGCAGTCACTGAACTCGCAAACCAGTGGGCGACACGACGAGCCGCATCATCACCAGCATTCTTTTGAATCTCAGTAATAAGGACTGCGTAGCTTTGATTGCCAAGAAGCGCCTCAACCACGGAACGATCAAGCGCAAGTGTCTTCCAGTTGTTTCGATAGTACGCAGGAAGCAGCGGAACTTCAGCTTGCATCGCAGCAATATCTTCATCGCTCAGAACAACCGGTGGAATGTCGGCATCAGGCATGTACCGGTAATCTTGCGCATCTTCTTTGCTTCGTTGTGAGCTTGTTTTTCCAGATGCGTCATCCCAGCCACGAGTTTCCTGGACAATTTTCTCGCCTTTTTCTAAGAGTTCAATCTGACGAATAAATTCATATTCCGCCGCTTTCTCTACGCTTCTAAATGAGTTTAAGTTCTTCACTTCAGCTCGCGTGCCAAGTTCAGTTGCACCCTTGAGAGCAACAGACAAGTTCACATCAAAACGCATATTGCCGTGATACAAATCACCATACGTCACACCAGCAAATGTCATCAAACGATGTAGTTCTGTCGCATACGCCTTTGCTGCAGCGGCAGAATGAATGTCAGGTTCAGAGACAATTTCAATCAATGGAGTACCCGCCCGGTTCAAGTCAACAAGACTAAAGTCCGAATAGTGCGTCAACTTACCCGCATCTTCTTCGAGGTGAGCATGATGCACGCGTACTTTGACAATCGTTCCATCCAGAAGGGGCGCTTCGACGTAGCCTTCAAGGATAATCGGCTGATACATCTGACTAATCTGGTAGCCCTTCGGAAGATCAGGGTAGAAATAATGTTTACGGTCAAAGCGGCTGATATGGGCAATATCGGCATTCAATGCCTTCCCTGCACGGACAGCAAGCACGATCGCTTCATGGTTTAAGACGGGCAACATACCAGGCAATCCAAAGTCAATCGGACTCGTTGCTTCATTTGGAGCTTTGTTATTTGCGTCATTATCGGCACCACTAAAAAGCTTGCTGGTTGTCGCAAGTTGTACGTGACACTCGATACCAATCGTCATGTCATATTTATCGAGGATTTCAGGACTTACCATTAGATTGCTCCTACGTCTTTCAGTGCTTGTTTAAATGAGGCCAATGCGCGTTTCGCAGTATCATAACTTAACTTTACATCAGGTTCATGAGCAATTTGATTACGAATTTTGTGTGCAGACCAGACACTATTTGCATTTGACCATTTTTGTTGGAATTGCTTCATACGTTCGCCCATTGTTGTTCCTTGGATACCTTTTTCTTTGAGTGATTGGTCCAGTAGGGTATCGGCATTCAAGATAGTCATTTGATAGGACATAGGTTCGTCGCGCTTTAGCTGCTGTTCAATCGCCATCCAACGACTACGATATTTGTTCACATCAAGCGCCGAAGGACCACGACGAGTCAGAGAAATGACGGCAAACAAGATTGCCCCAAATACGAGAATTGCCGCCAAGAACAAGATCATTGAAATTGAGCTATCCATTACGCGCGCTCCTCAACACTCTTTGCAAGTGCTAACAGCAATGCGTCGTCGCGTCGTTTTCCGATGAGCTGCACACCTATTGGCAATCCCTGGTCACTCGTTCCAGCAGGCACACTAATTGCAGGCAGTCCCGCAAGACTCGCAGGAACGGTCATGACGTCTGCGAGGTACATCTTGATAGGATCATTGGTGTTTTCACCAAGTTTAAAGGCAGGCGTTGGAGCGACCGGTGCCACGAGCACGTCGTACTGCGTGAAGAGTTCATTGAATTCATTAATCAGTAGTGTGCGGACCTTTTGAGCCTGTAGGTAGTAGGCGTCAAAGAAACCACTTGATAAGACATAGCTTCCAATCATAATGCGTCGCTTGTTTTCTGTCATGAAACCTGCGTCACGTGATGAGCCGTAGAGCTCACTCAACCGAGATGCATCTGCGCGTTTGCCGTAGCGTATACCATCATAACGGCCAAGGTTACTGCTAATTTCTGCCGGCACAACGATGTAATAAATTGCTAAGGCGTATTTAAGGAGTGAAAGGCTTACTTCTTCAACCTCATGACCGTCTGATCGAAGCTTTTCAATATATTCATTCGTGACACGACGCACTTCAGGATCAACATCGTCAGTCATCGCTTCTTTAATGACACCGATCTTCTTTTTGCCTTCAAGAATAGTTGGGGCAAAGAAATCAGGGAGCGTCGTCATGTCTTTCGTGTCTTTTCCACTCATAATACTCATCACCAGTGCTGCGTCATCGGTGTTTGCCGCAAGCACACCAATTGTATCAGTACTACTAGCCATGGCAACAACGCCGTAACGACTCACTGTCCCGTAGGTTGGCTTGACACCGACAACACCATTGAAGCTCGCTGGCTGTCGAATTGAGCCACCGGTATCAGTTCCGAGTGCAAATGGAACAATATCAAGGGCGACAACAACTGCAGAGCCACCGCTGCTTCCACCAGCAACTCGTTCCTGATCAACGGCATTTTTCGTTGGACCAAATGCAGAGTTTTCAGTACTTCCCCCATGCGCAAAAGCATCAAGGTTAGCTTTTCCAATACAAATTGCACCTTGTGCTTCAAGTTTTTCAATTGCAGTTGCTTGTAATGGTGCCTCAAAGTTCTCAAGGAACTTACTTGCAGCAGTCGTTGTTCCGCCAAGCGTCAAAAAGTTATCTTTCGCAATAAAAGGAACACCAGCTAGTGAACCGGTAATTTCACCACGATCAACCGCATCGGCACGCTCTAATGCGCGAGATTCAGTGAGGCTCAGCAGTGCGTGGAATGATTCGTTGGCACGCGCTTTTGCAATCGCCTCTTCAACATTCTTTCGTGCAGAGGCACCAATAAAGTCAGAAATTCTGCTCATACTATAAAACCTTTGGTACCTTAATTTGCTCTGCTTCAGTAGCAGGCGCAAGAGCTAATAATGCGGCTTTATCGATGCCGTAGTTATCAACGACGTCATCGCGCCATACATTTTGAAGATCAGTCACTTGGTACGTTGGTTCAACACCAGTCGTGTCAAGCTCATCAAGCTGCTGAATATACCCAACAATATTTTCGAGGTCAATTTGCAATGCGCTTACTTCTTCGTCACGTAACTGCAGGCTACTGAGCTGTGCAAGATGCTGCACATCGTCATGGGAGATTTGTGTCATATCCTTATATTATATCCTACTCGCCACGATATGAAACCTTTTTAAAGGGTTACATTTTTGAACGTATGTCTGCAATGATGTCACGAAGCTCTGCGGCTTTTTCAAACTCAAGGTTCGCACTCGCGAGTTCCATTTGCGCTGATAGCTCTTTCACGAGACTCGCATATTCATCTTTAGGAATTTTCTTAAGATTAAGTTTCGCTGTTTCATTCTCTTTCTTAGGAATAATCGCACGAAGTCCTTCATCGATTTCTTTCGCAACACTCGTCGGCGTAATGTTGTGCTCGGTATTGTATGCCGTTTGGATAGTGCGTCGACGACTCGTCTCATCTATGGCTCGTTGCATTGAATCGGTAATATTATCTGCATACATCAGTACTTTTCCCTCAAGGTGACGCGCAGCACGACCAATGGTTTGAATAAGTGCACTGGTACTACGAAGAAAGCCTTCTTTATCAGCATCAATGATTGCGACAAGACTCACCTCTGGAAGGTCAAGTCCTTCACGAAGCAGGTTAATACCAATGAGCACATCATACACGCCCATTCGAAGATCGCGAAGAATATCACTGCGTTCAAGCGTATCAACTTCACTGTGAATATACGCCGTTTTGATATCAAGCTCTTGGAGGTAGGTCGAAAGATCCTCTGACATACGTTTTGTTAATGTCGTCACGAGTACACGTTGGTGCTTTTCAATTCGCTCACGAATTTCTGCGATCAAGTCATCAATTTGGCCGGTCGTCGGACGGATGATGATCTCTGGATCAATCAATCCGGTTGGACGAATAATTTGCTGTGCCGGTTCTGGACTATGAGAAAGTTCATATTCGCCTGGTGTTGCCGAAACATACACCGCCTTATTAATATGGCGATTAAACTCGTCAAACGTCAGCGGACGGTTATCAAGTGCACTTGGCATACGGAACCCATTATCAACCAAGACTTCTTTACGTGCACGGTCACCGTTATACATACCGCGTACCTGTGGCAATGTCATGTGGCTTTCATCAACGAAGAGTAAAAAGTCATCAGGGAAATAGTCCAGCAACGTCGCAGGCTGTTCACCCGGTTCGCGGTTGGTTAGATAACGGCTGTAATTTTCGATACCTTTGACAAAGCCAGTTTCTTCAAGCATCTCAATATCGTATTTGGTACGCTGGCTCAGTCGTTGTGCCTCCAGAAGCATATCTCGAGACTCAAAGAATTCTAGGCGTTCCTCGAACTCGCGCTTGATGTTCTCGATTGCCTGTTCCATTTTTGATTTAGGCGTGACGTAGTGACTGCTTGGGAAAATAGTTGTCTCATTTGGTTCACCAAGGATTTCACCGGTCAGTGGATCGATACGTGTAATACGCTCAACGTCATCACCAAAAAACTCAACACGGTACGCAACATCACTTCCGGCCGGAAAGATATCGACAATGTCGCCTCGTACACGGAAGGTACCACGATGAAAATCGATATCATTTCGTTGATATTGGATATCAGTCAATAATCGAATAAATTTATCTTGCTGACGCCGTTCACCCTTTTTGACCGTAATCGACATTTCTTCATATGCGTCTGGTGAACCAATACCATAGATACAACTAACACTGGCAACAATAATCGTGTCACGACGGGTCAACAAAGCCGTCGTTGCAGCGTGGCGAAGTCGGTCGATCTCATCATTAATCCTACTGTCTTTTTCAATATACGTATCGCTGCTGGCGATGTATGCTTCTGGCTGGTAGTAATCGAAGTAGCTCACAAAGTAATGTACTTCATTATCAGGGAAGAACGCCTTAAACTCACTATATAGCTGAGCAGCAAGCGTTTTATTGTGCGCCAGGATTAATGTCGGCACGCCACGATTGGCAATAATATTTGCCATTGTGAACGTTTTACCACTTCCAGTGACACCAAGAAGCGTTTGTTCTTTATCCCCTTTTTCAAGTCCTGCAACAAGATCAGCAATAGCCGTTGGTTGATCACCAGTCGGTTTATAAGCGGATTGAAGACGGAATGGAGTACTCATTAGTATCTATTATACTATTTTTGTTCCAATGCTTTAAGTTCTATAGTGCTTTCAAGCTCGAGAAGCCATTTTTAAAGCCAGTTTGGTACTGAGATAACAATGCTTGATCGCCAGTACAGCCAGGGCTCGCCAGTGATAATCCAAACGTATCGCTCCCCACCTTCACCGTTTGTGAAATAGTTTGCGCTTCATTGGTTGAAGGATTTTTAATAATCGACACAAAGGAACCAGCATCATTCGTGCATTTCGTTCCCACTAAATCTGGAGAGGTAAATTCAACGTACTGCGTTTTATCCGCCGCTCGCTGAACGCTGTACTCAAAGCCAGGAGTACCCTTCGAATAAAATACTGTCACACCCAGTGGTTCGACATCAACAGAGGTTAATGTTTCAGGATCAACCGATGTATCTGAAGGGGCTGTTTGAGGAGCAGCGTCCGTCGTATCGGTTTCAGTCGTCGTATCTTTTACGGTCGTGTTTTTTGAAGTATCAGCCGCGGGTGTCGTTGGAGTCATATTGGATTTTTTCGTTAGTACGATTGCACCAACAACAAGCAGCACTACTGCGAGAACAACAATTGCGACGATGAGTCCCTTTTTGCTCTGCTGCTTTGATCCAAACTTCATTGGTAACACCCCACTACCTTATATGATAAGCATAATTCTGATGCTTCAAAATGTAAATAACTAATCTTTCGATTTGTTCAATTGATGCTCGTAATGATTCACCGTTTTGATGATATCGTCGTGATTATCAAGTACTTGGTACAGTTTGTGATCTTCGCTACTAATAGTACCAAAGCGCTCCAAGAGAACTGTTCGGATCATATCATCAACCGGACCCCAGAAATCTGATCCAACAAGGATGATTGGTGCACGAGGAATCTTATTTGTTTCTTCGAGTGCCAAAATTTCAAACAGTTCGTCGAATGTCCCGAAGCCACCCGCAAAGAACAAATACGCACTCGCATCAAGTGTCATTGCGACCTTACGTCCAAAGAAATGCTGGAACTGGAAATTGTCAGTCGTGTAGTTATTTAAGCTTTGCTCGTGTGGCAAAAGGATATTCAAACCGATTGATGCTCCACCTGCGTCATAAGCACCTTTATTTGAAGCCTCCATGACACCATAGCCACCGCCAGTGACGACCGCATAGCCGTCTACTGCAAATCGGCGTGAAAGTTCATAGGCGTTCCATGATACACCGTCATCTTGTGGTTTTCGTGCAGAGCCAAAGACAGTCACTGTTTTGCTGTATTTACCGAGCATATCAAAGACCTTATCGAATTCTTCAGTGACACCGTCAAGTCGGCCTTCAGCTGCGTCGATCAACTTTCGTCGAATCAGTAAGTCGTGCTTTTCGTTTTCACGGCGCAGCGCTGGAACTGTCTTCGGTTTGTTGACGGGCAATGTTTCAGGAGCAACTGCTGCATTATCGAGTTTTTCCAAAACCTGTGAAGCAAGGTTCTTGAATCCCATATAACGAACGAAGATTTCATTCCAAAGACTTTCACGGAAGTGATACGCATAACGGTTTTCGTATGATTCTTTGTTAGAGTACGCAAAACTGACATCGAACAAGTTAAAGGCAACTGGAAAACCATCGTACATGAGTCCTACGTAGTCGCGGTCTTTCCAAAATTCTAGTTCAGGGTCAAGTTCGAACAAAAGGTCTTCCGCACGACGCCAGTGAAGATCTTCAGGTTGTACGTGCGGTTCAAAGGCAATCGTACTAATGCTGTCTTCCTTGTGTTTACCCAGGTATCGTTGAATGACACGCCAGTGAATATTGTGACCAACCATCAGCCCGGCATCACCCGGATCGGCAACCAATGTACTTACTACTGTCTTACCAAAGTGAGGCTGCTGGCTCTTTAATTTAAAGAAGGTCGAGTAGAGTTTCACTTCATTCATATAGTGGAACAAGAGTGGGAGCGTCTTAAGTACTAGTCCGCGCATTGTTTTTGCGTACATAGGAGTAACAACAATAACACCCATTTCTTTGGTGTGGGTGACATTGTGGAGTTTCTTTTGTACAAAATGCGCCGCAAGGTCAACATACTTGTCGTGATCCATGACAACAATCTTGAGGTCACGTTCTTCGTAGTCAGCAGGCGTGACTGTTTCAAAAAGTTCATCATATTTATTGAGCCATTCAGGACCTTCAGAGAAACGAAGTGCCGTATATAGCTCACTAAAGTCTTCGTGATCAAACATAGCTTCGATATCGTCGTAGCCTAGCTTTTCCATCAGTGCCTTTGGGGGCATTTGACGAAGGAGATTCTTTGCGCTTTCGTGCTTAATCACAAATACCTTGCGGTTGAACTTGACGCTATTTGCAGCTTTCACCATGAAAGGGACAAGGTATTGGACATCTTCTGAACGAGATTCTTCAGCACCAATAATACGGACAAGTCGCTTAATGTCAGACTCGAGACGTGCTTCAAGACCATGATAGACCTCTTCGCCTGTCGCAACTGCAGGATTCAAGCCCATTTGACGGAGATTTTCGTGTGCTTTTGCTACGATATCACCAATAAGTTTTGTGTCGGCGCCAGTCCGTCCACTCGCGTGTTCTAGTTGACGAAGCGATTCTGTAAAGATTGGCTCTTCCGCATCCAATAAGTCTCGTAAAAATTTTGCCACCCTAAAATTCCCTCTCTTTAATTGGCATGTCGTGCAGTACCGTGCCTAAATGTAAAATACCTTCTTTTGCCCCATACTTTGTCACAACAGACGTTGAGTTTGCACTCCCAAAGATGACTGCGTCTTTTAGCGACAAACCTTGCGCGTACTGACTCACAAACCCTGATCCGAATGCATCACCTGCCCCAGTCCGGTCAAGCACAGGGACGTCTTCGTACATACCAGCTTCAATAATGGTTTTACCATCGGTTGCAACGACACCATTTGGGCCATCACTAACCACTGCGACAGGGACGTAGTGTAGTAAGTGACGAGCGAGTTCTTCGCTAGAAGTTCCTTCAACAACAAGTGCCGCTTCGTCTTTATTCAAAAGCAAAATAGCAACATCATCCAGTAAGCCCTTCAAGAGTTCCGGATTATCAAGCTCGGCTTGACCTGGATTGAAGGCAACTTTGATACCTGCATTTTTTGCGTGATCAAAAATGACACTCAGCGCTTCGAATGCCCCACCGAATGATGAGACATACAGCCACTCATAATTTTTAAAGTCGACAGACTCGTATTCTTTTGCCGTGTGTGCCTGGGCTGCACCGCGGTACACCAAGATAGTGCGCTCACCAGTTTCTGTTAAAAGAATAGTTGAATATTGTGTCCCAAGTGTCGTGTCAATGATCGTCTTTGATGTGTTGACGTGCTCTTTATCAAGTTCACTGAGTACCCCATGACCAGCAACATCTTCGCCAACGCGACCAATAAAGCTTGCGTCAAGGCCCTGACGGCTAAATGTGACAGCAGCGTTTGTTGCGCCGCCACCTGTCGCAAAGAGAACGTTTTCAACATTCAATTTTGCACCTAATTTAAATTCTTCAACGTACTCGTTAGACGAGGCGTCAAGTTGAGATCGTATGCCTTTACCGCTCAAGAAAACATCTTGTGAAGCGGCACCCAGCGCGCAAATTATAACCATATGCACCATCATACATGTTTGGTATACTAATGACAAATGAATAACCTCGAAAAACTTCACGCGCAATTTGATCAAAGTCCATGGCTCGATAACCTAAGTAGAGACCTTCTACACACAGGAAAATTAGCTGATTATGTTGCCAGTGGTGTTCGTGGTGTAACCTCAAACCCAACTATTCTCGAAAAGGCTATCCTCGGCAGCAATGCGTACGACGAGCAGATCAAAGCCTTGGCTGCGACCGGTGCGGATGCTGAAACGATTTATTGGCGAATTATTGAAGATGACATCAAAGAAGCAGCAGCACTGCTTCGCCCTATTTGGGATGAGAGTAATGGTGGCGATGGATTTGTTTCACTTGAAGTGTCTCCAACCCTTGCGGAAGACCCAGCTTCAACCCTTGAACAAGCGAAACGCCTATGGCAAGAAGTAGGCCAACCAAACCTTATGGTAAAAGTCCCTGCGACCGATGCAAGCATGCCAATCATTCGCGACTTACTCCTTGCTGGTATCAACGTCAACGTAACACTCATCTTTAGCCTTGCTCACTACAAGCTCGTTGCAGACGCACACCTCGCGTCACATGAGGCCGGACAAGGTAACCTTGCTCGTAGTGTCGCTTCTTTCTTCGTCAGCCGCGTTGATAGCGAGATCGACAAACGACTTGAAGCAATTGGCACACAGGAAGCCCTTGATCTTCGTGGACAAGCAGCTGTTGCCCAAGCCCACATTGCCTACAACATCTTCTTAGAGAAATTTGCACAGACTCTTGCAACAGAACCAAATGGTGCAGGTATTCAACGACTCCTCTGGGCATCGACCTCAACGAAGAACCCAGCCTATGACGACTTAATGTACGTGACCTACCTCGTCGCACCACACACGGTGAACACGCTCCCTGAAGATACAATCACCAAGATCATCGACCACCTTCCTGAAAACACGCAGGCTATCTCAAGTGATTACATCGAACACGCCAAGGAAACAATGAGCAAACTCGAACAAGTCGGCATCGACTTCGGATCAGTTGCCGTTGCGCTTGAAAGCGAAGGAATCCAAAAATTCCAAGCCTCTTTCGAATCACTTCTCGATGCTATCAAGTCAAAGATGGTTCAGTAACAAACACTGCCATAAAATAAAAATCGACCATCACGGTCGATTTTTATTTTGTCACTCATTCTTTTTACAGAACTGCTTTACCAGCACTTCCAAAGTAGCCAATCTTTTCTTCAACCACCGCCTGTACTGCGTCACGAACTGGATCCATGATTTTCACAACGGCGTACTGATCAGGGTTGTCTGCAAGGATCTTTTCAAGTCCTGTGCGGAATGCGTAGCGAAGGTCACTATTCACATTCACTTTACTGACACCGATACGTGCCGCTTCTTCAAAGAAATGTCCCGGTGTGTCGCTTCCCCCATGAAGACTGATCTGACAATCAATCGCATCACGGATTTGTTGCAATAATTCGAGATCAAGTTCTTTTGGCACAGGATACTTGCCATGAAGGTTTCCTACCGCAGCTGCAAATGTATCAATGCCAGTTGCATCAACGAAAGCTTTTGCGCCTTCTGGAGTCGAGAAGGTCTTCTTGATCTCATCGTAGTCGATGTTTTCTGTGTGCAAATTGCTGCTTCCGCCAAAGTAGTGCGGTTCACTTTCAACAAGCGCACCGGTAAACTTTGCGTACTCAACGACCTGACGAGTGGCATCGATAATTTCTTCGTCAGTTGCATCGTGGTTACTTTGTGAAAGGTCGATGTGAATAAATTCAAACCCTGCATCGATACCGCGTTTTGCATCTTCGACGGTTGGACTGTGGTCAAGGTTTACATACGCCTCAATACCGTACTCACGTTTGTAGTTGTCGACAAGGTCACGAACGTTGTCTGCACCCATTGCCTTGATTTCGTCAGCGGTGACTTCGAAAAGAATCGGAGCGTTTAGTTTCTGTGCCGCTCGCGAGATAGCGATAATCGTATCTTGGTTGTCGATGTTGAACGCACCAACTGCGAAGTGTTGTTGGCGTGAACGCTGCATTAAGTGTCGTGCTCGTGTTGTATTGTCTCGAATTTCTCGAATTGATATGCCCATAATTACTCCTAAAAATTATTTATCGATGATACTGTGGCGTGACGTCGCACCATTCTTTAATCACTTCAGCCATCTGTTCACCAGTTAAGCCAATTGATTTAAAGATCTCTTTTGGATCACCTGATTCGCCAAAGCGATCTTGAACCCCAAAGCGCTTCACCGGCATTGGAAGTTTTTCAGAGAGAAGCTCTGTAATTGCGCTTCCGAATCCACCTGCAATTTGCGCTTCTTCAGCCGTAATAACGCGTCCGGTCTTTTTTGCACTTGCAAGAATTGTTTCTTCATCGAGCGGTTTAATTGTCGGAACGTGAACAACTTCTGCATCAATCCCCTGTTCGGCTAATAGTTTTGCCGCAAGCAGTAATTGATAGGTCATCGTTCCTGTTCCCATTAACGTGACATCAGTTCCTTCTTTAAGGACGTATGCTTTACCGATTTCAAACGGAGATTCTTCCATGCTGAAGACGGGTGTTTTTTCACGAGCCAAGCGAATATAACTTGGTTTGCCATTTTCAGCGATAGCCTTGGTTGCCTTCTCGGCCTCAATTGCATCACCGGGAGCAATCACCACCATACGAGGAAGGACACGCATCAATGCGATGTCTTCAAGAATCTGGTGTGTTGCGCCATCTTTACCGGTATAAATACCAGCGTGTGAACCGACAATCTTTACAGGTTGATTGTTCAATGTGACGGTAGTACGAATTTGCTCCCAGTTTCGTCCTGGGCTAAAGGCGGCGTAGCTACTGGTGAATGGAATCTTCCCAGCACGCGCCATACCACTCGCGACAGTCACGAGGTTTTGTTCCGCGATACCAACTTCAATGAATCGCTTAGGGAACGCGTCCCTGAATAAGTGCATCTGAGTACTTTCGGTCAGGTCGGCACATAGTGCAACAACTGCTTCGTTCGCTTCACCCGCAGCCTTAAGGCCACGACCAAATCCCGCACGCGTCGGATCAAGTTTCATGTCATCGCTAAATAGCGCTGGATCTAGTGGGTAATTCATACACCTGCTCCTTCGTGAGTAATCTTGCCATCAAGTGTTCGTAGCTTTTCGAGCGCAGTCTTCGCCTGTTCACTGTTTGGTGGAACACCGTGCCATTTAAAGTCATATTCCATAAAGTCGACGCCTTTTCCAGGAATCGTGTGAGCAATAACGAGTGTCGGGCGGTTCGTAATTGCACGACCTTGGCTTGCTGCGTCAATCACGCTCTCGATGTTGTGTCCATCGATTTCAATCACGTGCCAGCCGAATGATTCCCACTTACCCTTCAGATCTTCAAGTGGCATCACGTCTTCAGTACTTCCATCAATCTGAATATTATTTCGATCGACAAATCCGATAAGGTTTCCAAGCTTATACTTGCCTGCGAACATCGCACCTTCCCAGATATTTCCTTCATCAAGTTCGCCGTCACCCATCATGACATAGACAAAACGGTGTTTTACTTCGTCAATATTTTGAAGAGTGTACGCATATCCAGCAGCTTGTGAAAGGCCACTGCCGAGAGGACCACTGGTGTTTTCAAGACCAGGAAGCTTTTCGCGTTCAGGGTGACCTTGCAGGCGGCTTCCAAATGCGCGGAGGGTCAGTAATTCTTCTTTAGGAAAGTAGCCCGCTTCTGCCATTGCCGCATATTGGACAGGGACGGTGTGTCCGTTACTAAGGAAGAAGACGTCGCGCTCTGGCCATTCTGGTTCTTCAGGACGGATGTTCATAATATTGAAGTACAAAGCGGCAATCATATCCGCCATACCGAGAGGACCGGCGCTGTGACCACTGCCTGCTTTTTCGAGCATCGTAATAATATCTTCGCGAATATCATTCGCCTTTTGCTGTATCTGAGGAACCGTCAGTTTATCCACCCTATATCACTCCGTGTTTATTAATTTCTTTGGTCAATGCCTCGTATGCCGCCGCTGGATCTTCAGCTTTCGAGATCGCACTCCCTGCATTCAATACATTCACATTACCCTGAGCCAATGTGTACGCATTTTCAATAGTGACGCCACCATCCCAACCGATTTCCACCGCAGGATTGATCGCTTTTACTAAACGAACTTTTTCGAGCTGCATTAAACTTGCGGTTCCGCCATTCTTTCCCAGATCTCCAGAAAAAATCATCACGTGATCAACCAGCTTAATAACATCAGCGAGTGTTGAGGGAACGGTCGTTTTTAGCAGCGCAACACCAGCTTTAATACCCGCCGCTTTGATCTGATTTACTAATGCCGCACGATCCTCTTGAATTTCTGCATGGAAGATAATGAGGCTTGGCTTTAAGTTGATAAGCGCAGCAATATGCTCGCTTGGACGCGAGACCATTGCATGTATATCAACTTCCCATTCAGTTGGCCAGTAAAGCTGCGCTTCACCAAGTAAAAAGTTAGGGGCAAATTCACCATCACTAATATCAATATGGACCCGTTTTGCAAACGGCGTTAATCGATCAACTGACGCTTTATAGTCGTCTAATGTTTCCGTCAATATTGTTGGCGCCACCACTGCCATATTTAGATCTCGTCTATCTCGGCATTACGTCGTTTATAGCGAACTGCAGACGCAAATGGCGTGCTGAGCCAGGTTTCGATAATGCCCTGCCAGGTACCATCTTCATCTTCAAGAATGCGTGAGGGCAATGCAAGGACATTGCTATCGTTATCGTTACGTGTCATCTTTGCTTCGAAAGCGTCCCAGACAACACTGGCACGAATACCACGAAAACGATTTGCAGCCATAGCCATACCTTGGCCACCACCACAAAGAAGAATGGCACGTCCTTCGCCTTCTTGCTCACCAAGAACTTTAAGGGCAGCAGCCTGCGCAAACTGCGGGAAATCATCGTCCGGATCAAGCTGTTCATCGCCGACATCTTCCACGTCATAGCCATGCTTTGCAAGATATGCAAATACTTTTTCCTTCATATGGAATCCGTTGTGGTCACTGCCCAAAAAGATCTTCATAAACTACCTACTAAGTACGCGATAAACGCCTACTTGTGTAATGTCTTTCCCACGTCAGCGATAAGCTCAACGAGACGGTTGCTGTAACCCCATTCGTTGTCGTACCAGACCATGATCTTTGCAAGGTTCCCACCGACAACTTTTGTGAGGAGAAGGTCAACAACACCAGAGTGGCTATTGCCAATATAGTCACGGCTGACAAGTGGTTCTTCGCTGACACCGAGGATACCTTGGTAGAAAGGTTCTTGTGCAGCCTTCTTAAATGTTTCATTGATTTCTTCAACAGTCGTATCACGTCCAAGAAGAACGGTAACGTCGCTAATTGAAACAACTGGCGTTGGGACACGGATACTAAGTCCATCAAACTTTCCAGCAAGTTGTGGCAACGTCTTTGTCACCGCAATTGCAGCACCAGTTGTCGTTGGAACGATGTTTTCAGCAGCGTTACGGCCTTCACGAAGATCCTTAGAAGGAGCATCCTGAAGCGCTTGACTTGCTGTGTAGCTGTGAACAGTCGTAAGGAGTGATTTCTCTACACCGAATTCACCATCAAGAATCGCCATGACCATTCCAAGTGAATTAGTTGTACAGCTTGCGTTGCTAATTACTTCTGAAGCAGTCGCAATCTTATCTTCGTTCGCACCAAGGACGATCGTGTCGACACCGTCACTCTTTGTTGGACCGCTAATGACGACGCGCTGTGCACCGGCCTTAATGTGAAGTTCAGCCTGTTCTTTTTCCGTAAATCGTCCAGTAGATTCGATGACGAGTTCAACTCCAAGGTCGCCCCATGGAAGCGCTGCAGGATCGCGTTCAGCAAGCACTTTGACGTGCTGGCCATCTACAATAATCCCAGTTTCGTCGTAGCTAACAACGTGCTTGTACGCACCGTAGTTGCTGTCGTGTTGCAATAAGTACGCAAGCGTCTTTGTGTCGGTAAGGTCGTTAATCGCGACAATTTCTAAATCGCTGCGGTCGAATGCAATCTTAAATGCATTTCGTCCAATACGGCCGAATCCGTTAATTCCAATTTTTGTCTTGCTCATGTAGACCTACCCCTTGCTTATAGCAATTAACCCAATAATCATAACCTCTTTAGTATATACACAGACCTCGCAATGTCAAAGAAATCCGAAGGGCGACACTACGTGAAAAAAAGCCTGACAAAAACAGTGATTCTCCGTATACTGAAAAGGCTATGAAAAAGAGTGAGTTACTCGAGAAAGCAGCACCACATTACGAGGAAGACCAAGTCCTTGAACTTGAGCATGCCATTGATATTGCGACGAAAGCCCATACTGGCCAAAAGCGTAAAAGTGGCGAACCGTATATTATTCACCCACTTTCTGTTGCAGGCACACTAATAGATTGGGGTATGGATATAGATAGCGTGCTCGCTGGGGTGCTCCACGATACCGTTGAAGATACCGACACGACGCTCGAACAACTCGAAACTCTTTTTGGAAAAGACGTCGCCTTTCTTGTTGACGGCGTCACGAAAGTCTCCCAGGCTCGCGCGGGCATGCAGGACCTTGCCGAGTACCTGCCACAAACAAAAGATAACTTGTCCAAACTACTGATTGCCGTTGGGCAAGATGTTCGCGTCATCATCATCAAACTCGCCGATCGCCTCCACAACCTACAAACGCTGCAACATATGCCAAAAGAAAAACAGGTTAAGATTGCTCGCGAGAGCCTAGAGGTCTTTGGACCGATGGCTGACCGCCTTGGTATGGGTCGAGTGCGCATGGAGATCGAAGAACTCGCCTTTAGCTACCTTGACCCGGCTGAATTTAAAAAGCTCCAAAATCTTATTCGTAAACGTCTTGGCAAAAGCACCCGAAAGCTCGGTATTATTCGTGAGGAAATTTCAAAAGCTCTGCACCGTGAAAAAGTTGAATTTGAGATTAACGGTCGAGTGAAAAGTGTCTATAGCCTTCACAAAAAACTAGGTAAGGTTAACGGCAATATTGATGATATCTACGACCTAATGGCTCTTCGCATTATCGTTGAGACAAAAGAAGACTGTTACCGCGTGCTCGGTGTGCTTCACTCGCTCTATCAACCGATGATTGCCCGTATTAAAGATTATATTGCGATTCCTAAACCAAACGGTTACCAAAGTCTGCACACAACCGTCATCACGCCGACCAAACAAATTATCGAATTCCAAATTCGCACCTACGAAATGCACGAATTTGCAGAACGCGGATTAGCGGCGAGCTTCCACTATCACGAACAAAAGAGTTCGAAAGATTACACTCGTGGCAAAAAGAGTTCAGTCCTTCCTGGACACATGCAGTGGATCAATCAGCTGCAAGAAGTTGCCGACAAGCTTCGCGGTGGCGAAGATATTACCGCTGACCAACTAAACATCGATCTTTTTGGTGACCGCATCTTTGTCTACTCACCAAAAGGCGATATCTATAACCTGCCTGAAGGCGCACTACCACTCGACTTCGCCTACCTCGTTCACAGTGATATCGGGAAACACGCGAATGGCTTTACTGTAAATGGACGCATTCAACCTTTTAATGAGCCCCTGAGCAACGGCGATATTGTTGAAGTGCTGACGCGCAAAAATAGTTCCCCAAAACAAGCCTGGCTTGATCAGGTTACTACCATGCATGCCCGCAACAAACTCCGCGCACAACTTCGTCAACTTGGCATCATTGGCGGTATTAGTCATGCTGCTGCAATCATTCGTAACAAGACGATGCAAAGAAAAGAAAAATAGCCCATGGGCCTCATCATCGCGACCTCGACTATTGCGGATGGCAGTATGTACCAGCGAAACGATCCTGCAAATGCAGCAGTCATCAAGAACCGAGAAGCATTTCTTGCGGCCCACAACATCACTATGGAACAAACCGTGCGCCTTCCGCTAACGTACGAAAAGGCTGATTTTTGCCAATACAGAGAAGTAACAAACAAAGATGCCACAGACGGTATGTTTCAAACATCTCTACAGCCTTGTGATGGGCTCGTGACGACAGAGCGAAATCTTGCACTTTTCCTACCAGTCGCTGATTGTGTAAGCGCAATCTTTTACGATGCCGCCCATCACGTTCTGGGACTTACACACCTCGGTCGTCATAGCCTCGAACAATCTGGTGCAACAAAATTTGTCGCCTACTTATCTGACCGTTTCGGCAGTAACCCTCAGATGATAAAAGTATGGCTTGGCCCTGCACCAGGAAAAGACGCCTATCCTATTTGGGCGCTCGACAATAAAGGCATGAAAGAAGCGACCTTCGAGCAACTACATGATGCCGGTATCCTCGATACAAACATCACAGACAATCCTGCCGAGACCGACAAGGACTATACCTATTTTTCCTATAGCGAATTTTTAAAAGGCAATCGAATCGAAGATGGTGACCATGCAATGGTCGCGATGATGACGGATTAAAGTAGTCCGCTGTGCTCGATCAATTCAGTGACGAGTGGTGAGCCAATAATAAACTGACTTCGATAGACACCGATTTCACCGTCATACGGTAGCAGTACGGCACCAGCTTCTTCGCAAATAAATACACCTGGTGCATTATCGTGAAGCCCGTGACCTTTGACTAAATTAATGATGCCATCAATTTTTCCTTCAGCGAGCATCATGTACTCATGGCCTGATGCACCAACAGGTAGTAATGTTCGCATGCGAAGTTCATTAAGAGCTTCTTGAATATGTCCGAACTTGATACGGGTCATTGAATAGACAAAAAGGTTACCTGGCTGACGGGTCGTATTTACATGCATTGGCAGGCCATTCTTCAGTGCACCTTGGCCTTTAAGGGCCGTGTATAGTACATCGTTCACAAAATCATAAATAACCGCCGCAATCACTTCACCATCATGGACCAACGCAGCCATATTGGTACTAAATGGTAAGCCACGAATAAAACTGGAAGTGCCATCAATTGGATCAACGAGCCAATAAGTTGTTTCGTTGCCTGATTTTCCTGTCTCTTCACCTTCAAATCCCATTTCTGGAAATGCTGCAGCGAGTGATACTTTCAGCGCTTGCTCAACCTTTACGTCATACAACGTGACAGGTGAATTATCGGGTTTGCTGGTATTTTCGACATTCCCAAAGACGCTTAACAGTTCTTCACGAAAACCTTTGAAGACACCGATAACAAGTGCCTGCGCGGCAACAACCTGTTGATCGTTCAATGACACTACTTTTGGTTCCAGCGCTCGATTGATTCGTGAATGACTGCCTTTGCTTCTTCGACGTCACCCCAGCTTTTCACGATTGTCGTACCTGGCTTCTTAAGGTCTTTGTAGTGATTGAAGTGGAACTCGATTTGGTTCAAGAGTTGCTTTGGAAGATCTTCAAGTGAGTTGATCGCATTGCCCGTGTTACGATCGTCAGCTGGAACGAAGACGATCTTGTCATCAACTTCACCGTCGTCTTCAAACTTCATGACACCAATAATTTTTGCCTCAAGGAAAATACCTGTAGGAAGTGGTTCTTCAGTAATCACCAGTGCATCAAGCTCATCACCATCTTCATCAAGTGTTTGTGGAATAAATCCGTAGTTTGTTGGTTTGCCAAAAATAGTTGGTTCGGCACGGTCAAGCTGGAAGACGGCAAGGTCACGATTCCATTCGATTTTGTTACTGCTTCCGGTTGGAATTTCAATCACAACATTCGCGCTGCCATTATCGATATCACCAGGTGTTAAGATTTTATTAAAGTCTGCCATTATGTTCTCCTATTTCTCTATTACCTGTATTTTATCAGTTTTTCCTCTATCTGCGCTATACGGTTTATAATCGTACCAGATGGATATGAAATTAGTCTTACCGCCTGACTATGTCGCGCAGGCAACTGAACTCGTTAATAAGGCGACAAAGCGTGTCTATTTGATCGCAATGGTAGTTGCTGATCACCCAGCAACACACGAACTGATTGTTGCATTAGAGAACGCTGCGAAACGCGGTGTCGCTGTCACGGTGACGGCAGATATCTTTACTTACGGTGAGGTCAGTGGTGGCTTCCTTCCCATAAAGTACTACAGCCCCGGCGTCAAAGAAGTGAATCACATGGTCAAAAGCCTTAAAGCTGCTGGCGTCAAATTCCTTTGGCTGGGGCGTGGTCACATTACATTATTAAACGGCCGTACCCATTCGAAATGGTGCGTGGTTGATGATACCTGTTTTGTGTTTGGTGGCGTCAATATGTACCAAGAAGGTATCGCGGAAAATATCGACTATATGTTCCGCCTAGAGAACAATCGACTCGCCGATCGCCTGGGGTATGAGCAAAAACGTATCGCAAAAGCAGAACGTGCTTCAACAAACTACCCGAGCGTGACGTATGAGCTTGAGGGTAATTCTGTCCTGATTGATGGCGGCATCGTTGCCCATTCAGTCATTTATCGTCGTGCCGTGGAACTTGCCCGTGAGGCAGTCCATATCACTTTCGTGTCTCAGTACTGCCCGACCGGAAAACTGGCGCGCATTCTCAAAAATAAAGATGTCGAATTGTATTTCAACCGTCCAGAACAAGCCAACTCATTAAACCGAACACTGATTCGTCTCAGTATGTTAACGAGTGGATTTAAAACACAGTACACAAAAGAACCGTACCTCCACGCAAAGTTTATTATCTTTACTATGAAGGACGGTTCTAAAGTTGCTATTACTGGATCCCATAACTTTGCATTCACCGGTGTCCTATTTGGAACACGGGAGATTGCGCTCGAAACTGCAGACCCCGGTATCATCAATCAGCTGGAATCATTCTACAAAAAATACGTCAAAGCCTAGACGGGCTAGACTTCAACTGAAGGATCGCGGTTGTAATCTTCGAGGTATTCTCGAATAGAAAGTGCAGCAGAGGCACCTTCACCAACAGCGCTGGCGATTTGCATAGTTGCTCCACTTCGAACGTCACCACTTGCAAAGACACCCTTCATATTCGTTCGAAGGTGATCATCGGTTTTAATGAGTCCACGGTCATCGAGTTCAATGCCGCTGCCTTCGAGGAACTGCGTATTTGGCAGTAACCCGACAAAGACAAAGACGCCATCAGTGATAAATGTCACCGGTTCATTTGCTTTGATAGCATTTACCGCCGTCACACGGCCATCGCTGGCAACAATTTCTTCAGTGGTTGTTTGAAGGTGCACGGTAATCTTGCCTTCATCGACAAACTTCTGCATGTCACGTTTCAATACATCACTTGCTTTGATGTCGCTACGAACAAGAAGATCGATATGCGTTGCATAACGTGTTAAGAAAAGTGCTTCTTGGAATGCAGAGTTACCCCCGCCAATCACGACAAGTTTCTTGTCACGATAAAACGCACCGTCACAGGTTGCACAGTAGTGTACACCACGACCGTAGAGCTCTGCTTCACCAGGAACACCAATTTTCTTGTAATCACTTCCGGTAGCGATCAGCACAACCTTCGCTTTGACTTCAGCACCATCAATAACGAGCGACTTGTAATCACCTTCGTCTTTTAGTGACGTAACATCTCCGTATTCAATGTGTGCACCAAATCGTTCTGCTTGCTTTTCAAGGTGACCAGCAAGGGTCAAGCCCTCGATACCTTCTGGGAACCCAGGGTAATTATCGACAACATCAGTGATTGCAGCGAGGCCACCGATAGCACTTTTTTCGTACAATGTCGTGTCGATATCTTCACGAGTTGTATAGATTGCGGCCGCTAAAGCACTTGGTCCTGCGCCAACCATGACGACTTCTCTTACTGAATTATCCATACCTCTCCTAAACCTCTCTTATTCCTATACTTCGTATAGTATAGCACTTATGCTTTGTTGTCTAAACTATTATTTCGCTGTTGTGGCTGGTTCAATCGAGTGAATCACGACAATGAACTGTAGTGGTGCATTTGCGGGAATCGTCCCTGATCCAGAAGCGCCATATGCTTGATCAGCAGGAATTGTTAACTTAACAGTACTTCCGACTCGTTGGCCAGTCAAACCATCGGTCCATCCCTTAATGACTGAACTCAGTGAAAATGTCACAGGTGTATCAGTATTCGTGTCTTTCTTTGTTGAGCTATCAAAAATGGCACCGTCGCTCGTCCAGCCAAAGTAGCTGGCGCTGATCGAATCGGTCGCTTTTACTTCGTCACCGGTACCGTCAACCAAGATATCTTTTTGGAGTGAGGTGGCAGCAGATGCATCAAATGCCTCGGCACTATAGCCAGCAAGTGCAATTGAGTTTGCCGCGTTTGCTTCAGCTGCGGCTTTTTGCTGCGCTTGATAGTCTGCGAGTTGTTTTGCAGTATCAGCTTGTGATGTCACTGAATCTTTAGCATTGTTATCGTTCGCAAGAATTAATACGATGAATGATCCGATTGTTCCTACCGTCAATACGACTGCGATAATCCAGATTCCAATTTGTTGTGCGCGTGTTGTGCTTGTTGCCATTACACTACCTTTCCATTTGTTGCGGTCGTCACTTTTTCAGTCACATCTGCCATTACTTTATTTACTTCATCACCCGTTAATGTCTTTTCATACGAACCAAGTGTAAATCGTAGCGTCACATTCTTTGTGTCGCCAGATTCCGGTTCATATATGTCCAGCGGCGTCACTCCAATTCGAAGCGTTTCATCGACGAGTGCCGACTTTGCGGCGTCATACACCTGTTGGTAGGTCACATCGCTCGCTACCTGAAAAGAGACATCACGGTCAGTACCAGGATATTTGCTCAGCGGTTCGTAGCTTGTCTCAAGTGCGGCTGTCAGCTTCAATAGTGAAACTGGCGAGATTTCAAATCCAGCAACATTATCGGATAGCTTAAATGCCTTTTGGACAGATTTCTTGAACTCACCGATGACGCCAATGCGTTCGTGGGTTTTTGCATCCCACACACGGGCACTTCGTTTTGGTTCAAACGGTTGCGTCACCGGATAGTTAGCATCTGCTTCAAGCGGCTCGTAGACGAATTCAAGCCCTAACTCTGAGGCAATGTAATCAAGATAGTGCTTGGCCTCGTAGTAGGCAGCACTCTTTGCTTTTTTACTGGCAGCAACAACAAATCCAATACCATCAAGTTCTTTTGGAACGTTCTCTTCAGTGAGTCCTGCAAGTTTCGTGTGGAACTTGTTCAGTTCGAAAATTGCAAAGTGATCATACCCGGCTTTGATGTTCGGGTGGATATTTACCAAAAGACTTGGCACGATACTTTGGCGGTAGTACTGCAGGTCAGGACTAATGCTGTTTGTGAGCTGATACGCAGTCTCGGGATTTTGACCAGCCTTACGCATAACGTCACCATGAATAAAGTTATAGGTCAGAACTTCATTGGCACCAGCACGGACCAGAACGCCACGCACCTTCGCACGTAGTTCGTCGAAGTCGCTTGGGCGAATAGCGGTAAAGTCGCGTGAAGGTAGTACTGGGTTAATTGAATCAAATCCGCTCAACCGTCCTACTTCTTCGATAATATCCTCAGCAATGTGAATATCATTACGCCAGTAAGGAACGGTGATAGTAATTTCAGAACCTGTCACATCGACATCAAATTCCACATTCTGCAGCAGGTCTTGAATGTCTGATGCGCTAAACTGTGTTCCCAATACTTCATTCACGACTGGTTCCTGCAGTGTCACCACAATAGGGTCGTGTTTGCCAGGATACGCATCCCCGATTTCGCTCGCCACGACTGCACCGGCAAACTGCCCCATCATCTTGGCTGCTTCAACCAAGACCGGTGCACACAGCGGCGCAGGAATTCCTTTTGTCAGACGAGTAATTGATTCGCTAAAGATACCATGACGCATCTGTACGGCGCGAAGTTTGTACAAGTTAAATGTTGCCGACTCAACCAAAATGCGCTTTGTGGTGGCATCAACTTCGGTTGATGCGCCACCCATTGCCCCAGCGAGGCTGACGGCCGTTTCACCATTCGCGACGACAATATCATCAGTGCTGAGTTCGATTGTTTTTTCGTTAAGAAGTGCGAGTGTTTCACCTTCACGACCAGAACGAACGTGAAGATCAATTGTGCCATTATTAACTGCAAGCAGCTTGTCGTAATCAAAAGCGTGAAGTGGACGACCAGCAAGTAATAGCATGTAATTCGTGACATCAACAATTGCGCTAATCGGGCGAATACCACTGCGTGATAAGTACGTCTGAATCTCTAGAGGAGACTGCGCTGATTCAATGACATCAGAGAGTACAATTGCTTCGAATCGATCAGAAAGTTCTGGCTCGTCAATGGTCACTGATGGCATTTCAACAGACCCATTCGAACTAATTTCAGGATTCAAGTTATCGAGCCAAGCCGGTGTCGTGAATACTTTTCCTTGAATACCAGCGACTTCACGAGCAAACCCAATAATACCAAATGCGTCGGGACGGTGTGTCAGTGATTTGTTTTCAATATCAAGTAAGTAATCGTTTAGTTCATAGAGTTCTGCAAAACTTGTGCCAGGTGCAGCCTCTTTATCAACGACAATAATGCCATCGTGAGCATCATATAGATCAAGTTCTTTTGCGCTCGCAAGCATGCCATTACTGACGAACCCGCGAAGTTTTCGCGCACCAAGAATAAACGGCTCTTTATCACCAAAAGATTCCGGCACGATACTTTCCGGCGGTAACCATGCTGCAAGCATACCGGCAGCTACATTCGGTGCGCCACAGACAACTTGCACGAGTCCGTTTTCGTCGCGTTCAACGTTTTGGGCACGGCCACCATCATCAATTTTTGTCAGGTTCAAGTGATCAGAATCTAGCACAGGACTACATTCAACAACCTTAACGACAATGACGTCTTTGTATTTTTCGGTGAGGTCTTCGACACTTTCAATTTCCACTAAACGAGCACCAATAAGTGTCACAAGTTCGTCGATCGAAACATCAATATCAGTAAATTTTTTTAGCCAGTTTACGGAAACTATCATGCGAACTTCCTCAAGAAATTAAGTTTTGCTGATTCAAAGTGGCGTAGGTCTTCAATGCCGTACTTCAGCATCACCAGACGCTCGACACCACCACCCCAGGCAAAGCCACGGTATTTGGTTGGATCAATCCCCGCTTCGCGAAGAACGTTCGGGTGAATCATGCCACACCCAAGCATCTCAAGCCATTCACCAGGTTTACCACCAAGTGCCGCTGGTTTTTCAATCGCAAACTCGAGACCTGGCTCAACGAATGGGAAATAAGCCGGCTGCGTTTTAATGCGAAGTTGCTGACCATAATACACTTCAAAGAAGCTACGGAGCGTTCCGAGCATGTCGCCAAGTGTTGCATCTTTACTGACAAAGACACCTTCAACCTGGTAGAACGTGTGTTCGTGGGTTGCATCAACGTCTTCATTACGGAAGACGCGGCCATAACTAATTGCGGCGATTTGCCCGCCGGCTTCGAGTTTTTCTTTTCCAGCTCGAAGAATTCGATTTTGCATCGTGCTGGTATGCGCCGGTGGAATAAAGCCCTCTTCAGTACGGAACGTATCATAACCATCACGCGCTGGGTGATTTTCAGGGAAGTTAAGTGAACCAAACATGTGGTAATCATCATCAATTTGACGTGATTCAATCGCTTCAAAGCCCATACGGGTAAAGATATCGATGACATTTGTCAGTTCAGTCGTCAGTGGATGCGCAGAACCATCGTTAGTAGGAAGAAATGCAGGCAGCGAACTATTTGCGTCCCATGGTGCGGTCACATCAATCGGAAGAATCTCACTACTTTCGAGTTCATCGACACGAGCTTCAACAGCTGCTTCGACTGCTTGTTTGAGTTCATTAACCGCTTTTCCATAGGGCCCTTTTTCTTCAGGAGATAAGGTGCCAATTGCGCTATAAAGATCTTTAAATTCTGGGGCACGAAGAATCTCACGAGGTGTCTCGCTTGTTTTTACCCGCTCCAAAAGTTGCAGTCGTACAGAATCTAAATCATGACTTGGCATAACTAGTGGTTATTATACGCTAAAAGACCAAGTGGTGTAAGCTGTTCGCACGTATTTTATCACTTCGCTGTTTTAATAATAAGAAATATTGCGAGTCCAACAACGACTACGCCAATCACAATCCAAAGACCTAGAAGACTTGAGCCTTCTTTTGTTTCCTTTATATATTGTGAGTCCGTGACGCCGTCTGGAAGCTCAGCTTCTTCGGCTTTTTTACGCGCACGATCCTGAAGCTCAGTCGCGAGTCGTTGCTGTAGTTCTGATCTGTTTTCGTCTTGTCGTACAAATAGTGCCATATACCCTTAGTATACAACAGACTAGACACTTGTTGTTTATGCTATACTGTAACCATGTTGACTATAAGGAGGGATGCATATGGCTACTAAAAAAGCCGCTACTATAACTAAAAAGATTTCAGCAAAGAAACCAGCTGTAGTTAATACAACCAAAACGACCGTTACGACAGCTCCTGCCGTTGCAACGAACAGTACATTTTCTGGACACATCCAGTCGTCAGTTCGATCAACAGCTCTTTGGCGCGCACTAGGCGCTGAACTCGTTGGAACATTTCTACTTGCTGGCGTGGTCATCGCCGGACAAGGTCAGCCAATCTTCGTGCTCTTCGCACTTGTTGGTATCGTATTAACACTTGGGGCAATCTCAGGTGCACATGTTAACCCTGCGATCACTATCGGTGCTCTCGTTACTCGCCGCATCGGTTGGCTACGAGCAGTCGGATACATCATTGCACAATGTCTTGGTGCAGCACTTGCGTACATCGTACTCAACGGCTTCATCAGTGGTGCAGACGCAGTCAGCGCACAAGCTGCAGCATACGGACAAGCAGCTCCGTCACTATTCGCAGCAGCTGACGTTGCAAAACTAACCGGAAAAGAATGGTTTATCTTCTTCTCTGAACTAACCGGTGCAGCGATCCTTGGTCTTGCGTACGCTAACGCGACACGCTTTACTCGTGACCGTCTTACTGGTGCATTCACTATCGGACTTGGTATCTTTACAGCGCTCATGATCGCTGTGAGTGCTGCAAGCTACGTTGGTGGAACTGCTGTACTTAACCCTGCTGTTGCAATCGCATTGCACGCATACAGCTGGGCTAATATCTGGCCATTTGCAATTTACGCACTTGCCCCAGCTATTGGTGCTGTCGTCGGATTCGTCATTTACGACCTACTCCGTGGACGTACTGTTACAGAAGAATAAGCATCAGCTAACACTTCACAATTTAAATACCCCGCTTATGACCAAGCGGGGTATTTTTTATCCAAAAATTGAAACACCCGCCACGTTCTACGGGTGGCGGGCATGGTTTCAGGAGAAACGCGAGATTATAACAAGGTAAGGCTAATCGTCTAATTGGGGTTTATCAATCAGGAGTGCTTCAACCGTCTTATCGGTCTGTGCGATCTTGACGACATCGGTATCGATCTTCGCAAGTTCTTTGTGTGCATTGTTATAGTGATTCACCGTTGTCCCAAGCGAATTACCAAGCTTACCCATAAAGCTATCAAAGGCCGCAATGTGGCGCCCAAGCTTACCAACTTGGATCTGAATATCTTTTGCTTGCTCTTCAATTTGAAGACTTCGTAGGCCCTGGAGAACAGTCTGAAGGTACGCCATGAAACTCGTTGGGCTGACAATAATGACTTGTTTTTCACGGAAGGCATATTCAATCAAATCACGCGCGCTTGAACCTGTCCCAACATCACCAATTAACAGGTCGTAGTACAACGATTCACTGGGAATAAACATGAAGGCGAAATCCATCGTTTTTTCTGCAGGCAAAATATATTTGCTGGTTTCATCAATACGGCCCTTAAGGTCCATACGAACTTTCTTAAGCCATTCTTCGCGTTCAGGTTTCGTCTTTGCCGATACCATACGGTTGTAGTTCTCAAGGCTGAACTTACTGTCGATCGGCAGGATTAACCCTTTATCCAAGAATACGACTGCATCAGCAATGTTACCGTCCTTGAATTTGTACTGCATTTGAAAGTTCTTCGTTGGCAAAATATTACCCAAGACTGATTCCAGATAATACTCGCCGAAGACCCCACGTTGCTTTGGGTTCTGTAGCACGTTCTGCAGGGTCTTTAATTCATCCGCAACATCAACGACGCGGCGATTGGTTTCATCTAATTTCGCAAGACGCTGCGTGACGTCACTGACCAATTTGCCACTCTCCGTTAGCTGTCGTTGCATTGAAGATTGCATGTTCATTGCGTTACGTTCGAGCTTGTCACCAAGTGACGTTTGTAGCGCAGCAATCGTGCGATTTAACTCAGTCACATCAGACTTGAGCATATCGACACCACTGCTGTTGTCTTTGGGTTTGAGGTCGCGCAGACGCTGACCAATAGCAACGAGTGCAATACCCAGACCAACAACCACCACCAAAAGAATCACCAACAAGACTTGTTCCATATCACTAGTATAGCAAAAGCGTGATGATAATCGTTACTGTTGCTTCGGCTCTTCTTCTTCAGCCGTTTCAGAAGGAAGCGGTCGCTGCGTAATGGCAGCAGGTTCTGGAACGACAGGAATATATTCTGCACCAGGCGCAAGAACAACTGGCGTCGCAACCGTAGGATCATTGTGCGCAACGGTTACTGTTTGATTTGTCACGCCAGGACCAACCGGCTGGACCGTTCCCTGGGCAACACCGGCATTATAAATGACATGCTTTTTATGGTGACGAATAATGAAGAGGAGCCCGAATCCGATACCTGCCAAAATCACTACCGATGCAATTACAACAGCGAGTAATGGGAAATCAACCACATCTTCACCATCAGCAATTTTTTTCTGTGCAGAGGCAGTAAAGTCTGCAACTTTCGAGTCGTTTGGATACAGCTTTTCAACAACCGCAAAATTCTTTAATGCTTTTGAATAATGAGAGCTGTAATAATTTGCGATACCTTCTTGCCAAGCAGTTTGCGTCGCACTATTAGTGTCGAACGTAATGTTACGAGCAGCCGCAAGGTCGGTCAAATCCTTAATGTCACGGATGTAATTAAAGACACCGTTCCCTTCACCGGATCCATCAGCGGTATAGGTTGCGATACCAACTACTTCACCGTTATCTGCCAGTGCAGGACCACCACTATTGCCATGGCCAATCGTTGTGTCAGTTTCGATCAGCTTCTTGTCACTGCCTGCAGCGTTCTTCACGGATGAAACTTTTCCAGTCGTGAGGGTTGCTTCGCTTGACGTTGAGTCAACAATACCATTATCAGAAGCATTGCCTGGGTAGCCCAAGATCGATAAGTCTGCTCCTTGTGTCGCTGTGCTGATACTGCCTAGTTTAACTATTGGGAAGTTTTCACCACTCACCTTAATGATCGCAACGTCAGATGCTTTAAAGCCGTCGTAGCCATCATTGGCACGATAATCAGCAGCAATAAGCTTTGCTTTTAAAACACTCGTGTCAGCAGCCGTATATGCTGTCCTATCTTTTGTATCTTGTAAAAGAGCCGTAATGTCTGGGTTCTTTGACGTGACTTGCACTAACAAGTTCTCGACATCATTAGTGGCCGTAAAACGAGAGGCATCAAGTTTATATAACGCATCAACAATGATACCTACCGCTTCGGATGCAGTTGCGCCCTTTGGAATATCAGCACTCTTTAGATCCGTCATGTTAATCAGGGCATCAAGATATTTTGGCTCGCCCTTATTAGCGTATTCGCTGAGTGCATCAGTAATGACAAGATCAAGTGGTGTTGCTGAAGCAACGTGACCATTCGTCGCAAGGTAGCCGTCTTGGCTGACGAAGAATCCAGACCCGGAGGCAGCACTACAATAGCCTTTCCCATAGGCTTTGCCATCGATCGAGATATCCATGCAGTAGGCATTATAGATTTTAACGACTGCCGGACTATACAGCGCAGCTACTTTTTCTGATCCAGTGAGGTCCACGCCATTCGATGCGGCGGCTGCAATCCCCGTATTCATCACAACATCAATGACACTTCGAGATGCCTGTGTTTTTGCCACAACCGCATCAGTTGGTGCTGCCACGAATCCTACCTTATTATCAAACGACAGTGTATTTAAAATTGGCGTGTAGACAGATTCGTCAGTCCCTGTGACACCAAGGCTGATTGCAATCGTAAACACGTCACCACGAACCAACCCTGAATACGTCACAAAGCGCGCCGTCAATGCCGGTGAAAGAGAGTTTGATACTTTTGATTGCCACGTATTCTTTTGGAAGGTAATGCCCCCAATATTAGTGGTGACTGTGCCCATGCGCATGACTTTTGTCGAATCGATACCGCCGTCTTCTAATGCGATGGCATCAAGTGTATTTTTTGCACCCACACCCCCTGGATGAAGGGTCATTGTCATCGATGAACTAGCCGTTGAAGTATGAGCACCCGAGGCAAAGTTTGGCGCAATCCGCACAATATCATAGGCATGTTGCTGGCTTAATTCGCTACCAATATAAAGGTCACCTGTATCGGCACTAATGGCACTGGCATAGAAGGTTTTTTGGTCGTAGGCAACGTGGAAGCCATAGGAAGACGTAATGTTCACATCGTAGGCATTATTTTGTGGGAACATGTCGCTCACGAAGGTCTTGCTGCCCGAAAGGCCACTGACGATTTGCTCTCGGTATTGGACTAACAAAAAACCAAGGAATAATAAGGCGGCCAGAGAGATAAATAAGAGTCCGACATGCCGCTTACGGTAGGGCTTGGCATGGTGCGCTTTTAATTTGACGTGCGAATGCGCAGACACCGTGTGCTTTTGTTGTTTTGTGACCATACCCCTACCCTCGGATTATTACTATCGCTATTCTAGCATATTGGTCGTGCTTAGAGGACTAATGCAATGCGAATAATCAGGACAATTAATACACTGAGAATAATCGTGATGAGGAGATTTGCGTAGCGTGTAATCCAGGCAAAGAGCGCGAAGACCGCCGCGTACAAAATAACGCTCCATGCAACTGCTTCGAGCCAGAACAGTCCGTCTGTCCACGCGCCAAGATCCCATAGCAACGCTGCCGTTGCAACTGCAATGACAATAGGACGTGCCGCACCAATTCGCACCATGGCAATCACACCAACGACTGCAGCCAAGATTGCTGCAATATTTCCTGCAAGTGGCGTTGAGTCAACACAAAGCGCCGCATTAAAAGCTCGTCCACACGCCAGTGGATCGATAACATAGCGCGCGACAATAATGGTTAGGAGCCAAAAAATAAGTCCGGTGACTGCACCAAGAATAATGGTGCGCACCCACATTGCATACGACTCAGCGACTGCTTGCTGATCTGTGATGATTACCTGCGCCATGACTCACCTCTTTTCTGCCCACCACACGTTTAACGCTATCCTTATTTAGATACCATACCGCACCAACAAGGCCTATGACAATACCCCCGGTGACATCGAGTGGTGTGTGAACCAACGCCAAGACACGACCGATACACATTAATAACGTCAGGATCACCAGGACCAGTGTCGTCTTTTTCATCCTCGTTTCAAACCAAACTGCGGCCGTAATGGCTGTCGCAAACAGTGCATGATCTGAGGGGAACCCAGGGTTGTTCAGATACAGTGCACCCGGTGCCGCACCCAGCAGCTCAAATGGGCGTTCGAATGCCGGTTGGTAGATAGAGGCAATAAACTTGGCAATTAAGTACGTGGTGAGGCCAGCCATAAGGATACGGCTATAGGCCTCAAAGCGCGTGCCTTTGGGAACTTTAAATAAGAGGACGAATCCACCGATGAGAATGACGGCGAGGACGCCACCGTCGGCGAAGAGACGGACTATTAGGTCGTAGATGGTCATGTTTATATGATACTCCTTACGATAAGCAAACCAATTCAAAAAAGTTAAAAATTATTTAATAAAAATGGCATAATCTTAAGTAATATGAAAGACATTACAAAGAAATGAAACTCCTCCTTGTTGAAGATAATCACCGTTTAGCAGAAAGGATCACGTATCACCTTAGAGGGTCTTATATTGTCGACGTCGTTGAGAGTGGCGAAGATGCACTCCAAAAAGCTAGCTCAATACAATATGGTGTCATTCTACTAGATCTTGGGCTACCTGGTATGTCCGGACTCGAGGTGTGCAGAAATATGCGTCTGCTCAATGTTAATAGTCCAATCCTTGTCCTGACAGGAAATTCCGAAATGGCAGATAGAATCAGTCTTCTGAACGCAGGCGCTGATGATTACGTAACCAAACCATTCAACACAGATGAACTACGCGCCAGAATAGCAGCCGTTGGTCGTCGACAAACCAGAACACATATCCGATCAATGATTAAATATCGAGATATCAAAATGGACGTAGAACAACACAAAGTCACGAGATTGGGCGTTGAAATTAACCTACGTCGTAAAGAATTCGACATATTAGAATATCTTATAACAAATAAGGGAAGAATCATGACGAGAGATATGATTATGGATCACGTATGGAGTTCTCAAACAAATAGTTGGACAAGCACCGTTGACGTACACATAAAACATTTAAGAGACAAAATCGATAAGCCATTTGAAAACCCATACATTAAAACAGCATACGGCTTAGGCTATAAAGTAGATAAGGAATAACCGTGAATATTCTAAAAACTTTTAATTATTTCGTTACAAAATTTGTTTTTAGATCACGACTCAAATCACTCACCTCTACTGAGCATATGACTCGTATTATTTTATGGGGATCATTCGTTGTTACGGTTCTTATACTATTCTTACTACTTTTGAGCTGGTCACTACTTGATCACCCCTATATGTTCGCTAGGATAGAAATAGCATTAAGTGTACTTTTATATCTTTTTATTGTTAGCTTTTTTGTATATAAAAAGCGTCCTCGACTTGGTGCATGGCTACTCGTGATACTTTACGGATCTGTCGGTTTCTTGATCTTACATACCTGGGGTATTAATGCACCGATTGGCATCTTAATTTTAGGATTTGTTGTCCTTTTAGCGAGTGTCATGCTAGGACCAAAACATATTTTTCCAGTTACGCTTAGCCTCGTCATTACGATGGCGATGCTTCAATACTTTAATATCATCGGTTTAAGTCAGCCTAATTATTCTTTATTAGATAATGAATCGAGTTTTGGCGATGTCGCAGGTTATTCAACTATCTTTGCAATATTTGCCGTCATTGCATGGCTTTCGGGAACAAAGACGGAGGCAGCATTAAAAAGAGCAAGAAAAGCAGAAGAGGAGTTAGAAAAGGAACGTGATATTCTAGCATCTCGAGTTAAAGAACAAACAAAAAATATTATCGAGGCTCAACAAAAAGAGCTAAAACAACTCTATAAGTTTGCAGAACTTGGTCAGCTGACTACGATTATTCTTCACGAACTAGCAAACTATTTAAGCGTACTGACGCTTGATATAGAAGATCTAAAGGAACGAAAAGAAAATTCCATCGCCATTGCACATGCGAAAGAAAGTATTTTCTATATCGACACAATAATTGATCAGGTGAGGAACCAAATAAAAGATAGTGACAACACTAAAAAATTCGATGCGCTTGAGACTATTAAGGAGACAATTATCCAACTGCGCCGGAAATTAATCGATTCAAACATCAAGCTATTTATTGAAGACAATAACCTGGGTAACTATACAATTATTGGTGATCCCCTTAGATTATCGCAATCAATTACAATCTTAGTAACAAACGCCGCACAGGCAGCAAATAATAAACAATCTGAAATATTGATAGACATCAGCTCAACAAAAACACAAATTGTTATATCCGTTAAAAATTTCGGTAAAGGAATTAGTAGCGAAGCAAGACGCAATCTATTCCAACCTCAAAAAAGTACTAAAATATCAGGTCTCGGTATTGGCCTATACGTCACAAAACAAATAGTCGAAACTCATTTCAAAGGTAAAATATGGTTAAGCCCTTCAACCGAATACACACAATTCAATCTTGAAATACCAAAGTTTCAAATACTGAGTTCAGTTACGAAGCAGAATTCCCAAAATGCCCCCACCGTGCCAACGCCTCATAAATAGGTCGCTTTAAATCGAGTGCCGCAATAATCCCATTTGGCGAAAGATCATAACCCGTAATAACCTCTTCCTGCCCGTCTACAACAACTGTCGCTTCTAGTGGCTGATCATACCCAATCGCATACGCCAGATATACAAATACTTCTTTAGCGTCCTTTGCCTTTAGATAATCCACCGCCACTTTACGTGCCATATATGCAGCCGACCGATCCACCTTACTCGGATCTTTGCCGCTAAACGCACCACCGCCAATAGGAATGCGTGGACCATAGTTATCAACGATTAATTTTCGGCCCGTCAGTCCTGCATCAGCATCAAAGCCACCCAGTTCCCAGTCCCCTGCCGGATTAACGTGCAGTGCGACATCTTCACCGACAATGGCATTCTTTTCTTGCTTTACCCATTCCAGCACTTTTGCCGTAAGCTCAGCTTGCAGAGCATGCTGAAAACTCGCAACGATCGAGACAATTTTACCGTCCTTCGTGGTGACCTGGGTCTTGCCATCATACGGCCACGTTTCATACAGGTACTGATTGAGCTTTCGTGCCAACACGAATTCCAGCGGTAATAGTTCTTCGGTTTCATTTGTTGCATAGCCAACCATAATCCCTTGGTCACCCGCACCGCCAGTATCGACGCCTTGGGCAATTTCAGGACTTTGTGCGGCAATATGTTCAATTACTTCAACGTTGCCAGCGAGGCGCTTCACAATCGCCGCAACATCAACCTGCTGTGCCTTTGACGTGACCTCACCAGTGACAAATACTTTGCCGTGGCCACCTGCGACATCCACGGCAACTCGAGCATCTGGATCTTCCGTTAAATGCGCATCCAATATCGCATCACTGATCTGATCACAAATCTTATCTGGGTGCTTCGGTGACACGCTCTCGGCAGTTTTAAAAATTGACATAAAAAATACTCCTTCTCGTATCTTTCGTACCATTACGGCTGAAAGGAAGAAGGAGTAAATTACTTTAGTCTTTATCTTCCCCGCGTAAGGGCTAGAAGGGGCACCGTTTCTTTTGCAGTAGATACAAAGGATGGTTGCCGGCAGGTCATAGAGCTAGATCTCTCGCTGCACTCTGGATACGTATTAATTGTTTGACCTGGTTATTATACCAGACGGGATTTATTTACCGAATTTTTCCTTGGCTTTTTTGACAAGGTGCTCAGCCGCGCCCGCAAGATCTTTTGCTGGTTGGATCTTTTCTTCGATCATGCGGTGAATGTGATTAATCTTGACGACAATCTTTACTGCCGCAATAATAAGGCCGATTAAAATAAGCGTGATAAGGCTCATACAAATGATACCAATAATGTAATATGCGCTCGCGAGTCCTGAATCCATAGAATTTCTCCCGTTACGTTTTCTTCCTCTTATTATACGCCAAATTATCAGTCCTTCCTAAACTCCACAGATGAGGCGTATACTATTTTCATGACACCAAGCCACCGAATCACTCGCCACAAACAAGGAAATTCGTTTGTCTATAAAAACAAACAGGGTGTGATTACTGATAAGGAAACGATCGAACGTATCGAAGCATTAGTCATCCCTCCTGCCTGGAATGATGTGATTATTCACGCTTCACCAAAAGCTCGTGTTCTTGCCAAAGGCCGCGATAGTGCCGGTCGCCAACAAGCGATTTATAACCCCAACTTTCGAAAGAAACAGGATAAATTAAAATTCGATCGCACCCTTCGTTTTGCCGCCAATCTTCCAAAACTTCGTAAGCAACTGAAAAAAGATTTGAATCGACGTAAGTTTGGTAAAGAAAAAGTACTGGCGACAATCGTCACTTTGATCGACCAAGCATATTTCCGTGTCGGTAATGAAAAGTATGCCAAGCAAAACAAAAGCTATGGCATCACGACGCTTCGCAGCAAACACACCGATGTCAAAGGAAACACCGTGACTTTCAACTTCATTGGAAAAAGCGGCAAAGAACACACTAAAAAAATTACCGACCAGCAAATCGCCACCATCGTCCGTCACCTCGATGAATTACCTGGGCATGAGATTTTTCGTTACCAAGATGACGATGGCACAATGCACGACATTCATAGCAACGACGTCAATGCCTATATCAAGGCCCACATGGGCGAAGAGTTTACCGCGAAAGATTTTCGAACCTGGGGTGGTACGTTGGTGGCAACGACACAATTAATTGCTGCCGAGCGATCAACCGACGAGAAAGTGCGTGCCAAGATCGTGACCCAAGTCGTCAAAGAAACCGCTGAACGATTAGGGAATACACCCGCAATTGCGCGCAGTTCTTACATTGATCCTCGTGTCATCGATGCGTTCAACAAAACATCTGGTATTAAATCAATGAAACAATCACTCGAGAAAATCCGTCCACGCAAATACATGAGCCGCGACGAAATGCGCCTGCTCCATCTTTTACAGTCTAAGTAGTCCGGAGCTTTTTTCGGTACAGCGCGATCACTCGACGTGCCCCAATGTTGTACGCCCACGGTGCAATGCGGTAAAGAATCCATATCCCGTGCGTTGCAACCGAAGTGTGAATCGTTGCCTTATTTCGTCGCACACCACGGAGGATTTTCTTCGCCGCTTGTTCAGGTGTCTGTAATGCACCTCGAGTTTTCAGTGCCTTTGTCTTATTAAGGTCATTGTACGTTGCCGTATCATAAAGCGGCGTATTAATAATCGATGGACAGACTGCATTCACTTGAATACCAAGTGTCTTTGCTTCATTACGCAGTTCATTCGTCAGTCCAACAATAGCGAACTTTGTGGCGCCGTAAATACCCATAATCGGCACAGGAAATAATCCTGCAGCAGAGGCAATATTGACGATATGCCCGTTTCCTTGTTTCAGCATCTGCTGATATGCATAATGCGTTCCATTCACTGTCGAAAAGATATTGTTATTCATGACCTTGTACCAATCATCAAGTTTGGTGTCACGAATTTCACCTGCCATAAAGATACCGGCATTATTAAACATATAATCGATCTTTCCGTACTTTTTGACGATGCTCGTAAACATATGTTCAACCTTCTTGGTGTCCAACATATCGACGTGTTCAAAATCAGCGTGATAGCCACGGTGTTTCAAATCCTTTAAAAAGTCATGGCCAGTTTTGCGCGTCCGACCAACAATAATAACCTTTGCGCCTAATGGGACAATCTGGTTGACAATTTCTTTGCCAATACCCGATGCACCACCGGTGACGACAACTACTGAATCACTGGTAAACTTTTTCATATGTCTCTAGTATACGCCCTTATTGATTTAAATCTAATTTTGTGATATAATATTCACATCACAATTCTGTGTACCTTTCACCCACAACCAAGATAGGAGGTGGTAGAATTGCCCGAGGCAAACTATCACATCACCCACCGCAACGGTTCCGAGGCTGATGTTTACATCACAGAGTCTCAGCTCGCAAATGCCATGAACGGCATCGTGAACTTCCAGAAATCGATCTGCATGATGTTCAAGTACGAGAGCGGACTCGATTACGTCCACTGGGACAACCTCACGATCACCAAGCTGAGCGAGCCTCGTTCGATGAGACCCCCACAGATGTCACGGCGTGATGCCATGGATCACTGGGACGGCGAATGCTGCAACAACGACAATTGCGGTGCTTGCGGTGATGACATATACCGCGATCACAGCGACTGCCGGCACGGCTGCACGCTGCGACGGGTCGCCTAGCGACACCCTCCTCTCTTCGGACCAGGTGAAAGTGGCCGCGTTCTTACGAGCGCGGCCTTTTTCATAGCTATTTCACTTTGTAAGCTTTAAACAATTCCACCCATTGGTGTAACTTCATCTCAGACGGCTTAATACCTTCCTTTAGCCCAATCTTGGCTCGTGGTGTTTTCGCAAAGATCTTTGGATCAGAAAAACAGCCCTCGATAAACTCGCGATATCGCGGCATATCGGTCAGCGGAATGAACGGTTCTTCACGTTTCTTAATTTCAATCAGCGCCGTATCAACTGCTGGTGGTGGCGTGTAATCAGATCGCTTGAGTGGACGACGAATGCGAACACCAAATGTTGGACCAATCATCATACCAAGCGCTCCGGTAAAGCCATCATAATTAGGGAGTAACTTGTTCGCAAATTGTTTCTGCACAATCAAGTATGCAGCAGAAGGCGGGTTCGGATCTTCGGTAATCTTATGAATAATTGGTGAACTAAGGTGGAATGGAATATTCGCAAAGATCTTGTATGCGCCATTTGGCAGTTTCATATCAAGGAAGTCACCTTCTTTCACAGTGACGTTTTCGTAAGCCCGCATATTCTCGCGGAGCTTCGCAGCCGCAATCGGTTCAAACTCAATTGCATAGACATGGAGTACCTTACCGGCAAGTGCGGCAGCGATCGCGCCAGTACCGGCACCAATGTCATAGACGATGTCACTCGCTTTAATATTAGTGTGACCAATCAGTTCTTTTATAAAGTCCTGACCGCGAAGGTTGTGTTGTGAATAATTATCAAGTCGTGCCATGTGTCTCTTTAGTATATAGGTTATGTGTTCGAATAAAAAATAAGGGGGTGTGCCGATCCAAAAAAGGACCAGCACACCCCATATGCAGCGGAGGCTTTAGCGCGGTGCTAGAAGTCGCTGCCTCCTCCGCCACCACCGTCGAAGCTGCCACCCGAGGAACCGCTGTCGTAACTGCCGGACGAACTGCCACTGTCGAAGGACGACGAGCTGAAGTCGTGGCTGTGGTGACTGGGTTCCGGCGTGTAGCTGGGCGTCGGATCCGGGTTGAACGTGCCGTGGTGATGCGTCGGGATGTCCGGCACCGGCGTGTTGTAGCTGCCGGAGTCCGAAGATGAGCCACCGCTTGACACACCCGACGAGACGCCGTCGTCCGGGATCGGGTTGTCATGCCGGTCGTAGATCGGCATGTCCCAGAACACGAACGGGTAGTAGCCGGCGGGGAACACCGTCCCGTTCAGGTAGAGGTCGTTGTCGAGGCGATACTCGCCCCGGCTTCCGCTGAAGCTCTTGGTACGCGGCTTCACCTTGCGGCGTGTGCCGTCCTGCGCGTTCACGAAGAACGGCTTGGGTTTTTTGCCCATGTTGCTTCCCTTCAAAGATACCTCTCATGCAATTTGCACTGAGATATAATAACATTTTTTCTGTATTATTCAAATTGTTGTCCTTTTGCGCTATAATAGAGAGAGTAAATGAGTAAACGACCCTTCCCTATCGTTACTGTCACCCTCGAGAAAATCGTCGGTGGTGGACAAACACTCGCGACCATGGACGATGGCCGCAAACTTTTTGTATGGGGTGGTTTACCGACTGAAGAAGTTGAAGTACAGCTATTTCGTAAGAAAAACAGCTTTGCTGAAGGCTACGTCATTAATGTCTTAAAGCCTGCCAAGGATCGTATCGAAGCACTTGATCCAGGCAGCTACATCTCAACCAGTCCATGGCAAATCATGCAGTTCAGTAGTGAACAAAAGCACAAAGCTGAACTTATTAAAGAAGCCTTTGACTTGCACCACGTTACTCTTCCCAATGACATTGAAGTCTATACCGATGACCATGAATACGAATACCGTAACAAAATGGAATTCAGTTGGTACTGGGATAAAGAAGCCGAACAACTTGACCTCGCTTTCTTTGGCCGTGGTACACACAGTAAAATCCCTGTTGAAGGGAGTCACCTTGCGATGGAAGCAATCAACAAAACCGCACTTGCGATGCGCGACTTGCTTCGTGCACACCATGCGACTGGCTTCTCGCTAAAGACACTATTGGTCCGTGCCAACCAAAAAGGCCACGTTGCCATGCAACTCTACGTCAAAAGCGAATCATTCAATCCTATTCGCGAAATCGACATTGAGGCCCTTGGCGTGAAAGGTTTTGAAATGATCTACTCAAACCCAAAGAGCCCAGCTAGTGTCATTACAAAGCGTATGCAATCATGGGGCAACATTACCCTTACTGACACTATCAACGACATTCCGTTTAGCTATGCGACTGAAAGCTTCTTCCAAATTAACCTTCCCGTCTACGAACAAGCATTGCTTGATATGCATGAATGGGTTGATCCAGCAAAACCAACAGTCGACCTTTATAGCGGTGTTGGAACAATTGGACTGACTATTGGCGCGGGTGACCTCACGCTCGTTGAAATCAACGAAGGCGCCGTGCGCGAGATGAAAGAAAACATTGATCGCCTTAAGATTCGTAACGCCCAAGCAGTTCATGCACCAAGTGAAAAAGCACTCGACTTTATCTCTGGTGATGCGACCATTATCGTCGATCCTCCACGTGCTGGACTCGACAAAACAGTTGTCGAACGACTCCTCGAAGCAACACCTGCGCGTATTATTTATTTGTCGTGTAATCCTGTCACCCAAGCAAGAGATATTGCACTGCTTGCTGAAAAGTATACGATTACTTCACATCGTGGTTACAACTTCTTCCCACGAACACCACACATTGAAAACCTTGTCGTTCTTGATCTTCGGTAGTCTACGTTAAGCGAACGCTGAGGCCAAGGCCCTTAAACTCCTGACAAATGAAAACCGGCACCTCAGCAGTGCTGGTTTTTTGATCATAGATGTAGCCTAGTTCGGAAAAGTTTTTCAGCTGTTCGACATCATCAATACGACGCGTGATCATCCAATGCGCAAATGCCCCTCGAGCAATCTTGGCATGAACGACAACAAACGCAGGTTCACCGGTTTTTGGACTGATGGTCAAAAATCTGGGCGTCACAATTTGTGCAGGTTCAATGAATTTTGTGACAGTTTTGCCATATTCGACTGCAGATAGGTCAATAATCGTCTCATTTTTATCAAATGTATCCGCAATTGACGTTCCCCAGTAGTTGTACAGATTTGCATATTCAGTATCTCGCACCTTATACCCCATCTCAAATCGATAAGGATAGATACCATCAAGTGGTTTGAGCACGCCATACAGCCCAGAAAGAATGCGCAGATGTTCATTCGCATATCGCCGGTCTTCTTCCGATAAACGTGCGACCTGTAGCCCGCTGTAGATATCACCAAGAAAGCTATCGATTGCTGCACGTTGCTGCTGTGGAGCGTCATTCCATCCTGCGATTAAGTCTTTTGTTGTCTCTGCTAATTTCGGTGAAATTTTCATCATCTTTTCAATATCTTTCAGCGAAAGAGTCTTGAGATAGCCAGCAAGCCTTTCGGCTTTATCAAGCAACACAGGTCTAGAAAGAGGCTGCGTATTATTTGTCTCAGCGGGCCGCATTGTTTTTGATGTGTGAATCAAAATAATCATAGTAGTTTATTGGCAAAAGCATATTCAATCGCCTTCTTGTAAAATGGTCGAAACGCCTTCGTTTCAAGCAGCGCTTCCAGCGGTACCCATTCGTAATTTTCATGTTCCCAGCTGACAACAACATCGGGTGTCGAATCTAATTTTGTCACATATAAAAAGAATGAAACGGATTTGTTCTCCTCTGGGAACGACCGAGTTTTTGTATACGCGAGCACCATTCGCGCAGGATCAAGCACAATCCCTGCCTCTTCTTCGGCTTCGCGAATTGCTCCAGCCATTTCAGATTCACCATCGGCAATCTCTACCTGGCCACCTGGTAGATCAGGGGTGTGCGATTTGTCAGGGCGACCTTCGTACTCCCCAATCGTCAGCACCAATGCTTCATTTTTTTCATTCACCACAACTGTCTTTGCGACGGATTCAACAATCACGCCACTTTCCATAATTTTTTGATAAGCCATATTCGCTTATTATACTAGACTCTCACAATTGTGTAATTTACTATAGTTTGTATAGCAATTTATGCTATACTAAGAATACTATAAGCTTACCATTGACCGTCGCGACTGCGATTTCCGGAATGAAATAAAGGAGTCATATTTATGTCAAATGTTTTAATTGTGCTTGGAAGTGCCCGTGAAGGTCGTGTTGCCGATAAGATTCTTGGATACGTTCAGAACGAAATCGCAAACCGCTCAGATCTTACTGCTACCGTTGCTGACCTCAAAGAAATTAACTTACCATTTTTCGAAAACCCAATCAGCCCAGCACAGCCTGGATATGCACCAACTGACGACAGCTACCTTGCATGGCAAAAACTTGTCAATGACAATGACGCAGTGATCCTTATTACTCCAGAATACAACCATGGACTCAGTGCAATTGAAAAGAACGCACTCGATACACTTCACAAAGAATGGAAAGATAAGCCAATTGTTGCGATCGCCTACGGATGGACTGGTGGATCACGTTCAATCGAAGTTCTGAACGACCTCATTCCTCACCTCGGCGCAGAATTCAAAGCAAACCCAGCACAGCTCGCATTCATGAAAGACATCAACCCAGATGGCACACTCATTGATGAAGCCGGTGTTGCTGCACAAATCAAAACAGCACTCGACGAAATCGCCTAGTTGCTTTCCTCCACAAAAATAGCCCTCATGCAGGGCTATTTTTATATCTAGTGCCATCCCCTTGATTAATACCCCTATACCCTCTATTATACGAGCATAAAGAAATTAACATAAACAGGATACACACATGAAAATCACAATCGTAGGCGGTGGCTTCGGCGGCGTCAAGGCAGCTTTAGAACTGTCAAAAGACAAGAAGAACCACATCACGCTGATTAGCGACAAGACTGATTTTCAGTACTACCCAGGTCTGTATGGAACAGCCACCGGTAAAAGCCATCTTCAGTCATGGGTACCGCTCGGTGAGATTTTTGCCGGACGCGACAACATCCTCGTAGTGATTGACTCGATTACAACGATCGACAAAAAGACCAAAACACTGACTGGTGAATCTGGTGCAAAATACTACTACACCACACTTATCCTGGCGCTTGGTTCAGTGACCACCTACTTTGGTATTAAAGGACTCGATCAGTATGCGTACGGTATTAAATCTGCTCAAGAAATTAAGCGCCTCAAACAACACTTCTTTGATGAGTTCTCACAGCCACACGCTGCAGATGCGAACTTCCTCATTGTCGGTGCTGGTCCAACCGGCGTCGAGCTCGCTTCATCACTCGGAACATACCTCCACAAATTAAAGCATCACTTTAACAAACCAGAAGCAAACATTAAAATCACCATCATCGAAGCAGCACCACGCGTCCTTCCTCGTATGTCAGAAAAAGCCAGCGCAATGGTACTAAAGCGCCTTAAGAAACTTGGCGTTCATGTTGAACTGAACAAAAAAGTCGAAGAGCAAACAGCTGACAGCTTAATTGTCAGTGGCGTGCCAATCAAGAGCCAAACAGTTATCTGGACATCCGGTGTCGCAAACAGTCCATTCTTTGCAGCTAATGCTGACCAATTCACCTTCTCACCAAACCACAAAGTAGTTGTCGACGACTACCTCCGCGAAAGCGAACATGTTTATGTGATTGGCGACAACGCGTTTACACCATTTAGCGGACTTGCACAAACAGCACTGCGCGATGGCATCTTCGTCGCAAACCACTTAATGGGTTCAAAGAAAAAGTATGTTGCGAAAATGCCACCAGTCGTTATTCCTGTTGGCGAAAACTGGGCAATCTTCGAATACAAAAACATTCGATTAACAGGCAACCCTGCCTCAGTCATTCGAAGCGCTGCAGACTTTGTTGGGTACAGCGACTTGCTTCCATTTGGCCAAGCACTAGGCGTATGGCGTGCACAGAAGATCTACGAAGACGACTACTTCCCTATCGGAAAGTAACAACGAGTCTTGAAACAAAAACTAGTCCGAAAGGACTAGTTTTCTTTTTCGAGTAACAATTGTCGTTGATGCAATCGTACGTGGGCAGCGATCGTTGCCATCGTGACGACCGTCAGGTAAGCAAGTCCCATTAAACAACTTTGTAAGATGTGACTAGGGAATGCAATCAAAAGATAGGTTCCTGTACCGACTGTTCCGAGGATGAATCCGTAACTGACAATCAGACGTTGCAAGGTTGGTTTAAAAAAGGTGAAGCTCGCAATCGCGATGCTCATAAGTGCGATAATAACGTGAATAAGAATAATCATAAGCTTATATTACGGTAAATAGCCGCCAACAGCAATGAGCAGACACATAGAAAGGAGAATTAATAGCGATGCACCGAACATTTTGCGTGCCCACTTTTCATCGTCAACTTTTTTGTAATACGTGATCCCTTGATGCAACCAGTAAGCAGATAGTGCAGTGCTCAGTACCAAGTAAATAATATGCGTATACCCAAAGACATACAGCAGTCCAGATGCAATCGCATAGACAATTGCGAAAATAAGAATTTGTTTCTTCGCACTCTTCATGCCATATTTCACTGACCATACAGGCAGGCTCGCACTGGCATAATCAGATCTACGGAACATTGCAATCGCATAGAAATGCGGCATCTGCCAGAAGAATAATATCAAGAACAAAATAATCGCAGCAGTATCAATCCTTCCCGTCAGCGCTGTATAGCCGGCCGCTGGAGGTAATGCACCCGCAACGCCACCAATAATCGTACTAAAGACAGTCGTGCGCTTTGCAAAGCCATACACTGCAATGTACCAAATAAAGGCAATGGCACCAAGAATAAATGTCAGGACATTCGTCAGGAGGAGGATCGCCGTAAACCCGACGATACCAACGACCGCACCAAAGACCAACGCCTTTGGCACACTAATCACCCCACTCGCCACATCGCGTTTCTTGGTACGCTTCATTCGCTTGTCGATATCGCGATCCAGCACATTATTAAACACGCAGGCAGAGGCGATGATAAACGAAATACCAATAATTGTTCCGATTAATGCAGGCAGGCTAAACGGCACCACGCTGGCAGCAAGGAAGAATCCTGCAATTCCCGTCAATGTATTACTCAGCGTAATCCCGGGTTTAATTAATTGAAAATAAGACCGTGAACGTCGCTCCATTAGATTCCCTCATGCTGATGCATATACATATTCATTTGATCTGGTGACATTTGCATCATATTGTAATCGAGGTTGTGCATGATCCAGATCGATCCAACAACTATAATCAACACAATAATAATCGCAAAGACAAAAGTTACAAGTTTCAGGCGACTTCCCCGTCCAATATGTAGGAAGAATACTGCCTGGATAATTAATTGCAGTACAGCAATACCAAGTACCACGTACATTAGCATTTCTTTTGGCCATAAATGGTTGACGACAAAGAAGTAGGCAATCAACGTTGCAATAACCGACAAGATAAACCCTACAACGTATGAGGTGTAGCGTACTTCATCATGCCGCGTTTCTAGAAGAGGTTTCTTCATGCCATACCTCCGATCAAGTAGACGATGCTAAAGATAAAGATCCAGACAACATCCAGGAAGTGCCAAAATAGCCCGAACAGTGCCAGCCGGTTTAGATCCGTTTGGCGGAATTTGAACTTCACCAATCGAATCACCATAATAATCAACCACAAAAGGCCAATAGCGATGTGCAGTCCGTGTGTTCCCACGAGCGTAAAGAATGCAGACAAGAAGGCACTTCGCTGCCAACTGTTGCCTTCTGCAGCAAGGTAACTAAACTCTGAAAGCTCTAACGCAAGGAATGCAGCACCAAGAACAAACGTAACAATTAGCCAGAGAATCGTTTGCTTCTTGTATCCTCTATTACTGCCGAGGATTGCCAGACCTACCGTAAAGCTACTAGTAAGCAAGATCATCGTTTCAAGCAGTACGAATGGCATATCGAACAAATCGTGCCCCCCAGGACCACCTGCAGTCTGTCCACGAAGGACAGCAAAGGTCGCAAACAATGATGCGAACAAGATCAAGTCGGTCATCAGGTAAATCCAGAAGCCAAGTGTCTTCTTTTCCTGGATTGCCGTTTCTTCTACGACACTTCTCATACAATACCCCGTTTTAGTTCATGTTTTGCGACTTCGGCTGCAGTTAACTTATATTCTGTATTATCACTCGTCAGACGAATAATCATCGTGACGATCACACCGATGAGCGAAATAACTACCAACCACCACATGTGCCATATCACTGCGATACCAAACGCGAGTGCGAATGCGCCGATAATAGGACCAAGTCCACTATTCTTCGGGAGCCAGATATCTTCATACGCTGGTTTCAATAATGACGCGCGCTTCTTTTTCTTTAATTCCCAGAATTCATCTCGCGTCGTGACAGTAGGAATCACTGCAAAGTTATATTCTGGCGGTGGCGATGCAATCGACCATTCGAGTGAACGGCCATTCCATGGATCACTGCCTACTCGGTTGTCGTTGCGCTTCCAGATGCTATACCCAAGTTGAAGTAGCTGGAAGAAGACACCGACACAAATAATCGCGACACCGATTCCCGCAACAATAAACAGCCCTTGCCATCCCATTGAAGGATCGTAGTGATCGAGGCGCCGCGTTGCTCCCATAAATCCAAGAATATACAGCGGAATAAATGCCAACAAGAAACCAATGATCCAGTTCCAGAATGCATAGCGGCCAAGCCGTTCGTTCAAGGTAAATCCTGTGAACTTTGGGAACCAATATGCAAACCCTGCAAAGGCACCAAATAGTACACCACCGACAATCATCGTATGGAAGTGGGCCACCAAGAATAAGCTGTTATGGAATTGGAAGTCTGCTGGTGGCACTGACATCAATACACCCGCAAGTCCACCAAGCGTAAAGGTGACGATAAAGCCCATGAACCACAGCATTGGGGTTGTAAAGCGCACACGCCCACGATACATCGTAAAGATCCAGTTAAAGACCTTTACCCCTGTCGGAATCGCAATAATCATTGTCATAATACCAAAGAATGTATTAACGTCTGCGCCCGCGCCCATCGTAAAGAAGTGGTGTAACCAGACCGTAAATGACAGGATTGCAATCGCCAGCAGTGCCACCACCATTGAGGTATAGCCAAACAATTTCTTGCCAGAGAATGTCGAAACAACTTCCGAGAAAATACCGAATGCTGGGAGTACAAGGATATAGACCTCAGGGTGTCCCCATGCCCAAATGAGGTTAACGTACATCATTGGATTACCGCCGCCATCAGCCGTAAAGAAATGCATCCCGAGCAATCGGTCGAGCGCCAACATACCAAGTGTTGCCGTCAAAATCGGGAAGGCAAACATAATAAGTCCCGTACTGGTCAGTGCACTCCAAACAAAGATCGGCATCTTCATCAGTGTCATACCAGGTGCGCGCATCTTGATAATTGTCACAAAGAAGTTAATACCCGAAAGAAGGCTTCCGATACCAGCGATCTGCAAACTCCAAATCCAATAATCGACGCCAACGCCGGGGCTATATTGCAACTCTGAAAGTGGTGGATATGCTAACCAACCCGCTGTCGAAAATTCACCCACAACGAGCGGTGCATTAATAAGAATCATACCGGAAGCAAATAGCCAAAAACTGACCGAGTTCAGGAATGGAAAGGCGACGTCGCGTGCACCAATTTGTGACGGGATGATCAGGTTGAAAATACCAAAGATAATACCCATTGCCACAAAGAAGATCATGATTGATCCGTGTGCCGAAAAGATCTGCTGGAAGTGATCTGATGATAATAGTGTTCCGGCTGCGTCATTACTCGCCTGCTGCGCTCGTAACAGTAGTGCGTCTGCAAGTCCACGAAGTAACATGACAACAGAGACCAAGATATACATGATACCGATCTTTTTCGGATCAAGTGTTGTAATCCAGTTGCGCCACAACCAGCCCCACTTTTTAAAATACGTCAAACCGATCACTGCGAGTACAAGTGCACCCACCATCGCAAAACCGGCACCAGCCATTATAGGATCATGCACAAAGTCAGATGGCTTTAATCGACCAAATACAAAATCAAGAATATTTTGAAACATTATAGATTCGCCCCAGATCCGTCGACAGTTTTAACTTTTGAATGATCGGGTGACATGTATTTCATTATGATTTCATTATACAAGCTGTAATCCATAAGCAGATAGGTCTTTTCGCTCGTATCGTGACTTGCTTTCGCCAACTCTTTATAACTGTCATCAGTGAGTAGTGTTGTCTTAGTTGAATTAAATGTATCTGACGCCCATTTCTTGTAATCTGCCTCATTCATAGAATGTACTTTAAAGACCATGTCTGCGTAGCCATCGCCACTGATATTAGCAGAAGTACCCGTAAATGTTCCGGTTGAGTCAGCCATGACATGGAGCTGCGTCGACATGCCAGACATTGCGTAGACTTGCCCCGCTAGCGCTGGAACCCAGAAGGAATTCATCGGGGCATCTGAGGTGATCGTAAAATCAATTGGAGTATCTTTGGGAATATTAATGTAATTCATGGTTGCAATACCTTCGTCAGGGTAAATAAATAACCATCGCCAGTTGAGGGAAACGACTTGAATTTTAACTGGTTGGACTGATGAGCTAAGCGGCTTGTATGGATCGAGTGCATGAGTCGAAACCGCCGTAATAATTCCAAGCAAAAGAATAATCACACAAGGGATTCCCCACCACAATGCTTCGAGCCATTTATTCCCGCCCTGGTCAGGTTCATACCGTGCTTTGGTATTTGTCGCACGATATTTATAGGCAATAGAAAACAACATGATCAGCACTGGAATAACCACCACTAGCCCTAGTCCAAAGGTCAGCAAAATAAGGTCACGCTCTTGGTTAGCGATTAGTCCTTTTGTATCAAGAACAGGAATATCACGACCTTGTGTCACAAATATAAGAATGCCAAGAATAACGACAGCCACAAAGCTCGATATCAGTACCTGTTTTACCCGCCGAAGATCCCGTTTTTTTTCTTTACGCATATGCTTCTTACATGATAGCGTGATTCGAGTATTTCACCAACATAGAAACACTTTGACACTATTATTTTGAGACCCGGAAACCATACGTATTGAGCGTGTCACTGGGACTCGCATTTAGGAACAACGCAGCGACACCTGCAGGCGGTGTTCCTGCGTTCCAGTTACCGCCACGAAGAAATCCTCGAAGGTGCGTGGTATCACTTGAGTCTGAATATACTTGCCCAAGGCCTTGTGACGCCGTATTCCAGCCAACTGCTGCTGGCGCACCTGCGGACGGTGCTGGATTAACTGGCAGTGAACCATTAGACGCAATCGCATTCCAGTCGCGCCAATTATACCCACTTGATCCTGGCTGCGTCGTCGTTGTTTGCCCCGCAGTCCATTCCCACACATTACCCGCAATATCCCAAATGACTGATCCATTCGTCAACGTCAACGTTCGTCGCTGGCTTGATGTCCCGCTATTGGTCGTCAGGTAGTAACTGTCGGTATCATCGCTACTCGCAATAAGCACGTTCCCCGGACTATTGTCGTTATGCCCACTATAAATGTAGCCACTCCCGACGCTTCCCCCACTCCAGTTACTCGCAACTGAAAGCACATTTATGACTATCGTCATCCATTCGGCTTCTGTAATTAATTTACAGCCAGAACAGGCAACGGCCGCTGTCATCATTGCATTTGTCTGTGAAATATTAACCCATGGCGAACCTGTCGGAACACTGGTTGCCACACCGCTCACATTTTTTGCTTCATATTTCATGACACAAAAATCTGACGTTCCATAGGTTGCATTACCGGGAACAACAACGAATCCTGTCGGACATGTTATCGCGACTTGCGCTGGAGGACACGATCCGACCGTTGGTGATCGAACGGTGTTTGAAACGTAATAGGTAGTACCGCTATTCGTAGCTGACAAACAATAAGTCTCATTGCTTGCTGTAAATGCATACATATAACTTGTTCCAGGGCTTGCAGGGAGACAAATTGTTCCAGCTGCTGGCGATACCGAGCAGTCATTTGCAGAGGGATAGCTACTAGAGGAGCTTGTAGTAGTTTTGAATACTTCGAGTTTTTTTGTTGAACTCTCAAGATCAGACTGTAGTAATGCGACGCGAGCTTTTTGTGATACTCCATTAAACGCAACGATAGTGATTGCTGCCAAGATGCCGATGACGACAATCACAATCAGTAATTCGACAATAGTAAATCCAGATCGATGCTGTAGTCTTGAGGTCACACAGGGCCTTATCGATTAAGTAATTTTGATTACAGTATAGCATAACCGTAAATATAAAAATTAAATGAATATTAAATTATATAATTGTCCAATTTTAAGCTTATTCACATTTTTGGAGCTTACAGTGAAATAGTAATCAACATTTAGCTGCTCGCGAACAGGTCACTGAGTCCACGAACAAAGGAGGAAACATGCCTTATTTACAAGTAGGAACAGAAAACAATAATCCAATTGAAATTTATTACGAAGATCAAGGTGAAGGCCGACCTGTCGTCTTAATTCACGGATTTCCGTTTGATAACGGTGCATGGGAACGACAACGAAAAGTCCTTCTTGATGCGGGCTATCGAACAATTCTCTATGATCGACGTGGATTCGGTAAATCAAGCCAACCGGTCAATGGCTACGATTACGACACATTCGTCGCCGACCTTGATGTGTTAATGCAAAAATTAGATCTTCACGACGTGACACTCGTTGGTCACTCAATGGGAACTGGTGAAGTGACTCACTACATCGGTACGTATGGATCAGAACGTATTCGTTCAGCCGTCCTCGTTTCACCGCTCCAGCCATTCCTCCTAAAAACCGACGATAATCCCGAAGGCGTTGATGCAAGTGTCTTTGAAGGTATTAAGGATGCAATCAAAAAGGATCGCTACGTCTACTACACTCAGTTCCTTCACGACTTCTTTAACCTTGATGAAAATCTAGGAACACTCGTCAGCCAAGAAGCCGTCACCAATTCTTGGAATATTGCCACCCACTCATCACCGATTGCAACCTACGAATCTGTTGACCAGTGGCACCGAGACTTCCGCGAGGATGTTGCAAAGAATGATGTTCCAACACTGGTAATTCAGGGTGACCAGGACCGTATCCTCCCCTACCCTGCAACAGGTGAACGACTTGGTGCACTCATCAAGGATGTCAAAGTCGTCGTGATTCCTGGTGCCCCTCACGGTATTCCATGGTCTCACGCAGAAGACGTCAACCGCGAATTGCTTGCTTTCTTAAAATAAGCAGGCCCTCCCAAAAAAAGAACTGACACAACGAGTGTCGGTTCTTTTTTAATAATGTATAAAGACAAGCCTTGTATACTAAGTATATGCATAAGCGAATACTCACCATTATCATTGCCGTTCTGATTGTCGTCGTTGCGGCAGGCGTCACCGTGGCCCTGCTTCATCAAAGATCCTCGTCAAATACAGCAGTAGCACCCAGCAGCACTCCTACCGCTGTCGCATCCGACCCGAGCGCCGATGCCCTAAAATGCGTCGAGACACTTCCAACAGATATTAAAATTAGTCAAAAATTAATGGTTGCTGGATACAGTGACCTTCTTGCAACCGAAACTCCCGTTTTTGTTGCCACGACAATTGGAGGCGTCATCATTATGGACCAGACTCCTGCGTCTGCCATAAAAACAATCCATGATGGTGTTGCGATCACTCCTTCTATCGCTGTTGATCAAGAAGGTGGTACTGTTCAAAGATACACTCAAGAAGGTGTTCTGCCGGGCGCAAAAGATATGGCCACTAACTACACAACAGCCCAAGCATATAACCTATATCTTAAAGACGACACCTTCTTAAAAACTATCGGTATAACCACAAACTTTGCGCCTATTGTTGACGTCGAAAGCCAAACACAAAGTCCACTGCCAGGTCGTATTTATTCAAGCGATCCAAACACGGTAGTGAGCTATGCTACGCAGGCGATTAAGGCCTCAACACAGTCCGACATTACACCAGTTATCAAGCATTTCCCTGGATTAGGCAGCGCAACCGGCAATACCGACTTCACCACTGCAACGACCGCGCCACTTTCCGAACTTCAAACTCGCGACCTTATTCCTTATACAAAACTCAGTGCGCTAAAACCTGATGTCATGGTATCAAATGCGATTGTTCCCGGACTGACTGACGGCAATCCTGCTGTATGGTCTCCTGCTGCGTTAGCACTCCTTCGTAGTAGTGGGTATCAACAATCTGTCGTCTACACAGACTCTCTCACCGCCGCTGCAATCCCCGGCACGCTTGCAGACGCCAGTGTGAAGTCGTGGCAAGCTGGCATTGATGTTGCGCTGATTGTGCAAACCAGGCAAAATACCCCTAACCTTCAGAATGACCTGACTGCCATTATTGCTCGTGCAACAAGCGCACTCCAGTCCGGTGAACTGAATAGTAAAGAACTCAATGCATCAGTCGCACGTATCTTGGCACGTAAAGGTATCAATCCCTGCGATATCACCATTTAAATTTAAAAACTCATCCCGCCTATGCTGTATAGTGGATACCAATGCTAACATTTCTGAGACACTTCTGGTTCGATCTTGCACTGACATTACTTGCGATAGCCGCTATCCTTATTTTTAAGGGCCCGCCTGCTGCCGGTATCGTCATCATTGTACTTATCATTGAAATCGCCTTCAGTTTCGACAATGCAGTCATCAATGCAAAAATCCTTCAACGACTCTCGAAATTCTGGCAAATGCTTTTCTTAACACTCGGTATTTTGATTGCTGTCGTCGGGATGCGACTCGTCTTCCCTATCCTGCTTGTGTCACTCACCGCCCACATTGGATTTGGTGAAGTGATTCATATCGCACTCAACGAACCCCAAACCTATGCACATCATATTGAAGCAGCGCACCCTGCAATTAGTGCGTTCGGTGGTGGTTTCCTGATCATGTTGGCACTCATCTTTTTCTTCGATAAGAATAAAAATGTACACTGGCTTTCATTTGAGCGTCACTTAAAAAAAGTAGGACACTGGGCGGTTCCACCCGTCATTGCTTTTATCATCATCGGTATTCTTGCGCTGCTTCCTGCAAACCACCACGGGCTTGAAACAATTCAACTTGGGAGTATCGGTATCGGCGTCTACCTCGCGATCCAATTCTTACTTTGGCTTGTTGGTAAGCTCGTCCATATTGATACAGCAAAGGCAACAAAGCTCACAGGGCTCGCTGCGCTAACGTCATTCTTTTACCTTGAAATCCTTGATGCAAGCTTTTCATTTGACGGCGTATTGGGCGCCTTCGCAATTACCACGGACGTGATTTTGATTGCTGTTGGATTAGGTATCGGCGCATTCTGGGTACGGTCTATGACTATCTTTATGGTGCGACGAAAAACACTCGAAGAGTTTATTTATCTTGAACACGGTGCGCATTATGCAGTTGCCTTCTTGGCGCTGATGATGCTTGTTGGGTTACTATTTTCAATACCTGATTACATTACAGGTTTGGGGACAATCATTATTATCGGCGTCTCGTTTATTGCGTCGAAACGATCTAAGAAGATTTTACCAAATCATTCTCTGTAGGATCTTCGATAACAACCTGCTTGTAATCTTCAGGATCCTGGAACCCTAAAGAATTTGTTCGATTGACCGTCACGCGCTGTTCAAAGGCTTTCTTAATGACACACGGGAACCAATCTCGATCTTCCTTATCGTAATACTGCCAGATGCCCTTGAGATATTCCGCGCCTTGTTCTTTCAATATATTGACCGCTTCTTTTTCAGTCTGCGCACGAGCAATCAGATAGCCAAAAATAGTGACGGCCTGCCAGGTGCTGCCGTCGTTAACAATAAAGCCAAGAAATGAATCATCGTCTTCGCTGTAAATAGGAGTTTTATTTTTCTTAAGCACTATTACTATTATAACAAATAGACATTAGGAAGGTGTTAGCTTTTCATTCGTACTTACCATCCAAACGAAGTGTATGAGATTCATCTCGATGAACACCAGTATCCCCTACGTGTGTATCTGCAATTTTATTACCGTTCTTTAAAACATGGACGATCGCCATTGCGTGTCCTCGTCCAAGGTCAAAATCTTCTTTTAGCCATAAAATAATGTCGCCAGCTTTGGTTTCAGGACCATCAAAACCCTTCTCTTTCGCTAGCTTAATAAGTTCGTTTGGGGTTTTCCCTGTTTTTGCTTCTATGTTGTCTAGGTAAGCTTGAAATGACATGAAACTATTATAGCAATAAGTAAATTACTGTGTCATGTTATCCAGGAATTTAACAGTTTCAGCAGGACTCCTCAATCTTATAAGTTGAGTATCGTTGAGCTTATTCTCTTGGAATATCTTTCCATACCGTTGCTTCTGCTGATTCCATTCGCGCATCATCCATAACAGAACTGATTCTTTTGTAAAAAAGTTAACAATAAAACCTTCTCGGTTCTCATTCCATAATTCTTGTTTTGTTAAAATCCGCTTTAATGTCCGCCTCAACAATCTAGAGAACACCAACGGAAATGAATAATCACACCAAATCACCGTATCGGCTTTGGATAGATAGTTCTCGCCACCAAGTTTATTAAAGTAGTTACCACAAATAATCCAACTGGATTCTTTTGTTATACTTCCTACTCGTGCTTTAAACTCGTCATTATCGAGTGGTTGCCAGTCTTTAAGATGAAATATACTATCGAGTTCAGTGTGAGGAATATTAAGTTTAGAAGATAAGGCTTTTGCAAGAGTTGTTTTACCTGCACCAGATGACCCGATTATTATGACTTTATTCATTTTACAATCATAACAAACAAAAGAACTTCCGAAGAAGTTCTTAAGTAATAAATCTGGCTGGGGATGAGGGATTCGAACCCCCGAATGCTGGTACCAGAAACCAGTGCCTTACCACTTGGCGAATCCCCAACGAGTGCACTATTGCACCAACAAATTGTACACTAACTGGGGTGAACGCTCAAGTAGCTAGGTACTATGCTTCTGTTTTAGTAATTTTCTTTGCAGGGTGTGCGAATTGTCCGTGAATCTCAAAGATAAAGTAAGCACCAACTGCAAGACCAATCGCACCGAAGAGGATCGAGATAATAAAGCCTGCAACACTGAATGTCAGCACTGCGTGTACCAACACAGAAAGCGCTTCAACAAGAAGCGTCAGGAACAATAGTACCCAGCCTTTTTTCTGCATTGCCTGCAGCGGCTTTACTGCAAGTCCCAGAAGAACAGCGTTCGCAACAAGAAATACCAAACTAATAATGGCACCCATAATTGCAATGCTCGTATAGTCACTGGTGACATAGTATGAATTGCTTGGTGCATTCAGCGAGGCAGCAAGCCTAAAGATGGCAGAAAGCGTATAGATTGAGGCAATTGCACTAATCACTGCACCAATTGCTGCAATCCACCATGCGTTGTTGGCGAGCCATTTTTGACCACCAACAGGAAGATGTGGCGCATTTTTTGCCCATCCAAGTACTATTTTTTCAAGTTTGCTGATAAATTCCATCGTAAACTCCTACGTTAAGTAGCCTTATAATACCTTTTTCGCCCTCGTGCGTCCAGGCCACATACCCCATGATGACCACGCGGCTAAAATACCAAACGCGAGACTGATAAAAATCGCCCACCAACCTGGCATCAGATTAACGACGGTTCCAAGAAATCCCACGTTATTAATCAACGTATCTGAAATAACCAAACAGATCGTGATTTTTGCCCACAACACAGCTACTCCCCACCCAAGCATCATACTGAACCATCGAAAGGCCGGACTAAGTGACATTCGCAGTAGGAATGGCAACGCAAATACTTCAGCGACGACAACAAGTGCAGCAATAAAATGGGCATACTGAACGCCAGCCGGGAAATCGAAACTTGAAATCAGCTTCAAGAACTCATCAAACGTAAAAAGTTGCGCGACCGCCATGACCACCAAAATCACTGCATAGAAGGTGGCGATGATGGTAACATTCTTTGTTTTTGGAAGCGGTGCGGGTGTTGCTTTCGGGAAAATACTCATGGTAAAAGTATACACCTATAGATTATTGTTGTCTTTTTTGTCATTTCGCTTGCGCTTTTGACAAGGCTCAGTTACAGTATCAACCAGCGAAAGTTACAAAAACAAACATAACTCCAAAAAAAGCAAAAAAAGCTCCATATGTTGTGACTGATCGCTATACGATGTTCCACCACAACAACCGAGACTCCCACTACATCCGTAGTGGGTTTTTCGTTGGACCGTTTTTTAGTGCTTATTTGTCAGCTTTAAGGGAATTGTCTGCGCGCCATTTAGCAATTAAGGCATGGTTACCACTCAGTAGGACGTCAGGCACTTTCATACCGTTAAAGTCAGAGGGTTTTGTGTACTGAGGGAATTCCAGCGTCTCGCCATCAGAAAAGCTTTCAATCTCAGCACTCGTCTCACCACCAAGAACCCCGGGTAGTAATCGGACAATTGAATCAATAATTGTCATCGCCGGCAGTTCACCACCAGTCAGGACGTAGTCACCAACACTCACCTGTTCATCAACAAGGCTCACGATCCGTTCATCATAGCCCTCATAGCGCCCGCAGATAAAGATATAGCCATGATCTACGCCAGCGTACTCTTTTGCCAGAGACTGCTTCCAGCGCTGTCCTCGTGGCGTCATAAGCAATACTTTCGCTGTTGGGTCAGCTTCTTTTGCTTTTGCAACTGCTGCAAAGAGCGGTTCGGGCTTCAAAAGCATCCCATCACCCCCACCATACGGAGTGTCATCAACTTGTTGCCGCGGACCAATACCAAAGTCCCGAAGATTCACCATAGAAAACTCGACAGCTTCTTGCTGCTGGGCCTTCCATAGCATCGAGGTGTTCAGAACACCGTCAAACATTTCAGGGAATAATGTGACAACTTGGATTTTTTTCATCTCTAAGTAGTGTACGGTATATTGCGCTTTTCTCAAAAAAGTCTGCTATTATCACACTTCGTCAGCATATAACAGATTGAACATCCTGCTTATGCCTCTTATAATAATAAAAGTCTTTTTCGTTTCATAACGATAAGTCCGACCTTTCCACTCCTATTTGACGAAGGATTCACATGCTAGATCACGAGGACCAGCAGCAGCTCGAGCGTTGCACTGAAAAGCGCAACAATGCCGTGCATCGCACTATCAGTATGATCATCTTTGCAACTGGGGCAATTGTCATATCTGAAGCGATCCATAACGTCTACGGTTACCTCTTCGCCTATGTGGCGATGATATACTGTCTGGGTTACTGCTTGTTTCTTCTGTACCATATTTACACCTTTCACAAGGTGGCACGTCAGCTCAAACAGCAAGCGAAGTACAATGCACAAGAATTCACAAATAACATGGAAGCTTTCCTTGAAAGTGTAGGAAAGCAGGGCTAAAGACACGCCCGAGCCATCTCGCAACCCGCTAGTTGCTCGAGGTGAAATCTCGGGCAACTACCTTGGCTATCGGCTTTCGATATTCAAGGTAGTGCCAGAATAAAATCCAATAAAAAAACCACCCATGACTGATATGAAACATATCTAAGGGTGGTTTCTTATACACATAGGCTCTCAACAAATGTGGTGATTTGTCGCTCGCATGAGCTTAAATTCTCGCAGTTCAAGATGTTCTGAACTTGTAGGTATTATATATCGAGATCGTCGAGTTCCGCAAGCTCTGCGCGCGTCTTTTTTGTGTAGTCAGACGTATTGTCCACAGGTTCATCTGTAAAGGTTTCCACAGGTGGATTACTTTCGGTCAAATCGCTTACGTTTTCGTCTTGTAAGTCGTTTTTTGACGCTGGATCATAGCTTGCAATGACAGGACCGTCTTGGCCATCATTATTCACAATTTTCAAATTATAGCGTGCGTCGTTTTTTGTTCCGAGTGCTCGAAGCAACGTACGAAGGCTCTGCGCGGTAATACCACGTTTGCCGATGACTCGTCCTAAATCTTCTGGATTGACTGTCAGAGTCAGTAGAACGCCCTTCTCATCGATGATTCGATCAACGACGACATCATCCGGATTTCCTACGACAGATTTTACGATATATTCTATGAATTGCTGGTCAATTGTGGACATGTTCCCCCTTAATGCCTTACGGTCTCTGCAATGTTATCGTAATTTAATTGTAGCATATGCGGAATACAAAAAACTCCCCATAGACGGGGAGTTTGAGTGGTCATAAAGGCCAAAGAAAGTAGTTTACGCTTCTGTGTTGTCTGCAGCTGTTTCTTCAGCAACGATTTCTTCTTCAGGAACTTCTTCAACTTCTGGAGCTGGTTGGTTCTTGCGAAGCTTGTCGGCGTGACGAATAGCTTTTGTCTTGTCAGCAGATGGTTCAACAACCCATTTAGGAAGTGTGACGCCAGCGTCTTTCAAAAGCTTCACCACACGTGGTGTTGGCTGTGCACCGTTGTCGAGGAATTTTTGTGCTTCCTCAATCTTAACAGTGGCATCTTTAGTGTGTGGGTTGTAGCTACCTACGTAGGCGACAACGCGACCACTTGATGGGTGGCGCTGAGATTCTTGAACAGCTAAACGATACGTTGGGTATCCTTTGCGTCCGAGACGTTGCAATCGAATTGCGAGCATAAAACAGAACTTCCTTTGACTCTTCGGTGAATAGTTTTTATTCACACTTTAAAATAATTTTAACTCTCGATTGATTTTACACTGTTTTACTCTGTACGTCAACCAGCCAGCGAGGATAAATCGTACAAATTATGCTTGATACTGTGACAAAGCTTCTTTTGCTGCTTCTTGTTGAGCTGCTTGCTTGCTTGGACCAGTTCCCTTGCTGATCAAACGATCGCCAGAATAGACACCAAGTGTAAAGATTTTATCGTGGTCAGGACCTACTTCTTCCATGACAACGTAGCGCGGAGTAACTCCGTCTTTACGCTGCATGACTTCTTGCAGGTGTGATTTTGGATCGCGCCAGCTTCCTTCTTGGAGAATGAAATCAAGCTTCGAGCTAATGTTCTTTGTAATAAAGGCAGCAGCATCGTCATAGCCACGCTCGAGATAGATCGCACCGATGAGGGCTTCAAACGCGTTGGCAAGGATCTGCATGCGAGCGCGGTCGCTCCCCTGCTTTTCACCACGGCTCATGCGCATCAGTGGTTCATACCCAAGAAGATTTCCTGCATCACCAATACTTTCAGTACGGACAAGGGCTGCACGCCAACTGGTCAAAATACCTTCTGCCTCAGAATAATTACGGAATAAGAAATCCGTGACAACGAGTTCAAGGACAGCATCACCAAGGAACTCAAGACGTTCATTGTGCTCGCTGACGCTTTTACGGTGTTCATTCACATAACTACGGTGCGTAAACGCGGTAATCAAAAGATCAATATTTTCAAACTCAAACCCTAAAGTATCGCGCGCAAACGCTTGGTATGGTTCCACCTGCATTCCAGACACTACAAATTCTCCTGTCGGATCCGCTTCATCGCGAGAAGCATTAATTTACCAATATCTTCGTATTCAATCGCATCAAGGGCATCGTGAAAACTAAACCACTTAATCCCATTCATCCATTCCTCTTTTTGAATGTCGTTTGTATCACCCATGGCACGGACAAGATAGATTTGGGTTGTCATTAAGACAAGTTTATCAATACGTCGGTAACGAAAGTGGATCTTTCCAAGCCAACCAAGAATATCAACCGTCTTCAGTCCAGCCTCTTCGCCGATTTCACGTTTCGCAGTTTGTTGTGCTGTCTCACCTTCTTCGATGTGACCCTTTGGAATTGTCCAACGATCTTTTGCATCTTGAATCAGAAGGATTTCAACACCACCTTCTTTATTATGGCGAAAGACAATACCGCCAGCCGTAGGCTCGCGAACTATTTCCTGAATTGATGGTTTTTTTCGACTAAAGTATTTTTTAAACTTATCAAACTGTGGTGCTGCCATCAGTGGCTCCCTCTATAAGTGTGCGGTAAGCGGTACCAAGGACACCGTTCACAAACTTACTCGAGTTATCAGAACCAAACGCTTTAGCCAGCTCAACTGCTTCATTGATTGCTACCTTTGGTGGCACGACACCACCTTCGTTTAGTAGTTCGTAGACACCAATACGCAGGATATTGCGATCAATGCGAGCAATCTGCTCGATTGGCCAGTCCGGAGCAATCGGTTGAATCTTTTCATCAATCGATGCCTGTTCCCTCAGAACACCGCGGACCAATGCATCGACAAAATCGGTGTCATCAATAGCTGTTTCGTAGCGCGCAAGGTTGCGCCCAAGAACTTCGGCAACGTCAACAGTAGTATCTCCACATTCTGTTCGGAATTCGAACTCATAGAGTGTCTGTAGTGCGACGATGCGGCCGAGATGACGATTAGATGCCATAATGCGTTTGTTTCTCTTTTATTGTAATTTAAGGTGATTTTTAAGAATTGTCTAAAAACCGAAAAAGCGAAGTATTACTTCGCTGCTTTTGCGGTGGTAGATTTTGGTGCGACAACTTTTGCAACTTTCGCAGTTGCGCCAGTGATCTTTTTACCAGTTTCTTTACGAGTCGCTGTTGCTTTGACTGGTGACTTGCCGTTAACACGACGAGCAAGAGCTAAGCGTAGGTGACTACGGCGTAGACCGGTTTTCCGGGGGCTACTCTGTTTCTTTGGTTGTCCCATTAATGTGCTCCTTTTGCAGGTATTATTAAAACTTAGTCGTATTATACTATTTCTCACCCTGTTACTCAAGTGGTTATGCTTATAACCAGAATTGTGGTATCGTATATGCATATGAGCGACGAAACACTAACACCACAAACAGAAGCACCAAATCCAGCATTTGATCCAAGCGAAGGAAACCCTTTTATTTCTTCTGCTGCCGATAGAAGCAATAATCTTGTATTTGAGCAAACCCCTAAACCTTATTCACCAGCGGTTACTGAAGCCCCAAAAGAGACTTCTCAAAACAACAGTTTCAATAAAGGCGTTGCCGCGACTATCATTGCCGCGACAGCAGTTGGCGCAGTCGGCTTCGGTGTCTACGAAGCAAACAAAGGCCCTGAATTTCCTGAAACAACTAATGAGTACGTTGTGAAACCCGGTGATGGGCTTACGAACGCCGCAGAACAAGTTCCAGGTGTTGGTTCAGTTGATATTCGAGAAGTCACTCACCACATCGCAGTTGATCCAGCAAACATTGATGTACTAAAAGACGGTCTACAACCTGGTGAAGTACTTGAAATCCCTACGAGCGTAGAAAAATAGTTCTACAAAACAATACTAACGAGCCGGCCTGGAACATAAATGATCTTGGCCGGTTTTTGGTCGCCAACGAATTTCGCAACGTTTTCGTGTGCTAAGGCGAGTGCTTTAATTTCTTCAGCATCTGCATCTTTTTCAACCGTCACTTCACCGCGAAGCTTTCCATTTACTTGGATTGCAATCGTGACCATGTCTTCAACAATTAAGCTATCATCCCATACAGGCCAGGTTGCATTCTGTACTAAGCCTTCTCCACCAAGTTGCGTCCATAGCTCATCGGCCATGTGAGGCGCAAAGACAGCAATCATCTGCACTAATGCAACCAGTGCATCGTGCCACGCTTTATCGGAGAATCCATCAAGCTTTAACTTATACAGATCATTGACGAACTCCATCAATCCAGCAATTGCCGTATTGAAGCTTTGTCGACGAATGTCATCAGTCACCTTCTTAATTGTTTTGTTCAGCGCAACCGCAAGCTTCTGATCATTAACGTCAGTCGTTTTATCTGCTTCCAAATATTGCTGTGTAATTGTCCAGACACGGTTCAAGAATCGGTACACACCGGCAACACCATTTGTACTCCAGCTCGCATCAAGTTCAACAGGACCCATAAAGAGTACGTAAGTACGCAGTGCATCAGCACCATAACCAGAGTCAATCACATCAAGTGGATCAACAACATTACCTTTACTTTTACTCATCTTGGTACCGTCTTCGGCATTGATATAGCCGTGATAGACCAGTTTCTTTACTGGTTCCTTAAAGTCGACAAGCCCCATGTCATAGAAAACGTGCGTCCAGAAACGAACGTATAACAGGTGCGCAACAGCGTGGTCACCACCGACATAGACATCAACAGGACTCCAGTAGTTAACTGTTGCAGGATCCCATGCTTCGGCATCGTTGTGCGGATCTGCGAATCGCAGCAAGTACCAGCTACTGTCAGCAAAACCATCCATCGTGTCAGTTTCACGAAGCGCAGGCTTGCCACATTCAGGACACGTCGTATTTACCCACTCAGTTGCACGGCCGAGAGCAGTCGTTCCATCACCACGTGGGGCGAAGTCTTCGATATCTGGCAGCACCACAGGAAGTTGATCTTCAGGAACTGCAACGGCACCGTGATCAGGACAGTGAATAATCGGAATTGGTGAACCCCAGTAGCGCTGACGACTAATCAGCCAATCGCGCATCTTGTAGGTTGTTTTTGCACGGCCAAGTCCGCTCTCTTCTAGCCACGCAACAATTTGCTCACGTGCATCAGCAGAATTTTGGCCATCAAACTCACCCGAATTAACGAGTGGACCTTCGCCGTGATAAATTTGTTCTTCAGTGTCGGCTGGTTTTTCAACGACATCAATCACCGGTAGGCGGAACTTTTCTGCAAACGCATAGTCGCGCTCGTCGTGCGCAGGAACAGCCATGATTGCACCAGTTCCATAGCCACCAAGCACGTAGTCAGCTACCCAGATTGGTGTTTTTTCACCACTTGCTGGGTTAATCGCGTACGAACCAGTAAAGACACCTGTCTTTTCCTTGGTATCATTCGTGCGATCAATTTCAGATTTCTTTATAGAGGCTTTGACGTATTCTTCGAGGTCTTCTTTAAAATCACCAATGCCAAGTTGCAGCGCAAGTGGGTGCTCAGGAGCAAGGACAATAAAAGTTGCACCAAAAATAGTATCAGGACGAGTTGAAAAGACAGTAATCACATCATCACGACCATCAACCTTAAACTCTAATTCCGCACCAACTGATTTTCCGATCCAATTCGTCTGAGCTGTCTTAATTTTTTGTGGCCAATCAAGATCTTCGATTTCATCAAGCAATGAATCTGCGTAGTCAGTAATCTTAAAGAACCATTGCTTCAGCAACTTCTTTTCAACGAGACTTCCACAACGCCAACAGTGACCGCCCTCTACCTGCTCGTTTGCGAGTACGGTCTTATCGACAGGACACCACCATTGTAGTGATTCTTTTTGGTACGCAAGTCCGCGTTCAAATAACTTTGTAAAAATCCACTGTGTCCATCGGTAATATGACGGATCACTGGTATTGATTTCGCGTGACCAATCAATACTGACACCCATTCGTTTGAATTGGTTTCTAAAGTTAGCGATATTTGTTGCAGTCGCGATTTTTGGTGAAGTGCCTGTTTTAATCGCATAATTTTCAGCAGGAAGGCCAAAAGTATCCCATCCGATTGGGTTTAAGACATTCTCACCGTGTTGATGGTGAAAGCGTGCAATTGCGTCAACAATCGCCCAGCTAAAGGCGTGTCCAGTGTGCATTCCCGCACCACTTGGGTACGGAAACATACCCGACACATACATCTTTTGCTTCGATGGGTCGGTTTTTACTTCGTTGGCTTTCTGGTCCTCCCAGATTTTTTGCCACTTTGGTTCAATTTCGGACGGGTTGTAACGCTGCATAACTTTTATAAGTATAGCAAATGAGTCGCCTCTATAACAGACGTCGTAAAAGGTTCCGCGTTAGAACTTTGAGAAAAAGTTCTGCTTGGTCGCAAGCCACGTTGGAGATTGGCGTACCAACTTTGACTCTTCTTCAGTTGAGTGAAGCACGATCTTGACGGCTTCTTCGAGATAAATGTCACCTTGTGATCCCTTGAAGAGAATTGCAGCACCTGGTTCGAGTACTTTATGAACAAATGCACCGGCTTCAAGCGCGGTATTAAAGCTGACGACTTGGCAACCATTTGTTTGTGCTGCTGGAGCTAAGTATTTACGAGCTTCTTCACCTACTGTGACGACATAAGCGAGCTGATTACCATTGCAGAGTTTCCCCACCGCTTCATGCGCAGCCGCTGATCCATCCCCTAGCTCGTTCATGCTTCCCAGTACCGCAATCTTTTGTGGCACCGTCAGTTGATAGAGTGCTTCAAGTGCAGATTCAACAGCCAGAGGGCTAGAATTATAGGTATCATCAATAATAATCGTGTCTTTGACGCCGCGAAGGACATTCATACGTCCGTTCACTGCGCGAATCTTGCCCATACCATTTCGCAGTTCGTCTTGCGTGAGTCCTAGTCGCACTCCAACAGCACCGGCGGCTACTGCTGCACGAATACTGTGTTCACCAAATACTTTCAAATTCACTTTAATGCCTAGATCAAACTCACCACGAACACTAAAGAGCCCGGTGAATCCATCCTTCAGCGTAAAGTCTTGCTGCGTAAAATGATATTCTGCCGCATCAGTCGTTCCATAGGTATTGATGTTGGCATTCGTCAGATCCTGCGCGTATTTTCCTGCAATATTATCCCGGTTAATCAGTGCACGTTCACTAAAGTTAGCCGCAGACAGCTCTTCCGCAGCAACCACATCAAGTGTCTTAAAGTATTCCATGTGCTCATCAGACACGGCTGTTACGACAGCAATATATGGTTTCGCATAGGTACCAAAATGTGGCACTTGGCCAATACGGTCAGTCCCTACTTCTTGGACAATCACGTCAACGTCAGATGGTTGGCGAATGCGTCGACGTGCGGCGCGAAAGACCGTCAGCCATGAAGAAATAGATTTTAGTGATTGAGGATATTCGATGCCTAAAATCGCCAGAGGTGTACTTAGTTCGGCGTTGTGGTTCCCTTCGTGCAGACGAACACGGTATTTTTCGGCAAGCACCGTTCCGATCGCCACCTTTGTACTCGTTTTTCCTACAGACCCTACGACAATAATGAGCTTCACATCAGGATGAACGCGAAGATATTTCTTGACGTAGCCCTCTAGTTTCCGTTGTACATAGTTCTTGAACATTAGCTCTATTATTACATACTTTTCACGCACCTTGGCAGGAACAAAATAATGCAACAACAAAAACACGCCTCCTTTTAGAGGAGACGTACTTTCGGCTGCTGCGCGCCCACCCGGGACGCGGTTTTTTGTTTGACTTTTCAATTGTTTATTTTGTCACGCAAGGAACGTTGTCCCAATTGCGCATCAGCATAGGACCATTATGCATCGTTTTTATCATAAGCACAAGCCTTTCTAAAAGACCCTGATTCCAGAGGTAGCCCTAGTATTTTATTTGAGAATATGCTTAACTAAGAAGCGTTCAGAAGCACAACGCGTACCAAAGTGGATACGAGCGCTTATTCTTCTAAAGGATATTCTCTCTTCTTCACCGTAATACTGTCGTCATGGTCGATCTGGCAACAAGTAATTAGAGAAGAAAAGAAGTAGATATCCAATATGGCATCACAAAATCTTTTCATCGGTAGCCTTGCTTACGCAACTACTGATGACAGTTTGAAGGCTTTCTTTGAAACTATCGGCGAAGTGACTAGTGCACGTGTCGTTATGGACCGCGAAAGTGGTCGTTCAAAGGGATTCGGTTTCGTTGAATTTGCTGATGAAGCAAACAACAACAAAGCTGTTGATCAACTAAACGGAAAGGAACTAGACGGACGTCCAATTAACGTTAGCCTAGCCCGACCTAAAGAAGATCGCCCACGAAGCAACGACGGTGGTTCATTCCGCCAACGTAGCTGGTAATCCAGTGTTTCGTAAATAACCCCTCCTACGCGAGGGGTTATTTTTTATGTCTTTTTTTAGGTCTTACGTTTACGGTAGCTGCAATGCAGTCGCAGCTAGATTTCGTGAGACTGTCTTCAAATGATCAAGTTGCTCAAGATTCTGGTGATCAATCGGCATCCGTAATACTTCTTTAGTTTTAAACGCACTCATTGCCGCAACAATTGATGCAATACTATCTGTATCACCACCCAAGTTCACCGCCTCATACACAGCAGGTTTAAAATTACCTTCATGTGCCATAAATGCACCGTAGGCCATGGCGAGTGTTTGTGGGGCATAAAAGCCTTTTGTATCTGTTGCCGCAAGAATCGTTTCGGTGTTTACGGGACCGTATAGATAACTGAGCTGCTCACGCAGGAATCCAGGCTGCACTCCACCCCATTCTCGTGTTTCAAATTCATGCAGCGCCAGTGATCCCTCAAGAATATTCATAAACTGTGCTTTGTCGTAATCTTCGCGCAGCAAATAGCCCAACATATCACCATGGACGCGTGTGGTCAGGCGCGCTACCGCACTGTCGTGTGTCATATTCGTCAGTTGATCATATTGTGTAATGCCTTCACGAAGGTCTGTATGACGGACATACTGCCAGTATGCAAGTGGCGCAAGCTTCATAAGAACTCCATTACCAGATCCATCAGCTGTGCCAGACTCAAGGGGGCTCACACCCGCGTGTAATTTTTCCATGGCCGCCGTGGTTGAGTGACCCCATCCGCGTTTCACAAGTTTTCCCTCATGCATGACTTCAGGAGTTGTATCATATGCTTCCAGGTGTGTCTCAACGAGCGTTTCCATATGAAACCCATTAGCCTTTACGAGAGCTTTTGCAACGGCAAGTGTCAGCTGAGTATCATCACTCCATGTTCCAGGCTGATCAGCAGATTCGAAAAAAAGATTTTCCTTCGCGGGAATAAGTTCGTGGATACCATCAGGATATTTCTCCTGTATAAAAGCTGCAGACCGCGTCTCAACAGGCAATCCAGCAGCATCACCATAAGCAATCGCAGGAATAAGCGCCGCGCCTTGGCGGTGCAGTATGTGACGTTTCGCCGAATCGGTGTCTTCCATATCAGAATTATAGCATTTTACAGATAAGTATTGATTAAGGTCGTCATAATCACTTATTAAGTATTGGCGAATGCAACCATGCTTGATGCAAATGAAGCAGGTTATCGATCAGGCCGAACGTATTCAGAAGCCAGATCGTGAGCAACACCACAAGTCCTGTAAAGCCAATGACAAGTACCTGCATGAATAATGGTTGTCGCTTAATCCATTTTTGCCACTGCTTTAATTTTGACTTCAACCACTTGAGCCATTTTGCGGCAAATTCAAATTCAGTCGCAAGAATAGCGAGTCCAGCGAACACAATGAGCCACCCAGGTCCTGGATACGGAATTAAGATAAGTCCAAAGAGAGCCACCAGTCCACCAAGTAGCGCGGTTCCGATTCGTTTTCCATGACGCATAATTTGGTCCATATACTTACTGTAGCAAAAATTCCTTAAGGGAACCAAAATCACGAATCTTTGCATACGATTCGTCGTCATCTTCAGGTGACAGCTCGGCGCGAGTCTTGCCATCATATCCCTCTGGCTCAAAGACGCCATCCCAACCATAGCCACCACCGCCGCGTGGCGCATCAGCAATTACTCCGTTCAAGCGTCCAACAAAGGTGTGCATTTCTTTGCCGTCATAGTAGGCATAGATCGCGCTCGCATAAGCCGTCCGGTCATCAAATCCGTCAAGCATGCGACACATGATGTTTTGACCGTCCTTAGCATTCACAAAGAATTTGACGAATGGACCAGGTAGTCCATCGAGGGCATTAAAAAACAATGACGTGTCTTCAACCAACACTGGTTTTTGTAAAATCTCGTATGCCTGTTTTACTTTATGCTCAATCACTTCTTCAGGGTTGATTGACTGTATCTCATCAAGATCCAGTTTGTGATGCTCAAGCTCGACACCAAGAATACGCGCAAGGTAATCCGCTTTGTTTTGATTACCCGTAATAAAAACAGGATGCTTACTCACTAATTTTCTCGAATCGTCTTACTTTTGTTCCGTCGACGTCAACGAACTCTAAAAACATTTCATATGGTCGAACCCAGAATGGCACCGACGATTCATACAGAGGCACATACACGACAACCGGCTTGGTTGTTTCAGAATCAAGGCCCACACCAACGACTTCGTAGCGCTTGCCTTTGTAGTGTTCGTAGATACCAGCTTCAATGAGCGGTACTTCGAGTTCATTTTCATTTTGCATTATAGAATCTCCTCATACTTTTCTGGTGATTTTCGAAAATAGGCAATCCATTCACTATCATCGTCCAGGTCTACTTTTTCGATATAGGCGCGTTCGTCAAATGCGCCATTTTTTGATTCTTTTCTCGCCTGGGCTGAGGCGACATCATCTTTCGTATAACCATAACTTTTAATCAGCGCATCGATAACTGCTTGAACGTCTGCAATTTCAGAGAGGACTTCGTCATCTTGAGTATCAAGTACTGGGATCTCTGCAGCTTCTTCGTGAATCTTTTCAATCAAGGCTTTTTTAAATTCATTCGCCTCTAAAATACGATAGTGCGTCTTTACTTTTGGATCGTCGAGACATCGCTGCAATACTTGATCGCGAACTAATTTTTTAAAATAAAAACTTGGCATTATTTCTCCAGTAGTCTTAAGAATTCTTGTTCACTCAAGATCGTCGTTCCGTAGGCGGTCGCCTTTTTGAGTTTGCTCTCACCCACTTTGCCACCTGCGATCAGGTAGTTGGTATCTTTCGCAACGGCTGACTGGAAGGTACCACCGAGTGTGCGAATCTTTTCAGCGGCCTCGTCACGTGACATCGATTTCAGGGTCCCTGTCACGACAAAATTCTGCCCACTAAATTTCCCAGTTTTCTTTTCAAAGACAGGCACAACACGCAGCTCACCAAACTTCGCAAGCAGCACTTCGTTGTCAGGATCCGCAAACCAAGCAGCGACACTTTCGGCAACAACCTCACCAATCCCATCAATTGCTTTGAGCTGATCAATGGTTGCGTTCTGTAGTTTCTCAAGCGACCCAAATGCGTTGACTAAATCAATCGCTGTTTGTGTCCCCACGTGACGAATACCTAATCCATAGACGAATCGTTCGAGCAGTGGCGTCCGTTTATCGGCAATGGCATCGATCAGTTTCCCAGCTGAAATATCAGCAAATCGATCAAGTCCTAATAACTGTTTTTTCGTAATTGCATATATATCTGCGAGGTCTTTAACAAGCCCTGCGTTCACGAGCGCAACGACATTCTTTTCACCCAACGTATCAATATCAAGTGCGCCTTTTGAAGCAAAGTGCTCGACTGCTTTCGTGAGCAGTAACGGACCAGTGACACCCTCAACACGGTAGACGACTTCACCTTCAGGACGGAAGAATTTCAGCTCTGGATATTGGTGCTGTAGCGCTTCTTCAAAATTGAATGGTTTTGCATTTTTAGGACGAAGTTCCAAGACGATGCTTTCGAGTTTTGGAATGATATCGCCCGCTTTAAAAATAATTGCTGTATCGCCAATACGGACATCAAGTCGTGTGATTTCATCGGCATTATGAAGACTTGCATGTTGCACCGTCGTTCCCGCGACAACCACGGGATCAAACACGGCAACCGGCGTTGCGGCACCTGTACGACCAAGACTAATCACAATATCTTTCACGATTGTTGTTGCTTGTTCTGCAGCATACTTAAAGGCAACAGCAGCACGTGGCTGCTTACCTACGACGCCCAATTTCGCAAACTGCGCGCGGTCATTTACTTTGACGACAAGTCCATCGGTATTAAAGGGCAAGTCCAAACGCTTGTCGCTCCACTCATCAATAAATGCCATCACGCCGTCAAGATTCGTAAAAGTACTTGCCTGTTTATTGCGGCTAATTCCGAGAGCACTCAGTGCTTCATAGGCAAACATATTTGTTGGAACATCCGTCGGGTCATCACGCAACAAATCATATGATCTAAATGAAAGTGGTCGGGCTGCAACCAGTTTTGGATCAAGTTGACGAATCGTACCCGCGGCAAGATTTCGTGGGTTTGCAAACTCGGGTTCACCAGTAGCACGTCGCTTTTCATTCAATGCATTGAAATCTTTTTTCAGCATCACAATTTCACCACGAATTTCAGTGCGGCCAACGAGGAACTTTTCAAACCCATCTGCATCACGCAGGCGTAGCGGTACATTGCTAATCGTCCGTACATTCGCAGTCACATCTTCACCTATAAAACTATCACCGCGTGTGACTGCTTGTACCAACACACCATCTTGGTAAATTAAGGCACAGGCCAAACCATCCATTTTAATGTCAGCAAAAAACTCATGCTGCGCACCTGGCAATAATTTATCCATTCGCACCACCCACGCTTCAACATCAGCCCGATCAAATACATCGTTCAGACTTAACATGCGTGAGCTATGGGTTACTTTTTTAAATCCGCCAAGCAGTTCATTACCTACCCGTTGCGTCGGACTATCAGACGTAATAAGTTCTGGATGTGCAGCTTCTATTGCTTTGAGTTCACCAAAAAGACTGTCGTAGACGGCATCATTCACAGACGGCTTATCAAGAACGTGGTATTCGTAACTGTACTTTGCAAGTATGTCGCGCAGTTCTTTTGCACGTGCTTCGTTAGGCTGGTTTTGCGTCATCATCAACTACCCTTCTATACAACAAGTATATATAACTCGCGGCCCAAATAAATGCACCGACACTGAATAGTAACAAAGCAATCGGGACAATTGGCACGTTTGCGACTGCGGGCCATAAGTGCGTTAATCCGGTCGTGATAAGAATGATCGGGATGAAAACAATTGCGCCAGCAACCAGAATACCAGCCATCATCCATAGGATACGCAGAAGAATACGGAGTCGTCGACCAATTACAATATCCCCCGCGGTGCGTAGTGCCTTCATAGGGTACATACCAGGCAGTGTGACGATAATCAGCGCAAAAAAGGTGCTCGTAATCCAATAGAGTGACAACACAGCCAGCAGAGCGGCTGCAAACCAAAAGAGCATTGCCGCAACACCACCGTTAAGTAAACCTGTCGAAGTTGCCGCAGCATAGCCAACAGCCGCAAGCCCGAGGGGAATCAGTTGAATAATCAAAACAAGCGCGACCAAAAAGGTTGCGATGATTGGTGCGCCTGCACTATATAACCCATCGCGCATTTTTATTTTATGACCAGCAATTAACCCGCGCAGTAGCCATACCGTTGTGAGCCAAACAAGTAACGCAAGAAGTACAAGATAAATTTGCTGCGCTTCGGTAGGACTGGCATTTAATCCAGATGATCCGATTGAGACAAACAATAATGCCGCTTGACCAAGTTGCCCAAGGTTTCCCTGAAAAACCTGTTCACCTGTATCTTGGAGTGTTGACGTTAAGGAATTATACGTTTCTTGTGATCCAATACCCACCAAAAGTATTGTCAGTACTGCGTAGACCGCAGCCAGCCAAATAAATACTTTTTTATACTGAAATAATGTCTTCGTCACTGAACGAGAAAAGGCAAAGTAGCCTGGCAGTTTTAATGAACGATTATAATCACGACGACGAGTCATCTGAAAACTACGATGCGGGCGTCGTGCCATAAAATCTTGCGCACGTGTTTTAGCTGCAACAAACGGCTTTTTTATAGCCGCGACAATTTTCTTAGAAGTGCGTGGCATTTGCTTGGAGCCTTTTTATACGTTCAGCCAAAGGCGGGTGCGTGCTAAATAGTCGAGAAAAAATACCAGGCTTCAGAGGGTCGTTGAGGAAGAGGTGCGCCGCCGAGGTATTTTGTTTTTCCATTGGACGACCATAGGTTTCAAGTTTTCGTAATGCGTCAACCATCGCGTCGGAATCATGGGTCGTGACTACACTCGTTGCATCAGCCAAGTATTCTCGTTGACGACTAATGGCAAGCTGAACAATCGCCGCAATAATAGGCGCTAAAATAACGACGACAAGGCCGAGAACCAATACAACTGGATTAATATTATTGTCTCGACGGTTATCACCAAAAAAGAACATGCGCATCACGACGTCTGCCAAAATACCAATTGCACTCACCAAGCCAAATGCAATCATACTGACACGAATGTCATAATTCTGAACATGCCCCATTTCGTGCGCCATTACCGCATTCAATTCTCTATCATCCATAATCTCTAGAATGCCAGTGGTTGCAGCAACGACTGCATGCTTTGGATTGCGGCCAGTCGCAAATGCGTTCGGCGCAGGGTCATCAATCAAATAAATTTTTGGCGTTGGAATCCCGAGTGTAATCGCAAGATTTTCAACGATACGAAATAACCGCGGGTTATCTCGTTTTTCAATTTCATGAGCACCAGTTAGTGCAAGTGCTAGTTTGCTGGCAACAAAATACTGAATAAGGGTATACAATGCGGCGCCACCAATCACCCAAAAGACGATTGAACTGTTCCCATAATAAAGACTGACAATATAGCCGATTGCACTAATGAGCGCCACGAACACGGCCATAATCAGCAGTGTATTTCGTTTATTGGCAGCAATCGCTCTATACATAACTACCTCTATTATAACAGATTAGAGCTGCATTTCTTTGTGTGCTTTTAGCACAATATCGTAGAGCGATTCGTAGACACTCGCGTCAGTATTACCCTTCGTAAATAAGTAGACAACATTGTCGACAACTTCAATATTTACTTCAAATGGCAAGTCACGTAGAACGGCCATAAATGCTGGATTTAAAAGCTCAAAACTCGTGACGCGTTCCAGGTCACTGGCATAGACGTCGTACATTTTATTAAACTCACCCCACTCCATCTTGACCTGCGTCAGTCCTTTTACTGGCCAATTAATAAATCGTGAACGACGACGAACTAAAATGCGTCCGTATGATTTCGGTACATTTGTCTGCACCACCAAATATTTATCACTGCCTGTTCCATCTGGATTAGGCGTGTACGTATAGAGCTGCGTCAGCACATTATTCACAAATCCAATAACGTGATTATTGATGTCGGAGACGCCAAATTTCCCTTGATTAAACAAGTAGCCTTCAGCCGGGAGAAGCAACCAACCCCAATCGGCAGAATAATATAATCCGTGTTGGTGCGCGAACTGCATAATAGGACGACTCGTTGTCAGGGGTGACTCTGTTTCTTGGCGAATCCCATCAAATAACCATTGATCACCTCGCCTGATAAAACGCCAGTATTCAGTGAAGGTACTTCTGTCTCTAAACAAAAGTTTATTAGTTCGATCATCATACAACTGATCATCAGCGAGTGCAGTTATCGCAACTTCAAACGTATCTTTATCATTGTCGTCAGAATCAGTTGCAGAAACAATGGCTTTAGATATCAGTTGCGGACTACCGACTTTATTCAATCGATGCGCACCCTGCAGTGCGTACATCATAAGGCGAGTGTGATTGTAATAATTTTCCGACATGTACCGTTGCATCGATGTCGTATTAAAGTTCGTCCAATCTTTTTGGAACGCGTAAAAAATACCTTCAACATAGTTCAGTATATTTTTCTCACTCCACGCACTGTCTTTGCTGGCGTATCCAGCAACCGCCTTTTGTACTTTGACGTTTCTACTAACTTTATTAGCCCATGCATTCAGACCTGCACCCATGCCTAGTAACGCACCTACGGCAATCGGAACATTAATGTAAAAAGCTAAAAGAAATGAATGAAGAATAAATATAAGAGCAATTGTGACACCTGCCACAAGCGCCGCAATCACCCATCCAGTAATTCGTGCGGCAAGCCAATACTCTTTAAAAAAGTGCTTCCGAAGCTGCGCGCCAACGACATGCATCGGTAGGTACCCGACGAGTCCGATAAGGAAAAGAATGCCACCGCCGCCAGAGCCACCCGAGGATCCTCCGCCACCGCCACCGCCGCCAGAGCCACCGCCACCACCACGAGCAAATTCCTCTATAATAAGAGGAATTTGTCCTAAGAGGTCTACACCCATCATCTCAATGTATCGATGTCGTTAAACGAGGATTAAAATTTAACTGCAGTTGGTTTGTTTGCCGCAGCTTGCTCAGATTCGTCAATTTCAAAGAATTCACGAAGTACAAAGTGGAAAATTGAGGCCACAATGTTGCTTGGGAATGTTTGAATCTTGGTGTTAAGGTCACGAACACCAGAGTTGTAGAAGCGGCGAGATGCCTGAATCTTGTCTTCGGTATCAACAAGCTCACCTTGCAGCTGTTGGAAGTTTTGGTTCGCCTTTAGGTCTGGGTAGGCTTCTGAAACAGCGAAAAGGCTCTTGAGTGTACCTTCAAGTTGATTTTCTGCAGCAGCAGTTTCCTTCACACCTTGGCCTTGAGCAGTGACGACGTTGGCTCGTGCCTCAGTCACAGCAGTAAAGACACCGCTTTCGTGTGCTGCGTAGCCCTTTACTGTTTCAACGAGGTTCGGAATAAGATCCAAACGTCGCTTTAGTTGTACATTAATATCGCTCCACGCTTCATCAACACGAACACGCAATGTGACGAGTCCGTTATATGTGACACCTACGAATAGGGCGATCAAGACGACGACTGCAACGATGATCCAAATAGCTACCATTATATATCCCTCTGTTTAATTACTGTTCTTAGTATAACAAAAACCCGGCTAAAAGCTTAGTTTTAACCGGGTTTCATAATTATGGTGCGCAGAGCGGGACTTGAACCCGCACGGCCTTGCGGCCAAGAGATTTTAAGTCTCTCATGTCTACCGATTCCATCATCCGCGCATAATTGAATTGTATAAATATGGAGGCACGTACGGGAGTCGCACCCGTCTACGCGGTTTTGCAGACCGCTGCGTAACTGCTCCGCCAACGCGCCATTACCGACATATTATAGCAGAGGGTTATCAGTTCTTGTCTACATCTATTATACTAAGCTTATGAATATCGCCATTATCTCAGCAAACGGTCGACTTGGAAGTGAACTCGTCAAAGCAGCACTGGAAGCGGGCCATACGGTTCGCGCAGGAACACGCGGTCTCTCAACCTTCAAAGATACTGATCATTTAACGGCAATCCCTTGTGACGCGACGAATTACTACGAAGTCAAAGCCCTTATTAAAGACCAGGATGTGGTGTTTAGCTGTATTGGTCATGTGCCGAACTCTGCTGGCGACGTACAAACAATTGCTACAAAAACAATCGTCCGCGCCATGGACGAGTTAGGCATGAAACGTTTTGTGACACTCACCGGAACCGGCGCACGGCAACCAGGTGATCATATTACACTGCTTGATCGTTTCCTTAATCTAGGTGTTGAGCTATTCGACAAACCTCGCATCGCCGATGGTCGCAACCACGTCAAAGTGCTCGAAGAAAGTGACCTTGATTGGACCGTTATTCGGGTCTTAAAACTGCAGTTTGAAAACAATCGTCCATTTACCCTACGCGCACATGGCCCTACCCTCCCGTTTGTTAGCCGCGAAGAAGCAGCTCGAGCAATGCTACAAGTTGCCGAAAATAATACCTTTATCCGCGAACTACCGATTATTGGGCGTTAAGCACTAGCTGCGCTAATTTCTTGGTCTCTTCCAGTGAATTACCTTGTGGCGCTGAAGCAGATCCATAGCTCAAAAGAATCCACGTACTGTCTTTCAAGACATTTAATTGTCCCAGTCCAGTGTTGTAGTAGGCGTTGTCACCTAAACCACTCACCTCTTCAATACCTGCAGATGGCTTTCCAGATTCATACTGTGCTTTATTAAGCGCAATACCCGCATCGTTAATGCCTGATCGAACAGAGATTGCTGCAACAACCGCATTCTCAGTATCAGGAAGTCCATCAGAATAGGCACATTTGCTGACGGTCAAATCACCGCTTTGGACAGGCGTCTCGTGGACTCCATTAATCGTCTTGTCACCAAGCAACGTCTTTGCTTCATCCAATGTTAAGAGATCGCAGGCATAGGCAGGTTCATAGGTAATTTTTGGCTGCCGGTGATTATACGAGTAGAGGGCAAGCACTAAAATAATAACCGCGATACTGCCGACAACAATCGCGCCGATCGTCAATTCTTTTTTATGTTCCTGGACGTATTCTGTGACTTTTCGGAAGGTTTCTTTCATAACTAAAATTAGTATAGCAGTATACTAGTCCTCATGGACTACAAAGCCATTGACTGGACAATTGATTTTAGAAAACACCCTTCTCGCTATCTCATCGGACGAGGTGAGCAAGGCGTTCTTTTGGTTGAACCCTACAAGAGCGAAATACTCCCCCATTGGAAATTTGCGACTCCCGAAAAAGCAGAAGTTTCAGCCGATACAATTCTCAACATGTTTTACGAATACAAAAAGCAAGGTGATTTCGTCGGCATGGATATGGCACGTAAATTTCTCCAAATGGGCTTTACTCGATCACGTCGTTACGCGAATCATGCGGGTGGGAAAAAATACGATGGACCAGTTCCTGATGATAAAAAAGGACAAAGTGGCGCGCATGGTCGCACAGAACTTCTGCGCACAAAAGAGGACCCTGTCAAAGCTGAATCAGCTCGTATTTTCTATGCTCGCTACGAGACAGCAAAGAATGATTTAGACTATCAAAAGATGGCACAAAAACATAAGGATGCGCAACAAAAATAACTATAAGCGTATTACAACAAGTTTTTGTATTTGTAAATAAAGTTGTATAATAGATATAGGTGGATAACGAAACAAAAGAATAACATAGACAGGAGGTACTTATGTTAGCCCCAGTATCACGTTATCGATATACAAAAACTTATATGTACGGATCAATCGCGTTCGTCGCAGGATTCGCCGCAGTCATGGCACTTCTCGTCCATTTCGCACCACTTCACGTTATGGATGCAAACATTGCAAACTTAACGAGTCCAAAGACCGCAGAGCAGAAGGATTCAGCGGCTAAGAACGCTGCGAGTGAGGGTGCAGCAACTGCTGAAACACCAACAAATAGTCCTGTGAAGGCACTAAACATGGCGACAACCCCAACGATCCCAACGGCATCATCAACTGGTACGTCTTCTGGTGATACACCTGCAACCGATACAGGTAGCGCGCCTGCAGATCCGACGACGCCAGCCGAGCCAACGGATCCAACAACGGACCCAACCGACCCGACTGATCCTACGGAACCAGAGCAGCCTGCAGATCCAACTGATCCTATTACAGATATTTTGGATCAGGTGCTACCGCTTTCAATCAACGTCAGTCTATAAAGTACTCGTACAAATAAATATCCCAACTAAAGCGGTTGGGATATTTTATTGGCTGTAATACTCAATCAGTCTTTTGCTAAGCAACTACTTTTCGCACAATATCAGCAATCTTTGCTTCTGTGTCAGCATTCAGTTCACTCAGATACCAAGCAGCTTGTACGAGGCCCTGTTTTGGACTCCCAAATTCCGCAAGGTTAGTGTTTTCCGTCAGACCGAAGCTCACATATTTGTCTTCACGGAAAAATAATACGACTGGTCCATCACTTTTTAGTGCGTACCCAGGCATGCCGTACCACAAGCGAGGCTGCAGCTGAGGCGCAGTTGACGTGATAATTTCGTGCAGCTTTTTTCCAACAGCCCGATATGTATCACTAAAGTTTTCTATTTTTGCGAGTACATCCTGTACGCCGGCTTCATTTTTATTGTCCATGAGACATCTCCTGTCAGAAGTTATGAATTATTTGGCGATCAGGTTGAACCGGGTTCAAGGTAATCAGTAGGTTTATTGTAGCAAATCAAAAATACGCCGTACAGCTGTGAAGATTATTTACTTTCGATTGCTTTCATACGTCGCAGCACGATTTCTTTGATCACAATTTCTGGGACAGGATTATCAATTGAGAATTGAATTGTGCCTGCAGATTTCCTTGTTCCAGCAGTGATATGAAAATCGCCTATTTTATCTTTCAGCTCATTTAGCAATTCTAATGAAGCAGGGTGGACACTCATGTGTGATTTGTAGGCGGCAAAATATAGCAGATAGTGTCCTTTATATTTCCAAGTAGGAATATCATACGTAATACTCACTTCGCTATTTGGCACTAAGGTTTCAACAATTTTTGCGATACGTACATATTCGGTGAGCTGTAAAGGAGTGAGGTTTTTGAGATATTCATCAACTGTCATATTACAAACTATAGCCTAACTAGATAATCTAAACAATTTAATGCGAGTACAGGGACTCTAACCCCAGATCGCTGGAGCGACTGGGATTCTGGGCACATTTTTCTGATTCGGCCCAGGGTGAGAATTCTTGAAACGCAGACCAATAAAATAACCCCAGCATTCACTGGGGTAATTTTATTGGTGCACCTAACGGAACAGCTCTACAACCCTTCGACCCCTCTAAAACGACTTTTCGACGGGTTCCGTCGCGGCGACTTTTCCGGTGGTGAGCCACGAGAAAGAACGCCGGCTAGGCATCGCCAGTTTAAGCGCCTCTCCCCTGCTGACGTCGACCAGCTGGTTCGCGAATACTGCGATGGGCTGGGTTCGGTCTACGACCTCGCAGATCGTTGGGGTGTTCACCGCAATACGATCGCAAAGCATTTGAAGTCACGGGGACTCGAGCTTGGCCGGCTATCGCTCAGTAGCGATGAGATCCGACAAGCATTCAAGATGAGAGCGCGAGGCCTTTCCTTCAATGCAATCGGACGAGCTATAGGCAAGGATCCAAAGACGGTGAAGGCGGCACTGTCTTAGTAAGCGCTCGGTGACTAGTCAGAGCAATCCGCCGATCGCGCGAAATGGACCAAAGGACTGCTCTCAGCTCACCAGGTCTACACTCATGCAAAAATCCTATTGTCCACAAAGTCCACAATTGTTACAATGAGTGTATGAATAGTGGAAATGAGAGTGAATATCTGAATGTACGGGAAACCGCACGTCTACTCCAGGTCCACGAAAACACAGTTCGCAACTGGGCGACAAATGGTGTGCTCATTTCAGCCAAGTTGCCTGGTTCACGCGCCCATCGATTTGCGCGGACTGAGGTGGAACGACTTCAGCGTGATAGGGGTGCCACGACATCATCCGTTGCCCGTCCCCTACGCCAAGACGGGCCTGAACTAGTCGGACCATTCGATCTCGATGACTGGGCAGCACGTGATGACGCGAAGACAGCCTTCCCTGAACTAATGGACCGACTGCTCAGCGCAACTCCTGGCATTACCAATATCAGCATCCGATCCCACGAGGGAACCGCAGCTCACGGTTGGGACGCGACGGCGACGTCCGACGGCTCCTCATTTCTCCCAGCAGGCAAGTTGCATTTCGAGTTCGGCACAAATGAAGACTCGAAGCGAAAGGCCAACGAGGACTACGACCACCGCGAGGGGAAGCTCGAAGATCCAAGCGAAGTCATTTTTGTGTTCGCAACCCCAAAAAATTGGCCCGGAGGAGCAAAGTGGGCCTCAGACAAAAGTGCCCTGGGTGACTACCAATCAGTCGAGGCTTACGACGCGCATCGACTCGCGAGCTGGATCCGGACCATTCCGTCAGTTCATTACTGGATTTCCGAGCGACTCGGGTATGCGCCACGAGACGCTGAGACTCTTTCGAACTGGTACTCAGATTTCCAGGACAGCTTGACTACCAAGCTGCCGGGCGCGTTTTTTACAAGCGGTCGCGATAGTGCCGCTAAATCACTGGTCGGTCGACTGACTGCGGCCGAACCGACTGCAGTCACCGTTCAGGCGTCCAATGTGCAAGAAGCGTTGGCATTCGCATACGGCGCTCTTGAAACTTCTGATCTGCTGCCGTCCGTGCTAGTCGTCCACAACCGAGAAGCATGGGACCGGATCGTCGGTTCTTCGATTCCCTCAGTCCTCATTCCAACCTTTGAAATGGCATCGGTCGCGAAAGCTCTTAAGAGCCAGCACCTAGTGATCTTGCTAGCCGGAAGTGCAGACCTGGTCGGATTGGGCGACATCAAACTCCCGCGCATTGACCCGCTTACCGCCAGTGAAGCGCTTGGCAAAGTGTCAAGACACTTCAACGAAAATCAAAAGGCCGTTACTCTGGCTCGTCGCAATATGCCGGCTTATCTACGCTCGATCAGCCAGGATAAACGCCTGCCTAAACCCACTTGGGCATCCGACCCAAATCGAGCTGGACTGCTATCTCGCCTTGCTCTGATCAGCACATGGTCAGCAACTAAAGCCGACCAAGAAATCGTTGCTCGGGTAGCCGGTGCTTCTTGGCCGGATATCGAACGTGCTTTGAAATCATTGGAGCGTGAAGGCACGCCGGTTTATGTTCCGTCCGGCTCTTCCTGGCAGCTTGGTGCACCAAAAGAAGCCGCGCGTCTTCTTTTTGATCAGCTGATCTCAACCGACATTGACGTGTGGGGCGATGTCGTTCGCGACGTACTTCTAGCGATCAATCCCTATCTGGGCATGACCTACTCAGCTCGGATCCAAGCCCAGATCGAGGACGTTCGACCGAAGTATTCATCGGAGCTACGCCGCGGGCTAGCCCTCTCTCTTGCGCTAGCGAACTGGTATGGCGCCGCTACTGATCCGAAAGGGCTGCTTGGCAGTGCCGCACCGCAAATACTTCGCGCGATCTGGAGCGCTGCTTCCAAGGATGACACCGGACAGCTTTGGGCTTCGCTCACCGACGAAATGCCACTACTCGCGGAAGCAGCGCCGATTGAATTCTTGAACGCGGTCGAGACCGACCTCGACTCGAAGCAGCGACTTCTACCGACGCTGTTTCAAGACGAAGCAAGTGACAGTCCCTTCGGTGCGTCCTCACCGCACACAGGCCTGCTTTGGGCGCTCGAAACACTCGCTTGGGCACCTGAGCACTTCCATCGGGCAGCGGAGCTATTGGCACGGCTCGCCGGTGTCGATCCGGGCGGAAAACTTAGCAATCGCCCCGCACAGAGCTTTATAAACGTAATGCTCGGATGGATTCGTCAAAGCGGTGCAACCGTAGACGAGAAGCTTAATCTGCTCGAATCGCTAACAAAAGCGATGCCCGACACGATGTGGCCACTTTTGATCGGTCTGTTGCCTCAGTCCCACGGATTCTCAATCCCACCCCACACACCGACCTATCAAGAGTGGGCCTCCGAATCCACCGGCGTACCAATCCCGGATTGGGTTCGATATGTGCGGGGTGTACTCGGCCTCACGATCAGGATGGCGGCAGGCGATTCTTCGCGATGGGCTCAACTCATCGATAGATACGAAGAACTGCCTCCCGACGATCGATCACAGTTGTTGATGACGATTGAAAAGGATCGAAAGGCGTCGAACTGGTCTGCGGACGAGATGTACGAGCTTTGGCAAACGCTTGACGAAAAGATCCGACGTCACGAGGAGTTCCCGTCAGCCGACTGGGCACTGAAACCAGACGAACTCACCAAGCTGAAGGCTGCCGCGGCTCTTGTCGCCTCGACTTCCGACCCTCGTCGTTACATCGCCCTCTTCGACTGGCGCGTTCAATTCAATGGCAAAAAGTATGGCGATGAAGGATTTGACGAGGAACTCATTGCAGCCCAAATCAATGCCTTAGAAGAAGTAGCCAAAGACGGACTTGAAGCGACCAAAGCTCTCGCAGTTTCAGTCAAGAACACGAATGCTTTGGGATGGCAATTGGCCGCCATCGGATCAGCAGACTCTCTAGACCAAGAATTGATCACATGGCTCGCGAGTCCTCGCGACGAACTACGAAACGTCGCACGAGGCTTTGTCCAAAACCGCATAAGAAGAGGAGGTTGGAAGTGGATCGAAACCGTCTACCCGATCGCCGCGGAACTAGACGATCAGTCAAAACGCCTCTTCGCTAGCACGATTCCGTTTACTCGCGAGTACTGGACGAAGCTCGAAGACAAAGGACCAGCTCTTCTTGACGCATTTTGGTCCCAGGGTCGCTTTTATGTAGCCGAACCAAGCGAATACATCGAAGCCGTTGAAAAACTACTAGGCGCCAATCATCCCTGGGCAGCTGTAGAAGTCATATCGAACTACATGCATCCCGACAAAACGCCAGATCTCGAAATCGTAAAAAAGGCATTGGCTAGCCTGATCAAGACCTCCGAACCTATGACAGACAGCTCGATGTCGCCCTACTACGTCGAGCAACTACTGAACTTCATGGAACAAAATGTGCCCGATGATCCCGACCTTGCTAGCTATGAGTTCGCCCTTTTCGGCCTGCTCCACGACAAGAACCCGACCTTTGCCCTGTATCGATCCCTAAACGCCGACCCTCAAGACTTCATCTTGATGATCCGCGCGCTCTTTCGCGGCGAAAACGAGGAGAAGCGCGAGGTCACCGCTGCAGCGAAAAGGTTCGCAAATAGGGCCTGGGAGATCTTGCGAGAATGGACCAACATTCCCGGCCAGCAACCCGACGGCTCGATCGACAGCGAGAAGCTCAAAGAGTGGGTGCAAGCAGCCAGGTTTGCATTTGAGGAGAGTGGTCATACTTCGTCCGGTGATGAACAAATTGGAGAGATTCTCTCCGCCAGCCCACTCGGTGCCGATGGCATTTGGCCGGCCGAAGCCGTTCGCGACCTGGTCGAGTCGACCGCAAGTGTCCGCTTGGAAACTGGTCTACAGATTGGTCTGTTCAACCGCCGCGGCGTGACGTCTCGATCACCTTATGAAGGAGGTGCGCAGGAGCGAGCGTTGCAAGAGAGATACCATGCAATGTCTGTAGCACTGGCGCCAAAGTGGCGCCGAACTAGCCGAATGATGGCAGCTATCGCAGAAAGCTACGGACACGACGCGCGCCGCGAGGACGAGGATGCAGAACGACAAGCAGACCGCGAATAGGGTTCGAGAGCTGTCTCGTTAGGTGGCCTAAAGTTGTTCTCTCGAACCCGGCTATTTTCTGTGGCAAACAAACAATCACCACCTCTATAAAACAAAGAACCTTGTGTCAAAAGACACAAGGTTCGAGTAATGCTCATTTAATGCGGGTACAGGGACTCTAACCCCAGATCGCTGGAGCGACTGGGATTCTGGGCACATTTTTCTGATTCGGCCCAGGATTAGAATTCTTAAACTCAGACCAATTAAAAAATCCCAACCGAGGGTTGAGATTGTTTAATTGGTGCACCATATGGAGAAGTTTGTACACGAAATCAACGAAGAACTGGGGCGATGGAGGTAAATCTTGTCAGTGCCATATCGACAGTATCAGTTCAAAGGATGAGTAGCGGGAGTCACACTACGTTTAAGCTTCAATAAAGCATATAATTAGTCTATGCCTAAGCAGACTAAACGATCCAAGCGACCACGCAGCAGCATTCTTGAAGATTTAAACCAACTCATTAAATCACCTGGATATGTATACGTAATAGCAGAACTATCATCAATAGATTTTTTCGTAGATACACGTAAAATATCCGATATCGATTGGAGAGATAGGCTTCATGTTAATGAGTTCAGTTTAATTGTTGGCTTACTACTTAAGATAAAAGAGCTCAATACAGACGAACTAAGCGAGTCTGCTATTCAAACAGCGATCACCAAGACTCGTGATTTACTTGATGAGCTTCATTGGACATATACATATAACTTAGGAACGGTGACAAAAGAAGTTCCTGCTGATGAGTCGCGTGCTGCAAAAGAGCAACACTTGAGGTCCGTGTTCGGAACTAGGGATATTATAGTGGAGTCTACATTTTATGGAGATATGGGGTTCTATGATGTACAGTGCTTTGAACTAGCTGCAAAACTTTACGCAAATGACACCGACTGGATTAAAAATAATACAGCATTTGATTTAGATTATGCAGAATGTATATTTCTAGGCTTAGAAGATGCCATAAACTCATTACACTATGCCAGAACACATGAAGATATACTGAATGAGACTATAGGAAAAGAACACATCGAAGCTGAGGGGAAGTTTCGAGCAATTGACGAGATGGCATTCCCACTGAACATAATAGTATCAAGTGCCAAAAAGCATAATAAGAAAATCACAGAAGAGAATGTAAAAGATTTCCTTAATTTATTTACATGCAAACCCGGTGACCAGCTACCAGCATTCAATGAGCCGGGTGATGAGAACATATTTAACTACAGACCGATTGTTAAACTTGCAGATGATATTTATTTTCTTCCAAATAAAATGAACTTGGCATCAGCGATATACAAAAGCCCCCTCTACTGGATGCGGCAGGATAAAAGCTACGTCTCTGAGGTTAATAAGCATATCGGAAATATAGCTGAAGAAATTACATATGATTATTTTGTAAATATTTTTGGTAAATCAAATGTTTACACAGACATAGATATATACAAAGGAAAAAATCGTATTACCGACATAGATATAATGGCAGTGTTAGGTAATACTATTATTATCGCCCAAAATAAAAGTAAAAAAATGACAATCGAGGCTTTAAGCGGTGATATTGATGCAATCAAACGTGACTTCCAAAAAGCAGTAATTGAACCTTACGAGCAAGGAATTAAAGTTAGAGATGTTATATTAGGAGACCAACCTTACAAACTAAAAGATAGGTCTGGAAAACAAATATTACTACCCCAAGGCATTGAACGTGCGTATATTCTATGCGTTACTAATGAACCGTACCCTGCGGTACTCACTCAGATGAAGGCATTCTTAGAAGATGTTAGCCAGCTTCCCCCCATACAAATAAGTCTTTTTGATCTAGATTTAATCGCACAATATCTAACTGACCCTTATGAATTTGCATTTTACATAAAGCAAAGAGCTGAGCTTGACGACAAGATAGTTGCTAACAACGAGATGGTTTTATTAGCATTTCATATCAAACATGGGCTATTCATGCCTGATGGTGCAACATACTTTTCAGCCGATCAATCATTTGGTCAACTTATTGATGCTGATTATTACCACCGTAAAAAAGATACTCCTGCTCCAAAAAAGTCTAACTCACTTAAGCGCTCATGGTCTAGCAAAGATTTTGATGAACTAATGCAACACGTTAAGCTTATAACTGATCCGAAAAAGACAGATATTATTTTCTTCTTGATGACAATTCCCGGTCACTTGATAGAGGCAATAATGACACACATCGGTGGAGCTAAGAAGTTAGCAGCAAAAGACGGAGAGTTCCATGATTTTAGCATTCCAATTACATTTGACGGAAAGCCCTGGGGCGGAATAACTTACGTGATCGGAAAGTCATTTAACGGTGTCATGCCCCGACTAGATGCGATTTCAAGTATGAATAAATATCGGTCTAAATCCGATCAGTGGGTGGCAATTGGGGCAAGCAGTGATGGTGAAATCCAAATAATTTCTTTTGAAAAATCAAAGTGGGAACAGACAAGAGAAATGGATGAAGCATTAGAACGATACTCGAACAATACCAATGGACGTAATATTCCTATTAAAGAAAACCCGTGGAAATAAGCTCTAAATATCGGTTCGCAATTTATCTAACCGAAGTAATCAATAAATGAGTACAGCGAGTTCTACTTAGTCTTATGTAATCTAGCTTTGAGAGCACCATGTGCAGCACATACAAGCTCTTTGACATCCCTACCGTTGATGAATGCGACAATTCCTACGAATATAACACCGATACCCATACTCGCCCATACGTTTCCAGCTTTAGAAGCTTCATTAAGGTATTTATACAAAAATGCAAATAGGATAACCCCCATAACAATTACATAGGCGGTCACTGCTGAATTGTACAGGATGTAATTAAAGCGATCGATAAGGTTATCTTTTGTCTTGCCATAACGAAGCTCGTAGCCCTTAGCTAATATAAAAAGGAATGCAAGAATTGCCGACACGATAAGACCTAACATAAACATTCCTAAAGGAATAAAGAGGAATTGAGGAACTGAGAAATGGGTAGCAGACACAGTAAGCGTTGTCGCAACAATAAATACGGCTATCGCTAATCGGCTTGGGTCATTTTTTGGATCACTCTTGGAGGACATATGTATATTTTGTCTAGAACGTGAAGCAATAGCAACCATAAACAATAACAACTGAATATATCTTCATGGGACTTGCTTACTTTCGCCGGATAGCATAGTTGTCATTATCTAGGAAACTAAGTGCTAGATTACACATATAAAGATAACTGAGGGCTTTAACTTCATCATCGATACCCCTCTCCGAGGTGTGGAACTTTTCGTTTCTAAACTTGTCGATTGCACCAAGTAGTCTTTTCACGCCTTCTTGAAAATTATCATCAACATTCTTTGCTAAGCCACCTTTTATGTAAAGCCCACCTTCTTCAAACGCAGGATAACTATTCTCATAGCCAGTAATGTCGCGTAAACGATCTTTGACGACCATAAATGCATTACCAATCGCCTCTCGATAATGCTGGTCTCGGTATAGCCTTTCAGATGCAGCAAGTATTTTAGGATTAAGACCTTGCAAGTCTTTAGATATCATCCCGTTATTACTACTCCCTACTGAACCTGTGGGTTTTTCCCCTGATACAATTAAATCCCTTAAAAATTCAGTGATTTTCTCCATAGCTTCACTATGCTCTTCTTGAAAATCCGTGCTATCTGTAACAAAAAGAAGTGAGTGGTAGCCATCAATCATCTCAGCATACTCTTTAGAGAAGCTGGCTTGTAAGTATCGCTTTAAACGGCTCAAATATAAATCAACTTTTGGTGAGTCATAGCTTTCGGATATCAACTCCTCTGCTCTTTTCAGATAGTCTTTTAGTTCTTTCATTCTTATATTGTATAACTAATGCAAAGTATAGCCATTTAATAACTCTTAGCATATAAATGTGGTCTATAATACTGCTATGTACATATCTAATGTCAATGTAACTAATTTTCGAGGCATCACGTTTGCCACCGCTCAATTCAACAAAGGCTTTAATCTTATCATTGGTCCTAATGACAGTGGAAAGACCACGTTCGTTGATGCAATACGACTCGCTCTAGGAACACGGACAGACGACCGCGTAAATATACTGGACAGCGATCTTAGAGAAGGACCTCTTCCCCAAATTGACATAACCATTAAATTTGATGACGAGAGGAACGAGTCAAGGTGGTTTACGGAATTCTTAACACCTCTTGAGGACGGCAGTCTACAGTTAAACATTTATTGTAAAACCGACATAGGAGCGGCTGGATACTATTTTCAGAGGCGATCTGCCGGACCAACGCTTGAGTCGTCAAAAGAGTTAAATGCTTCCGTCTTGGAGCATTTACGCACAACTTATCTTAAGCCCATTCGAGACGCATCACTTGACCTTGGCTCTTCTCAGAACTCACGGCTCGCAAAAATCCTAAAAGTTCATTCAAAAGTTGATGAGCATAAAGAAAAACTATTTGATGAATACAATAAAGCCTCAGAGGCTATTAATAAGATATTCGCAATTTCAGCAACTGATGAAGGTGTGTTATATTCAACGACAACGAAAACAGTCCAAGATCATTACAATAGCTTCAGCGAGAAACCAGACAAAGAAGAAACTAAAATTGGCTTCAAAAATCCAAAGGGAAACTCTCCTCAATACTTGCAGTCAATTTTACAAAAACTAGACATATGGACCGATACAAATCTTCCGGGTCTTGGAACAGCTAATACTCTGTACATGGCTTCCGAGCTTATGCTTTTGGATGACGTAGCAAAAGACAACTTGAAAGTTGCTCTTATCGAAGAACTCGAAGCGCACATACATCCAACGCGACAATTAAAGATTGTACAAGCACTTCAAAAGCTTTGCGATGAAGACGGGACACAGATAATTGCTACATCACATAGCCCGAACCTCGCGTCACAAGCAAGGATCGAGAACCTATTACTTTGTTATTCGGGCGGCTTGTTTAACTTTGATGAGGGAGCAACCGCCCTAAGTAGTGCTGCCGGGGATTATAAATACCTCGAACGCTTTCTAGATGTCACAAAATCAAGTATGTTCTTCTCGCGAGGTTTAATTTTCGTAGAAGGTCCCACTGAGCAGTTCCTAGTCCCCGCATTTGCCGCGACTATGGGCTATAACTTGGTTGATTACGGCGTATCTGTAATCAACGTGAACCAGCTCGCATTCGAGCGTTTTACAAAAGCATTTACAAGAACTGGTCAAACCAAGAACCCAATTCCTATCGCAATAATAACTGACGCGGACAAAAAAAATCGCCAAGATGTTATTACAAGCAATCGAGAAAAGGACAGTTCGGGAGACAATATCAGCTGGCACTACGGACTTACAACAGAAGATGCGCCTATCGATGGTACTGAGACAAATACGCCGAATTTAAGCGCTACGTTTGAAAAGATTATTTTTGCAGGAAAAACTAGCAATGGCTCAATATATAACCTTTATAAACGAGCGTATAAAGAGCTCGGCAAAGGAATTTTGCCCGATGATTATATGGACGCCTACAAAAAAGTTGAAAAGATAAAAGCGCCCCTGGCTCAAGTCGTCAGTATATATATAACCGATATCCTCAAGGGCGAGCTTGTAGGAAATACGGTCGAGGAGCTAATGGAGGCAATAGATGGCGAGGAGGCTATTCCTATTCCCACAAAAGAAGAGCTATTAGCGGATATTAAAGTACTCTTCCCTAATATTGTTGAAGCAATTAAAAGAGCAGCTCAGATCGAAGAAGGATAAATTATAGATGCATCGTCTCATGATTAAAGACGAGGATATACAAGAGGCTGAACTGGCTATTCTCGGAGAAGGTAAACATTTTAATGAAAGCCAAATAGTATTTATTAAATGTTTAGATACAATTGACCTGGCTGCTTGTCCGGGTAGCGGAAAAACCACGGCATTGGTTGCAAAGCTTTATATACTCGCCAAATATGAAGTATGGAAAAGCGGTGACCCTATCTGCGTCATATCTCATACGCGCATTGCTATTGATGAAATAAAAGACAAAGTTGCTTCCCACTTCCCCAAAATTATGGATTATCCTAATTTTATCGGCACAATTCAGCAGTTTACCGATAGGTTTTTAGCAATTCCCTACTACAAGTCACTAGGTTTCAACGAAATTAAAGCGATAGATGACGAAATATTTGCTAACAAATGGTGGACTCAAAATACACGGACACTCCGTGCCTGGATAATGAATAACAGAGAATGTCAGACTAACGAAGATCACGACAAAAAGATTTCATCGCTAAACTATCGATATGGTAACGACATTAAAATTGCACCACAAGAATTATACCTCACTAATATCACAAGTCCGTCCTACCAACAGGCATTAACTGCGAAAGAAAATCTATTCAAAGCGGGCTATCTCACATATGCAGACACTAGAAATTTAGCAGCTGAATATGTAGAAAAGTACCCTAGCATTACCCATATACTTGCAAAACGATTTTATTATATATTTCTTGATGAAGCTCAAGATACTAGTCCTCAGCAGATGCATCTACTTGAGTCCTTCATAAATAGTGGCTGTTACCAAAGAATTGGTGACCCACTCCAAACAATATTCAATGCAGATAATGACGTAGAGGATGTATGGCTAAACCGTGAAGACACTCCACGATTAAACCTTATGGTCAGCAACCGTTTTGGGAAGAAGATAGCGCGTCTCGTAAATCATATAGGTAGCGGGTTAGACACTGAGCATGACATTACGTCAGCTGTTGAAGATAGCTCATATCAAAAATGTATTGCGCTATTATTTGATGACAACAATCCCGATGGCGTACTTACGTGGTTCTCCCGCTACGTAGATACTGAGTTAAATTTTCTTATTGATAAAGATGTATACGCGATTGGAGCTGTAGGTAAAAATAAAGAGGATAAGTTTACAATAAATAGCTATTCCTCGTCCTATAAAAATGATAGAAAGATAAAGTCAGATTATTTCAAAAAACCTTCAGATTATTTTGCGAACATCACACCACAGCTTGTCAAAGAACTTGGTAGTAATATTATATATACTCGACTAATTAAGCTATTTGCCTCAGAGATCAAGGATAGGAATAATGACCTGACTACTCAAGAGATTGCCGATAAGTTTAATCAACAAAGCACTGCATTTAGCGATTTAATAATTGATATACTCAAAGCTCTAAATCGAGATGAGCCAATAGCATATGAGCAAATCGTAACCGTACTTAAAAACGAAGCATTAAGACTGTTTGATATCGACGACTTAGTGATTGAGTTCAGTGCTAGTCCTGCTGCTTCCACAGAACAAGAGGTTGAGCAAAAATCCGATAATTTAATTTCATTCTCAACCATTCATGGCGTTAAGGGTCAAACCCACGATGCAACGCTCCTTTTAACTACACAGTTTGGCAGAACAGGTGCATCTACTAAGACTAATGAAATTGGAGGAACTGATTTAGACTACCTTGTCACCCCGCGGTCTTCAGCTCTCACTTTCAAAAGGCGGCGCTTATTGTATGTTTCCGCATCTAGATCACGCCATCTCTTTGTTTGGGCAATCCCAAAAAGCAAACGCGCAAAGCTAGACACGATAAAAGAGATATTTACCGAAGTTATAGAAATTTAATCAATTAATATAGGGGGGGTAGTTACCCCTCAACTCCTATCAAAGGTACTCCACCGTATAAATACCGAATTTATGGGGGTAGAATGACCAAGCGTTTTTGAATAAAAATATACTTATGTATTGCATTGCCTCTGGAGCTAGTACTATTCCACCAGAAACTATATACTTAGAATTGTCTAAAACCAGTATCAATTCATCGCTTTTTGCGTGTTTATGCCAAAAAACGGGCGACTCGCGTAAAAGTATTCGGCGTAAGCTGGTACTGGTTTTAGACGACCTGCGGGTCGTCCTTTTTTATGGGCACCGCTTAACAATAATCAAACGGAGGTCCATATCATGAAAGACAAGAAGTTATTTAAAAAATGGTGGTTCTGGGTAATCGTTGCAGTAATCATAATTGGAGCAATCGGCTCATTAGGTAAAAGCGATAATTCTGCTGATACCAACGACAAACAAGAGGCAGCGGAGAGTACTTCTTCCCTACCAAAACTTAATTCTGAAGAATACAAAAATAAAGAGGGTTTAGTAGTTTATAAAGAACTTAAGTCTAAAGGATACACAGTTAATGCTGAGTTCGAAAATCAAGTACTAACGGATATCAACGGGAAAGCATCCGACCTGTTTGAGCCACTCGATCCTAATAACCCTGACGACAAACAATCAGTTGATGCATTTATAGTTGGCAACTTAGCGCAAGATGGCGACAGTGTAATCCTAACTATTGCTAAATCGTCTAACTAAAATAAGCTATACTAGAAATACAATTAAAACCTACCGTATTTCATGTAGCAGCCATTAGCGGAGACGAACCGCCAAAAAAAAGACCGGGGCAGCACAAATACTTGAAATGTAAGTAAATACGAGGACGACTCGGCATAAAACGGGCTTACACGCGGACTAACTGAAGTTTAACTTCAAGGAGTCATCGTGATGTCCGTTGCATCTCAAAAAGTCGTAAAGAAGCGTAGAAAAGCTAAAACGATTACCGAACAGGAAGCGCTCGATTTTGCGCAACTCATTTTAGATATTTACAAAGATAAGAAAGAATTATAAGTGTTAGGTCGGGGCAAGACCAAGCAATTTAGTAAACCAAATAAATCACTAGAAGTAGTGAAGATCTCTGATGTCTTTAAATTGCAGACTTTGCCCCAGAGATCTTCGCTATTCTTAGGGAGTTAATGTTATGGCACAAATACTTGCAATTGCTAGCTGTCGTGTTTCAAGCCCGGAGCAAAGACAAAACGGAAGTCTAGCTCGTCAAGAAAGATCGGTCGTTCGTGAAGCAGAAAAGCTTAATGCAAAAATCGTCAGGACCTGGTCGGAAGATGCATCAAGTAAGAACGGCAAAAACCTTCAACGAAAAGATATCCGAGAAATGCTCGAAGAGTGTAAAAGAAATAAGGGTATAAGACTATTACTTGTTGATGAGCCAGATAGGTTTATGCGTTCCATAGAAGAGGCTATGTATCTAGAGATGCAGTTCAAGCTTCTTGGTGTTCGAGTATGGTATACATCCGACCCCACTCTAAACAGTGATGATATGACAGCTAAGCTGATGAAGTTTATGAAGTATTTCGTTGCAGAGGGTAGCAATGAAGAACGTCAGCGAAAGTCCGTGAACGGTCAAGCGGATGCTATACGTCAAGGGAGATACACTTCACACCCTAAGCCTGGCTATAAAAAAGGCACAAGCCCCGGCATACACGTGCTACACCCTACTAGAGGTCCAGCACTGAGGTATGTTCTAAGAAAGCTAGCCACTGGCGCGATAACGCCCACAGCAGCCCTCATTGAGCTCAATGACAGCGCCTTCACGGAGGACCATTCGTCATATAAGATGGATAAGTTTAGGAAGATTGCAACAGACGGCTTTTACGCAGGCATAATCCAGATCAATAAGCAGGTTAAAGCCACGAGCCTTAATGGTTTACATGAACCACTAATAAGTGTGGCTGAACATAAGAGACTAGTTACAATTATTGAAGGGAAGCCGAAAAACCAAACCGGTCCAAATATGAAGGGTAACCCAGGCTTCCCGATGAGTAACCTAGTTACGGACACATCATGCATAGAGTGCAAAGACAAAGGTCGCTTCGTGGGCTTAAATCTTAGTAATGGTAAATCTTCTAAGGTATACGAAAAGTATCGCTGTCGGTCTTGTAAGCGTTACATCAACAAAGACGATTTACACAATAATATTATCGATTTATTTGAGCGTTACGAAATGACAGATAGCACGAGGACTAAAATCTTAAATGCTTTAGACACCGTATGGCAAAGAGATGCAGAGAACATCAGTCAAGAGATGCGAAACTTAAGAAAGCAGATGTTGAAGATGGAAACTGACATAAAGCATTCAGTTGAAAGCGCCACAAATCCCGACTATTACGAGATTAGGGATAATTTACTTGCGGCTATCCGTGATAAGAAGAAACGTTACAATGATTTAGAAAAGAAGCTTGATAACCTAATTGCATCTTGCGAGACGGATAAGTTGGAGTTTATGAAGTTCGCTATTAACTTTATTAAAAGCACCGGACAACACTTTCTTGAGCCGTATGTTTCAAGAGAAAATAGGGTTCTGTGTAAACAAATGCTTTTTCCTGCCGGAATACACGTAGCTCAGAATAATAAAGTTTACACACCTGAAATAAGCGTATTTTATAGATTAGCAACAAAGAAAAAGGACACCGAAGTGTCCAATAAATCCCTTATGGTGCGGGTACAGGGACTCTAACCCTGGGCCTCATCCTTGGCAAGGATGCGCTCTAACAGCTGAGCTACACCCGCACGCTCATAGAATTATACGGAAGATACGGGCTTTTTACAAGGGTCAGCTTCGTGAAAGTGTATTGTGAAATCGCACGCTTAGGCGAAGTTTTTGGCAAGAAAAAAACCGATCGATTGATCGGTTCATTTCTTGGTGGCTCCTCCCAGACTCGAACTGGGGACACGCGGCTCTTCAGGCCGCTGCTCTACCAGCTGAGCTAAAGAGCCAAATTGGTATGCATGGTATGCGTAAACGCTCCACATATAATACAGGTCATAGGGCCTCTTTGCAAGGTGTTAAGGCCCTATGAAGCCTAACTAGTCGCGAGTGTTCTTACTTCCTGTGAGGACTGTTCCAGCACCTCGTAGTGCATCAATCAGTTCAACCGGGAAGAGCATCATCGTCTTCTGGCTTGGTTCAGAGCTGATTCGCTCGAGTGTCCCAAGCGTACGTAGGTTGAGTGCACCAGGAACTTTGGCGAAAATAGCAGCGGCATCTGCAAGGTTTTGCGCAGCAAGCTTTTCACCATCGGCGCTAATAATGTTTGCACGGCGTTCACGTTCAGCTTCAGCTTGTTTCGCCATCGCTCGTTTCATATCAGCGGGCAGCTCAATATTTTGAACACGAACATTCTCGATATCAACACCCCATTGTTCGGTTTGCTTATCAACAATTTCTTTAATCTGTGTACTAATTTCATCTCGCTTTGAGAGTAGATCATCAAGCTCAACATTACCGGTCACATCGCGCAGTGCAGCTTGTGCAAACTGACTGGTCGCAAAAGTATAGTTAGTGGTTTCAAGCACTGCTTTTGCAGGATCAACGACACGAATATAGACAACTGCGTCAACTGCCGCGGTCACGTTATCCTTTGTAATGATTTCTTGCTTCGGCACGTCGATTGGTGTTGAACGAATATCAACACGGACCATTTTTTGAAAGATTGGGATGATAATACGAAGTCCAGGTTCCTTGATGCCCTTGAACTTACCGAGCGTCAAGACAACACCTCGCTGATACTGATTAATCACCTTTAATCCACTGAGGATAAAAATTGCGACGATGATAACGACTGTCCAGAATAATAATCCCATAAAAACTCCCTGTTTATCGTCTTAGTATAGCGCAGTAAGAGGGCAAGAACGAATCTATCATGCTTCGATAGCAAGCTGGATCAATCGCTCGATCAGCATTGGATAGCTGATACCTGCGTGCTCCCATGCTTTTGGATAGACACTGATATTTGTAAATCCTGGGATCGTATTGATTTCATTCAAATAGATATCGTTCGTTTCTTTATCGATAAAAAAGTCCACTCGTGAAAGTCCACGACCGCCAATCAGATGGAATATACTTGCTGCAGTTTGCCGCAGTTCAGCCGTGATATCACTAGGAATCTCGGCAGGAATCACGACCTTTGAAGCACTCGCTTCGTCGTACTTTGATTCGAACGTATAGAATTCACGATCCGGTTGAATTTCAGATACTTCACTAATATCAATAGTTGGATAATTGCCAAGAACCGCAACTTCAAGTTCGCGAGCATCAATCGCCTTTTCAATCAGCACTAGTTCATCGTAGGCGTGCGCATCAATCAAGGCCGCTTCGAGTTCAGCTTGATTCGTGACCTTATGTACTCCGACAGAACTGCCGGCATTTGCTGGTTTTACAAAGACGATCGGCGCCAAGCGTTCAGAAACTTCATCGTATTTCGGAAACGGATCTGAACCATAATGAATCGTAAATGGCACGACGCGAATATTATTGGCGATAGCAATTTGCTTGGTGATAAATTTATTCATTGCGACTGCGCTTGAGGTGACATCACAGCCGACGACAGGAATATGAAGTAGTTGACCCAACCCCTGGATGGACCCATCTTCGCCATTCGCCCCATGAAGAATCGGCAAGATAACATCTGGTCGAATCGTGGTGTCAGTGCCTTCAATACGGAATGCTTTCTTCCCCAGCACAGGAAGGAGCTGCTTTGCATCAGGTGGTACCGTATCAGTCACTGTTTCAACGTGCCAAAGCGCCCCGTTCGCATCGATGTAGCCATAGACCAAGCTAAACTTTTCAAGGTCAACCGCATGACTGACGTTGATCGCAGAAGCAACGGACACAGAGTGTTCAGTTGACTCTCCCCCAAATAGTAATAGTACGGTCTGCATTATATCCAAGTATAATAGATATATGCACAGAGTACCACTCGCCGAGCGAATGCGACCAGAAACCCTCGACGAAGTCATTGGTCAGACACATCTTTTGGGAGACCAAGAGATTCTAAAACAGATCGTCAAAAACCGTGAGCCAGTCAGCTTGATTCTTTGGGGTCCTCCTGGAAGTGGCAAAACCACACTTGCGCGAATCATTGCTAAAGAAGTAAACGCCGAGTTTATCGAAATTTCAGCCGTGACCAGCGGCAAAAAAGACGTCGAACGTATTGTGGAACATGCCAAGCAAAACTGGAATTTGCAGCTTCGCACTATCCTATTCGTTGATGAAATTCACCGATTCAACAAAGCCCAGCAAGACGCATTCCTCCCCCACGTTGAATCGGGACTCATCACACTCATTGGTGCAACGACAGAAAATCCGAGCTTCGAAGTTATTACGCCACTCCTCAGTCGGACACGTGTGCTTGTGCTTGAAGCACTCGCAAAGCCAGAAGTTATCTCTATCCTAAAACGTGCTGTGAAGATCGAAAAAGCAACCGCCCGTATTGACGCTAAATCGATTGATTACATCGCAGAACTATCCGGTGGTGATGCACGCGTTGCGCTGGGTAACCTTGAACTCGCACTTGGTATGGCTAAAAAAGTCACGATTGAAACAGTGAAAATGGCTGCGCAAAAACGCCTGCCTGGTTACGATAAAAAAGGCGACATGCACTATAACGTCATATCGGCATTTATTAAAAGTATGCGCGGCAGCAACGTCGATGCAACACTGTATTACCTAGCACGCATGATCGATGCAGGTGAAGACCCAAAGTTCATTGCTCGTCGCATGGTTATTTTCGCATCTGAGGATATTGGCCTAGCAGGCAATGGTGCGCTCGGCCTTGCACTCAATGCCTTTCAAGCAGTTGAGCGCATTGGTATGCCCGAATCAAGCTATATCCTCTTCCACGTCGCAACCGCACTAGCAAAGAGCGAGAAGTCACGACAAACAACCGATGCGATGCACCGTGCCACAGCACTGGCAAAACAATACAATGACTCACCTGTTCCTTTGTGGCTTCGCAACGCCCCAACGAAACTCATGAAAGACCTCGACTATGGCAAAGGCTATAAATGGCAAGCAGATTTCAAACCAGAAAAAGGCTTTTTACCTGATGATCTCAAAGGGGAATCAATTTTCTAACACCTTAGTACTTGCATAAAAGTATAATTATGTATTAAATAAACATACTTATGCCAGAAGTCAATGTTACTCAAGAAATGCAGGAACTCCTTAGTCGTTTACCGAAGACTGACACACTAGACGACCTGTTTACCTTCTTCGAGTTCTTTCTTTAACGCAACGTAGACACCATTTGTCCAGCCAAAGCCGTCTTGCAAGACGTATTCACCACCGCCACCAAGACCATCGCCACCCATGACGTTATACTTTTCAACCAAGCGGTGTGTCTGTTTAAACACTGAGTCATTCAAATCAAGCCACCTGCGAGAAATCGTTTCAGCGAGTTCGTCGTACCCATACTTGCGAAGCCCTTGAACCGTCACCCATTGCAGTGGTGCCCATCCATTCGGGCTGTCCCATTGTTGCCCATTTTCAATTAAGGTCGTCACGACTCCACCTGGTTTTAAAAAGTCGCGTTGTATCATTGCAGCAACTGCAGCAGCTTCTGCCTCACCAGCAACGCCGGCATATAACGGGAACACACCCGCAAGGCTGAATACCTTGGTATTCTCTTGATGGTGGAAATTATAATCCATGTAAAACTTCTGATCTTCATCCCATAGGTACTCGTTGATTGCATTTTTGCGACGTGTGGCAGCCTTTCGGAACCGTCGAACCTGGACCGGGTGAAGCAGCGTATTGTAGGCATCAGCAATCGTACTTTCCATCATGTACATCAAGCTGTTTAAATCGACAGGAATAATATCAGCCGTGTGAATTGTTTTTAAATCGTTAGGATCCGTTAACCAGCGCGAGCTAAAGTCCCAGCCAGATTCTGCTGCAGCACGAAGGTGTAAGAACAAACGATCACGGACGCGCTTTCCTGATGCCTGTGCGGTCTCTACGTCTTCTCGAAGCGATTCTGGGCGAGCAGTGACCTTATTATCGTAGTAGCGGTTCAATAGGCTCTTGTCGGACATCTGTACAACGCGTCGGTAGGCGTTGTGTTCTGTTTCTTCTAGTTTACGTCGCCCTTTCATCCAAAAACGATATTCAATTAAAAGATGCGGCAAGTAATTGCGTAGGACTTTTTTGCCTTTGTGCTGCGCCAATAGCTGCACCATCATAACAAAAAACGGTGGTTGTGAACGACTGAGGAAATACGTACGATTCGCTGTGGGAACATAGCCATACTTTCGGATCATGTAGGCAGCGTTCTTGAGCATATCTTCGACACGTTTCCATTCACCTTGTGCAGCTAACCCGAGCATAATGAAATAGCTATCCCAGTAGAATTGTTCGTTAAAACGACCACCTGGAACAATGTATTTGTGGGGCAACGCAATCAGTGACCCACGATCAACACGGTTACGGCGTTCCAAGTAGTCCCACAGGCGTCGAATGTGTTCTTCTGTCGTGTCATCTGCGTGCACATCGAAAGGCGCTTTTTTGTGCAGCGTTTCTGCAAGATCGGTAAAATGACGACTCACAAATTCGCGAAGGTCAAAATTAGGGTCAGCTTTTAAGAGCTTGTATTCTTCTTTAATAGAACGAATACGCTTTTTTGGAATGAGATCAACAAATGTCTTCCCGTCAGGATAAATTTGTTGTGTCTGTACGTCTCCAAACAAATCGCCAAGTAACTCATCAGGACCTTTTTTTGATTTCAACGTCAAGACACCCGTCGCTTTTACAAGTTGCGATTTCAGAAGATCAAGATTTTGTGCGGTATATGTTTTTGCTGACACGTCAGGCTATTTTCCTATGAAGCATATGGTTAATGTTATTTTCTATTATAGATAAGTCGACGAAGGATGCACTAGTTTTTTGCAATAACGTCAAATTTAATCAAAAGCACCACCCGTTTATAGAGTGGCGCTTTTTCTCGCAGAAAAATTATTGGTTCTTCTGAGAGTTTCGCTTGCGCTGGTTTGGATCAAGGAATCGCTTACGAAGACGGAGTGACTTTGGTGTGACTTCCAAAAGTTCGTCGTTTTCGATGAAGTCGATTGATTGTTCAAGACTCAGGTCAGTAAATGGAGTCAACTGAATCGTACCATCAGATGATGATGTACGCATGTTGGTCAGTTGCTTACCACGACACACGTTGACGTCGAGGTCACCACTACGGTTGTAGACACCGACGATCATACCTTGATAGACGGTTGTACCAGGACCAACAAAGAGTTCACCACGAGCAGAAACGTTATCAAGTGAGAAAGCAGTCGTTGAACCAGCTTCAGTTGCGATAAGCGCACCGTTACGAGTTTGCTGAAGCTTTGCACCAACTGGTTGGTAGCCATGAGGCAATGTGTTCATGATCACTGTACCCTTGGTAGCAGTAAGCAGAAGGTTACGAAGACCGATCATCGCACGAGTTGGGATGATGTAAGTCGAACGAGTTGCCCCACTTGGTGTTTGTTCTTGCTTGATTGGAGCTGCACGACGAGTCCCTAGTTCTTGGCTGACTGCACCAAGGAATTCTGCGCCAACTTCAATAAGAAGTTCTTCAACTGGTTCAAGAATTTCACCGTCTTTTTCAATCGTCACAGCTTGTGGACGACCAACTTCGAATTCGAAATCTTCACGACGAAGAGTTTCGATCAAAACTGAAAGGTGAAGTTCACCACGTCCAGAAACGATAAAACCAATACCGTCTTCTGCAACACGAAGTGAAACGTTTGTTTCAGTTTCTTGGCGAAGGCGATCACCAATTTGGCGGCTTGTGTTGAACTTTGCTTCTTTACCCTTCAATGGGCTGGTGTTTGGGCCAAGGTACATTGAAAGTGTTGGCGCTTCGATTTCAAGCACGGGCAGTGCATCTGGGTGTTCGCGGTCAGTGATTGTTTCACCAATCTTTGCATCCGCAATACCAGTTAATGCGACGATGTCACCAGCACCAGCTTCAGTAACTTCTTCACGAAGGAGTCCACGGTAGACGAAAAGTTTTTCAATCTTAGAAGAAACAATTGATCCATCACGTTGAATCAGCGCGAGTGGCAATGCCTTTGAGATCTTTCCACGAGAAATACGTCCGATGGCGTACTTTCCGAGGAATGAATCGTAGTACAGAGATGTGACAAGCATTTGGAATGGTTCGTCCACTTGAACGTCAGGCGCAGGAATGTCATTAAGGATTGATTCAAAGATAGGCGTCAGGTCTGTATCAAGATCGGTGTTTTCAGGAAGCTTGTTCCATGCCTTACCTTCACGACCAATTGCATAGTAGATTGGGTACTGTAATTGGCTGTCATCAACCGCAAGTTCCAAGAAGAGGTCAGAAACTTCATCGATCACTTCGTCGATTCGGCGAGATGGCTTATCGATTTTGTTAATCACAACGACTGGCTTAAGGCCAAGTTCAAGCGCCTTAGAAAGCACAAACTTTGTTTGTGGCATTGGACCTTCTTGCGCATCAACGATCAGAAGCACACCATCAGCCATGTTGAGTGTTCGTTCAACTTCACCTGAGAAGTCGGCGTGTCCCGGTGTGTCGATAATGTTAATTTTGTAGTCACCGTAGTAAACGGCAGTTTGTTTCGCAGTAATCGTAATGCCACGTTCGTGTTCTTGGTCACCACTGTCCATGATCAATGATTGATCCATTTCAGCCTGGTTAGAACGGAAAGTATTACTTTGCTTTAGGAGGCCATCAAGAAGCGTCGTTTTTCCGTGGTCGACGTGAGCGATGATAGCAACGTTTCGAATTTGCTTTGGGTCTTTCATAAAAATATGCCCACTGTAGTTAATCAGGGGGCTTCCTTATCTGTTATTTAAGCACAAATTAGGAAATTATGCAATGATTCGAGCATGATTTGGATCAATATACTCGGCAAGCTCTAGTGCACGAGCTTGGTAATAATCTGGAAGCGTTAATAATTGAAAGTTATCTGGGTTCCAAAACTGACTGTACTGATGTGCAATTTCATCCTTCGATAGTCCATCAAACTCAATTGTATTATTATAGAATCGATCTTCTATAGGCTGATAGTGCTCTATACAAGTGCGAGCTACAGCTGCAAGATCGGCGGCAATCTTTTTCTCTAAACCAAGTGGAAATGCAGCAATTTTTTCATCAGGAAAGAGATTTACGCCACCAAAGGCAACATACCCCTCGGACATTCCAGCAAGGCTTAATAGCTGGCTATATGTGGGATCTATCACCATTGGATAGTCATCAATTTCAGCAACTAAAAATGCGTGCTCAAGATGCGGATCCGCTGCTATAGCTGGTTGAGAAAGTATGAGATCTGAACGAATACCTTGATCTGTCAGATGGTGTTGAATAGCCAATGACGCAATACCACAGAGACCATTAGTTCGCAGACGCATCGATTCTTCGACAAAACCAAATACGGGCTCTACGACACCAATGCCCTTTTCTAAATCTTTCGATAGTGCTTCAACATCTGCAAACATATTGCCAAAATTATAACAAAAAACTCCCAAAAGGGAGTTTTCTCATGATTTCATCTGGTGCGCGTGAGAGGACTTGAACCTCCACGTCCTTGCGAACACTAGCACCTCAAGCTAGCCTGTCTACCAATTCCAGCACACGCGCATACAAACTATTTGTTAATAAATAAACTACGCTTAAAAAATAAGGGTAGTTTACATATGGTGGGCGCTGAGGGATTCGAACCCCCGACCCTCTCGGTGTAAACGAGATGCTCTAGCCAACTGAGCTAAGCGCCCTAACAAGAGAGAATTATAGCACTACGGTGTCTGTTGGACAAGTCTCTCGCCGACGGTCCAGTACAAAACGTCTGCATAACGGTCTGCAGCTGATACAAGGACCTCATCGTCAGGCATCGCACGAACACTGGTGCTATGCACATATTGCATCGTCGCCTGGAACATTCCGATTGCAGGCGCATCCGACATCCACTGCTTTGCAAATGTCACATATTTTGCGTTTCGCAGATCTGGTTCAATCCTAGTGCGGGCACTCGCCAAGGCGTCATCCGCAACTGGGTTAGAGTAATTCGAGAAGTTGAAGCCCTTACTTGCTTGTGATGAGTGCCAGTACGCATAGACATCAGGGTCACCACCGATAGTCAGTTGATAGAGCAGTACGTCATAGGCACGTGGCTGCAAGATGTTCTGTACGACGTTTTGTGACGGATCAGTCGGGTCAACAATACTTGTCGTCACAGTCACACCGAGGCCTCTCCATTGATCAGCCATGTTCGTCAGTGCTTTTTCAAAATCACTATTCTTTGTCGTCACAACGGTTAATCGCAAAAGATTACCGTCTTTCTTGCGCACATTTCCCTCAAGCTTCCAGCCTGCTTGGTCCAGCATTTGCTCAGCAGCAGCTTTGTTATAGACAACCTCAGACGGAACATCGCCTGTCACCTGTCCAGTCACAAACGGTAAGTGAATTTCTGGCGTATTCTTACCTACTGCAGCACGTACCGCAGCCGTATCGGTCCCCGCTTGCAATGCCTGTCGCACTGTTTTATCAGATAGCACGCCGACGGTTGTGTTGAATAAAGCATAGACACCCGCGTTAATTGGCTTTCGCTCAACAACATAGCGATCACTTGTAATTTTTGAGGTGTCAGATACAGATAAGTCCGTTGCGGCATTTACTTCAGATGTCGTGACGGCACGAACGATTGCATCACTGGTTGGGTAGACATGGAGCTGGAAGCGTTCTAATTTCGGTGCGCCGCGATAATAGGCGTCATTTCGAGCTAAGTGCAGAATACTTCGACCAGCGGATGTGTCGATATCTTGGATGAAGCGCACAGTAAACGGACCACTCCCCATTGGGTTTTTGCTAAAGGCATTTTCACGCAATTCACTTGGTGCAACATTACGCAAGGCATGCTCAGGAAGGATCGGAAGGAAGTTAAGCGCATGAGGGAAGGCAGCATACACATCAGGAAGCGTAAATTGTACCGTCAGGTCATCGACCGCTGTTGCTGTAATATCATTCCATCCTGTAATCGTCGCACGTGTCGCAGGGTTCTTTAAGAGGTTGACTGTATACACGACATCTTTTGCCCGTACATATACACCATCTTGCCATTTTGCATCAGGACGAAGTTTGATTGTATACGTCTTTTGATCAGTGCTAATCACCATGCTCTGTGCGAGGTCGTAGTTTAGATGACCGGTTTGATCATAGGTTAGCAACCGAGAGAACAAGAGATAACTGGCTGATTCTTCAGCACTCGTACTCGCAAAGATAGGATTCAAGGTATTCACGGGCCCGAGGACCGCTTCTGCGTACGTTCCGTCATTCGCACTTGTCAGTATTCGATAACTTTGTTGATGCCACATCAGTTGCAGGCCACTGGCGCCAATAATGACACCAATAGTGAGAACCCAAAGAATAATGTGTCGTCGAACTTCACGGATATTATCCATACGCTTGAAAACGAAACGACGAGCATGGCGCACTGTGGCACCCTCGACTTTTTTCATGCGACGCGAAAGATCTTTTGAACTAAAGCTCAATTTTGGAATGCGACGCCATTTACCAGGTTGGTTTTCAGCCACTAGGGGTTCAGTGCTCCTTTAATTAGACGGCAACAAAAGACCGGCCAAGATCGAAAGAATAAAGATCACCGCAAAAACCACGCTTACTTCGAAGAGGTTTTTATCAATACCGCGGCGGGTGGTATACAGTTCACCAGAGCTACCGAAACCAGCACCTAAAGTTGCACCACGTTGCTGCAAAAGGATTGAAACAATCATCAGAACAGCTGACGCGACGGTAATAATTTGTAGAATTGTATCAATTGTCATAATTTACTCCTGATTTACCGCCTCGGATCTCGACTGCGGCACTTACTATATAGTTTATCAGACTCAGGATGATTCCGGTAAGAATCGAATTAAAGAATGACATCGAAATACCGGGCGAAAGGGCTATCGAGACATACACTAGTGCTCCGTTCACAACGATCACGAATAATCCGAGGCTTAATAAGATAGCCGGAAGCGACAAAATAACCGCCAAAGGCTTAAAGATGCTGTTAATCACTGAGAAGATAAATCCTGCGAGTAAAAAACCACCCGTTCCAGCCGTGACTTCAACATTTTGAATACCCGTTCCAAGCAAACGAACGGCAATCCAAAGGCCAAATGAGTTCAACACCCACCGCACTATAAAAACAAGAATCTGCCATTTCATAAGGTTATGCTTAGTATATCACGAAAGATTTACAGACTCGTCGGTAGACGATCAGAGAGATTCTCGTGACCATCCTCTGTAATTAAAATATCGTCTTCGATACGAACACCAATTCCCTCTTCGGGAATATAAATACCTGGTTCAACCGTCAATATCATACCTGGCTGGAATGTTTCGGGACCGCCAAGCGAATCATGGACATCAATGCCTAGTCCGTGGCTGATTGAATGAGGGAAATATTTTCGATAATCTTCTTTTACTTTCAGAAGGTCCAGATTATGAAGTGCGACCAGCATGATTTTATCGACTGCATGGAAGTAGTCTTTGATATTCAAACCAGGTTTCAAAAGGTCGATAATTTTATGGTGCGCTGTCTCAACCTCCATATGTACGGCTTTGTGTCGCTCCGAAACATCACCGTGTGCATAGGTACGTGAAATATCTGCAGCATAGCCGTTCAATCGTGCACCGATATCCAATAGGACAAATCCGCCGGTTACCAGTGCATCCTGATTCTTCACATAATGGAGCGTACAAGCATTCTTACCTGCAGCAACAATGGGATCATACGCATGCCCTGAAGCACCAGTTTTACGGAACTGATAGTCAAAGTCAGCTTCAATTTCATACTCAAACGAATAGTGATGAATGTTATTGCGTACTACCTCGAAGCCGTTAATAGTCAGTTCGATAGCATTACGGATGAGTTGAATTTCCTCTGGAGATTTAATAGCTCGCAGCTTTGCCAACTCGTGTCGACAATCAACAACCTCTTCGAACAGAGTGCGTAGCTTCGTAAGCATTTCGACAGGTCCAGGATTTAATGCAAAGTCATAATGCTCACTATGCGGATCTTCGCCAAGTGTCGCTATTGTTGCACCTGATGCCTTTAGTGTTTCGAGGAGTGTCTCGCCTGCTTTATGCTTCAAAACAACATCGACGCCACTGGTTGCTTTTGCATCCGCATCAGAAAGCGATCCATCAAAAATACGATGCACTTCATCAACATCAGGTGCGACTAAATAACTTTTGTCTTTTTCGATAACAACCCACCACCCTGCAGCCTCAATACCCGTGAGGTACCAAAAGTTCGCTTCTTGTTCAAACGCATACGATGCATCGTTAGATCGCTGCAACGCAATATTACCAGCCAGGATGATTGCATCAGCTTCTAGGGCACTAAACACTGCTGCACGGTTTCGAGTAAAGAATTCTTTTTCCATTACGTTCTACTATAGAAGTTTCGTCGCTTGCTGTCGACAAACGAACTAATCTTTTTTTGTTCGAGCAAATGCCTGGTCAGAATACGCCGCAGTCGTCTGATCAAAGTTCGCAGTCACCGCTTCGGCCCTCAAGAAATATCCTGTTGCTGGCTGTAAGCTCTTGATGCTCCCTGATGTACCATCGACACGAATCGAAGTGACATTATTCACAAAATTAATATCTGTCGTATATTCCAGCATGTAATACTGCGCACCCGGAACTGCGTCCCAGGAATAGCCTAGCTCAGTACTTGAGACAATTGTTGCTTTCATATTTTTTGGTGGCTGTGCGTACAGATTTGTTTCCGCCTGCAGTGTTGTCGACCATGCGCTAACACCGTTCTGACTTGTTGCGGCAACGTGACAGTAGTACGTCGTACTACTTGCAAGATTCGTGATGGTTATTGAGAGTTTGTCGGTTGATTGAGAATGAAGTCCCGCAGTAAATGAAGCATCCGTTGCGCATTCCACTGTATAGCCAGTTGCATAGACGCTTGCGCTCCAGCCAAGCGTGATGTCTGTTGTTCCTGTTGAGGACACCGCAACATCACCTGGCACAGACGCAGTCGAAGAACTAGTACCAGTCAAACAATCGCCTTTTTCAGGTGCATCATCCGGTGTCTTCTCGTTCATATGATAGGCAACTTTTGTATCCTCTGTACTTGTCGCAGCGATACAATACGAAGCACCAGTGACCGCAACCTTTGCATCAATGCGAACCTTGTCGGTTGATGCGACGCCTTTTGGTAAGGTTTGCTTGTAAATACCACCCACCGCTGCGGTTTTGATGGCTTTATTTTGTTTGACCAGCTCTGTCTTCACACTATTTTCAAGGTTTGTATGTTGAACGTGACTGACGATAAGGAACACCGCGCCTGCAATGACCGCCAGCAACAAAATAACAATAATAATCCGACGCAGTGTATGTCGTGGTGGCGTACTATTTGTGGGTGTCGTTATCGTTGGTTCCATAAAAATCCTTAATACTTAATTGCGAAGAACTTAGTGATTGACGGCTGTATGACGTTATGTGCTGCGTTACCACCAGTATTACCGTTATTAATACCCTGACTATACGTGACCGAGCTAGCGTCAGACGTATAATCGATCCTGATCGAACTTCCGCCACTATTCGCACTAACATATTGGTCGTGACCATGAGCCGGTAATTCAGCAACCGTATTGACGTGTGTTTTTTCACCAGACTTCTCGCCAATGACGTTGAATTCCGCATCGATTGCACTCAGATTGACCGCAACTCGTCCGCGTGAATCTGGCAGGTTAAATGTCGTTGATCCATCGCCCGCGCCATAGGTTGTTCCAATCAAGGCATATAAATCAGAGTAGGTTGTACGCGATACGGCCGAGCCATCTTCAAGCAAATACCCACTTGGTGCTGCTGACCACCACCCCTCAATTGTCGAACCAGTCATCATTCCAAGATCGTCATTTGCGCCACTGGCAGCATCGGCTTTAATCACCGATAACTTCACGATTGAAGGCTGTATGACGTTATGTGCTTGGTTGCCTCCTGCTGGACCGGTTTGAATACCCTGATCAAAGATGGCCCCATTGCCGTCACCCGTATAGTCTGTTCGAATACCAGGACCCGCAGAAGTTGCGGCCGTAATAGTTTCCGAGTGACTGTGCGACGCCATTTCAGCAATCGTCAGAAGATGCGCCTTTTCACCATACTTTAATCCTAATGTTGCAAACTGCGTATCATTGGTATTTCTATTGACGCCTACTCGTCCGCGTGAATCCGGCAGGTTAAACGTTGTTGAACCGTTTCCTGCCCCGTAAGTCGTCCCAATTGCAGCGAAGAGACTTGCGTAGGTTGTACGCGATACAGCCGAGCCATCTTCCACCAAGTAACCAGTTGGTGCAGCCGTCCAATAGCCCTGTAACGTCGTACCAGGAGCAGTCGTAGAAGCCGTTCCTGTCGGTACGCGATACTTCATTGCATACTGTTTAACCATTGATGGTTGAATAACATTATACGGCGCGTTGCTACCTGTTCCGCCAGTTCCAATGCCCTGATAATATGCGAACCCGTTTCCATCACGCACATAATCCTTACGAATCGCTGGACCACCTGAGTTTGCCGTGACGTATTCTTGGTGGTTATGAGAAGGCATCTCGGCAATAGTGAGGACATGCGTCTTTTCACCATACTTTTTACCGATCACGTTAAATTCTGCATCTGCTGCATTAAGATTCACTGTTGCACGTCCGCGTGAATCCGGCAGATTAAACGTTGTCGCTCCATCACCAGAACCATATGTCGTTCCAATCAAGGCAAATAAATCAGAGTAAGTTGTTCGTGAAACAGCCGAACCGTCTTCCAGCAAATAACCCTCAGGCGGCGCAGACCAGTAACCTGCAATTGAAGATCCAACCGGAATCGAATCGTAGTCATAACAATTCGGGAATGTGCCGTACTGCTGGGAATCCGCACACGTGTGTGTCTGCGTATCACCACTATTCGTATTACTCCAATCACTTTGTCCATTCGCATTAACTGCTCGAACACGGCAATAGTACGTCGTGACCGCATTTGCACCCGACAGTGAAGCTGTTGCCGTTGTTGAGCCATTAACCGTTTGCTGAAGCAAGCCCGTAATAAAGCCTGGGTCAAGCGCACACTGAACAAGGTACTGCGCTGCATAGTTTGGTGAAGCGAGGGTCCAGTTCACGACAATCACACTTGATCCTGCTGTAAAATCAACGTTCGTTACCACACCTGGCACAGGGAGTGTTGTTCGAGTCGCACAGGTTCCCGCTGTCGCTCCGTTACTCTGCGTTAAATTATCAATATAATATTTTATTGTCGTTGATTGAGTCGTTGTGCCATCGATACAATAAGATTTCGTATCAGGATAGGTCAACGTAATCGTATTACCGCTACTTGCAGTGAATGACGAAGGAATCGTCAAAGTGTAAGCATTGTTAAAGGTTCGCGCAGACTCCATTGCTGAAGCAGCATGAATAAGATCATTTTTAAGTGATGAAGTGGCAACTTGATTTCGCCATGCTCCAAACGAAACAAGCACGATACCAGCCAAGATACCGATCACCGCAATCACGACAATTAACTCTACAATCGTAAAGCCAGATCGAAACTTATTTTTTATCATACTCACCATAGATAGACCTGCCACCATAATATAGTGGCGCTACTATAAGCACAAGCACGATAGAGTAACTATGGACGGGGTTTTATCAGTGGCAGGATCAGTTTTGCTTTCTTTTCCCCAATTGCCGCAATGACTGCAGATTCATCAGCAGAAACGACGCCGCGCATACTGCCAAATGTTTTTAGTAACTTCTTTCTGGTTGCTGGACCAACACCTGGGATTTCCTCAAGGACATTGGCTGTTTGTTTTGCCCGTTTGAGCACTGTATGATAACTGACCGCAAATCGGTGTGATTCATCGCGAATACGTTGGAATAGTTTCGTGACATCCGAATAAGAGGAGTGTGTCGTTGCACCACGAAGGTTCTTTGAGTGCCCTGATGCGTTCAATTGTCCGGCATGAAGGTTCACAATTAAGTAATCACCCGACTTCATCACCACAACATCCGGTGTTGGAGTATCAATAAATTTCAGTAAATTTTGCACATCAATATTCGAGCGAGTACGATGCACAATCACCTCTTCTTCTCGTTTCGCAATACTAATGATAGGGATCTTTAAGTCGCGTTCTTCCAATGCTTTGATCGCTGCGTCAAGTTGACCTTTTCCGCCATCGATCAAAATTAGGTCAGGCGTCCCCCACGCTTTAAGATTTTTTTCACTCAACCGTCGCTGCAGTGTTTCATGCATATTATTGTAATCATCATTTTGCTCAATACGGGTTTTAAACTTGCGGTAATTCGCGCGGTCGCTCACGCCATTCGTAAATGCCACCATACTCGCCACGACGTTTGTGCCGCCCATGTGACTAATATCGTACCCTTCAATACGGACTGGAATCTTTTTCAAGCTAAAAAGATCGACAAGCTTACTGAGTGCCTTATCTTTACTAATATCCAAGAATTCACGGTCACCAAACATAATCTGTTGCTGCAGTGTACGCAGATCTTGTAGCTTATTTCGCATCGATGCCGCTGTTTCAAAATCCTGCGCTTTTGCTGCTTGGTGCATATCTTTTTCCAGTTCACGAACAATTGTCAGTCGCCCACCTTCGATGTAACGAATCAAGCGACGAAGTGAGGCTTTATATCCTGACGATGTGACACCTGGTTTTGGACTCAGTCCAATATGCGAATCAAGATCAGGCCGGCCATTTGCCTTAGGCTCTTTCGTGTAATACGGGAAGACCTTCCGCAAATAACGCATCGCTTTTTTAATTGCGAAAGCATTGTAATACGGGCCAAAGTATTCAGCATCATCATCTGCTGGATTACGAGTAAAGCAGACGAATGGCCATTCACTTTTCATATCAATGCGAATAAATGTCTGCGACTTGTCATCACGCAGCAAAATATTGAACCGTGGCATATACCGCTTAACCATTTCTGATTCAAGAAATAATGCATCGAGTTCGCTTTCGGTTTCAACCCAATCCGTGTCATAAATTTCTTCAACTAATGCACGGGTCTTAATGTCCATATCACGAGTACTTTGAAAATATTGTCGCACCCGATTTTTTAAGACCGCAGCTTTTCCAACATAAATAATTTCGCCAGATTTTGACTTATGAAAATAGACACCAGCAGATCGTGGCAATGTTTTTAACTTGTCTTGAAGCTTTTGAGTCTTTGACTCCATATCTCTATTATATCTCTGATTTAATCTGTATAGTAGAAGGATATTTTAATCAGTACCGAAAAAGGACCTTATGGCAAAAGAAACCACGCCCAGCCCCGACCATCCGACACACTCGGCGCAACATCACGCAGCAAAATTCACTGGACGTCAACGAACGATTGCATTAATTGTTGTCGCTCTTGCATTTGCCATCGACCTGCTCGATAACACGATCGTAAACATCGCAATTCCTTCTATCCAAGCCGATCTTGGCGCAAGTTTCGCAGCCATTCAATGGCTCACTGCTGGCTACGCACTTGCCTTTGCCGTCCTCCTTATTACTGGCGGTCGTCTTGGTGACGTTGTCGGGTATAAAAAACTTTTCATGACAGGTGTCGCCGGATTCACGATTGCCTCATTATTAAGTGGACTTGCCTGGAATACCGAAGTCTTGATTGCTGCACGCTTGCTACAGGGTGCAATGGCAGCATTGATGGTGCCACAAGTCATGTCCCTCATGCAGGTTATGTATCCACCAAAAGAACGTGGTGCGGTGATGGGATTATTTGGTGCAATTGGTGGACTCGCCGCATCACTAGGGCCAGTGATTGGTGGACTTTTAATCCAAGCAAACATTGGCGGCCTCGACTGGCGTCCAATCTTCCTGATTAACATTCCTCTTGGTTTGTTTGCCTTTATTGCGGCCATCAAGTTCTTACCGAATGGTAAATCACCACACCCCCTCAAACTAGACGTGTTCGGAACAGGTCTTATAGTCGTGGCGCTTGGCTTGCTTTTATTCCCACTCATTCAAGGCCGAGAGCTTGATTGGCCAGCATGGGTCTTTATCATGATGGCCGCATCGCTTCCTGTCTTTGCCTTCTTCTGGTGGTGGCAGCTCAAAAAGAATGCGAAAGATGCCTCACCACTTATTATTCCTTCACTATTTAAAGCAAACTCATTCCGTGTTGGGTTGATGGTTAACGTCGTCTTCCAAATGATCATGCTCGGCTTCTTCTTTACCTTTACACTGGTACTACAAATCGGTCTCGGCTATAAAGTCCTCGAAGCAGCGCTCACTGGTCTTCCGACAGCCGTTGGAATTAGCTTTAGTATTGGATTCCTAGCACAAAAACTCACCAAGAAACTAGGTCGCTACACCATGACACTTGGAACTATCCTCATGGCAATCGGTCTTGGGACAATCGTCTTCGCACTCTCGATGTCCGGACAAGACACGCAACCATGGGAATTCATTCCTGGTCTCCTTCTCACAGGTGCAGGTATGGGACTTGTTATGGGACTGATGTTCTCAGTGACGCTGAAAGATGTTGATACAAAACATGCCGGTTCAGCCAGTGGAACACTGAACGCCGTCTCACAACTTGGTGGTGCAATCGGTATCGCTATTGTTGGAGTCATCTTCTTTGGGCACCTGACCTCAAATGCAACCTCAAGCTTCGTTGCTGTCGAACCTCAAATTCGCTCAGAACTGACCACTCAAATGGTTCCAGTACAGGCGCAAGATGCAATCGTGAAAAGTATTGAGAATTGCTACGTTGATCGTACCAGCCAAAAAGATTCATCGCTGACTCCGGAAAGTTGTAAGGCACTCGAAGCGACACCAACGACTCAGAACCCTGGATCCAAGAAGCTCAGCGACGTCATTGCAGCCGCAACCAAGAAAGCAGCAAGCGACAACTTCACGAACGCGTTCCGTGTCACCATGATCTACGCAGTCTCACTTGTCGGTGTGACATTCCTGCTCAGCTTCTTATTGCCAAAGAAAATTGAATTCGAAATGGCAGCGCACTAGAGAATTATTGCGCTGTCGCGAGTGCTTGTTCACGACACAATTCAGTGTGGTACAAAAGGTCTGGGTTTTCTTTACAGTTCTCACAGATTAAGACAAGATCATTACAATTAGCAAAGGCACAGTTTTCGTAGTTGTTCGTTGCTTCTTTGCAATGACTACATTCACCAATAACCGCTGCGTGATCCGAGAAATCAATCGTCATACGATCATCGAAAACACGAAGACTGCCTTCCCATAGACCATCATCGCCAAATTCTTCGCCATATTTGACGATTCCGCCATCCATTTGATAGACATCAGTGAATCCACGTTTTTTCATCATTGCACTAATGACTTCACAGCGAATACCACCGGTACAATAGGTGACAACTTTCTTGTTTTTAATATCATCAAATTTGTCACTTTCTAGCTCAGTAATGAAATCACGTGAGGTGTTTGTGTTTGGCACCACTGCGTTCTTGAATTTACCAATCGCTGCTTCGTGGGCATTACGGCCATCAAAGAAAATAACATCATCACCATACTGCTCAACGAGTTCGTGTAATTGCTTTGGTTTTAAGTGAACACCGCCACCGACAACGCCATTTTCGTCGACTTCAAATTCTTGGTCACTATTTTGAAAGCCAACCAATTCTCGGCGAGTCTTTACGCTCATACGCGGGAAATCTTCACGACCACCATCGCTCCATTTAAAAACAATGTCTTTAAAACCAGGGAGCTCTTTTGTCGTTTTGACGTATGTCTTCAAGTCTTCTAACTCACCACCAACAGTTCCATTGAGACCTTGAGGAGAAATTAAAATACGTCCTCTTAAATTCAAACTGTCAGCCAAGGCTTTTTGCCACAGTCGAACAGCATCCGGATCCTTGATCGGAGTGAATTTATAATAGAGTAATATTTTTTGCATCAAGACATATTATACTATATAATTAGTATATCTATGATCTCTCGTGAGATCCTCTAAACTTCGATTCACCTCGAATACCCTATAAATACTTATAACCAGCATGACCTGCCTTCATCATGCGCAAAAATAAAGGACAAGCATGGCAGAAAAAAAGACAGAAAACAGCTCAACACACGTCGTCAAATTTTTATTTAACTTATGGCGGATCGCGCCAGTACTTACCTTCTCGATGCTTTCGGTGCAGGTTATCTTTTCGATCCTCACGACAATCATTGCCCCACTTTTTGTTTCACGACTTCTTACCCAAGTATCAGACGGAACCGCATCAATACATAATAGTCTCGGTATCCTGATTGGCTATGCAATCATTCTCATTTTTGGTGAAGTCATTGCAATTCGTATTACCATCATTCTCGCCTACTTCGGTGAATCACGTATGCAGGCAAAGATTGCCGACCGAGTTCTTGAACACCTCACAAAACGTAGCACCGGCTATCACGCTAACAATATGAGTGGCGGTATGGTTTCGAATGCCAACAAACTAAATAGTTCTATTGAACGATTCTGGGATATGATCACCTTCTCCGCCGTCGGCATCGTGACGACAATCATCGGTGTCTGTGTCGCGCTTGGCTTTATCTTTTGGCAGTATGCACTCGTTTTGGCAGTCCTTTCGGTTATCATCATTTTTGTTATGGTCAAACTACAAAGTAGCGTTGCACCAAAGAGTAAACTTGTCGCCGAACGTTCCAGCGCATCCACTGCATTTTTTGCTGACGTTATTAGTAATATCTCGACCGTCAAAGCATTCGGTAATGAAACACGAGAACTAGATGAATACAAAAAACGTATTAAATTATGGCGCTCAGCAACGATCAGTGAGATGAAAAGTGTGCTTATTATCACCGGCTCATTCGGTGCGATGATGACACTCATGAACATCTTTGCGTTTACTGCAGCAATCTTCGCGACGCAGTATCACATTGCAAATATCGGTACTATCTACTTGGTCATTAGCTATACACTCAACGTTGTTGCGCAACTTTGGGGTGTCAGCGGATTAACTCGCGGCTACCTCCGTATTATCGGTGATGCGTCGCCAATGATACAAACGCTCGATGAGCCATATGAATTAGTTGATGACGAAGCAGCTAAAAAACTTGTCGTTAAAGATGGTGCTGTCACATTCGATCACGTGACATTTACACACGATTCAGACGAAGAAGCACTCTTTAAAGACTTCAATCTAGAGATTAAACCCGGTGAACAAATCGGTCTCGTCGGGCGATCTGGCTCAGGTAAAACGACACTCACACGATTGCTCCTTCGATTTAGTGACCTTGATGGTGGCAAGATTATGATCGATGGACAAGACATTTCAAAGCTCGAGCAAGCGGACCTGCGTCGACATATCGCGTATGTCCCACAAGAACCAGCACTCTTCCACCGTACCGTTGCGGAAAATATTGCCTACGGACAACCTGACGCAACACCAGAAGAAATTGAAGCAGCTGCTAAAAAAGCGAATGCCTACGAATTCATCAAGAAACTACCCCAGGGCATGGACACACTCGTTGGTGAACGTGGCGTGAAGCTTTCTGGTGGACAAAGGCAGCGCATCGCGATTGCACGCGCCATTCTTAAGAATGCACCGATCCTGCTTCTTGATGAAGCAACGTCAGCACTCGATAGCGAAAGCGAACAGCTTATTCAAGATGCACTTGCAAAGCTCATGAAGAACCGCACATCGATTGTGATCGCACACCGACTCTCGACGATTGCCGGTCTCGACCGCATTATTGTCCTGAATGACGGATCAATCGTTGAACAAGGGACACATAAAGAGCTATCTCGTTCTAAGGGTATCTACGCAAAGCTGTGGTCAAAACAATCTGGCGGATTCATCGAAGAATAAAAAATAACTCCCGAATCAACGGGAGTTATTTTTTGGTTTCCTACTAACTATTTGTTAGCGTCAACGTTTGACTGTTTTGGCTCGTCCTGAGCTTTTCCACCAGGTTGCTTTTCTTCATCCTGAGAGGTTTGATCAGTATCTGCACCATTTTCAGCTTCAACATCTGTATCAATTGTCGCGTCACCGGCAGCAGCGTCATTAGCTGCTTCCAGAGCTGCTGGTTCGTAAACGCTCGCGACAACAAGGTCAGTGATTTGTGGTGCTTCTTCATCACCCTCTTCTTCACGGCCAGTATTGTGTTCGACGAATGCGATACCTTCAGGCAATGTAATATCACCAAGTGTAATTTGTTCACCAGCTTCTTTTAGTCCAGCAATTGAAACTTCAAGTGCTTCTGGCAAACTGAGTGGCAATGCGCGAATTTCGATGTGATCGAGTGCTTGCAGAACAATAAGTCCAGCTTTTTCAGCTTCGCTCTCACCTTGTCCGACAAGGTGAATTGGCACTTCTGCATTCACAGGTTCATTCTGCTTGACGGCGTGGAATGAAACGTGAAGCGTGTGTCCGCGAACCGCATCGATCTCAACGTCCTTGATCATTGCAATCTCTTTCTTTGTACCGATAGTAAGGTGTACTGGCGTGTGGTAGCCGGCGTCACGGATTACTTTATCGATAATATTCAGAGGTGCTTGAACGTTGACAGGTTCGAATCCTGGTCCGTATACAACGGCAGGAACAACGCCCTCTTTACGTAGTTGTTTCACTTTTTTACCTTGTAGGGTACGTGAATCTAACTTTAGATTAATTTTATCTCCCATGTCTCTCCTTCTTTTTCCTATTATTTAGGATTTTAGATACCTTTACGGAAATATAATTGTCACCTATCTATTATAACATTTTTGATGGTAAAATGAGAGTAATGATCCCCGGAGTAGACCTTGTATCCTTTGTTCAAACTGTCAGCCTCATCGGTGTTGCGTTTGTTATTTTTGCTGAATCAGGACTACTGATTGGCTTCTTCCTCCCTGGTGACAGTCTTTTATTCACCGCTGGATTTCTGATGTACACCGGCATCCTCCCAGTCAATATCGTCGTCGCAATCGCCGTACTCTTTGTTGCTGCAGCACTCGGTGATTCTGTCGGATATGCCTTTGGACGACGCGTTGGCAGCCGAATCTTCCGCCGCCCCGATGCTCGCCTTTTCAAACAAGAATATATTCAAAAAGCACAAGAATTCTATGAAAAACACGGGGCAAAAACAATTATTCTCGCCAGGTTTATCCCTATCGTTCGAACATTTGCTCCAATTGTTGCGGGTGCTGGAAAGATGCCTTACAACCGCTTCTTAACTTTTAACCTTATCGGTGCATTCATCTGGACCGCAGGTGTCACCTCCGCTGGATTTTTCCTCGGTAAATGGTTTGAAGCAATGGGTTGGGAAATTGATCAAGTACTTCTTCCAATCATCGCAATTATTATCGTCGTCTCCGTTCTCCCTCCTGCCATTCACATCCTTCGAGAGAAAAAGAATCGCCATGCAATACGAGACGGTTTTAAGCGACAATTTAACGCACTGTTTCGACGCAGCAAATAACAACTCGCAAGGGTTGTCAAAAGACGCTTATGCATCCATACTGAAATAAGTTATGGGGCATCAAACAACACATTTCCTCGGTTCGCATGTATCTAGTAGCGGTGCCGATTTCCGTGTTTGGGCACCTTTTGCAAAAGCCGTCAGTGTCGTTATCAATACCGACTTTCAATGGGATGAAACACCTCTCATTAGCGAAGAAAATGGCTATTGGTCAGGAACGGTGAATGAGGTTAAAGCAGGGAAATCCTACAAATATCGCATTCACGCAGCTGATGGTGAAATTCTTGAACGCAACGACCCACGAGCACGCCAGCTGACCGTGTCCGATAGCGGCGATTCAGTCCTTGTTGATCCAGAATACGACTGGGAAGAGACTACATCCCCTATTATTGCAAAAGAGAAACGAATTATTTACGAACTACATGTCGGCACGTTTAATCGACCCGATGCGTCGACGAGTGGGACATTCTACACCGCTATTGAAAAACTCGACTATCTCAAATCACTCGGCGTGAACACGATCGAACTTATGCCGGTGACGAGCATGGCACTCAGTAATGGGTGGGGCTATGCACCGAATCATATCTTTTCCGTTGAAAATAGCTATGGCGGACGCCGTGGATTACTTGATTTCGTCAAAGCTTGTCACAAGCTTGGACTGAGCGTTGTTTTAGATGTTGTCTACAATCACTTCTCTAACCAAACAGAATTATGGCAATTTGATGGCTGGAGCGAAAATGATCGTGGCGGTGTTTACTTCTATAACGATGAGCGCGGCGATACTCCATGGGGTGGTCGTCCTGATTATGGACGCCCAGAAGTACGACAGTTCATTCTTGATAACGTCACGATGTGGCTGACAGAATATCACATCGATGGGCTACGTATTGATTCGACTATCTACATGCGCAATAGCAAAGGATCAGATGGCGGTAAAGATACCGATATTCCAGAAGCGTGGACGCTATTACAGGACATGGCAAAACTTGCCCACAAAATTGATCCTCAAGTTTTGATGATCGCCGAAGATAATGCGGGCAATGATTATATTACGAAGCCTATCGCTGAAGGCGGTGCCGGCTACGATGCACAATGGGGACTTGGGTTTCCTTACACTCTTCGCTCTATGCTTAATATTGGCGAGTCTTCACCCGATGATAGCCTCGCCAAAGAACTTGGTCATAGTTTTAATGGCCAAGGCTTTCAAAAAGTCATCTTTAGCGATTCGCACGATACCGCAGCGAATGGTTCTGTCCGGTTGAACGAAGCAGCAACACCCGGAAACGCAGGGAGTGTGTTTGCGCGTCAATTTGGTTTACTGGCAAATGCCATCATGCTCACCGCTCCTGGTATCCCTATGTTGCTGCAGGGTGAGGAATTTATGCAAGAGGGCAACTTTAATGACTGGCAAATGCTCGATTGGGCAAAAACGAAGCAATTTGCTGGCATCGTGCTCGCCAACCAACATCTCATTGGCTTAAGACTTGATACTTATGGCAATACGACAGGACTGACAGGCCCAAGTATCAATGTCTTCCACCAAGACAATAAGAACCGTGTTATTGCCTACCATCGCTGGCTAAACGGCGGCGTTCACGATGACGTTATTGTCATTGCTAACTTTAACGATCAAAGATTTAAAAGTTATGAACTCACCCTACCTATTTCAGGGACATGGCGCGTTCGCTTCAATAGCAGCTGGAAAGGATACAGTCCGGATTTCAATGAGACAAAGGTAGAAACCGTTACGACAGATAGCAACAACAAAGTAGCCATCGAACTTGCCGATTACAACCTAGTTATATTGTCACAAGACTAGCTACTTTTTTAGCAGTGGTTTCATGTACTTACCGGTGAACGATTCGGCAACCTTCGTAATCGCTTCTGGCGTACCAGCAGCAACAACCGTTCCACCACCAAGTCCACCCTCTGGACCCATATCAATCACGTAATCGGCAGTCTTAATCACATCGAGATTATGTTCGATAATGACCATACTGTTACCACCCTGAACGAGTTGTTGCAAAATGGTGAGCAATCGCTTCACGTCCGCACTGTGTAGTCCTGTCGTTGGCTCGTCAAGGATATACATCGTCTTACCAGTTGAGCGTCGTGATAGTTCTGAAGCCAGCTTAATACGCTGCGCTTCACCACCACTAAATGTCGTTGCTGGCTGGCCCAATTTGACATACCCAAGTCCAACTTCAACTAATGTATTGAGCTTTCGAGCAATACTTGGAATGTTCTCAAAGAATGCCGCGCCTTGTTCAACAGTCATTTCAAGCACATCACTAATCGTTGCGTCTTTGTATTTAATTTCGAGCGCTTCGCGGTTGTAACGCTTTCCGTGACAGACATCGCAAGTCACATAGACGTCAGGAAGGAAATGCATTTCAATTTTAATCACCCCATCACCCTGACAGTTTTCGCAGCGACCACCCTTCACATTAAAGCTAAATCGCCCTGCTTTGTAACCACGGATATTTGCTTCAGTTGTGCTGGCAAATAGCTCACGAATCGGTGTAAAGACACCAGTATAAGTCGCAGGGTTTGAACGAGGTGTTCGTCCAATTGCAGACTGGTCAATGACAATAACTTTATCGAGTTGCTCGATACCTTCAATACTGTCGTGTGTTCCTGGCACGACATGCGCACGATGCAAACGTGCAGACAATTCTTTTGCGAGAATGTCATTCACGAGTGTTGACTTACCAGAACCACTGACACCACTCACAACAGTCATGACGCCAAGCGGAACGGTGACATCAATATTTTTAAGATTGTTTTCACGCGCACCCTTAATAATAAGGTTGCGGTCTTTTTCGATTGTTCGTCGTTTCTTCGGAACTTCGATTTTTTCCGTTCCCACCAAGTATCGTCCCGTGACGCTGTCTTTGTTTTTCCCAACTTCTTCAGGAGTTCCAGCGGCAACAACATGGCCACCAGCAACACCGGCACCAGGACCGATATCAAGTAAGTAGTCTGCTTGGCGAATCGTGTCTTCGTCGTGCTCAACAACGAGTACTGTATTTCCTAAATCACGGAGGTGCTTCAGGGTTTCAATCAATCGATCGTTATCTCGTTGATGAAGTCCAATTGACGGCTCATCGAGCACATACAAGACACCCTGTAGACCAGAACCAATCTGTGTTGCCAAACGAATACGCTGCGCTTCTCCACCAGAAAGCGTGTTAGCTGCGCGTGAAAGTTCAAGATAATTCAGACCAACATTGTTCATAAAGCCAAGGCGTGACTTAATTTCTTTCATAATCTGCTCAGCGATAAACGTTTCTTGTTCGTTTAGCTTCAATTTGTTTTCGAACATATCAAGAGCCGCATCAACACCAAGACTCGCAAAGTCCATGATGTTCAAATCGTGAATGGTTACTGCAAGCACCACAGGTTTCAATCGAGCACCGTGACATGCAGTACACTCACGTTCGCGCATAAAGCGTTCGATATCTTTTCGCATAAAGTCGCTATCAGTTTCTTTGTAGCGTCGCTCTAGGTTAGGAATAACTCCCTCGTAAGCAGCTTCATAAGCACGGCCATCACCAAGAGACACCTTATATTTTTCGTCGCCCGTTCCATAGAGAATCTTTTGCAATACTTCGTCAGATAGTTCACGTACAGGAATCTTCAAGCTAAATCGGTGACGGTCAGCCACAGCTTGTAATCGCTTCATGTACCACGCGTCACTGTTCACGCGGTTGTAGGGACGAATCGCACCTTCAGTCAATGAAAGGCTTGGATTGAACACAAGTTCAGGATCAACCTCTAGTCGACTTCCCAGACCTGTACACACAGGACAGGCACCTTGAGGTGCGTTGAAACTAAAGAGACGTGGCTCTAGCTCTGGAATTTCCTCGTTCGGGTGATCGATACAAGCATATCGCTGGCTGTAGACGTATGTCGTTTCTGAATCGACGTCTAAAATTTGCACGACGCCATCTGCGATTTCCAGGGACTGCTCAACAGACTGAGCAACACGTGGTCGAACATCGTCAGACAAAGCAATACGGTCGACGACGATCTCAATATCGTGTTTGAACTTTTTATCGAGTTGTGGGAATTCGTCCAAAGAATAGACGACACCATCAACACGTGCACGCGCAAACCCAAGTCGACGGTACTGTTCAGGAACGTGAGCAAACTCACCCTTTTTACTTTTCACAATTGGCGCAAGAACCATGAGGCGCGCACCAGACTGGAGTTTCATGACTTCATCAATAATATCCTCGGGTGTCCGACGACTGACAGGCTTGCCGCAAACAGGACAGTGTGGCACGCCAATACGTGCAAAAAGAAGACGAAGGTAATCGTAAATTTCAGTCACTGTCGCAACGGTACTACGTGGATTTCGACTGGTTGATTTTTGGTCGATACTAATTGCAGGGCTCAGTCCATCGATTTGATCGACGTCCGGCTTTTCCATAAGGCCGAGGAATTGACGCGCGTAGCTAGAAAGGCTTTCGACGTAGCGACGCTGACCTTCTGCGTAAATGGTATCAAAAGCGAGGCTCGATTTACCCGAACCACTTAACCCCGTAATAACAACAAGTTTGTCACGGGGAATTTCAACACTGATATTCTTTAGGTTGTGCTCTCGTGCACCAACAACCTTAATAACCTCTGACATAACCGTTTAATTATACGCTTATTCAAAGACTTTTTCTAGTCCTATACATTGTAAAGTATTAAGAATCATACCCCTTGTGCTTGCGTATTCTCACCCCTGTTGCTATAGTTCCTACAATTCAAGGAAACGTGTGTTATGAAAAAAGCTATTACCCTCATCTGTATTATCGCCTCAACTGTCATTATTCTCGACAGTTTTAACGCTTGGCACGCTATCGCAATGTTCTATCTTGCCGGTGAAATTCCAGGTACTCGCACTTCAATTAGCCCAAACACAATGCTATCTATCTTTGCATTACTGATTGGATTTGTGCTTGCAAGAATTGGCAACAAAGCAGTTCTGTCGCTCTTTGACCGTCTCTCACTCAAACGATCAAGCCAACACGCTTAGTCGTTCTCTGTTGGAACAATACTTTCCGCCCATAACTGCAGCTCTTCAAGCACGAAACGTTTGTTCTCGTCACTTATTGTGACACTCAAATCTTGTAATCTTTTTACAAAACCAGGTAATTGCTTGGTGATATGTTCTGCTCGCCACGTTTCCCATAAGACAGCTTCATCTTCCGCTAGGCTACGCGGATAATTACGCGCTTTGTAATGCAAGAGAAGCGACGATAGACGTTCGTCGTTGAAATCCGGATGCAAGTCTGCCAATTGCTGCGCCGAGGCCTGACGCACCTTTTCAATGCGCATCGTATCGACGTTGCTGACAAACCCATCATATAATTGAGCTTCAGGATCATATGCTTTTGGAAATTCAGGTTTTCGCTCAAAAACTGTTCGAATGTTTTCGGCAAAACTTGGGTTAGACAGCAAAATATTTCGGTGCTTCGTAATAATCTCTTCAGTTAAAGCAACTCGATTCCATCCGTCAGATTGTTCGAGCACGCCAAGTGGCGCAACTGCTGGTGCACGATTATACTGCAGCTCTTTCACCGGTACCTGCATAAACCCATCCGCTTGGCGCTCTTCCCAAGTTGCATACATTCGCTTTTCGAGTTCAGCTAGGGATAGATTGATGAAATGAGTTGGATCATGCCGTAAATCATAAACAACGACATTACTATTTCGCCCACTCGTCAGAGGAAACGCAACCGTTGCTTTATGAAACTCTGAGTCAAAGCGTCCACTGACATAGACAAACGGTTGTTTATCATCGAGATTCACCAATTTTTTGACTTCTTTTTTATCACGAATCTTTAACAAATAATTGTATAGCTGCGGCTGTTTATCTTTAATAAGTCCTGTTACCGCGATCAACGCTTCAACGTCGCTGAGCGCATCATGCGCCTTCATGTGGTCAATACCGTTGAGCTTCGTCAAGAGCTCTAATTTGTTTGCCGCTTTACCGTCAACGAAAGGCCATTCAATTCCTTCTGGGCGCAGTGCTCGGGTCATGCGCGTGACATCAAGAATATCCCAGCGTGATCGACCATCTTTCCAGGTCCACTCATACGGATCGTAAAAGTTACGCCAAAAAAGGTGGCGAATAAATTCATCATCAAAACGAATATTATTAAATCCAACGGTAATTGTGTCAGGCGTAAAGATTTCTTCTACCAGAAGCTTTGAAAACTCTGCTTCGGTATAGCCATCCATTTGCGTTTCTTGTGGCGTGATGCCCGTCACCATCAACGCATCGGGGCTTGGAAGGGTGTCATCATTTAATTTAACGAGGATATTATACGGTTCACCAATCGGCTCAAGATCCATCGTCGTGCGTATGCCGGCGAATTGCATTATGCGATCTTCACGCGGATTAAGTCCAGAAGTTTCAAGGTCATAAAAGAAAAAGGTTTGAGACATATATCTAGCATAACAAAAAACACGCCATCTGGCGCGTCGACTATACATTGCTTAATAAAAATGAAAGATAGCTAGGTACGGGTGTGGAGGATGCCACGGAGAGGCAATCAAGGGTATGAGTCCGGGGGGAGACTCGCCGCATGATTACCCCTCCGTGGGGTCGGGCGGAATAAACACGCCTTTCCTCGTCACGTAGTGAGTGGGACGACAAGCTCCGGGGGGAGAACTCATCGATTCACTAAGTGACGTTCTTACGGTACGACAAACCAACTCAGTGCAAGTTGGGCGGGTGACGTACCGTAGTATATGAAGGACACAGTGTGTACCTAGCTATAATGTTCATCAGGAAACAATAGTTTCAACCGAATCTTATTCATTATAGCACTTTGTTGTATAAAAGTCAATCAGGGTATAACGTACTAGTCGTCACGCTGTTCGAGAAGGGTGAATGTATCATTTCCAATGCGGATAATACTATCCCCTTCTGCACCAGCACGGCTGAGGGCGTGAGAAATTCCCATCTTTTTCATAATGTCTCGAAGACGCGCAACACCTTCACGAGTATCAAATCGTGTTCGCCGTGCAAACTTTTCAATCTTTGTGCCAGTCACAAAATAAACATCCTGCTCATCTTCTTTGATCTTTTTGATGTGCCACGAGAGCGCAGCTTGATCAGTTGAAAGGGAGATAATAGGCAGGCCTTCAGCTTCTTCTTCCTCTTTTTCTGCTTCGCGAGCAGTCACCACAGTTGTTCGAAGTGCACGAAGTACTTCTTTAAGACCTGTGTGAGCCGGTGATGAAATTGCAAACACCTGTGTTCCTTCAGGAGCAACTGCTTTTACGGCATCAATCTGCATTTGAACAATATCATCATCAAGTCCTTCAACCTTTGTAATAGCAACGACTTCTGGACGAGTTGTCAGGACTTCATTGTATGAGGATAGTTCATTGCGGATAGTCTTGTAGGCTTTTGCGATGTCACTCGTGTACGCATCGATCAGGTGAAGCAGCACTGCTGTTCGTTCGACGTGTCGAAGGAATCCGTCACCAAGTCCCTTCCCTTCACTCGCGCCTTCAATAAGCCCTGGGATGTCAGCAATCAGGAGACTGCCATCATCAATATCGGCAACACCAAGGTTAGGCGTTAAGGTTGTAAATTCGTAATCTGCGATTTCTGGTCGAGCATTTGTGACGACACTTAGGAATGTTGATTTTCCAGCATTAGGGAATCCAAGAAGCCCAACGTCAGCAAGCAGTTTTAGCTCCAGTTCGGCTTCAAAAATTTCGCCATCTTCACCTTTTTCAGCAATACGAGGAGTTTGTCGAACAGATGACTTAAAGTGAGCGTTCCCAAATCCACCATCACCACCACGAGCGATAATTGCTTCTTGGCCATTTTCGGTAATATCAGCAATCACACGGCCTTCACGTTTTACGGTTGTTCCTACAGGAACTTTAATCAGCAGACGTTCGCCTGATTTACCATGACGGTCACGTTTCGCACCAGCTTGACCAGGCGTTCCCTTTAGTTCTGGTTTGTAGCGGAAGTCGATAAGTGTATTAAGGCCTTCGGTGCCGATGAAAACAACGTCTCCACCTTTACCGCCGTCGCCACCATCCGGGCCACCTTTATCGATATAGATTTCACGTCGAAAAGAAACGGCACCATCGCCACCACGTCCAGCTTGGACAAATACTTTTGCAGTATCAACAAACATATGTTCTCATTATAACAAATTCGCCCCTGAATTGATAGTCAATAACAGAGGCGAATTATAATGTGAGGTGAAGATCTAGTGAATGTACTGGTAAAGGCTTGCTTGACCAGCGCTAATCGTACGGTTGTTGACGATATTAAATCCACCGTAAGCAGCGTTATTCATCTCGCTTACGACGACAGTTCCGTCATCAGCAACACTTTCGACAACCGCAACGTGACCAGGGCTTCCGGCTTCAACAAGCACCGCACCATATGATGGAGTGTTGTTTACGACGTAGCCAGCAGCACGTGCGCTGTAACCCCATGAACCACCATTACCCCAGAAGCTTCCAACAGGCATACCCATTGCAGCACGGCGCTCGTAGGCGTACCACGTACAGTTACCGTAGGCGTATTTATTACCAACCGATCCAGCACGGTAACCAGCATAGGCACTCCCGGTTGAACTGTAGACAACAGGCGCAAGATAGCCAGGCTGTTCGTTACCAGGAAGGACACCGTTTGGAACGATAATCTTCAGACCAGGTGTTAATCCACTAATCTCAAGGTCGTTATATGTCGTGATCATTGAAGCATCGGCCTTGTACTTGTCAGCAATACTTGCAGGTGTATCCCCTGCTTTTACTGTGTAGGCAATACCGTCACGAGGAAGGATGTCAAGCGTCTTCCCAACAGTTAAGTTATCTGTAGTAAGGTTATTTGCCCATTTAAGGGTTTGCTTTGAAATACCAAACTTTGCAGCGATTGAGTCAGTCGTATCACCGGCAGCAACCGTATAGTTAGTAATTTTACGGCTTGCAGATGAAACTTGAATGATCTGAGGCTTCGAGATCGAAGAATCGTCAGAACTTGGAAGTTCACTTTGGATTTGCGTTGAAATCGCAAGGCTAGTGACTGATGGCGCCACAGAAAGATTTGTTGCAGTGGCAACGTTTGCGGCGATATTTGAGGCAACAACATCATTCACAGCTGCTGGTGTTTCAGCAGGGGTTGTCGTCGCAGTTGCCGCTGCTGGAGCAGTGTTTGCAAGGCCCGAGACCTGTTGAGGTGCACGGTAACCAATAGCTATCAGTACTACGAGTAGTACAAAAACACTTGCGTAAACGGCAATGGTTGACGATTTGATCCGACCTTTATTCTTTACAGCTCTCGCTGATTGAGGTCGAATGAGCGTTTGCGGCTTAGTAGCTGCAACGGATCCTTGGGCATTGGTGCCAGAGATCTGATTACGTATTATCGTTCTCCTGCCGCTCATATTACTACGAGGGCGTCTACCTTACTAAGTCTTACTTCTTTTTACAGAAAGGGGTACGTGTCGACCGATTTTAATTAATATTATTTCAAAGGATTTTCGGTACCCGTGCGACAGTTTTGGTAGGCTCATTCATGTCCTGTTCTTCCCACTCGCTTGTGTTTATTTTCGTAAGATTTTCGCTCACTTATATATCACTAGTAGACAGTATCACGTAATGTGCTTCACCTAGTGTATCAAATACATCGATTTAGGTCAATTTTGTTTGTGGTTTCCTGTGGACAACTACCTCTGTTAGAGGGTGCTGCATTTTACCTGACAATGAGCTTTAATGTTAGCTTCATGCTCGCTTAATGTGTGTGCATAGTAGGTGACATCATCATCTCCACTAAGGAAGAATAAGTAATCACCAGCGGCAGGCGTTGCAACTGCAAGGAGTGATCCAATACCCGGAACGGCGATAGGGCCAGGAGGTAAACCGGTTTTTATACGGGTATTATATGGAGAATCAAGATTTGTATCTCGCGGAACACCAGTTTTATCTGCAATATATTGATACGTGACATCTGATCCAAGGGGCATATTTGTTGCTAATCGACTGTAAAATACCTGTGCAATCTGTGCCTCACTTCCCTTTACAGCTTCACGTTGGACGATTGAAGCGAGGGTAATACCTTGGAAAAGTGTTAAACCGTGCGACTTAAACTTTGCAACCAGGTCATTATCTTTCACAATCTGTTCATATTCGGCAAATGTCGTATTTAAAATGTCTTCAACGGTCGCACTACTCGCGATTTGATACGTTTCACCATAAATATAGCCTTCTAAATCGCTACTAGCTGGTTTTGTGTCGAAAAGCGGCGAAGTGTACGTTTCCGCTAGCGCAGTGTCAACTTCTTGCTCGCTATATCCGGCCTTAATGAGCACTGTACGGTTCTCAGCCAATGTCGCACCAGGAAGGAATGTGATATTAAAGTAATCAACACTTCCATTAACCAAGTGTCTTACGATGTCTGGAGTTGAATCACTTGGTGAAAGTCGGTAGGTACCAGCCTGTAGTTTATTCTGAGTCTTTGTAATCCGCGTATACAGAGAGAAAGCTCGCTCATTACGGATCACACCGTTTTCTTTTAGTTGGGTCGCAATCGCATTTGGACCAGTGCCACTTTTAATCACTACTTTGATTAATTCAGATTTACTGGAGTTCACCGCACGAAGCTGCGTCTGATACCAGACAAAAGCGCCAGTCGCCACTAAAAGCAGCAATACAACCAGACCGAGTCCAGAAAAAAGCACAATTTTCTTTGTTTTATTCCCTGGCTTCTTTGGTGGTTTGCCTACCTGTAGCCCAGAGACAGTATTCACAATCGGTAGCGGTGCCGGTCGCTCTAGATCTGTCGGTACTGGGACAGGGACAGGTTCTGACTGTGCTGGTTTTTTAAACATTATGCGTCTCCATGTAATCTTCCAGGATAATTGCCGCAGCCTGTGCGTCAATATCACCCTTTACGTATGGTTTCTTCATTGCGATCAAGCGGTTCTCTGCGATGACACTGGTCAGGGATTCGTCCTGAAATACAATGTTTTCTACGACTTCTTCAAGTTGCGCCGCAAAACGTTCTACATACTGCGTTTGGGCAGTTGTTTCACCCTGTTGATTTCGCGGATAACCGACGACCAGTGTTTTTGCGCCTTCACGTAGGACAATTTCAGCAATTTTGTTTAATTCAGTACCATCTACTTCGATAGTTTCGAAGGCAACCGCAATACGAACGGCAGTATCAGCAACGGCGACACCAATTCGCTTCTCCCCCACATCCAAACAGACAAGGGATTGGCTACTCATTTTGTACTTGGAATTGAATGTTAATCTTGTTCGTATTGTTCGGCACTGTACGTACCCAGAAGTATGAGAACTTAACATCAACGTTCTGAATACCATTAATCGATTGAAGCGTTGACTGCACTTCACCGTAAATCTTACCCTTCACTTGGTCTTTGATTTGCGCTTCATCAATCTTTGGACCGATTTGACCAGTTGCGGTAATTGCGACAGTCATCACGCCACCTTCATTAGTAAAGTTACTTAGGCCAACGTTCTTGATGCCTGTATCGTAGATCTTTTGGCTCTTTGTATCTGTAATTTGCGCATTCAAGCTGCTGTTTAAGTAGCTTTCAAGGTCAGCCGTTGCGATCGCGTAAATCGTATACGTCGTTGCAATCGTCAGTGTTGCTTTGCCATTCGTTGCCTCGGCATTGACTGCAGGTGCAGATACTGCTGGCGCACGATCAACCGTAAAGCTACTATCAATCACCTTCTCGCCATTCTTAAATTTAGCAATCAATGCCTTCTTTTCGGCATCAGTTGATTTACCAATGAGTTGTCCGCTTGCTTGGTCAATATCGGCTTGAGAAACGACTTTGGCGATTTTACTTGTACCGTTCGCCGTCGCATCAACGAGCGTCGCATTTACACCTGATGGTGAACCTGACATAGATCCAGTTGCTCCGTTAAAAGTCGTACCGTTATCAGTTGCAGTAATTGGAGTTTGCGCACCGCTATTAGCGTTCCCTGTCGTCAGCGTGACCGCCTGGTCAGTCGTAAATGTTGCACCCGAAGTCGAAGTCAATTTTGTTCCTGCAGGAATCGTTCCAAGTGAACTAATTGTATTCGTCGTAAATTTCACCGTACCAGTCGCTTTGGTACCGATATCTTTTTCACCCGTTGCGTCAAAACTAATCGTTTCATCCTTTTTGTCTGTTTGCGAAATAGACTTCACAACACCGGTCTTGAAATCAGTCGCAGCAGTCCCGCCAAGCTTCACACTCGCGCTCACTGGACTTGGAGTTGTCGCTGCCGTCACGACAATCGTTGCGGCCGGTGCGAACACAAACATCCAGATAAGGAGTCCAATCAGTAGTACGCCGGCACCAATACCGATAAACAATCGTTTACGGAAGGTATCAAAGTTAGGAATCTTCACCTTGCTCTTTGGTGATTTTGCAGCTTTTGTAGCACCGTAAGTCGCTGCTGTCGCAACAGGGATATCAGTCATAGCACCGTCTTCATCAACGTCTATCGAATCAATAACATCACTGCGAACCGCAGCACTTCCAATACGGGTGTTATCTTTTACTTTCAAACTGCCGGCATGATCGCCAACCGGAAGGTCAGCGCCATCAATAATGTCATCACTGTCGTCGATTGCAATTGCGGCAATCTCGGCAATCTCAGGTTTCGACTGAAGATTCTTTGCAACAGGAATCAGTGAATTCGCCGCAAGCGCTATCAATGCAGGATTGTTCGTAATAAGGACGAGCTGCTTTTTATCAGCTTTCGCCATACGATCAAGAAGGCGCAGATTGACTGCACTCTGGAGTGTCCCCGCGCGTTTCGGAGGAACAACGGCGACAATTTTTTCTTTGGCTTTTTTTATTTTGCCAATAATGGCGGTGACATCGTCGTCGACATCAATGTAAATTACGTCTTTATTCATGTTAAATTCTCAAAAGGCGATTAAGTTTTTCTTTAATAGAATCACCCTCTCCACTCCCTAATATTGTATCATAGCCGACTCGTAGCAGACCCATGGCAGTAATGAAGGTATGGTCGGTGACATCACTCGTCGTATCAATCACACCAATAACTTCAGAAGGGTTAATGTGATGTACCGTTGGCTTCTTAGTGAACGGAAGGTCTTTGTGCCATTCACTGCCTTCAAGAGCAGTGACGAGTTTCTCAAGGCTTGAGCCACCACCACATAAAAGGATGCGGTTTGGTAAATGATCAATTGAATCGAATTCACTGAGGGCAAGTTCAACACCGGCAATCCAGACCTCGAGTGTCTTATCGATTGCTTCGTTGACCTCTTTCGCCACCGTTGGCTTGATTTGGTTGTGACCAATATTCACCTTGAGCTTTTCGGCGTCCTTGTATGAAAGTTCCATTTCGCTAGCAATCGTCTGCGTGAAGCTCCGTCCACCGATACCAAACATCTTCGTCCCTTCGACACCACCGTCATTGACGACCGCGATATCCGTTGTTCCACCACCAACATCGGCGAGGATAGCGGTAAAGTTACTATTTGCGTCGTTACCAAGGACAGAACGGCTCACTGCAAAAGGCTCAGCGGCTACCGCAAGTAGCTCAAGAGATAGTTCATCCGCAACGCGTTCCAGTGCACCAATGTGTACCATAGGGGCAAATGCGGTATAAATCTGTACCGCGACGTCGCGACCCTGGAAGCCAATTGGGTTACTGACCTTATAGCCATCAATGTGAATGCTTACCAACGCGCTGTTCACGAGTTTTACTTCAACTTCATCATTGCCAGATTCAAGTGCAATTTGTCGCTGTGCTTTAATCTGTGCTCGTTCTTGGACCTTTTCAATAATAAATTCCATCTCAGCCGTATCAAGTGGACGGTCTGGTTGTGGTCGTCGGTAACGAATAGTATCTGTCACACCCTTAACTAGTTCGCCCGCAATACCAATGACGACTCGTTTTGCCTGCAGGCCTGCTTGTTCTTCTGCATCAGCAAGTGCTTCTTCACAGTTACGAACGACACCAGCAATATCAGCAATTGCTCCAGAGTGCATATCACTCACATCCTGACGAGAACGGCCAACGCCGACAATCTCGAGATCCTCATCACCAACCTTGGCGATCAATGCTTTTACGAATTCAGTACCTATATCAAGTGCAACAATGTAGTCATCGGCTGGCGCTTTTTTGCGAGCTTTTCGAAGTTTTTCTAATACCATATTATGCTCCATTATATAACATTGGTGCTTATGCTCCTAAGGATTGTATTTTATTCATAAATATGCTATAATATATGGATGGCCCACCCTTCTCACCACGATTTTGATCCATATAACGAAACCTCATTCGATGCTGTTGAAATGATTGAATTCCTCCCTGACAGTATCGCGTTTGAGCATGTCATGTACAACAATCGCCTTGATCGTACCACAAAATACGAGTATGCCCACAGCGAAGATACCGATAACCCGGAAGATGTCGATCCACTCATTATCGACCACAAACTAATGCTAGGGCAATTTCCAGAAGAGTTACGTGGCGCGTTTCCAGAAATCGAATATACTATCGAACGACTTGAAATTACTCAGGCAGCTACGCAAGAGGACGCAATGACAAGCCTCTCCTTCTTTGCGAATGGTCGCCCTCATGCGGCGACCGTAACAAACACTACAGCCTCGTATGAAACTATAAATGAGTACATGGAACCTGTCCGCTACGAAGTCTCGCCTGAAGCAATCACTGGACTGCTTGCAACATTTTTGTATGCCAAACAATATGACCCAGACCTGACGTCACAAAATCCTATGGAATTGGTTGAATCAAGCATTCTCACTGAACGCGATCCGCTCGTCGACTTGAACGAACGTATCATCATGAGCCTTGGTAATCATAGTGGCCACTCAAGCACAGAGACACGCGCAATGTTTGATAGTCCAACGCATATACCAATCGTTGCAACACTCATGACTATTGAATTTCCCGACAGAAGTGCTTCAACCAACACTTTAGCACTGAATGAAATTGATGAAATTCAAGATATGCCGACATCAGTAGAGACAACGCTCTATCAAAGTATCGTCAATATTGAACAGGAATCACCAATTCTCGGGAGTGGCAAAATCACTAACAGGTATGCCGAACAACGCTCTATGGTGCTTTCGTCATTACCGGTCACATCCTCTGAATACATCACACCAAAAGATAACTATGAACGATGGGTACGCACGTGTACGACGTTCAAAAATCTTATTGCAGCTCAGATGAGTCAGTACGCTGAACTCGATAATTAAATTCGCTTAAACAAGAACTGCTTTGATGCGCCGAATTCCGGCACTGCTTGATTCTTCTTTGAGAATCTTAAAGACTTTATTACCAGGTTGAATCAGCTCGATTGTATGTTCGACGTGAGGACCACCACAAATTTCAAAGCTAAATGGTTTGTCTTCGTTATCGGCGATCATCTTGTAAACCTTCACCGTATCACCGTAACGGTCGCCAAATTGTCCTAAGGCACCCATTTCTTCACGAGCAACGGTTGTCGGGTATTCCGCATAGCTCACTTTGAGATCTTTATTAATTTCGCGGTTTACGATGTCTTCAACTTCTTTGATTTGCTCTGGAGTCATTTTCTCTGGGTGAGAAAAGTCAAAACGAAGGCGTTCTTCAGTAATGTTTGAACCATGCTGCACAACGTGGTCACCAAGAACCTGACGCAATGCGGCATACATTAAGTGCGTCGCAGTATGATACTGTTTGTGTGTTTCAGTCTGTCCGCCAAGGCCACCCTTGAAAGTCCCTTTCGCTGCGGTCTGTGAACGCTCACGCTGCTCTTTCATCTTTGCATCAAATTCTTCGCGCCAGGTATCAGATAGTGTAATACCTTGCTTAAATGCTTCTTCGGTTGAAAGCTCAACAGGGAAACCATAGGTATCATAAAGCGTAAATAATTCAGCACCAGTCACACCGTTCTCGGCAAATCGCTGTAGTTGCTGAAGACCTTTTCGCAGTGTTTGACGGAAGACTTTTTCTTCCTTCACAAGCGTCGCAATAATTTCATCACGCTTCTCGGCAACTTCTGGATAGTCGGCGATATACATATCAGCAATCACCGGAACGATACCTTCAAGGAAGTTTTGCTCGATACCAAGGTCAAACGCAAAACGCACTGCACGTCGGATCAAACGACGCATGACGTAGCCTTGTTCTTTATTTGAAGGCTTTACATCATCAACCGCGAGGAAGGTTGCCGCACGAAGGTGGTCAGCAATGACACGCATACTGACAGTGTTACTCTCGTAGTTCTTGCCAGATAATTTTTGGAGTTGCTCAATAATTGGCCATAACAGGCTAATTTTAAATACATCAGGACTATCGATGCTGGCAGCCGCAATACGTTCGAGTCCCCCACCAAAGTCGACATTTTGCTTTTCAAGTGGCTCAAATGAACCATCTTCAAGGCGACGATACTGCATAAAGACTTGGTTGCCGATTTCCATAAATTGACCACTATCACTCGCAGGGTGCGCCAAGCCATAACCTTCTGCATGGTTTTCAGGGCCAAAGTCATAGAATACTTCGCTATCAGGACCGCTTGGGTCACCGATTGGTGTCTTGTCGATACCGCCACCACGGGACCACCAGTTTTCGCCGTCATCATAAAAGAAGATGCGCTCACCAGGTTTAATACCTCGAGCATCACCATCAGCTTGTGAGCCAATTTCAACGATCTTTGCTTCAATCCCCTTTTCTTCAAAGACTTTCTGCCAGATATTCGCAGCTTCGTCGTCGCGCGGAATACCATGTGCCTTGTCACCAATAAAGGCAGTGACGTAAATTTTGTTTGGATCGAGTCCCACTTTTTCCGTCAAGAACTCAAAGAACCAACGAATTTGCTGTTCTTTAAAGTAATCACCCAGGCTCCAGTTACCAAGCATTTCAAAGAATGTCGTGTGACGATTGTCACCCACATCTTCGATATCTTGTGCACGCAGTGCTGTTTGACTATCTGCTAAGCGGACACCGTCTTGGTGCGGCTCTCCAAGAAGATACGGCAAAAGTGGCTGCATACCACTTCCGGTAAATAATGTCGTTGGATCGTTGTATGGGACGAGTTTGGCACGCGGAATAATCGCATGGCCACGTTCTTTAAAGAACTCTAGGTAGGAGTTTCGAATATCTTGAGCGTTCATTAGGGTTAATTATATCAGTTAATGAGCATTTTTCGAATGCTAACAGCTCGGAACCGCAGGTCCCCACCATGCAGCGTCGACATTCTGACCAGTTTTGCAGGACGTTTTTGCTTCGTTGGAAACATACAGCCCATAGGAATCTGTCGTTGGCGCGCCGCGTATATAGCGATAATCAGTGGCTGAATCAGCAACATTACGAGGGTCATGAGGGACGTTTTTTAAGTATGGGGCCAACGCGGTCGTCAGACTGCTGACAGGACAATCGACGCCGTCACCTCCCGAACAGACATTAGGATATTCGCTTTTTTCAGCACGATATTTCTCGATTGCGATTTTTAGCTGTGTCATATCACTTTGCCGATCAGTATCGCGTGAGCGTTGTTGAATACCAGTATATGAAATAATCATGATGGTCGCTAAAATACCAATCACGACAATCGTGACGAGTAGTTCAATAATCGTAAATCCGTTTTTAGATGCCCACTTATTCATTACTTTAGTTATAACCTACCATATTGGTTGTGGCAATAAGATGAGGTTTAGTAATAAAAATGTCCGCCACAAAAAGGGCGGACATTTCCTCATACGTCGTGCTTACTTTAGCTTTTCTCGAGCCTCGTCTGCTTTGTGATCAGTAGTATCTTTGGCATCATCTGCTTTTTCTTGGATAGTATCCTTTGCGTCTTCAGCAACGTCCTGGATCTTATCCGCAGCTTCCTCTGCCTTATCTTTTACATCGTCGGCTACGTCTGCTGCTTTTGCTTTCGCGTCATCAAGTAATCCCATAGACACTCCTTTGTTAAGATGTTTACTCTTATAAGTATAGGTACTTTGCCTGAGTATTAGCTGACGATGCCCCCACCAATACAATCGTTTCCATCATAGATCACCACTGATTGTCCAGCAGCTGCGGCGCGCTCGGCATCGTCAAGTACGAGCTTCACGCCATCACCTTCAAATGTCAGTTTTGCAGGTGTTAAGGGTGCACGGTGACGAATACGAATATGGTAGGTGCCCTCAGCTGGTGTTTCATTAATCCAGTGCACACTTGAAAGTGTTAATTCAGGCTTCCAGAGCGCATCGTCATTTAAGTCAGTTGTGACATACACTTCATTCTTGTCCATGTTTTTACCAACGACGTAGTATGGTAAGCCACCACCCAGATCAAGTCCATGGCGCTGTCCAATTGTGTAAAAAATTGCACCATCGTGTTGCCCTAACACTTTGCCTGATTTTTTGTCGATAATCGAACCTGCAACTTGCTCAACGTACTGAGACAAGAATTCACGAATACCAATTTGCCCCACGAAACAAATGCCTTGGCTATCTTTTTTAGCAGCAGTGTACAGGCCTCGTTCTTTCGCCATTTCACGAACGACTGGTTTCGTAAATTCACCCAATGGAAATAGTGTCTTCTTTAAGGCCGCTTCGGTGACGCGGTACAAGAAATAGGTTTGATCTTTGTTCACATCAACCGCTTGTTTGAGAACGCCGTCTTCAACTCGTGCATAGTGACCAGTCGCAATCATATCTGCGCCATCTTCAAGTGCTGATTCAAGGAATAATTTAAATTTCACTTCTTGGTTACACATGATGTCTGGGTTTGGTGTTCGGCCAAGCTTGTATTCTTCGATCATGTAATCGACGACTTTGTGCTTGTACTCGTTTTCAAAATCAAAGACCTTAAAATCAATACCAAGTTGCACTGCAACGCGCTTTGCGTCAGCAAGATCATCCGCCCACGGGCACTTCATGCCAGGCAGATCTTTCGTCCAATTTTTCATGTAAACGCCAGTGACGTCATAGCCTTGTTCTTTTAAGAGTGCGGCCGTGAGGCTCGAATCGACTCCTCCACTCATCCCTACATATACTTTTGTCATGAGGTTGCTCCTCCTACGTAAAATACAAAAATCTTCACAATCTCACCACCAGCAAGCCACCATCCGCGCGGTGTCAACCACCACCAAAATGACCAGTCTTTGTCTTGTAATAATGGATGATTTAGAACTGTAATATTCGTATTTTCTTTCTTAAATTCTAATGCCGATCGGCGTTGATGATAGCCTGAGGTTACCAAAATAACAGTGTCAAAGTTATTATCGTTAAATATCGCATGCGTATTCATCGCATTTTGCTCAGTGGTTGCAGACTGCTCCTCAACATAGATGGAAGCTGATGGAATGCCTGCATTCAATGCACGTAAGCGCATTGCCGATGCATTACTGGGACCTGTTTTATCTTGCGCTGCACCAGAGAAAACAATTGAGTTCGCCCAGCCATTTTGGAATAGTTTAATCCCTTCATCAGTGCGAGCATTCGTGTCACCACCACTGACAACGACAATCGCATCAGCTTTCAAACACTTTGATGTATTTTGCTGCGGCGTTTCACCACAGCCAATAAAATCATTTGGTTGCAAATAAAATGAGATTGCCACAATAATCGCAAGCAGCGCTCCAGGAATAATAAAGAGCCACTTTATCATGCTTGAACTCGATCGTATTCGCGGCGCACTTCCTCAATAATATATTCTGCAGCTTTTGCCATATTTTCTTCATTCGAAAGATGTCCAAGCGTCATACGAAGACTACCGTCTGCTACTTCTGGCGCAAGACCAATTGCAGTCAGAACATGTGAACGTGTTCCTTTATTAGCGGCACAAGCACTACCTGTTGCGACAAGGACGCCGCGTGATTCAAGTGCGAACAAGACTCGTTCCGCATCAAGATCGGGAAACGAAATATGCAAATGTCCCGACAGGCGGTGTTTCTGATGTCCAGACAAAACAGCTTGCGGGAAAGCAGCAACTAATTTTGATTGCAACGTATCGCGTAATTTTCCCAACCGATCAGATTCGTAGCGACGATGCTCCGAGGCAAGTTCGAGTGCTTTTGCAAAACCAATCGCCCCAGCAACGTTTTCAGTACCACTTCGGATACCTCGTTCTTGTCCTCCACCACGAACTTGTGGTTTCAGCTCAACATGTGACGCAGACCATAAAAGGCCAACCTGCTTTGGTCCATACACTTTAGCTGCATTCAACGTTAAAAGATCGACACCTAGTCGCGCAACATTGACGTCTAATTGCCCAACACCTTGTGACGCATCGCTATGCAGGTAAATCGGCGTGTGATCGCCACGAGCCAGGCGTGCTTCACGTTCTGACCGCACTACCTCTGCTATATCACGGAGTGGTTGGATGGTTCCTAGCTCATTATTAGCAAGCGCAATGCTGACAAGTCGTGTGTCTGCACGAATAGCAGCTTTGACCGATGCGGATGAAACCAATCCACGTTCGTCCGCAGCAACAAGCGTATGCTCAAATTGCTTTGCAGCTTCAAGTACAGCGTGATGCTCGACATTAGCCGTGACGATATGTCCGCCAATACTATAAAACGCAAGATTCACCGACTCAGTTGCACCGGCGGTCATAACAATTTCGTCACCCTTTGCACCAATGGCGCGTCCAAGTGTATTCTTTGCTGCTTCGTAGGCACGACGAACTGCAATCGCTGGCGCATACGGTGCTGATGGGTTATAAAAGTCATCAGTAAAGTAAGGCTGCATCGCAGCTAACACTTTAGGGTCCATGGGCGTCGCAGCCGCATGGTCAAGATATATCACCAAGTCATTCACTCTCATAATTATAACATTCCAGCCCGAAAGCTTTTTATTTGCTTAACTGTTTTTTGTACTATTTTTTGATACGAAGTGAAATCGTGGAGCCGGTGTTTTTACGTAAACGGTGCCGGTGACTTTTTCGTAATATTTTTTCGATGCAATAAGTAAATTGCGAGCCTCTGCATCCTCAACAAGAACCGTTCGAGTCACATAATTCGCAAGGTGTTGATCGTAAAAGGTTGAGCTTTTCAAAATACCATTTTCCGAAACTTCATATTTATTTGTAAAGTTTTTTGTCGGAATTGCAGATTTTTGTTCGTGGAACCATTCGTTATCGTGTAAGAAGTATTTAATGCGAGTCACTTCAGGGTCATGCTCAAATAATTCAACGCCAAGTTGGCTTTCTTGGTCAATAATCTTTTCGATTGTAGGATTAAGAATTGAAGCAGGGTCTTTCGCCGTCAATTTTACTTTCGTACGTTCAACAACTCCCATTTCAGCCACTCGTTGAACAAGTGATGCAAGGTGACGGGCACGTCGTTCTTGTAGATCAGCGGCAATTTGCAGTAGCTCTATAGCCGTTGGGTGCGGTGGCGCTAATGTGACTTCGGGTAGTGGACGATCCTCATATCCTGAAACGGACATTTCCAAATCTTGGGTCATTTGATTAAACGCTTGGAGAACTTCTTCACGAGCAATTGCAGAGAAACGTCGTTCGACTTCTACCTGAGATAACTCAGCGGCAATTGGCTCTAGCGGAGCACTAAAAGATTCGCCACTTGGTGACGATGGAACTTGATAGACGTTCTTTTGAAATTGATTATTGTCCATGGTGGTAATCTCTGGTAACTAGATTGCGAAAAGCTTTTCAGCATTTTCGCTTGTCGCAGTTGCGATTGCTTCGAGTGAAATACCTCGTCTTTCGGCGTGGTATTCAGCGATATTCCTCACAAATGCTGGCTCGTTTACTTTACCACGAAAAGGCGCAGGCGTCAAGAAGGGCGCATCTGTTTCAAAGAGTAAGCGGTCCAGTGGAATACTATCGAACATTTCTTTTTGTGCTTCGTCTTTTGTAAACGTACTAATACCATTCACGCCAATATATAATCCCCTGGCAAGTGCCTTGTCGAGATTCTCTTTTGTATCAGTAAAACTATGCAATTCCCCTCGAATACCAGGATTGGCGTCAAATACGGGCCAAAAATCGTCAAATGCTTCACGAACATGAAAAATAATAGGCAAATCATGGGCAAGAGCGACCTGAATTTGGGCTTCAAGTGCTTTCAGCTGGACCTCTTTTGGACTGTGAGAGTAAAAATAATCAAGTCCGATCTCACCGACGGCGACAATCTTATCGGAACTATCTGCAAGCAGCGAAATGGCTTCATAGCCATCCTTGGTATCATGCGGGTGAACACCGATAGATGCCCAAGTGTTTACATGATATTCAGCAAAAGCAATTGCAGCACGAGTGCTTGCTTCACTTGTCCCAACACAGATTAGCTTATCAACACCAGCTTCTTTCGCATTCGCCAATACATCGTCAATAGGAAGCGGAAAGTCGGCTTCATGAATGTGACAATGTGTATCGATGAGCATATTAAACCTTTGGTGCGTGAGGATCAGGGGTGTGAATATAGATCTTAGGGAATAGCACGCCTTCAGGTAGTTTCACGACGCCACTTTCAAAGATTTCTTGAATCTTGGTTGCGGCATTTGGTAGGAACGGTAGCAGTAGGTCACCAATTTGCACCAGTGCACCAGCACAATGGGCGAGAATTTCTGCAAGGTGCGGTTCTGCTTCAGGATCTTTGCCAATCCCCTTTGCAACTTCCCAAGGTTTCACATTATCGATGTACTGATTCAGACTGCGAACCATGTTCCACACTTCATCAATCGCCTTGTTAAATTCAAGACTGTCCATTGCCGTGTGATAGGCAGACATATCGTGCTCAGTTTGTTGAGATTCACCGATGACGCCGGCTTGGTATTTTATAAGCATTCCAGCAACACGCTGAATCAAGTTTCCAAGGTCGTTTGCCAGTTCATTATTGTATGCATCTTCAAACTTTTCCCAAGTGAAATCGCCGTCTTCGAGTGTTGGAATGTGACGAGAAAAGAAATAACGGAACGCATCAAGACCATAGTTATCAATGATCTCGTTTGGATCAATGACATTCCCTACTGTCTTACTAATTTTCGCACCACCGATGTTCACAAAGCCATGTGCTAGTAATTTCTTTGGTAGCTCAAGACCGAGTCCCATCAACATCGCAGGCCAAATACCTGCGTGGAAACGAAGGATATCTTTTCCAATAACTTGCACATCAGCTGGCCAATACTCTTTCCATTCAGGTCGATCAGGGTAGCCAAGTACGGTGATGTAGTTCGCGAGCGCATCAAGCCAGACGTACATAATCTGCTCTGGGTCACCAGGCACAGGAACACCCCAGGTGAGACTCTTCTTAGGACGTGACACACTGAGATCAGCAAGCCCATCTTTAATAAGGTCAAGGAATTCGAGCTTACGGAACTCAGGGTAAATTTGCATTGTTCCGTCGTTTAATGCTTCGCGAATACGATCAGTAAAGGCACTCGTCTTGAAAAAGTAATTATCTTCACTAATCTGCTCGTAAGGAGTTTGGTGATCAGGACAAATGCCATTCGTTGCTTGAACTTCTTTATCAGTAAAGAATGCTTCGTGCCCTACACAGTACCAGCCGGTGTACGAACCTTTGTAAATGTACGGCTTTAATTGTTCCCAAATATACTGCACCGACGCAACGTGGTGCTCGTCAGTCGTTCGAACAAAATCAGTGTAGCTTGCTCCAACCTTCTTCATCAGCTTTTCAAAATTAATATACGTGCTGTCAGTATAAGCTTTTGGCGTAATGCCAAGTTCAGCGGCTTTCGCTGCAATCTTATTACCGTGTTCGTCAGTTCCTACTTGAAAGCGAACTTGATGGCCATTTTGTACCTGATACCGTGTCCAGATGTCGGCGATCAAGTAATCAAGCGCATTACCGATATGCGGCGTGCCGTTTACATAAGGAATAGCGGTTGCGATGTAGAGTTTCTTTTCCATTACCCACTATTGTAACAGATTCATCGCAGGTGATAAGGGCTATTGAATCTTGCGAATACGATGGTTATTCGTATCGGCGACATACAGAACGCCGTTACCATCGATTGCAATTCCTCCCGGGTTGTTAAACTTGGCAGCCGTTCCCGTTCCTTCCGCGAATCCTGCAGTCGAACCAGCAAGGGTATCAACAACTCCGGCTGGTGTGATGCGACGAATCTTATTGTTGCCCCGATCAGCAACGTATACCGTTCCCGCTCCATCAACAGCCAGTCCTGTTGGCGCACTAAATCGCGCAGATGTGCCCGCTCCGTCGACATAGCCAGTACCAATACCGGCAAGTGTCGTCACGACTGCCGTTGGAGTTATTTTGCGAATGCGTCCAGAACTGGAATCAGAAACATATATATTACCAGCACTATCAATCGCCATACCTGTCGGATTATTAAATGACGCGGCCGTTCCGGTGCCATCTGCTGTGCCTGCCACGCCACTCCCTGCAAACGTCGTGACGACACCAGAAGGGGTCATTTTTCTAATACAGTTATTGTTCTGATCACTAATGTAATAGTTGCCGCTTGCATCTTGGACAATATCTTCAGGACTCCTAAGATACAGCGGACTCGATTGGCAATTCACGCCATTCGATGTTGGACCAAAGACTGTCGTCACATCGCCAGTGACTGAGATTTTCCGAATTGCATTATTACCCGTGTCGGGAACAATCATCGATCCGTCGCTATTGATAGTGAGCCCGTATATATACGAAAATTCTGCCGCTGTCCCATTTCCGTTTGTATAGCTAGGATTTCCGCTACCTGCAACAGTTGTGACTGCTCCGGATGTTGAGATCTTTCGTATTGCCGCATTAACGGTATCGGCAACAAATATATTACCTAGTGGATCTATCCTGATACCCCACGGGTAGTTAAATGTTGCCGCAGTGCCTGTTGCATTCGTGAATCCAGCAATTCCGCTACCCGCAACTGTCGTGACAACCCCTCCGTTGACGATCGGACTGACGCCCTGTGCTGCTAATGAAGCGCTCAAGCCATTACAGGCAGTAGAAGTTGAGCCTTTTTTGTAAGACGCAGCAAGCGTTTTATATGTTGCAGAAAGAGGATTATAAACACGAATACAGTAATCGGTCGTCGAAGTAGCAACATCAATAATATTTCCAGATGATGCGACAAAGCTAATATTGCTATTTGGACCTGATGGCGAATACCACAAAAGATCAGGCCCATAGACTCCGTTATTAGTGACTGCATAATGAGCCAATTCGCCGGCAACAGCGTCTGCGTCAGAAAGAACAGCTGTATCTCGCCCTTTTTGTTGCACGCCATTATATGTCACGATCGAGATTGCCGCGAGAATCCCTATCACTACAATCACAATCAAGAGTTCTACTATCGTGAAACCGCGTGATTTTCGCTGGATGAAAGAAATATTCATGTGCAGCTATTTTAGCACGAGCGGTATCAACCAACAATTTTCATGAGGTCAATCCACTGATTGATCGCCAGTGCTTCTGCACGATCATCTGGACTAATTCCAACTTGCTTCAATAGCGCTTCGGCTTCTGGTTTTGAAATCCCTAATCCAGCAGATAAGCTACTACGGAGCTTTTTTCGTTTTGATGAAAATCCAGCTTTCACAACTTTAAAGAATCGTTTTTCATCTTCGGGTATAATGAGCGGTTTTTTGCGCGTCTTCACAACAACAACCTGGCTATCAACTTTTGGCGGTGGCGTAAAGAAATGCGCGGGCACCATTTGATCAAGTTCTACTTCTCCGTAAATCTGGGCACTAATACTGAGAATACTCATATTACCCGGTTCAGCAGCAAGACGGACTGCCACTTCTTTTTGAATTAAAAGTACGGTCGTCTTTGGTTTGTTCTCACTCGTCAGTAGTTTCTGAATAATTTTCGACGTGATGTAATATGGGACATTCGCAACGACAATATAGTCCTTCGGTAGTACCGAAAGATCAAAATCCAAGATATCTTCATTAATAACCTGCAGCGTTTTACCAGGGAATTGCCCAGGAAGCTTTGCGGCCAGTTCACCATCAAGCTCAACGGCAATCACTTTTTCAGCACGACGAAGTAGTTCGCTCGTCAGCGTTCCAAGGCCCGGACCAATTTCAAGCACTGTATCAAATGGGGTAATTTCAGCAGCTTCGGCGATATCAGAAAGAACCTGTCGATCTTTCAGCCAATGTTGTCCCAGTGATTTTTTTGGTCCTGTCATAATAATTTACCAGTTATGGTGCGCTGTCCAATACGTATATGCGCCGTACCAACTACCGTATCGTCCAACGGCATAATTCGTTGCCCAGCGAAGCTGCGTCACAGGGTTTGTGAGCCAGTCTGATCCTGCTGATGCCATCTTTGACCCAGGGGTTGCCTGTACCAACCCATACCCGAGTGATGGTGGCGCAGACCCGTGATCAACACATCCTGCATCACCTTGCCAACGAACAGCACACCAGCCACCTTCGTGGTCAACAATATAGGCAACATAGCCTTGATCGCCTGCGCTAATACCTGCTTGTGTCATGATATTAATGCGATCAGCTGAATAATTCGAACCGAGTGAAAGCTTAGTGCCACGCACTTCGATCTGAGTGACCGGTTGTGCAGTCACGATACTGGCAACTTCTGTGCGACCAACTTCTTGACCATCACGAATCTCAATCTCATAGGTAACGTTCTTTTTACCGTTTGTGCCTGGTGTTTGCACAGCTTTATAATTAATGTCTTGATCGGCATCGTTAATTTTTTGTGTGTCAAAAGCAATCGGCTCTTCAACAGTAATTGTCTGCTTACCTTCACGCCATACTTGAATAGTGCTTTCCGCAGTGATCGCAGTCGTCAGTGGTACCGACACACGGTCATTCTCACCAATCTTAATACCTTTTTCCTTAAGCATATCACCGACAGTTTTCGCCTGCGTCCGTGCAACCGATGTCGTTCCATAAAGCGTAAAGTTAAAAGCCGTCGCACGGTTAATCGTGAGCTGCAAGCCAGCACCATCAGTAACGAAATCATCAGATTGACTTAATTTTGTTGTGTCCTCGGGATAGAGTGCAATACCAGCATCTTTTGCAATTTGTTCAGCCGTTTGGTAGGCAGTCACGATTTTTTCACGAACGGCACCATCAATCACAGTGACTGGACGCGCACGATAAATATTCACTTGGTAGGCAGTCGCAACAACCTTTTGATCTGCAGCAGGTTCTACTGCATCATGGCTATCAAGTGTGATCCCAGCGTCTTTTAACGCATCACCAATTGTTGCTGCATCACTCAGTAGCACCTTTTCCTGACCACGGTCGTGAATGGTAATAAGATGCCCGCCGGTGCCACTTTGAGCATTTGCACGACTATGAATACCAATAAAAAGAAACGCTACTAAAAGAAGTACCAAAGGAAGAGCGACAGCAATGCTGACGCCCCAAATCGTGGTGGGTTTGCGAATAATGAGTCTCATGAATAGTTATCACACCCCTACTCGTGTGTAGGCTTATTATACCAAAGAATATGTTGAATCCGTATTAAAACTCGTGCTTTTTGCTATAACTTCTCGAGGTGAGCATATTCAGCATTCAGTTTTTTCGTCTGTCCGTTACTAAATTGAATTGTCACCGCCATACCGTCAACATCAATCACTTCACCGACACCAAAAGCAGCCGAACGCACGCCATCCCCGACTTCGAGGCCCAACTCATCGCTATAAAACGGTTCATCGTCTTGTTTTTGCCCCATAATGCCGGGATTTGCGTCTGAAAGTGCAATTTGGTCACCCATATCAGTAATAAATCGGGACATTGGATTGTAGGCACGTTGCCCAAACTGCAAACGACTGTACGCATAGCTCAGATGTAGCTCTTCACGAGCACGCGTCATACCGACATACGCCAAGCGACGTTCTTCTTCGAGCTCTGCCGGTGATGATTCAAAAACACGAGCATGCGGAATAATACCTTCTTCCATACCAATGATAAAGACGACAGGAAATTCGAGTCCCTTTGCGGCGTGAAGTGTCATAAGTGTCACTTTTTGACCATCTGCAGATTTATCGGCACTCGACATAAGTGCAACTTCTTCAAGGAAATCCGGCAGTGCTGTGAACGTCTGTGCATCAGAAAGCAGTGACCCTATATTCGCTTCTCGGTCTTCAGCTTGCGGCGAGCCATCAAGAATATAATCACGGTACCCAGTTTTCGCGATAACAGCCTCGATTAATTCAGCTGGCGAAGCAGTCTCGACCTGAGATTGTAACGATCGTAAAGCCCGTCCCAGAGACCCCAGTCCCAGTCGAGCTTTACCCGTAACCACATTAGTTTCTTCGATATGACCAAGAGCGGTAATAATGTCAAAGCCGTGCTCGGATTGCCAGTTCAAAAACTTTTCGAGACTCGTCGCACCGACACCACGACCGGGAACATTGGCGATACGCGTGAAGCTCATGCGATCATTAGGTTGATAGAGCAATCGAAGATACGCAATCACATCTTTTACTTCCTTACGGTCATAGAATCGAACACCACCGACAAGTTGGTACGGAATACGAAGCTGCAAGAATGCACGCTCCAAGGTGTAGCTTTGGGCATTCGTTCGATAGAGTACCGCAAAGTCACCAAAAGTGCGTGCTTTCATCTGTACATGCGTGGCAATCCGTTCACCCACCATACGCGCTTCTTCGGCTTCGTCATAGACACCGTGTACTTGGACTGGCGAACCTGGACCTTCGGCTGTCCATAATTTTTTATCAGTACGCTGCGTATTTTTTTCAATCACATTGGCTGCAGCCTCAAGAATGTTACCAGTACTCCGATAATTTTGTTCAAGTTTCACAACAACAGCGCCAGGAAAATCTCGCTCAAAGTTAAGAATGTTCGTAAAGTCAGCGCCACGCCAGCTATAAATTGACTGCCAGTCATCACCAACAACACAAATATTTTTATCGTCGTTAATCAGTAACTTTACAATTTGATACTGCGCAGCGTTCGTGTCTTGATACTCGTCAATTAAGATATGTTTAAAGTTTGTCCGCCATTTTTCACGAATTGAAGGTGCGTCTTTTAGTAGCCTGACACCATCAAGAAGTAGATCATCGAAATCAAGTGCACCAGCGTTCTTGCGCATCTGTTCATATTTACGATAGACTTTTGCAACGTTTTTTTGATACGGATAATTTGCACTTGCCTCAAACTCATCAGGATCGATCATCTGGTTCTTTGCATTCGAAATAAGACTACTGATCTGCGAAGGTTTCATCTCACGGTCGACAATACCAAGTTGCTTCATTGACTGTTTAATTAATGACTGACGGTCATCTTCATCATAAATAACAAAGTTACGGCTAATACCAATTGCTTCACCATCCATCCGAAGTAGTCGCACACAAATACCGTGGAATGTTCCCATCCAAGGCATAAAGTCGCGGCGCGTACTGTCTTGGTCGAGTAGTTTCCCAAGCCGTTCGCGCATTTCTTTTGCGGCTTTATTTGTAAAGGTTACCGCTAAGATTTGGTTTGGCCAAATATTTTCATTTGCAATAAGATGCGCAATACGATGCGTCAGTGTTTTTGTTTTGCCACTTCCTGCGCCGGCAAGAATCAGTAACGGACCCGTCGCAACTTCGACCGCCGTGGCTTGTGCCTCGTTTAAACCCTCAAGTAAATTCATTACTCTTATTATATCCTAGAAATGAGCTTTTCGACGAGACTATCCAAGCATTGGAAGGACGACAAAGTAGATTCCCGCACCAATACCACCACCGACAAGAATCAGTGCAGCAATCCATACAACAACCAAAGCGCCAGAGTGCTTTTTAGGCGTGTGTGTTAATGGCTGATGATAGGCTTCGGTATCATAGATAGAACCAGTTGATTCAGCAGCTGAGCTTGGCTGCTCTTTGTACTGCTGCGTAATCGAGGTTGGGCCAGTCGGCACTTCATCAACAACAGCGATAGGTTCTGGATCGGGAGGATTGGTTGCTTCAAGAAGCGGTTCGTCTTGCATATGTCCATCAAGCGCGAGTAGATCAGGGTGGAATTCGTCAGGAGTTGCTTCGTGCTCTTCGTGCGCCGGTTCTTCTACCTCTACCGTTTCGGCTTCAGGCACAACAACAGGCTGTGGAGCCACAGGATTAGTAGAGAACGGAATAGGATCTTCTAATAATGGCAGGTCTGCATCAGCGCCAGAAAACGCACCAAGTGGCCTTTTTTCTACCTTTGCATCAGTTAAGAATGGTGATTCGAGTGGCGCAGCTTCTTCGTCTTCATCTTCATCAATAAGTTCTTCTGGCTCGAAAGCGGCCGGCGCTTCTTCAGTTATCTCAGGCGCGGCTTCTTCCACAGCTGGCTGAATCTCTTCGACAATCTCTGGAGTCGCTTCAGGTAGTGGTTCATCTACAGGCTTTGCGGTATCAAGTGGATCTGGCCAGTGAAATGCAGTACTCGGTGCGGCGACAGGTTCAGCTTGTGGAATAACTTCAACACGAGCAGGCACTTCTTCACGGTGAAAACTCGTCGCAAATGGCGCCGAAGGGCGGGCATTTGTTTCCGGGCGCATATCCGATGAAGGGTGGACAACGTCCATAAATCGACCACTACTCCGTCGAACAGCAGGTGAAGGTGTCACTGGTGCCAATGGAGCAGGTTCCACAGGTGTCGGTGTCACGTCAGCAGGATTAACCGGCAAAGCCGGTTCTGGCATGTTCGTTTTTGGATCAGGACGAGTGATCGAGTTTACTGCTCGGTCGATTTCATCAAAGTCTATATCTTGCATACCCCACCCCCTTCTTTATTTCTTAATTGCGTACGCTTTTTCAATAATACTCGCAAAGGCATGTTCATCGAGGCTTGCACCACCGATGAGCAGTCCATCAACATCCGGTAACGCAAGGTAACTTGCAGCACTATCTGCTGTCACACTCCCGCCATATAAGACCTGAATGTTAGCCGCAGCTTTTGCACCGTAGAGGTGCTTGAGCTGACTACGAATTGCTTGGATTGCAGCCGTGACATCAGGAGGAAGCGCGTTTTGACCCGTTCCAATTGCCCAGACAGGTTCATAAGCAATCACCACTTTTTCCAGTTCTTCACTGGTGACATTTGCGAGTCCGCCAATCAATTGATCAAACAGGACGTCTTTTGTTTCGCCAGCTGCTTTTTCACCAGCAGTTTCACCAACACAGAGGATCGGTCGAATATCATTACGAATCGCCGCTTGTACCTTTGCGCGGATATCTTTATCCGATTCGTTAAAGACATGGCGACGTTCAGAGTGACCAACGAGCGCATATTGCACGATACCACGAAGCATGGTCGCTGACACCTCTCCAGTGTAGGCACCGTGATCTCGATAATAGAAGTTTTGCGCGGTAAGTTTAATTTGGCGCAGATTGACTTGAAGACTGAGCGTTTGCAACGCAAGCATCGTCGGTGCGATCACCACTTCAACATTGCGATGAATTTTCACCACTTTATCAAGTTTATGAAGATACAGACTAGACTCATGAACACCAAGGTTCATCTTCCAGTTACCGATAATGAGCGTCTTATCTCGTGCCATGTTACCCTTTAGATTATCTACTAGATACCGCTTATGCTTATTGTCATTAAGTGTAACTTATTTACGAGCATCTAGCAAACTCTCTATCCCTGGTAATTTATCCCCAGCCATGAGCTCGAGACTCGCACCGCCACCCGTTGAAACATGCGTGAAACTTTCACCACCAGCGCTGTCCCATTTCAGAACAAAGTCGGCCGTATCACCACCACCAATAATAGAGGCGGTTTGCGGTTGTGTCGCGAGAGCTAACGCGAGGCGCGCAGACCCATGAGCAAACTCAGGTAACTCTGCATATCCCAATGTTCCGTTCCAGACAACTGTTTTGGCATCGGCGACAGCTTCGACAATACGTTCGATCGTGCGATCTCCGACATCAAGCGCGATGTCATCTGCGGCAATAGCGTCGAGATCAACACTCCGACGCACTGCTTCAGGTGAGATTTCTTTTGCAACCGCAACGTCCCATGGAAGAATAATAAAGTCATCAACTGCATCACCGACTTTTTCATGCGCGGCCTGGTAAATACGATCAAGCGTTTCATTTTGATCTGACTCAAGTTTGCTTGCGCCCATATTCACACCTTTATAGGCAAGGAATGTGTTCGCCATAGCTCCACCAATAATAATTTTATCTGCAACATGAACAAACCGTTCAATGACGGCGATCTTGTCACTAATCTTTGCACCACCCATAACGGCAACAAGTGGTCGTTCAGGATTAAGCATTGCCCCGGTAATAGTTTCGTATTCACGCTCCAGTAGTAATCCTGCAACGCTAGGAATCTGCAGAGTGATTGCATGCGTACTGGCATGGGCACGGTGTACGACACCAAAGCCGTCTTGGACAAAGTAACGAGCACCAGTCGATTGCGCAATTTTTTTCGCAAACGCTTCGTCGTCTGCCTCTTCTTCTGGGTAGTAACGGAGGTTTTCAAGCAGCGTAATAGAATGAGGGCCGGATTTTTTGATTGCCTGGGTGACTTTATCGCCAATCGTATCATCAACAAACTCAACATGATGATCGAGTAATTCTGACAATCGAACGGCAACTTGTTCGAGGCTAAACTTTGGATCACGACCTTCTGGGCGACCAAGGTGGCTCATGATCACAATCTTACAACCATGATCATGAAGGTACTTCAACGTTGGCAAACTCGCCTTAATACGAAGATCATCGCTGATCGTACCGTCTTTATTCAGAGGAACGTTATAGTCCGCACGTACCAATACGACTTTATTGTCGAGTGGCACGTCACGAATTGTCAGTTTGAAGAAGCCCATTTTTACCCACCATTACACTAATGCTTAATTATTGAGTCTATTCTAGCACGCGGACTTTGATTGTGTCAGTAGTTCCGACAATACCAGGTTGGTGTCCGCTGACGATAATAACCGTCGCTTTACCTTCACCGAATAGTCCCTCATCTTTGAGCTCTTGGAAAAGATCAAATCCAGCTTCATCACTATCTGGACGAACATAGCTACGGTTCGCGTAGTTTAGGCCAAGTTGCTGCGCAGCGCGCATTTCACTTGTGACGCTAATGATAGGAAGGTTTGGACGGTGTGCCGCAATATTTGAGGCAGTGGCACCGGATTTCGTTTCAGCGATAATCGCATCAACACCAAGTTGTTCAGCGAGGCTGACGGCTGCAGCACTAATTGCGTCAAGCTTTACATTCTTCGCAATTGCATAGTCATTAATTGTGGCGACAGGTGCATTTTCTTGTGTATACAAGATTACCTTTTTCATTGCAGCAACAGTTTCAAGAGGATATGAACCGTTCGCAGTTTCATCAGACAACATGACTGTGTCAGCACCTTGAATAACTGCGTTTGCAACGTCGCTGACTTCAGCACGTGTTGGCGCAGGGTTATCTACCATGCTTGCCATCATTTGAGTCGCAACGATGCTGAGTTTTCCATGCTTACGACAGAGTGCAATAAGACGACGCTGAACGATTGGCACCACTTCGGCACCAGCTTCAACAGCAAGGTCACCACGAGCAACCATAATACCGTCAGATGCCATCACAATTTGTTCCATGACGTCATCTTTAATTGCGGCTTTGGTTTCGATTTTTGCAATAATTTGTGCATGTGAACCACCGGCAACAAGAATTTGGCGAAGGTTATTAATATCATCAACACTTTGTACGAAGCTCAGTGCAACGAAGTCGATGTCTTTCGTCAGACCATATTCAATGTCTTTTAGGTCTTTTGGTGTCAGGATGTCGCCACCAAAGTCAGTATCAGGCAAGTTAATACCCTTCTTACTCATGAGTGTTCCGTCATTCTCGATACGAACCTTGATCGCAGTATCAGAAGTGATTTCAGTGACTGTTGTACGAATCTTTCCATCGAAAATGTAAACAGGCTCACCAACTTTTACTTTTTCAGCAAGGTTATATTGAATTGGAAGCACATTGCCGTTGTGTTCAGCAGCGTGATCAAGGATAATTTCATCACCCTTCTTCACGTCCATGTTTTCGTTCAATGCACCAAGGCGGATCTTTGGACCTTGAAGGTCCTGAAGGATTGCAACCGGCTTGCCGTTTTGTTTGCTTGCTTCGCGAATCCAGTTAATTTGATCGTCACGTTCCGCATAATCACCGTGACTAAAGTTGAGACGGAACCCGTTGGTTCCAGCCGTGATCAAATCTTTGATCATTTCAGGGGTACTCGTGATTGGACCGAGTGTTGCTAGTATCTTTGTTCGTTTAAATATAATTGCCATAACTTGAATATTTTACTCTCTTTAAGGTGTTTTTTAAACCCCATGGAAAAGTTTAAGCTCATCCTAATATGAAATCATTGTAGTTTTATTTACCTTATGGTTAAATAAACACAATACGCATGCTATAAGTGCCTAAAATATAAAAGGAAACAGACATGAACACATCAATAAAAAAACTTTCAGTTGTATCATCAGTTCCATTGCTCGCTATTGCCTTTGTTGCAATCGTTTCTTCAGTGCAAGCTAATGCCATTGCAACAACAGTCAGTTCATCAATTGGATCAATTATTAGCGTCTTCACAAGCTCAGGTACTGTCGCGATTGGTGCGACACCAACAGGATCTGGTGTACAGACAACAAATAATGATGTCGTGACCGTCAGCACCAATAATACTGCTGGATACACACTTTCATTAAACGAGACAACTGCTGCAACTGCATTGGTCTCTGGAAGCAACACAATTCCTGCAACGTCAGGAACAATCGCAGCACCTGTTGCCCTTTCAGTAAATACATGGGGATTCCGCGTAGACAGTTCAACTATTGGTGGGTTTGGTGCGACAACAACAACTCCTGCGACAAACACTGCAATTGGCTCAGTCAAATACGCCGCTATTCCTACTACCGCAGCGACCATTAAAACAACTGCCGCAACTGCAACAAACGATACGACAAATGTTTTCTACAGTGTCGCAGTTAACACAGCAACACCATCTGGTACATATACAAACAGCGTGACATACACCGCCGTTACTAACTAGGACTTCCATTCATGGCACATCGCATTCGCCGACTCATCCCTGTCTTTTTCATCGGCATTGCTCTTGTTGCACTCGGACAAACCAGTAGCGTATCGGCACATGCCGAGTCCGTACAAAACAAAGCTATTACGCTCTCACCTGCTTCTACTGAGATTGCCGTTGATCCAGGTGCTACCACAACAAAATCAATGGACATCATTAATTCCGGCAGTGACGCCTTTGGTGTCGAGATCTCTAGTTCACCATATTACGTCTCTGGGTTAGATTACGATCCACACTTTACACAGCTGCCCGGAACAGTTGATGCCTCCGCGTGGGTACACCTCTCAAATACTAAGGCAAACGTTGCAGGTAACGGAACGTTGTCCGTCCCTTATACCGTCACAGTTCCACAAGGCACTCCACCTGGTGGGTATTATGCTGTCCTATTCGCCGAGACAAGTAGTGATGAATCAAAAAACGGCGTCGTATCACATAACCGAGTCGGTGACATTCTTTACATTACCGTAAATGGAACGATTAAATCTGGCGGCAAGATCACAGGTTCATCGCTTCCAAAAATTGGATTTATTGGCTCAATTCCCATCACGACAAAAATTAGTAATACAGGCGGAGTACACTTTGTTACCAAAGCGGTGTACACGATCACTGACATGACTGGCAAACAAGTATACAGTGCAACGACCGAACGATATGTTCTCCCCCAGACAGAGCGTCAGATCACCTCCAGCTGGACCCCCCAAGCCTTATTTGGTATCTTCACTATTCATAGAAGTGCAACAATTGCAGGAAATCAACAGACATTGCCGGATGAAAAAATCATCATCATTAATCCTTGGGTATTTGTCATTGTGGCATTCTTACTTGGTGTTCTAATCGGTGTTCCCTACCAACGAGCTCGCCAACGTCGACGTTCAAACAAAAAGTAGTTGTTTACCTTACTTCCTATACGTTAAAGAGTAGCGTTGTTGCCGTGTAATAATGTGAATTCGGCACGCTATCCACCCATGTTGTTCCAACCGTTGAATTTGGCGCTGGATTCCATGCCATTTCAATACCAACTTGAATACTGCTGGTTGGGTCCAGCGTCGCAATCGACGTGTATCCTGTTGGCGGAGTATATGTTGAGGCAGCGGGGGTGGATTTAAATACATCCAAAATAGACATCGCGACGATACCTGCTGCCGGAGTTACTGCCGGTGTGCTAAGCGTAATAGGTGAAGTAGATCCAGCATTTTGAACCGACAAAGAGGCAAAACTTGTCAAATTATTTAGCGGAATGACAACGACAGAGAATAATGTGGCCGTACCGGTTGCCTGCGCAACTGTAATCGTTGGTCCTGTTGTTCCATAGGTCGCAGCATCACTACTCGTGACTTTGTAGGTAAATATCGAAGAAGTTGCACTAGCACGGTTTTGCGGAATACCACCGATATCTTGATTCACCCACGTCAGTGGGCCACCGATTGTATAGGTTGGCTGCGGCGTTACGGCTCCGATTGCTGACGCGACATTCAAAACAAGTATTTGCCCTGCAGTCAAAGCAGGTAATGTAATACTCTCTGTTGATGTCGTCGATGCACGGCGTCGAGTTACTGCGGTACCTGCACTAATAGCTGTATTAACAGGTAACGCAGTAGTGGTAGCCCAAGTTTTTTGGAACTGAACACGTGCGTCGGTTCCATCTGTCGTGTAATAATTTTCGACACAGAAGAAGGTTTCGCCTGCCCGAGCAGCAATTCGAGCATCCGTGACAGTCTTAATGTACTGACCACTATTAATGTTCATCGTTGCAGTAGTTCCCGAGATAGAAATATCAGCACGGTGCACAGTATTCTTTGCCAGTTGCACAGGAAAGGTAAAGCTATAAATATTCGTCACGGCCGTACCAGCAACAGTTGAATCCCTTACAAAATAGCTCATCCCCGTTGGAGTCACGACAAAGTGCAATCGAGTTCGTCGTCCAAATCCATTTGCTACAATACCTCCGTCAGCCCACGTCACGAGTGTTGCAGTTCCCCCATTGCCAGTTCGTGTGCCATTTTTATCATCAAACACGAAACTTGCACCCACGCCGTCAATCGTATAATTAGTCCCTGCATTTAACTCAAGATATGATGCACCCGACCCTTCAATTGCATCTAATTGTCCACCATTTACATATGGCCGAGAATTGAACCAACCCCATGTCTGTCCCGTAATCGCAGCTGTTGGAGTCGTGCCGTTTGCGTAGCGTGAGAATACTTCATACACGGCAGCGGTCGTCGGATAAACAGAAGGGCTCTAGTAGGTATTCCAGATACTGTACCAAGGTGGTGTAACCGCTTTCACGTTTGCAATCATAAGCCCCTTCATACCTAGGCCGATCAAACGATCGCGCTGCGCAACAGATGTTAAAATATGACCCGTTGGCATCACGCCATTCGCATTACATGAGGCAATTGCTGCCGATAACGTTGCATCAGATGAATTAAAATCCATACCAATCATATCTGCTTTTCCAGATGTTACTAATGTTGAGAACTTCGTCGCCATATCACTATCGAAAATATACGCCCATCGATGATAGCCGCGAGAAGCAGCTGGATCGAAGGCAGCTGTTTTGCCTGCATTTGCATCAGCTTTCCAAATGAATATTTCTGTCGCAGGTCGACCAGCTGTTCCATATGAATCCATTAAATTAAGCATCGCCGTTGCATGTGTATACGTTTTATCCTCAATGATAATGACATGAGTTTTATAATATGCGTTTAATACGTCTACTAGTTTGGCCGTTGGGCGCGCAGGTTGGCTTGGGTTGCTTGTTGCCGTTGATCCAAGATTTGTCAGTGCTGCAATCGCCGCGTCTGTCATCGCAGATATAGTTCCAGTGACACCAGTCGTACGGGTCGTCGTAGGATCGTGGAAACACCAAGGAGTACCATCAGCAGAATACTGTACCGATACCTCAATTGCATGAATTCCCCATGTTGTCACCGCTTTATACGCATACAATGTTTCTTCGGGATAGTTATACGACCCACCACGGTGCGCAGCAAACCACGGTGCATTAGCTGGTGATAAAAAGGCCGAAACGGTGGTTGGCGTATACGCGCGCTGTGGCTGAGAAGTAATATCATGCTTAGTCGTTCCGTCCCAGTAAAATAGGTTTCCTGTATGATTCACCCCATTACTATCTCTGTATGTTCCCGCATACCCAATCGTCGGCGTAAAGCTTCCTGTTCGAATCGTTAGCAACACACCGTTAACGTTCACGCCAGAAGGTGCAAGAGTTGGGGTGCGCGTACCGGTTGCTGTCGTTCCATTAAGCAGCTGATACTGAATATCCGTTCCAGAGGTATTTGCTGACCCTCCTGTCGGTGAGTTCACTTGAATACCGTCTGTCATTCCAGGCGCAGCAGAGAATGTTGAGATAAGTGTCGTTGATGAATTATTCCAGTAATTAAACCCAAGCAACAAATCATTTGATAGACTCGGTGTCAAACCTGGTACGGTGATCGATGTTGCATTGGTAGTATCGGCGTTCTCTGTTCCCAAGACATCAATTGGATTGGTGAGATCTGCACCGGTAACACGAAAAATTGTTCCAATGACCCGCCCCGTACTGGCGCCGGACCATGTATAACTCGTCGCCGTTTCAGCTGCAGCCGAACTAATAGATTTTGTGTAAACACCACCTTTACGAATCGTGAGGCCATACCGGAGAGTCCATCCACTCGGAATAGTCGTAAATGTCGTTCCCGAACTTGCTTGGCTGTAAATATAGGCAACCAGCAAATCTCCATCTGCGGTATTGGTCGGTTTTGCGACAGTAATACTTGTTCCTGCACCAATACTGCTCGTCGCATAATCACCGCTAGCAAAATGTGGCATCGCACGTGAGGTAGGTGGCACAACGACCGAATTGGTAATTGAGCCCTTAAGACCCGTATTATCGGTAACCGTCAGTGTCACATAGTACGTTCCAGCAGCAGTGTACGTATGAGTTGCCGTAGCTGCCGTTCCGTGAGTAGACCCATCACCCCAATCCCAGTCGTAGCTGGCAATTGTGCCATCGGTGTCCGATGAGGCTGTACCGTTGACACTTGTGACTAGTCCAGTTTCAGTGTGCGTAAAACTCGCAACCGGAAGAACTCCCGCCTGAATCGCAAAAGTTAACGCCTCACTAGGATTGTTTCCTGCACCAGTTAAATCAATAGCGTGCGACGGTTGGTATGAAGTTGCCGTATAGCCATCGAGATACGACAGCCCATACACGTATCCATCTGTTGAACTTGCAAACCCAACAAAAAGGTTTGCCACAGAGATTGGGGTTTTCGGTGATGCAGTCCAGCTTGTATTCGAATTTGTCAAAGTAGGCGTCGTCGCTCCCATTCCAACGGCTGCAAATACAGTCGTCGTACCTGTTAATCCTGTAAGATTAGGATTAGTAGCATAAGACCCCTGTGCTGTCGCAGCAACAGACTTAGCAAACGTATAGTTTGAGGGGAATTCGAAGATCTGAAAGACAAGCGGGTAATTCGTTCCGTTATGTGTCGTTGTAAAACTTGATTCGTTAGCAGTCGCTTTTTTATACCATACATATAGGCCAGTGAAATTAACTGCCGAACCACCTGTCGGTAATGTCCAACCAGATGGCGTTGTCGACGTCACCGCTCCTTCAACAATAGCAACTAATAGATTACCGGCTGTTGCTGGCGCGAAGTTAACCGTACTTGCGGTTGTCCCATCACGTGGAATTTGAAGCAATGTCTGTCGTATCCACGATGAAGTCACCGTAATCGGTGTCGTCACGCTCGAAGTCCCCCCAGAGTTATCCGTCACGGTCAACGTTACATTGTATGCTCCACCCGCCAAAAAAGTATGATATGCATTCGCACCTGTCGCATGCGCCGTCCCATCCCCCCAGTCCCAGTCGTAACTAGCGATTGCGCCATCGGAGTCTGTTGAGGTAGAAGTAACGGTTGTCATCACTCCTGATTCAGTATGCGTAAAGGCGGCAACAGGAAGTGCATTACCTGATGTTCCAAATGCAGCCATAAATCCAGCACCAAATGAAACGTGGTTTGGGACGGATGACGATAGCGTAATGCCTGTTCCCCCAGTTATCGATCCCATTTGTGAGTCAGACGAACTCCCTGACGCGACATCAAGACTTTGTACCTGAATGTTCTTCGTTCCACCCGTACTTGTCATCACTGCATTCGGTGTTGGTGCCGATGAGTTCGTCGAAGGGAAATAGAGCTTATAATCACCCGCTGCTGGTGCATTAAAGGTAATTGATGTCGCCCCAGATGCTGAAAATTCAAGTGACCCCACGCTAACTGCTGCGTTTAAATCAACATTATTTAATAAATGCGTGACAGCAACAATACGTGTTGATGAATACCCGACCTTAGCAAGAAATGATGTACCTAGATTAGATAATGCAGTTGTATCAGTGATCCTGTACCCGTACAAGATCGTGACACGGTTTGCTGATGTACCAGTAGAACCTGCCGGTGTTAAAACCGTCCAGTTAGTAGGCGTCACGATAGCAGCAGGCCCTGTCCCTTGGGCAAAATATACTGCCGATATGACGTACTGCCCCACAACGGCACCTGAAGGTATCGGAATAACAGCTCCAGTCGTCGAAGGATTCTGCGTACCGGTTGGGTTATATGTCGCCGTTGCTGCAATTGAAATTGTTTTTACTGGCGCAGGCATAAATGAAGCAACTGCAATCCCCGACCCGGTAGAACGTGCGAACGTGTACGAAGGCCCAGTTGTCGCAGTCGTTGAGGCAATTTGATACGCTACCGACTGATAAGTTGTTGAAATAGCATTCCCAGTAAGGACCGTATAGCCGCTTGCAACCGTATCATCACGGCCGGTTCCGTCGAAATACCCCATGTTCCCTATTAAAAGATCGCCCGTTTGTGTGACCACAGGTGCCGTTGCCGACGCAGTGCCCGATCCTTGGTAGCCTGATGCCTTTGCGCGAAGTGAACCGATACCACGCCATTCACTAAGATTAAACTGAATCGCCTTATTACCCGATCCAGACGTTGTTACAGTAATCGAGGTAATTGGCGTCGCATTAATAGAGTACCAAAGCCCCACTTGCTTCTCCGCTGTTGCAACCGTTCCATCAACGACTGTATCTGGTCCTTGCACCCAAGTATTGCCAGCCGAGTCAGTAATCGTTGGCGTAAAAGTTTGATGTTGCAACGCCAGAATAAGCGTATTTCCCGCAGTACTCGTGTATGCTTGCGTCGATGTACCGGCGAAGACAGACTTTGCAACTTGTCCAACAAACGAAATTGCCATTAACTATTCCATCTAAAATAAAGTCCCGCAGGCGAACCTGTTGTTGGATCGGGGTCTGCAGGTGCCAAGAGGTATACAGGCATTGTACCGGCAGTTGCCGTCGTAATTTTACTCGCAATCGCTGAAGCAGTGGCAGAGTTAGATGTCGAGACAAGTGATGCCGTCGCCGTATCAAGATTCGCAGAGGCAACTTTTGCGTCGAGCGCTGTCTGGGTTGCAGTTGAAATCGGCTTATTAAGATCGGAGGTATTATCGACGTTCGCCAGTCCAACCGTAGTTTTGGTTGCAGATTGTAGCGCCGTATCCGCCTTCCCAAGAGATGTTTGTACAGATGTTGCAAGCTTTGTCAGGGCGATTGTGCCATCGACGATTGTTGAGTTAGTGACTGTTCCATCAAGCAATCCGCCCTGTGATGCACCTGTTGTAACGTGGGCAACCGAAAGGAAATCATTGAGTACTGTACCCCATGTACCATTATCTGATCCTGGTGTCGGTAGTCGTGACATGCCTAAATCGTTATTTTAACCCCTTATATATTGGTTGTATTATGATGCACAAGCGGTATAGCTGTCAACCTCGTATAACAGGGAAAAACCAAAGAAAAATACCTATCGCAGGGATAGGTATTTTTCTTTGGTGATCTCACGGAGAATCGAACTCCGATTGCCAGGATGAAAACCTGGTGTCCTAACCGTTAGACGATGAGACCATAGATGGTTTAACTCGACAAATTGTATCAAAAAAAGCCCTCTTTGGCTAGGGGCTTATAGATACAAAGTTTTATTACCGCCAGGGCGAGAGCGCGAAGCTCTCAACCCTGGCGGCTTGAGCCGTCCCTACTGTGGGACTAACTCGGACTGTCGTAGCAGCTTACCAGCAATTCTGCTACCACCTTCCGCTGGTCGTCGACCTCATAGCCAGCGACCCTGCGGATGAAACGAACAAAGTCGACGTGACACTGTTCGTTCTTGACGACATTTGCTGCTGCCGTCGGAATGTGATCGTTGAGTCGCTTCGCACGTTCAACCGTTTGAAGCGAATTCAGGATCCGGACCCCCTCCGCACGATCTTTCTCGGAAAGCTGGATTGCCTTCGATTTGGACCGGACGGGTGCAGTGATGGTCATGAAGCGGCCACCATCTGGCTGCTGTAGACCAGCGTCGGCGCAGGCGCCAACGCCTTTTCCCTCTCCGAGCTCGTCTGCGTTCGGAAGCCGTTGAGACCTTCTCGGTGACAGAAGATGAACGTGCCGTTCTTCACAGCATCGCTCACTTCCTTCTCCCAGAGGTATTCACCACCTCCCATACGCTGATTGAGTTCTTTGGCAACTTCTTTCTGAGACGATCCCGGGTAGAACTTGTTCTCTTTCTCGAGAACCTTTTTCATACCCAGCTTCGGCTTACATGCCATTTTTTATCCCCTTTCAGGGAACATATACACTGATCATAGTCGCTAGTCTTCCCAAAAGACTAGTTCGTCACTGACTAAGGGTGTCCCAGACACCTGTGCATAACAGGTGACTATACATGCCTTGACAGGGGCTGTCAAACATTTTTATATATATGGTCCCTTACCTGTTACATACGCTATATCTAGCGTATTCTAGATGCAATCAGACATAAAGCTTGTGCTTTTGCCTATTATATTGCATATGGTATTGACTTTTTAGCACTTATGTGATAAATTAATAACATCATTCACGGGTGAGGTGTGAGAGCCTAACCAGGGTGAGGAGGTCATTAACAAGTCAGATCATTACAGTGCATGTCCTGAATGTGTATTACATGTTTTAGACGCACTGAAAGCTATAGAACTTTCTAGCTCCTCGGAAGCAGCGCGCCAGCCTATCTATATGGTTGGTTGACTCGCTGCTCCCGAACCCCAGGGACAGCAGCTGCGGAAACGCATAATACAATTATGCGCAACCGCGCACTTATCCCAGGGGAGAAAAAGGAGCTTTAAATGTTTAAGAACCTGTTCGACCGTAAGTTCGCTGCCGCATTCGTGCTGGCACTGATCTTCAACCTGATCATCATCGCGTTCACGTTCTCGAGTGGTGTTTACACCGGTTTCGAGGGCGCGTTTGGATGGGACATCAAGTACTTTGGCGATACGATCGGAAGCATCTTCGGAAGCTTCGGTTCGTTCGTCACTCTCATCGGTATCCTCGCCATCATCGGCGCGGTGCTTTGGTTCACTGGTTGGCTTGCCAATCGGGGAAAAAAGGCACTGTTCTACATCGTGATCCTGGTGATCATGGTTCTCGCGGCTGCATTCGGCTCAGCAATACTGAAGTCCTTCAATGGCTTCGGTGGTGCCATCGTGTTCGCTCTCATCCTGGTTGCCTTTACGGCGATCCAGGTAGGGGTGTTCAAGTGGTTGCTCGCTCCGCGAACGACCACCACCAAGACCGTCACCAAGACGGCAAGCAAGAAACCGGCTACTACGCCGGTCACCAATTAGTCCACCGCAACAGGAAGGGGGTGCGCTCATGAAGCGCATCATCGCAACACTGTCCTTCGTGGCGGTAAGTGTTCTCCTGCTTGCAGGATGCGCTTCCGTCTCCGGCCCCGCCGGAACCAATCCCGTCGATTTGACCAAGTCCTCGAACATCGCTGCCCTGTGTGGCGATGACGCGGCTGCGGTCCAGACAACGATCGCGAAAGCGGCCGATGCCAAGCCCAGTTCGGGCCAGCGTCACTCGCTGTCCGACTGGGGGATCACCGACCCGACCGACGACAAGACTGTCGCCTCGATCCTCAGCTCGCTCAAGGAGCGCGCTGCGGTGAAAGACTGCAAGACTGACGCCAACACCGCTTCTGATGTCAAGATGACCGACGCCCAGCGCGACGCAATCATCAAGGCACTGACCGTCAAGACCGTACCTGCTTCGGCAGAGTGCAAGACTGACGAGTACGGAAACGTCGCTTACGCGATCGACTCCCTGCTGGGTGTTCCGCCACGAGAGTGGCCGGATGCAATCAGCACGAAGATCACGGCGACCGATCCGGCCGCAGCTCGCGTCGAACTTCAGGAAGCGATCTGCAAGGATCCGCTTCTGGGAGCAACCTGGTTGACCTTCATGGCCACCACGGTTCGCGACAAGCTGATGTCAGTTACCGGCATCGATCTGCTCACGTTGAACCCTCGACTGAAGGCCTACACTGACGCAAGTCAGATCACGCCTAAGGCAGCGACATTCGTGCCGCTGTTGAACGTCGACAAGCCGACGACCGAGCAGGTCGACAATGCCGTCAAGCAGAACGCTGCTTGGCAGAAGGATGCGGCACTGGTGAACACTCTTCTGGAGCGTTTCGCGGCGTTGGGAATCGATTCTCGTCCGAGTATCGTGAACTACCACCTCACCGATTACGCACTTGATGTTGACGCCCTCCCCACGGTAGGTGTCAACGACAAGCAGGAAAGTCTTCCCGCACTCATCTTCGCCATCACGGAGAAGGGACAGTGTGGAGAGATCACCACGTTTGGTGCGAACACCGGAGACAAGCGTCCCGAGCTTTTCGAAGCGAAGGATTGCACGCCTCCGGTAACGCCTGGCACCCCCGGTACTCCCGGGACCCCAGGCACACCTGGTACGCCGGGCACCCCTGGGTGCACGGATACGAACAGCTGCACACCGGCTCACGTTTGCCCGCCTTCAAAGCCTCACGGCACGTACCCGAACTGCTACTACAAGGACTCCCCCACCAAGGATCCTTCGCAGAACGGTAACGCTAACACTGGTGGCGGCAAGAACGCTGACTCTGGTCCTGGAACGTATGTTCCTCCGACCCAGGTTCAGCAGCCACCTTCGACTCCCTACACGCC